>OIWT01001941.1_pt1 | contig 22738 bp, 25 predicted proteins | sample 1587701 | NCBI WGS metagenome assembly OIWT01 (sample SAMEA3888904, study PRJEB22519) | human gut metagenome | biome: human gut; feature: human-associated habitat; material: faeces | place: Denmark | collected 2009
CTATCGAATGACAGTGAAGATCAGCTTCAATAAACATTTTAACCTCCTATTAAAATTGCTCATAATTTTTAACTGTGTCGTTACTGTCCATGTCAAGTCCAAGCTTTTCCAAAAGTTCCTGAGCCGCATTATATCCCATTTTTTTCTGACGGTTATTCATAGCTGCAACCTCAAGAATGACAGCAAGATTACGTCCCGGTTTAACAGGAATAGTAAGCGACGGAACCTTAACGCCTAATATTGACGTATACTGATTATCCACTCCCATTCTATCATATATCTTCTCGGGATTCCATAGTTCCATTTCAACTATGAGATCAATCTTTTCAGTAAGCTTAACTGCTCCCATACCAAAAAGACGTCTTGCATTAATAATACCTATTCCGCGAAGCTCAAGAAAATGACGGATATTATCGGGTGAACTTCCTACTAAACTGATATTTGAAACCTTTCTTATTTCAACCGCGTCGTCGGCTACAAGTCTATGTCCCCTTTTTACTAATTCAATTGCAGTTTCGCTTTTTCCTACACCGCTTTCTCCTGTTATAAAAACTCCTTCACCATAAATTTCTATTAAAACGCCGTGACGAGTTATTCTTGGAGCAAGATTAAGGTTTAAAAATGCTATAAGTCCCGACATAAAATTAGACGTACTTTCCTTACTACGTAAAAGAGGCATTTCATATTGCTTGGAAAGCTCAAGCATTTCAGCAAAGTAAGGAAGCTCTCGGGTTATGATTAGTGCAGGCAGTCTCTGAGAGAATAATTTTTCAAGACGTTCCCTTCTGGTTTGCTCGTCTATTGTTGAAAGATAAGCAAATTCCATCTTTCCTATAATTTGTATTCGTTCGGGATTAAAATATTCATAAAATCCCATAAGCTGAAGACCGGGACGATTAACGTCGTTTTCATCAATAAATATTTCTTCAGGCGGTTTTGGAGTATAAATTGATTCAAGCTTAAATTCATTTATTATTTTCTGTAATGAAACAGTAAATTTTTCAGCCATTTAAGACCTCCTATTTTATTAGATATATTATTTAGTTGGCAAGGAAAGAATTATCGATTATAAAACCCTTTTTTTAATTATACTCTATATTCTCGGAATTTTCAATAGTGCATTAAGATTTAACACCGATTTTAAAAAACAAGGCAATGACATTTTACATACCATTGCCGTATAACAAATCTGTTATTATTGAATTAGACACCAAAAATCCTTTTGGCGTAAGTTTTAAATAATTATCATTTAATTCTGCAAAACCGTTTTTACAGTATTTCATAGAACGCTTATATAAATCTAAATTATTGTCAAAATCTTCAAGATTAATACCTTCTGTAAGACGCAGTCCCAGCATAATACGCTCATTACCGCTTCCCAGATCTGTTTTCTCATTTATTATTATCTGATGATCATTCTCGCAAAAGCTGTCTAAATCGTCCGGAACATAATACCTTTTTCCATTAAAATACGAATGAGCTGAAGGACCTATACCTAAATATTCTTCGCATTTCCAGTACTTCATATTATGACGACTTTTATAACCGATTTTAGAAAAATTTGAAATTTCATACTGTTTAAAACCGGATTCTTCTAATAATTTCACGGTATATAAATATAAATCAGCAATTTGATCGTCATCAGGCAACAACTTCCAAGTTTTATTTTTATAAAACGGAGTTTCTTTTTCTACTTTTAAAATATAAGATGATACATGCTGAATAGGGAGATTAATTATATTCGTAACAGAGCATTCAAGCTTTTCAAAAGTTTGATCTTTCAATGCTATCATTAGATCACAGGATATATTATAAAATCCTGTTTCAGCTGCAAGCATTATAGTATCCGCCGCCTTTTCAAAAGAATGAGAACGGCCTAAAAATTCCAATTCATCATTGTTACCAGATTGAACGCCAACTGAAAGCCGATTAATTCCGGCAATTTTATAGCTATTTAATTTTGCTTCTGTAACCGTACACGGATTTATTTCTATGGTTATTTCCGGAGAAATCAAATTAAATCTGCATTCTAAAGCTTCTATTATTTCCGCTATATATTCTGATGGAATAATTGACGGTGTACCGCCTCCAAAGTAAACGGTATCAACATCTGCATGCGGCAAATTCCGTATATTACGAATTACCGCATTTTTATATTTTTCTGCCGATTTTATGCTATAATTACATGAATAAAAATCACAATAGGGACACTTTTTAGAGCAGAACGGTACATGTATATACACTCCTGTCATCATACGTCAATTCTGAGACTCGGTACAAGCGGGAAAAAAAGAGCGTCAAATATTTTATTTATTATAAACGTTACAATAATAACTATAATAATGGGAAAAAAACTTAAATCAGTTTTTATATACATAATAACAACTGCTATTAGCATTAACAAATCGGTTATAGTATGAAATATTGCCGATTGCATACCGTTTGTACAATGCTTTCCGCAGCTTGGGCACATAACTCCTTTGGATTTTTGATTGCCTGCAAATGCCTTTTTTAAAGGCGTTATTGATCTTTCACCGCAATGAGGACATTTATATTTTTTCATATTTTCACCATCTTATTCATCAAGCTTGAGGACACTCATAAAAGCTTCCTGCGGAACTTCTACAGTTCCGAGCTGTCTCATTCGTTTTTTACCTTCCTTTTGCTTTTCAAGCAATTTCTTTTTTCTTGTTATATCGCCGCCGTAGCATTTTGCCAAAACGTCTTTTCTCATAGCCTTGACCGTTTCTCTGGCAATTATTTTACCTCCTATGGCAGCTTGGATAGGTACTTCAAAAAGCTGCCTTGGAATATTTTCCTTTAGCTTTTCAACCATTTTTCTGCCACGGGAATAAGCGCGGTCGGCATGGACAATAAACGATAAGGCATCAACAATATCCCCGTTTAACAATATATCCAGTTTTACAAGTTTTGAAGGCGCATATCCGAGTATTTCATAATCAAAAGACGCATATCCCTTAGTTCTTGATTTAAGCGCGTCAAAAAAGTCATACACTATTTCATTTAACGGTAACTCATAATGAAGGGAAACACGGGTTTCATCGAGATATTTCATATCTCTAAATATACCGCGCCTTTCCTGACATAATTCCATAATATTGCCTACATAATCAGAAGGAGCCAGAATTTCCGCTTTTACCATTGGTTCCTCAGCGCTGGAAATCAAACCCGGATCCGGATAATTAGTTGGATTATCTATAAACCTGGTTTCACCATTGGTAAGAGTTACTTTATAAATAACTGACGGCGCGGTAGTTATGAGATCAAGATTATATTCTCTTTCCAGTCTTTCCTGTATGATTTCCATATGCAAAAGTCCCAGAAAACCGCATCTAAAGCCAAAGCCAAGCGCTATGGAAGTTTCAGGCTCGTATGAAAGCGAAGCGTCGTTAAGCTGGAGCTTTTCCAGAGCTTCCCTTAAATCCTCATATTTTGCTCCGTCAGCTGGGTAAATGCCGGAATAAACCATAGGATTTACTTTTCTATACCCCGGAAGAGGTTCGCTGCAAGGATTTAACGCATTTGTTACCGTATCTCCAACTTGAGTTTCACCTATACTTTTAATAGAGGCAGATATATAGCCAACCTCGCCCGCCGAAAGCATACCGCTGTTAATATGATCAACAGCGTCCATATAACCGACTTCAACTACTGTAAATTCAGAACCTGCGGCCATTAGTCTTATAGTATCTCCTACTTTTACACTGCCCTCTTTGATACGTACATATATTATAACGCCTTTATATGCATCATAGTAGCTGTCAAAAATAAGCGCCTTTAACGGTTTATTTGCTTCTCCCGAAGGAGCAGGAATTTCTTTTACTATTTTTTCTAAAACGTCTTCAATATTTAAACCGGCTTTTGCCGATATTCTCGGAGCGTCCTCTGCCGGTATGCCTATTACATTTTCTATTTCCTCGCAGACTCTTTCGGGATCGGCTGAAGGAAGATCTATCTTATTAATTACCGGAACTACTTCAAGGTCATGCTCTATTGCAAGATAAGTGTTTGCAAGCGTCTGCGCCTCAATTCCTTGCGATGCGTCAACAACAAGTATTGCTCCTTCGCAGGCCGCAAGCGAACGTGAAACCTCATAATTAAAATCAACATGTCCGGGAGTATCAATAAGATTAAAGATATATTCTTTTCCGTCAAGCGCATGATATTTCAATCTCACAGCACGAGCTTTTATTGTTATACCGCGTTCCCTTTCAATTTCCATATTATCCAGCAGCTGTTCCTCCATATCTCTCTTTGCTACTGTATATGTTTTCTCAAGGATTCGGTCTGCCAATGTTGATTTTCCATGGTCAATATGAGCAATAATACAAAAATTACGGATATTTTCTGTTGACAATTCGTGTTCCTCCGATTCAAATAATATCAACAAAAATTATAACACAAATATCAAAATTTGTAAACAAAAATCTTCATTCTATTTCAACCGGCGGAAGATTAATATTTCCGTCTTCATCAATTCTGTCATACGACTCTGCCGAGCCGGTAATAATATCTTTTTCATTAAATTTTATAATAGTTATTTCCGGTTTAATATAATTGTTATTCATTTTTATATCTCCCTTATAAATTAATAATCCGATTTACTTAAAAGCAAATCGGATTTTAGATTATTTTTTATGAACAATTCTTTCGGCTTCCTGAAAAGAATCCCCTAAACCGTCTATCATAGGAATAATTTCCTTGATTATCTCCAAATCCATTTTTATCTTTGCTTTAACAATCATCCTGACAAAATAATCGTACAATGAGTGTAAATTTGAAGAAATATCTATACTTCTATCTAATGAAGCATTTAAATAATTTATTATTCTCTGCGCCTTATAAAGAGATTCCTCCGCTTTTTCCGTATTATTTTCTTCTATGTAATAAACTGCTAAATTAAGTTTCTTGGAACATCCTCTGAATAACTGAACAACAAGCTCACCCTGAGTCATTGTCATAATAGATTGCTTTTGATATTCTTCATAAGGATTAACTGCCGCCATTTAATACTCCTCCCCGTTCTGTGAAGTAATTATCCCATCATTTGAGAAAGCCATGAACTTTGTGAGCTCATATTTGATAAAGCGGTTTCCATCGCATTAAACTGATTCCAATATCTTTGTTTCCTCTTCTCGTAAACCATATTAAGAGATTCAAGCTTTTTAGAAATGGCATCTAATTTATCTTTTATAGTATTATCCTTTTCAGTTCCTTTGCCAATTACTCCGGCAAGAGAAACCAATGCACCCGGACTTCCTGAACTTGTGTTTGCAGCCTTGTCACATATTTTATTAAGTCTGGTTGCAAGTCCGTTTTCTCCGGTAAAAAGTTCTTTTACTCCGTTGGGATCAGTTAGCAATGCATTTTTCAGTTTATCTTCATCAATGCTTAGTTTTCCATAATCAGACCACTGAGAGCTTGAATCTATACCTATGTTAGATAAAACATATTTCGCTCCTACTCGTGTATACATTGCAGATCTCATGCCGCTCAGAAAATCTGATATGTCTCTGTCATTTCTTAACAGACCTTCCTTAGCTTTTTCTTCCCATAGCTCTATTTCTTTTTCGGTCATCTCTTTTTTCTGTGCGTCAGTTAAAGGAGCATAAGATTTATAGGAAGCTTCCTCGTGTGTAAAGCCATTTAATTTATCAATAAGACTATTATAATCTTCGACAAACGACTTTAAATTATCTATTATTTTATCAACATCTCGAGAAGTTGAAATTTGAGCCTTATCTTCTGTAGTGCCTGAAACAGTTTTTATTGTACCGTCGCTGTTTTCTGCAAAGCTTCCGTCTGCATTAGTAACATATGAACCGGTAGTTGACTTTAATGATATTGTAAGACCATTATAAGTAAAATCATTATTTGCTCTTTCAACTGTTACACCGTTTATATTTACAACTGCATTTTGTCCGGCGGTTACGGTAGATCTATCAAGATTTCCGGAAGAATCAACGGTAAAACCGAGCTTAGAAAACAATCCCTCGTTATCACCGCTTAGATTTATATCAAAACCGGCTCCTGTCGAGTTTGATGAAATTTTAAATTTATCGCTTAATTCGTCATAGGTAATACTAACGCCGGTATCGCTTGAATTAATTTTATTCATTATTGTCGATACTGTATCTGCGGCCGTATATTCTATTTCCTTGCCGTTTAATGTGAATGAATATTTTGTATCTGTATCCGTTTCATCACCGATACCTAATTTACCTATAGTATCTGTTCTTACAATCTGGTTTGAAGCTGTCGTAGTCCCGCTTGAAAAGCCTATTGCCTCCATAGTTTCAGAATTAGCAGACAAAGTCAGATTTCTTCCTGTCCCCGCTACTGAAATTTTCCAAATACCGCCATCGTTTGTAAACTGTACTGAACTGCCAAACGCCGATTGTACTTTATCTCTGAAATCGCTCATCGATTCGTTTTCGTTTACAGCTATTGATTTTTTTACTCCGTCTAGAGTAATGTCAACATATCCGTTAATATTTCCCACTTCAGCAAACTTGGTATTTACAGAGGCTGATTCAAGTTCATATTTCCCGGAAATTTCATTACCATCGTCGTCCTTGGCAGCGGCAGATTTAATTGTTCCGCTGAATCCTAATATTGATAATCCTGCTGATGAACCTGAAATTTCAAATTCCGAATCTGATTCAAAAGTTATATTTTTAATTCTTTCTTCAGTGGACGTATTAACGTTTCCGGTATATTCATTGTTGTCTTTGTCATAATATTTGCCGTCCGTATATGTCAGCTCATTGCCGTCGTCATCTTTATATATCGTAACGTTTTCCTTTTCGGCTTTTGCAAAATCTGCTAAACCAATAGCAGAATTAATGCGGCCGCAAATATCATCGGCTGTAACGGCGCCCTTCAAATCTACTGAAACAGATCTGTCGCCTATTTTTATATCAATATTTCTGTTGTATTCAAAACTGTCAGATTTTGAAGTTGAGGTGGAAATTTCACCTGTTCCAACTTTAGCTGATGTTACACTGGAGGCAGTAGCCAGTCTGGCAATCTGCATGCTGAAATCACCGTCTAAAGCGTTATTTCCGACAGTAACCTCCGCAGCGGAAGACGAACTTGAAGTTTTCATGGAATTATAAAAGGATTCAAGTCTTAAGCACGAATCAGAGGCAAGGTTAAAATATTTCGCCTGAAAATTATTTATATCTGAAATAATGTCCCTGTATATTTCCTGCTTCCACAGAAGCTGCTGTTTGGCTTGATTCTGCTTATCTATTTTGGCTTGTATTCCTGAAAGCATACTCTGAACAAGACTTTCGGTATCCATCTGAGATATCAAGCCGGACATGCCTTTATTGCTGTAAGCGGCATTAGTATATGTACTTGAATCGCTTGAGCTTACATTCATAAAAATATCCTCCTCAAAAATTTATTCCTTAATTAATATATCGTAAGAAAGCTGAAAAAATAAAGCCTAAATACTTTTTTTATTTTCAGGAAAGAAAAACTTTTTTCCTCCTGACAAACCTGCCCCTGCATATTTGGCCGCCTTTGCGTTTTGTCCTGAATTATTCTTCTTGATTTTATTCATAAGATCATTTTTTAAAATTATGATACGTTCAGTTATTTGAGGTTCCATTCCTGAAACTCTAAAAGCAATACTGTTAAATTTCTGCCTTAGGTCAAAAACTCTCATTCCGGATTCATCAAGCTCATTTCTGGCACATTTGTTTTTATAAGCCGCTGAAATAATTGGCGAATCTATGCATTCATCCGATATCTGTTTATCAAGTTCGGTTATAATTTCAGATAAGGTTTGTCTTTTCTCAGTATAACCGAGAATATCGTCTACAGGACAATCAAGCATTCGCTTTGTTATATTTTCATATTTAACCATTAGCTTGTTTATTTGCTCTTGCTTTTCAATTATAAAATTTATATCCATTAATAATTTCTCCTTAAAAATTGCTTTTTTCCTGCCGATATGCTATAATATTTTAGATACTTAAAATGTTATTAAGGGGTAATACCGCATGTTTCCGTCAAATTGCAAAGCAATTTTAAAAACATTAGATGATAATATAATTGAATATGGCCAGGCAACAGTTTCTTTAAAAGACAAATTTGCCGAATTTTCCGCTCAATTTGTCCCGCTTCTGAAAATAGCAACAGAAGCAAAAATAATTTGTATGGAAGGAGCCGTATCTACACATATAATTACGGGAAAGGTATATCTTTCTTCTAAAAATCTGCTTAGACTGGTTTCAATCAAATGCACTCTGATACCCGGCGCTGAAAACGTACTTGAAACTCCAACATTTATAAGAGCTAAAATTTACAAACCTATTTTAAAAAGCGGTATATTCAATAAGAATAAAATTGTATATAAATGGGACGAATGTACCGTAACTTCCGTTTCAATGAAAAGCGTTTCTTTCAGAAGCTCAAGGATTATGTGTGAATATGAAGATCAGATAAAGCTAAAAATCGGAAATCCTATTTTTTCAAAAGAAACAGAATTAAATCTGCAAATATTATCCAACGGACTAATGTTTGGTAAGAATTCTAAATACTGTTATAAAATTCTTAAAATTAAGGAACGTGAGCAAACCGAGCTCGCTGAATATATAAAGCTCGGGTGTCTTGAAATGTTAAAATATATTTGTTAATGCTTATCATCAAGATCGGACAGTAAATTAAACAGTTTTTTAGGATTAACTCCTGATACGGCGTCTTTATTGCTTTCGACCGTCTGACGAAGCTCGCTTCTGAGTATTTTAACATTCTGCGGCGCGTTTATTCCGATTTTTACCTTGTCTCCGTTCACTTCAATAATTTTAATTTCAATTTCTTCATTAATTATAAGCGCTTCGCCGGATTTTCTTGATAAAATAAGCATTATTTCAGCTCCTTTCCGGCTTTGAAAAGCTGATATCGGATTGGATAATCATCTTCAAGAATAATTTGCATAGCCTTATTGTTCTTTAAATTAATAATAACAGGACTTTTAAGATTTACCGTACTTTCCCTGAAATCATCTTTAACAACCATTATAAGCCAATATTCATATTCTCCCCAACCTATAATCTTTTCCGCTTCATTCTTACAGTTGGGATTATAATTGTTCAACGTTAAAAGAGGATTAGCTATTATAAAGCACAAATTCGGTTCCTGTGTGGACTGAAGCCAAGCATATTCTCCATTAAAATCATTATCGTAAAGCATAATAAAATCAGTAAAATTTTCGAATCCGAATATTGGCTGTTCAAATTTTATTATATCGCATTCATTTATGTCAACTTCTCCAAAATCTCTTGTTAAGACTTTCATTTTATACCTCTCATAAATTTGTTATAAAACAGGACCGTTCAATTTTAAATATATTTTTGAACAGTCCCATAATTTTATTTTTCTTCGTATTCCGGATCAGAGCTTGGCGGTACATAGTTAAATCCGCCTAAATATTCAATTTTCACATCAGCAAGCTGTTTTATCTCAAGAGTTATACTGCTTGGAATAAATTCCATTTCGCGGGCAGATTTTTTCCAGTCAAGATCAACTTTGCTTCTTCTGACAGAAATTTTCGAAATTGCCGGTTCCCATGACATATCGATTTTTTCAGTAGGAATAGCTCCGATATTTGTATCAATTGTAATATTGTTTAATGATTTTTGTTTCATGAACTGCGCAATAGTCATACCGGGCTTAACCATGGAATTTCCCATATTGACATAATCTGAAGTAACTTTATTAGCCGTTTCCTGAGTTTTAACAGGAGCTTCCTTTGAAACATCGGCAATACTTTTCATTCCCATGCTTCTTCGCATAGCAGATGAATCCATCCTGACTTTTGCGTTTTCTGTCTGCAAATTTATTGCCGCAGGCGTAGTATGCTGACTGAGTTTCGCAGGCTCAATTTGCGGAGCAGTTAATTTAGCGTTCTGAATATTTAAGTCATACTCAAGAGGAATTGTTGTGATTTTTAATAATTGCATAATTAACACCTCCCTTAAAGTAAATATCATAAATAACTAAAATATTAGTTAATATAATCCATCAACGACTGAGGTATAACCTTTCCGCCGTACTGTAGTGTTAAAAGCCATGAATATTCAAGACTTTTCTGATTAATCAGTTCATCGGTATCCTTGATATACTCAAGATTGTTTTGTATTTCTGTTAAAACGTATTCTTCATCCTCAAGACGTCCGGTATGATTTTCAAGGTAATTGGTTCTCACCCCAACGTCGGCAATCTGTGTTACCAGATTATCAACAGTTTTTCTCAAATGATCGTTTAATGCGCCGAGCTTATCAAAATCCTTTTCTTCAAGACATTTTGACATTTCGTCTAACAGCTCATACGCATTGTTCGGAGCTTCAATTGTGTGTTCTTCATTTGTATTAATATCTTTATAGGTTATCTCAGTAGTTCCGTATCCAAGGCAATCAAGACCGGAAACAGACATATTAAATGCGGAACGAGGATCAACGGCTCCGTTTTTTACAGTAAGTCCTATACCAATATCAATGTATATACTATCACTAAACGGAACTTTTTCTCCGTTTGAAGTAAATTTTCCGTCTGTTTTTTCTATACTATTTACGTTTACGCCGTTATAGAAAAGCTCTCCGTCTTTTACTTCAAAAGGAGCAGATTGGTTATTGGTTCCGCCTAATATGTATGTATCGTTATATTTGCAATTTGCAAATTCTACAATCTGGTTCTTTAATGAATCAAAGTTTATTGAAAAGATATTGGAAACAGAATCATTGGTTCCGTTTAAAGCTTTGATTGTCTGTTCATGCACAGAATTTAAAATATCTTCAAGCGACATCATATTGCTTTCTGCAACAGTCAAGCTTTCGCTTGCTTTCTTTACATTGCTTTGGATCTGTTCGTTTTTGTACATCTGCGTCCTGATACCAAGCGCCCGTGTTCCTGCGGAAACATTTTCAGACATTTTTGTAAATTCTCGTCCTGTCTGAAGACGTGTACCGGATTCATTCAGCAAGGATAAGTTATTATTAAGATTAATAAGATAATTTCTTGTCATTGCATTATTTGTAACTCTCATTTAAAGACCTCCGTACGCTATATCGCCATTTGATTTATAACTACGTCAAGCAGACCGTCCATAACCGTCATCATTCTGGCCGCCGCCTGAAATGCTCTGTTATATGTCATCATATTCACGGTTTCTTCACTCTCGCTAACACCCGATATTTCATCTCTGCTGTTCTGAATTTCATTTATCATTGACAATGACGATTTATAACGTCCTTCCGCATACGAATTGTCACTGCCGAGGGTTCCTGTATAATCAGCGACAAATTCCTGAAAAGTTCCAGTGAATTTATCACTTGCAGACTCAAACGAATGCTTGTCTTTGGTAAGCTTGTTTATTAGCTCAAGAAGACTTGTATTATCAGTACTGTTATTCTTATCGATCAGATAAGAAGAATCGTTCATAAGATCGCTTGTTATATTTATATTTTCCGCTGTTGTCAGCATATCAGGAAACACGTCGTATCCCGTTTCAGACTCGACAGTTTCGCCCACAAGCTTTTTATAGCTTAAAACATTTCCGTCCGCATCAACCTCATCCGGTATTGTATTATTAAGAACGACCGTAAGCTGAGAGGCAAAAGCGTCAAGTTTATCCTGATAATATAAAAATCCATTTACAGTGGATTCTGTTGACGAAGTAGCCCCTAATCCCCTACCGTTTATTATATCTGCGGCGGCTTTAAAGATACCCGTATCTTTGGCTGCGTTTTCACCGTTGCTTTTCCAGTTTACTTGAACAGTGCCGTTATTGTTCGACTGATAATTTATAGTATCATATTCTGTTCCCCAAACGCATTTATGACCGTTAAGCTCGACAGTTACGGTACCGTCTGTCTGTTCCTCCACCCGAAGACTACCATAAGAGGACAGCTTATCAAGAAGAAGATTTCGCTGGTCTTTAAGTTCGTTAGGACCGAATTGCTCGGTATAGCCATTAGTATTTATCGACTGCCTGATACTCTTATTAAGTTCGGCAAGATCCTTCATCATGGCATTAACGTCTTCAACAGTTATCTGTAATTCTTCCTTATACTGATTGGCGGACTTGGTTAGGTTCTGAGACAATCTGTTAAGCGTTTGCGTAACGTTAGCAACAGAATTAGCAAAAACATTTGCGTCGGCCTCAGAGCTCGCATTATAAGCAAAGTCCTCAAGAGCGGTATACATATCCTTTATTGCAAAGCTAAGACCGTATCCGTTTCCGTCCTTACCGACCTCAAGCTCGTTTATTATAGACTCTATATCCGAAAACATCTGAGATTGCTGATTATAGAATCCGGCGTTTGTGTTTTCCTGACGATAGGCTGTATCCAGTCTTTCGTTTCTTAGCTGCGCGACTCCTTCGATATATGTACCCATTCCTGCAAGTGAAACCATATCGGGCTTAAGTCTTGCTCCGCTTGCATTTACATACTGAGCAACCTGATCGACACGCTGACGCGTGTATCCTTCAGTGTTAATGTTAGAAAGGTTATGTCCGACTATATCAAGAGCCTTCTGACTTGCGAACACGCCTGTTTTGGCGGCTTCAAATCCCAAAAAAGTAGGTCTCAATTGAATTTACCTCCAAATTTAGATTTTTTTATTTAACAGTCCTATATTTTTCTGCTTTGAGGATACGCCGTTATTATCATAGCATTTCGGATCGGTAACTCCGGTTGGAGATATGTTTTCAAGAATTTTCATATTAGTTTCGGCAATCTGCAAAGCAGTTTTATTTGAATGAGAAACATTGTCCACTGCAATTTTAAAGCGTTCATATAATTTTTTCAGTTGTTCTCTCTCTTCCCCTTCAGCCATGGCAATTATCTGACGAAACGATTTTCCGCTGAATCCAATCTTATCCAATAGTTTCTGCCTGTCCTGTTCAAAGCGTTCTGCTTTCTTTATAGTTGACTGATGCTCGTTAAGGCATTTTTCAATACGCTTAAGATCATCGGACAATAACGCGCTCATTTTTTCTCTTTCCTTTACGGCAGTCTCCTCAAAAAACTCCGTATATTCAAGCATAAAATTATAAAATTCCTCGTAATTTTCCAAAATAAGCACTCCTATCAGATCCATCTGTTAAGAATCGAATCAGCAACCTGCTGCGCAGATATATTGTATTCGCCGTTTTTGACGCTTTTCTTTATTGCAGATATACGCTCCTCCGACGCCAGACCGACAATATCAGCGGCACAGCTTTTTATTGCTTTTATATTATCCTTAAGAAAAGCGGCTTCTGAGCTAAAATAAAGCGAATCCTGCTTTTTTTCGGACTTTTTTTCATGGACGCTGAAATTTTTCTGCGTATGATTGCTGTAAGAACCGCCGGAATTAATATATTGCTTGTAAATGTTTGTATTTATATTCATAAAATCAGCTCCTTTCATACCGGATAAAGCTTCTCTAATATATATTATCGTAAGTTTTTTCAGATATTAAACAGTAAAATCATTATTAAAAAAATAAATAAATTCGACTTATAGTTGAAAAAAATGTTTATTTCTGATATAATAAACAATGATTTATTCTTTAATATAAAAATTGAAGGGAGATTGGGTTTTGAGCAGAATTTATGCTATTATTACTCAAAAAGGCGGAGTCGGAAAAACTACTACTGTAAACGCTTTGGCATCTTCCTTTTCCAAACGAGGATTTAGAGTTCTTGCAGTAGATATGGATCCACAGGGTAATCTTTCATTCAGTACAGGAGCGGACAGCGGCTCGCCGACTATTTTTGACGCCATTACCGGAAGTGTACGTGTTCAACGATGCATTCAGAAAAAATCAATGACCGATATAATCCCCTCAAATATTCTTTTAACGGGCGCTGAGCTTGAATTTACCGGACAAAACAGAGAATTCATACTTAAAAACGTTTTGCAGGTTATAGAAAATGATTATGATTATATTTTTATAGATTCTCCACCCGGTCTCGGGTTTTTGACCGTCAATGCGCTTTCGGCAAGCCAATATGTAATTCTGCCCATGCTTCCCGATATATTCAGCCTTCAGGGGCTTGTTCAGGTTTATGAAACAATTGAATATGTCAAGAAAGCATGTAATCCGGATCTTGAGGTTGCCGGTATTCTTATAAATAAATACAATCGTCTGTCAAAGCTTCACCGAGAATCGGTTGGTACTGCTAAAATGGTTGCCGAAAACTTTAAAATCCCCATTTTTAAAACTTATATAAGAAACAGCGCTGCGCTGTCAGAAGCGCAGTCGCTGCAGTGCAGTATATTTGAATATGCTCCGAAAACCGCAGGAGTCAGAGACTACCTTAAGCTTTCCAATGAAATATTAAACTATAATTAAGAGGTGTATCAATGGCGACAAGAAAAACTAAACAGGATATCAGCAAAGAAGATATGTTTAATAAGATCATGCCTTCTTTAAATCAGAAAAATAATGACGATGATATTGAAGAGGAAGCACCTAAAAAATCAACGCGCACTAAATCAACAGCAGATAAAAAAACCGCGCAGTCCAAAACGTCAGCTTCAAAATCACGGGCATCAAAAGAAACTGAACTTAAAGAAGATAGTAAAGTTACTGCTTCAAAAGCAAAAAAGTCTTCGCGGGCAGCAGCAAAACCCAAATCGGCAGATGTAGCTGAAGAATCGGAAAATAAAGATGAATCTGTAGAAGAAAAACCTAAGAAAAGAGTAAGGAATTCCGCTAAGTCTTCGGAAGTTTCAGAAGAAAAAACTAAAAAAACAAGAACAACAAGAAAAAAAGAAGACGAATATGCTGTTATAAATATAAATGAAGAGCTTATGAATAAACGTTTTGACGAAATATTTCAAAAATTTAATTGCTGTCATTGTAATGGATGCAGGTTCACTGTTATGGCGGTAGCTCTTAATGAACTGCCCGCCAAATACATTGCCGTTAAAACTATTGAACGTGATAAAATAATAGAAGAATCTGACGATTCACATATCAGATCAGCCATCATTCAGTCAATTCTTAAGCTTATGATCAGCCCGCTTCACTGATTCATTGTTGCTTTACAGGTATTTCCGATGAATCAATTTCAAATCCGTTACCTGTAATTTTATGTATAACATTTTGTATAAAAATATATAATAAACCTGCTGCTATTGTAAATACTACCGGTTCTATCGCTATATTTAGCCTTTCAAAATGAACTGGTTTTTCTAATAATGAAACCGTTTGCATAGAACAAACCGCCGATATTAAAGGAATTATTATATTATCTGAAAAGCTGAACTTTATTCCGGTTATACTTATTATTTTTAATATTCTCGAAGTGTTGCATATTATATTACTTGCAAGGTATGATATTACAATTCCATAAAATCCAAGAAGAGGTACGCATATTAAAAGAACAGATATTCTTATTGTGTATTCAACAAGATAATTAAGTGATGAAAAACTATGCCTCCCCATACCTTTTAAAATTCCTTCAAGAATTATTTCAAGATATATAAAAGGAACGGCAGGAGCCAGTATTCTTATAATTCTACCCGCAAATTCTTCACCGCTCATCAGCAAACCTATTTCTCTGCCATAATAAAGAAAGACTGCTGCTGCGAATATTGAAAAACTGAACGTCTGACGGAGTACTTTATTTGTCAGTCGAACGGTTTTTTGGGTATTAGACGCTCCCCTTTCCCTCGATAACTCGGGTATTAAAATAGCCGACAAACTGCATAATATACCTGACGGAAAAAACAACGCAGGTATAATTATTGCTTCAAATATACCGAACTGACTTAACGCCTGTTCGGTTGAATTGCCGTATTGCTTGAGCGTAAGCGGAACAAGAGCGTCATTTACACTGCTTAAAACCGATGTGACAATACTGTTTAGCATTATCGGAATTGAAGTAAGAACAAAGCATTTAAATCCTATGGAAGATTTTGAATTGTATTTCTTTCTGAATTTCATATGATATATTGTTAAATATAATAATCCGGCTACCTGTCCTGCCAGCATACTTACGGCAAAAGCCGTAAATACGCTTATTTTTCCGCTGTATACATAAAATTCAGCAAACATTGCAAACATTCCGGATTTTACAAGAAATTCAACGCCTGAACTTACGGCTCCCGCGCTTACGTTCCTGTATGCGCTGAAATATCCCCTTAGGCAGCAGCTAATTGTATTGATCGGAAGAATAAAAGTCATCATTCGTATCGGTAATTCAAGTTCCGGAGTCTTAAGTATTTCACCGGCAACTGAACCTGAAAATATAAACATTCCTCCTGAAACTATTATACAAAGCGGGAGAGAATATAAAAGCGCATATCTGTAAATTCTATTTGGATTTCCGTTTTGTTTTCCGATTTCCTCGGAAATTAAACGGCTGGAGCAAAGATAAACATTACCGCTTGAAATTATAGCTGTAAAGCAAAAAAAGGTACCCATCAGCGAGATTGCTCCTACGGCCGCTGATCCGAGCTTTCTGGTTATAAATACGTTAAGCATAAGCGCAAGTCCCTGCATTGCAAAATCTACCGCCGTCAGGAAAATAGTATCTTTTACAATTTTATTCCTGTTCATTTGGTTCCTCCTGTTTATATTTTATATTTGTCTTTTTACATTTTATTAATTCATAATAAAAAATATGTTATTTTGTCCGCCTTGACAATATAAACGTCAGATGCTATAATTATATTCAATATTTATATGGAGTGTTTTAATTATGCCTACAGCTTTTAAACCGGCAGATATCCTTATACCTAAAAATACAGATATGAAAAAATGGTCAGTTATAGCGTGTGATCAATATACAAGCGAACCGGAATATTGGAATAAGCTTTATGAACTAATTGGAGATTCAAAGTCCGCGCTTAATCTTGTACTTCCGGAAGTTTATCTTGAATCTCCTGACATTGATAAAAGAATAGAAGAAATTCATAAAACAATGAATGAATATTTAGAATCCGATGTATTTGAGGAATTAAAGGATTCCATGATTTATGTGGAGAGAACACAAAGCAACGGAAAAATCAGACGCGGAGTTATTGGAATGATTGATCTTGAGGAATATGACTATTCTAAAAACAGCCAATCTGAGATCAGAGCTACTGAGGCAACTGTGATTGAAAGGATTCCACCAAGGATCAGGGTTCGTGAAGGCGCTTCGTTGGAATTACCGCACATAATGATTCTTATAGACGACGAAAATAAATCCATTGTTGAAAATCTTTCTTATTTGAAAAAGAATATGCGTCTTATTTATGATTTTGATCTTTATGGCGGAAGCGGTCATATTAATGGATATTTAATGAATGGCAAAATGATAAATAATTTTCAGAACGGTCTTGAAAATCTGGGAAACAAAGAAAAATTTAAAGAAAAATACGGAAGCGGTAACGTACTTTTATATGCAATGGGCGATGGAAATCATTCATTGGCAACCGCTAAAACTTATTATGAAAATCTTAAAAAAAGTCATCCCGAAATTGATTTTAGCAATCATCCTTCCCGATACGCGCTTTGTGAAATCGTAAATCTTCATAGCAGCGCACTTGAATTTGAAGCCATTCATCGTTTAGTTTATAATACAGACGTATCAAATTTGATTTCTTCTATGAACAAAGCTTTAGGATTATCTAATAAAGAAAAATCAGATCAATGCTTTAGTTATTTTAATGGAATCTCAGAGCATACGGTTTATATTCATAAAAAAACATCTAACCTAACCGTAGGAAGTCTGCAAAATTTTTTAGATTCTTATTTGAAAAGTAATAATGGGAAATTAGATTATATTCATGGAAAAGATACAATAAAAAGCCTGACTTCTAAAAAGAAAGACGCTATAGGTTTTATACTTCCTGATATGAAAAAATCAGATTTATTTCCAACAGTTATAAAAGACGGCTCCCTTCCAAGAAAAACTTTTTCTATGGGACGCGCAGAAGATAAACGTTTTTATATTGAATGTAGGAAAATTATTTTTTAAAATTTTAATATATAAAAATGTATTGATTTTTATCTAAATATATGTTATAATTATGTGGTTGTGGATTATGGGATATAGCCAAGTGGTAAGGCAGCGGACTTTGACTCCGTCATTCCGGTGGTTCGAATCCACCTATCCCAACCAAAATGTAAATTGTATTTATATTTTTATCCTCCTCTTTCTATTTTTTTACATTTTCCGCAGTTTAGGTATTGACTTTTTCTGCGGAATAATGTATAATATATTAGGTTTTTATATTATTGCTGCTATGGCTCAGTAGGCAGAGCACGTCCTTGGTAAGGACGAGGTCACCAGTTCGAATCTGGTTAGCAGCTCCAGGATAATCCCCCATTTTACGCCGTTTGCAAGCGATTGCAGGCGGTGTATTTTTATGCCTTGATTGCAATTTGATTGCAGTATGCAAAACCTATTTATACGTATAGCGCAAAAATTCTTAGCACAACTTACCTCTGGACATGATTCGACTTTTTTGCTATAATTTTAAAACAAGAAAGGAGGATATATGTTAATAGCAATCTGCGACGATGAGCAATTTTTTCTCGACTATTTTGAAAAGACGATCAAGGATTATTACTATTATGACCGTGGGATGACCTGTCAAATAATAAAGTATCTTAACGGACACGATCTAATGGCAGACATAGAAACACAAAAATATAAAATAGACGTAGCCGTATTAGACATTGAGATGCCCGGATATTCGGGGATAGAATTAGTTAAGGACATCCGAAAAATTTGTCCGGATTTACCCGTGATGTTTTTAAGCAGTAATGAGACTTGCGGCGATGTAGCCGTCGAGTATGACCTGTGCGCCTACATATATAAAAGCGCCGGAGAAACAAAACTATACAACGCCTTTGATTTTTTATTAGAGGAAGAAAAAATAGCAAAACAGACCTATGACACGAAAAATATAAGTGTACGAATTTCTGACATCGTATACATCGAAATGAAAAACCACGAGGCTTTATTTCACACAGAATCTGGGATTTACAACGACCGAAATACTTTAAGTAATCTACAGATAGATTCGCGTTTTGATAAGTTTGTTACTTTAAGCCGTAGCTTAATGGTAAATTATAGGTTTATTGCGGATTTAAAAGATGTTGTGTACCTGACAACAGGAGAAACGCTTAAGTACAGCCAATCAAAAAAGGAAAACATATTAAAAAAATGTATTTACTTAAGGGGGCAAAGGTTTAGATAATGTGGAGCTTGATAGAACACTCAGCCAGTCTGGCTGAAGCAGTTATCATCACAGGCTTTACAACAATGGTATTGGGCTATAAAAGCCCCGGACATAAGTACTTAAAATATATAGTTTATACGCTTGTTTCTTTCATAAATATTGCTTTTTTAGCAAATTATTTGCCGGCAAAAGTTTCGGAAACGCTTCCGGGTATATCACAACTTATTATAAGTATGATATTTGCAGTACTTTTTTTGAAAGGAAATCTATTTTTCAAATTTTATATAATATTTATAAATAATTATATGATATTTCTTATAAACATCCCCGTTATGATGGCGTTTAATAGTTTTCTTGACGGTAACGGATTGCACGCTGCCGTTTACATACAAGGCGCGGTACGTATAGCTATTTTAGTTATAACAAAGCTGCTGTTTGCGCTTGCCTCATACGGCTTTTACAGATGGTATCGTAAAAATCTACGTAACGCCGACTTTAGTTTCGGCTCTGCGGAGTGGATAGCTCTGCTTTTTATATGCACAGCCTCGTTTGCAATGGGGTTATATGTTTTTCAGCAAAACGTAAGCCATTATAAGCCTTTAATCATGACGTTTGCTTCTCTTATCGCGTTAGTGATTAATGGGCTTTCTCTGTACGGGATATTTCGTTCTGCCCAAAATAAGCAGAAATCTGAGGAAATAAAATTTTACCAGTTTGAAAATAAGGCGATGAAAAAGAATCTTGACGAGTATATAAAAAGAGAAGAAGAGATACGGAGTATTAAGCATGACATTGAAAATGTTGCTGTAACAACAACCAGTCTTTTAGACCATAAAGAGTATGATAAGATACGTGAGCATTATTCACAGTTGGTTAATAGAATACATAGCGGCCGTGTGGTATATACAGGTGTGAAAAATGCTTATATTAACGCAATCATTCAGCAAAAATATGCTGAATGTTATGATAAGATAAATATAAAATGCCACGCAAGCAGCGATTTTAGCAAAACAGAAGGCTTTCAAAATGTTGACATCATAGATATTTGTACTATTATCGGTAATCTCCTCGACAATGCCACAGAAGCGTATACCGACAGCTTTAAAGACTACGAGATTATAATAAAACTTGATGTGTTTGGCGGAGCATACTCGGTTGAAATATCAAACCCCATAGAAAAATCAGTATTAGCACATAATAGTCGCCTTAAAACAAGCAAGACCGACGTCAAAAATCATGGGCTTGGTATCAAAAGCGTTAAAAGACGAGCTGAAAAGTATAACGGCAACGCTGAATTTACAGAGGAAAATAACCGTTTCGTAGCGCGAGTATGGCTTAGACCGGAAGAGTGATATACGGTGAATAAATCCACATATAATACCACCTTATAAAACCTCTTGTAAAATCAAAAAAAATGTGGTATAATTAAATTGTTAGTTTTATATACTGCTGATACAATTTTTTTGATTGTACAAAGTGGTGATTGCTGAGTTCGTTATTGGACTCGGCTTTTTTTATATGCTATTGATGCAGCTTGAATTCCGTATTTATCTAAATTTTATCAGTACGAGTGTTATTATTTTTTCATTAACTATTGATTTTTTTATAAATTTATAGTAATATTATAATAGATTATGTCACATTTTACCATATGAGGATTTTCAAATATGTTAATCGTAAAACAAGTTATAAAATGTTATTCTGAAAACACTGCAACATCCCCATTTTTTTGTGTACTTAGTAACGGTGATTATGCTATTCTCAAATATCCAAATAACCCAGAAGGTAATTTAATATTAATAAATGAATTTATTTCGTATAAATTAGCTGAAATATTAGGGCTTGATACACCTGGCTATGGAATTTGTGAGTTTACACCTGAATGTTCAATACCAAGTAATATTAATGTATCTGACAGTAATTATGGCTTATGTTTTTATTCTAAATTTATAAATAAGGCTGTGCCTTTTTCTCCTTCAAAAATATCATCAGTGGTAAATAAAGAACAATTTAATAAATTAATAATTTTTGATCATTTAATATATAATAAAGATAGACATGAAGGTAATATTCTAATCACTATATCAAAAGATATAAAAATGTTAGCAATTGATCATAGCCATGTTTTCAAAAATCAATCTATTTGGGATAAGAATACATTTATACAAGGAATGAAAAATTCTGATTACTTAGATACAGATATATTAGAATATAACGATTATACGTATAAATCTCTTTTTGAAATTATAAACTTTAACAATGAAAATACACATAGATTTACTCGTTTAATCAAATTAAAGTTGACTGAATCAATAATAAATGATATAATAAGTTCATTGCCATCATCTTGGATTAAATATGTGGATGAGTTGGATATTAAATATTTAATCAAATATTTAATATATAGAGTTGAACATATAGATGAAACTGTGAGCATGATTATAGAAGAAAGGAAGAGATTGAGATGAGTAAATGTCTGGAATACTCCGTACTAAGATATACCCCTATTTTAGTGGCTGGAGAACATGTAAACATAGGAGTCTTATTCTCATCTGATAATTTTCAAGAATTTCACAGTATAAAAAAATTTAGTAGAATTAAAAGTTTTGATGATGAATTAGATATAAACGCATTAAAATTTCTTATATCATCCATTAAAAATGATATACAGCTTTCACTATATAACGAGGATAAAAAATTCAACATTAATGATTTTACAAAATATTATATGAATGAGTTTCATTTTAGTAAACCCATTAAAATAGCTTTTACTGATTTAGCTAAAACCATAGATGATATTACTAAATTATATTTAAAATATGACTATGAAAAAAATAATAGATTATCTGAACTGGAACAAAAACAGTTGATAAAGAAAATCTTAGAATCTAGTCACAAATCATATAAACAAAATAAAAAAATAAAGGGAAACTTTGGAGATCAAATTACGTATGATATAATTTTTAATAATTATGGAATCAAGTTTTTTAACTTTAAAAATAAATCCATCAATCATATGATGAATGATATAAAAGCCTGGGCATGGAATTGCGAAAATACACCTAAAAACTTAAAAACTATAATTATATATTCTCAGGATTTTAATGGCAATGAGGAATATAATGCAAATGTAAAAACTTGTATAGATATATTAAAAAAGTCTTCCGATAATATATTCGATTTTGAAGCAGGATTATCATTAATTGAAAAATTTGTAAGTACACAGGAATTTAGCAAAGAATATTTTAGCTAAACATAAGGTAACTCAAATACCTTTTGACGGCGTTACTTATAATGGATGTTTTAGGTTAATGGAGGTATTACAATGAAAGTATGTCCTAAATGTGGAAAAGTAATAGGATTTAATTCTTATTTCGGAGCTTATATTTGTGATGAATGCGGATGGGAAGATGACACGTATTTTCAAGAAAGAATACTATATTTTTCGCAAAGAAAAAATAGTATTACAAAGTATAAAAGAATCCCCTCAGACAATTAAGTCCGAGGGGATTTAACTTATTACATCTTCTTTTCAA
>OIWT01001946.1_pt1 | contig 22673 bp, 30 predicted proteins | sample 1587701 | NCBI WGS metagenome assembly OIWT01 (sample SAMEA3888904, study PRJEB22519) | human gut metagenome | biome: human gut; feature: human-associated habitat; material: faeces | place: Denmark | collected 2009
TTTGGAGATTTCTTTTTAGCTCCTACAACCTCAGTAGTCAAAGGTTGTTCTTCTTGGGTTCTCTTCTTACGTGTCATAGCTTTATTGATTTTGACATTAATAATTTTCCGAGTCATTGAATTTTCGGTTAATACATATATCCACGATATTGTCAGAATATAAGGGAATAGGGTATTTTAACTATATTATTAAGCCCTCGCACCGGTAATTCAGCATAAAGAAAGCCCGGTTATCCTAATGAGTAAGTATTACCGGGCAAGGAGAAAAAACAGCTCATATAAGCTATATAGGCTACAAAAACGAGGTCAAAAGGTTGGTGTTCTTAGTTCGCTCTTCTTTCTCAAAGCTCGCCAGATATGCTTCTGTAGTTCTTAGGTCGGTATGCCCCAAAGACTCGCTTATATACGAGATATTGACTCCGCTTCGTTTCAATACGGTTGCGTATGAGTGTCTTGCAGTGTATGTGGTAATGTTACCGATTCCCAATTCTTCACCTATCAATTTCATACGCTTGTTTATTCGTTTCACTACGTCACGAGTTATGGCCTTAGCTTCGATTGCCGTTTCATTCCCTTTCATATATGGGAATATATAATTATCAGGTAGAGGTTTATTCCCCCATTTATCAATGACATCCTGCATTTGTACTGAAATAGTTGCTCGTATCTCTTTTCTGTTTTTTGTTGTGCGCTCTGTTTTCTGCCTTACAAAGCATATCTCACCGTCCACAATATCCGAGAACTTTAGTTTCAGCATGTCTGTCGGATTGATACCGTTACACAAGTAAATGAATATCCAAAGGTCTTTATACCTATTAGTCGTTTCATTTCCGCTCTTATAATCGAAAATAGCTTTCAACTGTTTCTTTGTCAAGCCTTTCTTTCTTCCAATACCGGTCTTTATCTCAAACAAACCTTTTCCAAATGGGTATTGCGACTCTTTGATAACTCCGGCCCTCTTTGCTTCATTCATCAAAGTACGAATATTCCTCATGTGCATACCGATTGTGGAAACGCTTCTTGTCTTTGACCAAAGTTTCTCGCATTTCTGCAACCATTCAACGGTAATTGCACTGAACGGAATATCTTTACCTCCAACTTCTTCAACCATAACTAAAGTACATTTGAAGAATTGCATTGTTCCGATTCTATCTTCGCTTTTCAATTCCTCAATTTTTGCTTTTATGGCACTATTTAGAGTGTCTCCGGTTGCTTTTCCCAAACGTAAATTGAGCGTATTGAAAGAGAATGTTCCCTTTTCTACCAGTGCTTCAACATTCATCCGGACTAAAGAAAAACTGCTTTCAATGGCTTGTTTGATTTTTTTATTTTCAAACGATTTACTATCCGGCAGCTTATTCCATTCTTCTTTTGTCATACAAATACCAATGGAATAATATTTTGGCTTCTTCTGATAATAAACCTTGATTTTAATAGGATATTTGCCCTCCTTGTTGATTGTACGTGCATCCAGTACCGTAGAAACTACGACACCATCTTTAGAATAATTGAACATGATTTTTAGTAATTACATGCAAGCGGAATTGCTTGCAATAATCTATATATCCATTTTTTAAGGGAAATATAAACGGTTTCGAAACGTTTTGAAGCCTTTTGAATATTGGTTTTTAAAGATTAAATACACATATATTATCTCTTGGAAATAAGCAATATAAATATCATTAAGATTATGTGAGGAATTGAAGAATTTTTAGAAAAAGTAAAAGATTTCCTGTTAATCAAATATAAAACAATAGGTAATAAATAATTGACGATATACAGAACCTTATTAAACTTTTGCCCCATTTTTGGTGTTAAATAACTATATAACAGACGATTTATTTTCAATCATTATTTGATGATTCAAATATAAGTCTTATCTTTGCACTCAATATGACCTCCCACGCTTCTCATAAGAACAGCGCACCCGGGGAGGTCTTCGAGTTTTTATACGTTTACCAACATACACATGATTGAGGATTTTGAAGAAAAAACACCTTATGCAAAGAAACCTCTGTCAATCAAAACACAAGTTGCAAGACTTGAAAAAAGAGGTTTAATCATAGATGATGAAAATTTAGCTGGTGACTATTTATCGAACATTAGCTATTATCGTTTACGTGCATATACTTATCCTTTTCAAAATAATGTAGATTCTAAAGCTGACCACCGCTTTTTACGAACAGACATTCATTTCAAAGACATTATTGATTTATATTGTTTCGACAGGCGTTTACGTTCTCTGATATTTAATGCAATCGAGAAAATCGAAGTCGCCCTCAGAACTAAAATCGTTCAAACATATAGTGAATCAACTAATAATAGCCATTGGTACGAAGATGAATCTTTGTTTAAAGACAATAAACGTATAATAAATGGTGAGGAAATCTTTGCTTACAACACACTCTTAGATGACATAATACACGAAGTAAACAGAAGTAACGAAGATTTCATCAAACATTATAAAAGTAAGTATTCTCATCCTAAGACTCCACCGGCATGGATGACTTTAGAAGTTATCTCTTTCGGTACGTTAAGCCGCTTATATGAATTATTATGTAAAGATGATAATAAAAAGAACGTGGCTAAGCTATTAGGTTTGAACAAAGTTGATATATTGGAGAACTGGATGCATGCTCTATCCAATTTACGAAATTGTTGCGCACATCATAGTAGAGTTTGGAACAGACGTTTTATTGTAAATGTCTTGCTGCCAACCAATGCAGACCGTTTGTTCTTGGATAGAGATACCATTGCGAAAACTAAAAGAAACAAGTTGTTTGCATATCTATGTTGCATCAAGTACATTTTGGACATAATCAGCCCTAATAACGATTTTCATAAGAACTTGAAAAATTTAATTTCTGAGGGAGGAAAGCTCTTATCATTAAAAGATATGGGATTCCCAGATAATTGGAATTACCTCGGGGTGTGGAGAGGCTAACGCAATTACACGCAATTTGCACACAAATTGCACACATCTTAAGAAAATAGAAGAAAACAAGAGAGATTATTTGAAAAAAAATACTACCTTTAGGCTTGGAAATCAAGGAGTATGAGCCTGAAAAGAAATGAAGAGCAAATTACTGAAAATCAATTATTTGCGACTCATAATCTGGAGGTCCCTGGTTCAAGCCCAGGCTGGTCCACAAAACATAAAACAAAGGAAATCAAGCCGTTACAAATCTCTTTGTAACGGCTTTTTCTTTGCACACGAAAGCTCATTGCACACAATTTGCACACAGCTTCCGGGAAGTACTGATAATCAATGATAAACGAAACACACCGGTAAATTACATCGCATTTCATCTCGTTTCTTTCTTTCATAACTATTGCCTTATCGGTTGAGGCTTTTCACCGATAGTATAATACAAATAAAAGGGATAAGCTACACACCGGTAGTTATCCCTTTTGTTTGCAATAAAATCAAGCGAAAAGTATGTACATCATAATTTTCCTGTTTTCATGTACCTTAATATATCGCAAACTTGATTCATGCCAGCACATGGCTTGCCAACAAATAAAGTACAGACATCTCTGATTTTTCTTTGATTTGACTTTCTTCTCCATAATCTGTTGTTTCAAATTTATAGAGATAACTATAAATAAGCAAACTTATCGTGGCAATATTTGTTCATATAATAAATTAAAAGTAATTTTGCCACAGAACTAAAAGAGGCACTCATGAGAACGATAAATCAAATTATTGGAGAAAATCTAAGAAAGATTAGAGAGTTGTCTGGCTTCACACAAGAACAGATAGCCAAATCTATTGGGATTGAGCGTTCTGCATATAGTAATTATGAAGGAGGCACGAGGGAAGTTCCGTATGATATTTTAGAACGAATCTCAAACATGTTCGGTTGTGAACCTTTCATTTTGTTTGAAGATAATATCCAAGCTGATAATGAAATTATGGCTACTGCTTTCAGAATTTCTGATTTGGAAGATAATGACTTAAAAGAAATCGCAAATTTCAAGGACATTGTGAAATCATATCTTAAAATGGAACGAATTGCACAGAATGAAGCCGAATAAGTTTATCATAGAAAAACAAGTATCAGCATTTCGCACAGATAATGGGCTTAGCGCATCCGAGCCTGTCACATTGAAAAGTCTGCTTTTGAAATTGAATATACTTACAGTGTTCAGACCTCTGTCTGACAATTTTTCAGGCATGTGTTTAAAGGACAATTCCGGACATCGTTTTATGCTTATCAATTCCAATCAGCCACGTGGAAGACAGCATTTCACAATTGCCCACGAATTATATCACTTGTTTTTAAATAAAAATAGCGTAGTTCTCTTTAATTTTTTGAGTTTCAAAAGATAAGCGGAGCATAGAAAACAGGCAGGTAACGATTTGGTGACGGAAATCCATCGCCCGCTTGCGTTTTTCTGCATAACCTCAAATAACTCTTCAGCTACAAAAGTAGTTAATTTACTTGACCTTAGCAAGTTTTCATGAAAGATTTTCAAGGGAGATCAGGTCCTGTGCCAGGCTTGACCTTCCTTTTTATTTCCATCCGTAAGATATCCCCTTTTTACCATATTCCCTCTTCCCACGAATGAATCATTTCCGGTAATCAAGTTTTATCCCTTCAAAAAAGTATCGGAAATACATCATTGATACAGAATGGTTTACTAAAAAAAATATGGGGCTGGCGGTATCCGTCAGCCCTATGTTCGCCTTCTGATTTTCCAAAACTTTGCAGGCGAAGAAAGACAAAAACAGTATCGAACTAAAACAACCGGAAAATGGAAGAAGGCAAGAATGAAATCATGGAGCTCAGGCGGATGATCGAAGGATGCTTCGAGCGTCAGAACAAGCTCATCGCCCGTCTGGAAATGGAGCTGGAGGCACTCAGTAGCTTCAACGGCAAGCAGATGCTGGACAGCCGCGACATGCGTCTCCAGCTGAAAGTCTGCGACCGGACACTGATACGCTGGCGCATGTCGGGAAAGCTGCCGTCCTTCAAGATCAGCGGCAAGGTGTACTTCTGGGCATTCGACGTGTACAAGTTCCTCCGGGAGGAATACGGCACGGCCGCCCTGCCGGAAGCCTTCGAAGAACAGGAACCGATAACAATTAAAAATAGCAAGACAAATGGAAAATCAAAGTAAGTACATCATGATCGAGCGGAACAAGTTCGCCGCCCTTGTCAAGGCACACCGCAAATGCCTGCAGATGCTGAGTATCCTGACCTACGCGCATACCGTCAAGGAAGTGCAGCTGACCTTCACGCTGGAGGAGATCTGCGAGCTTCTGCAGATGACCCGCGAGGAAGTGGAAACGCAACGGCAAAGGGGATACATCCGTTTCAGCGTGCAGAACGGCATGACCGTCTACGAGATCACGGACATCCTGCGGTTGAAGAACATGCTGGAGATGGGCAGGATATACCGCAAGATCGACGAGATGGTAATAACCATTCCGGTAAAAAAAGAGACCGGGAATGTAACGGATTCATTAACCGATTAATAGGATTCAATATGAGACAGTTGGTACATGCCTCGCTTTTCAGCGGGTTTGGCGCGGCGGATCTCGCCGCCGAATGAATGGGATGGCGCAACGCCTTCCATTGCGAGATAGACGAGTTTTGTAACCGGATTTTAAATTATTGGTTCAGCCATGCAGAAAGTTATACGGATATTACAACTACGGATTTTCGGGGATGAAGGGGAAAGGTCGACATCCTCACGGGAGGTTTCCCCTGCCAGCCCTTCTCAGTCGCCGGCCAGCGAAGGGGCGCGGAGGACAGCCGTTACCTCTGGCCTCACATGCTCCGTGCCATTCATGAGATCCGGCCCGGTTGGATCGTTGGTGAGAACGTTGGTGGCATCCTCACGATGGTACAGCCCGGCAAGGCGGCTCACGTGGGATGTCAGCCCTCTCTGTTCGGAGAGGATCAGCCTGTATACCGCAAGCGGGAGGAATACGTCGTCGAGACCATCTGCCGGGATCTTGAGCGTGAAGGATATACCGTCCAGCCGCTGCTTATTCCGGCTTGTGCCGTCGGTGCCCCGCACCGGAGGGACCGGGTATGGTTTGTTGCCCACGCCGATGGCGAGGGATTGCAGTCCGAGAGGAGCGAACAGCCTCCAGAAGGGGCTTCCGGAAATCATCCGCGAGATGCTCCTGCCCACCCCGACAGCGACGGAGATACACCACCGGCAGCGGGTGGAACGCTGGAAAAGTCAGGGACGCACGTCCATGCACGGGGCGGAGGACGGGGAGAAGAATCCCAACGGCCTGACGGACTTCCTGGACTTCCACGGGCTGCTCCCGACCCCGACGGCAAGGGACTGGAAGGGTGCGCCGACCTTGGAACACTTCGCGAGGAAGGGGAAAAACCCGCAACAGGGCAGCCTTCCCGATTTCTTTGCCCAGGCTGGGAGGAGTTTCCAACTCAATCCCCTGTTTGTGGCCGAGATGATGGGATTCCCCGTCAATTGGACGGTATTACCTTTTCTTCCTGGCGGCAGCAGTCCGTCAAGGGATACGGGAACGCCATCGTCCCCCAGGTAATCCATGAGATATTCAAAGCGATAGAATCAACCTATAAACAGTAAACGACATGCACACGTTAGTCATAACAGAACATCCCGAGTTCGGCAAGGTCCGGACCGTGGAAGCCGGAGGCAGGGTCTGGTTTTGCGCCAGGGACGTGGCCTCGGCGTTGGGATACGCCAATCCCAAGGATGCCGTCAACCGGCATTGCAGACCGAAGGGGGGTACGCGTCCACGACCTCCTTACGGCAGGCGGCCGGCAGAAAGTGAAGTTCATCGACGAGGGGAACCTTTACCGCCTGATGGTCGGCAGCCGCCTGCCCTCGGCCGAGAGGTTCGAAAGCTGGATCTTTGACGACCTTGTCCCACGGACATTAAAAGAGGGCGGATACCTGCTTGACATAAAGGGAGAAACCGACTCCGAACTGCTTTCACGGGCCTTGTTGCTCGCGGAAAACAAGATAAAGGAACGCGACAGGCATATATCCGTACTGGAAGAGAAAAACGCGCGGAACGCCATTGAATTGAGCCTGCAGGCTCCGAAAGTAAGGTATTTTGACGAGGTCCTGCATTCGGCAAGCACATATACGACCACGCAGATAGCCAAAGAACTTGGAATGAGCGGGAGGGAGCTGAATTACAGGCTGAAATTGCTTGGGGTCCAGTTCCGCCAGTCAGGGACATGGATGCTTACCGCCCGATACCAGAAGGAAGGATATACCCGGACACATACGCATATATGGCAGAACCGGAACGGAGAAACCGGAACGGCCATGCATACCGTATGGACGGAACGCGGCAGGCTTTTTATCCATCATCTGCTGAATTTCAACCTTGGGTATCAGGCATAACGACATACTCCCGCATTATAAAAACGGTTGTTTGTAATGTGGGAAACGTTGAAAACCCTGTATGAATGAAGGGAGAGCACTACAAGATAACGTAGGCTCTCCCTCTTTCTTTATTATCTATTTCTCATAAAGCAGTAAAAATTCCACTTTTCTGCGTCTTTCTATTGATTTGACCTTCCGTCCCCGGTAGTGGCAATAGGAAATGTATTCCCTGTATATGTCACGGTCTCCGGCTTCCAGCTTTCGGAGCAGGCGGCTTTTGGGGCGTTTCCCATAGCCGAGCAATGCGGATGTCCCGACATTGTAGCTCAAGACCGTTAAAAGAAGTGCATCCTTGCCGTAACTGCGGAACAATGCGTAGCGTTTCATGAGATCCTTACGGAGCAGTGCCTCCGCTTCTGCCTCTGTCATGTCGTAGGACAGATTCTCGCCGGGCAATAGCCGGTGTCCAAATCCGTAGAAAGGAAATTTGTCTTTTCCATGAAGTCCTTCTCATTGTTTTACAAGACTGACCGCAAGTTCAAACTTTACCGGATCCGGTCCCTGTTGCATTTTTATCGGCTGTGCCGATAGACCGGCTGTTGACAGTATCATCACAAGCAGGCATAGTATTGCCTTTCCTCTCCAAACTGATATTTTCTTTACCTTTTTCATTGTTTTTACTATAATCTTAATCCTTTTTTCTGCACCTTATCCCGGTTGACTTTTGAAGCGCATTCTTCTTCCTGTCTCTGTCGTGGGGTTGCGGTAAGGAAACGGATAAACAGGTCATATTCACGGATAAGCTGCTGCGAACACTCGAGCCGGAGTGTATGGGCCAGATTGCTCATCGGGCTTGTACTCCTGGCGGAGATGTCCTGTTCCAGCAGTTTATCCAGACAGACATTCCTTCTTCGCTGTATGTATTCCTGAATCTGCTGCGGTGCCTCAAGTTTTCTTATATTGGAACGCAGGTCATTTAAGCATTTATACATATAATGCAGCCTGTATAACTCTTCTGATTTGTCTTCAAAGAAAGAAAGGTAGTTCGCATTGGACCTTGCCGTACCTTCCTGGATCTTCCCGTCCAACACTTCCATTGTAGCGTCCAGACGTTCCATCAATCTTGTAACGTTGGGATTCTGTCGTACCATCTTATTATCTTTTTAATCTGTTCGACTTTTTCTTCACAGGCTGCCCGTTTGCCTCTTTCATTTCCCTTTTCGGTTCCTTGAGGGAAAGAGTATGCAAGAATCCCTGACAGTCCTGAATCAGCCTTTGCATGCATTCCAATGACAGGGTATGCGCCATGTTCGCCATCGGGCTGGTGCTGTTCCTTGCGGGCGGATTGGCAAGCAGCCTTTCCTGCTGGTATCTTACGATATCCTTGAAGTACCTTTGCAGTTCCTCCACATCATCCGTCCCGTTCACCTTGTTGCGGAACACGCCGTAGTAATCACGCAGGCGGCCTGCCTTGTACACATCGTCCGCCTGCCATTCAAAGAAACGTGAATAGTTCTTTTCCGCCTCTTCCAGCCCCTTGCGTATCCGTTCTTCCGTGCCGGCAATTTTCCTGTCCAGCGACTGCCGGAGCTGTTCAATATTCCAATTGTCCTGTCTCATGCTTTACATTTTTAATCCGTTCGACTTCTTTTTCATCGTTTCCGGCTCCGTTTTTGCTTTCACTTCCTCGCGGGGAGCCTTCATCAAGAGAAGCCGTTCGAAGCCCGTATAATCCTTGACCAGTCTCTGCATGCATTCCAGCCGGTAGGTATGTGCCAGGTTGGAAATATCGTCCGTACTGCGCCTGCGGATACTCCCGCTGACCAGCTCCTTCAGGCATTCCTCCCGTTTATGCCGTATATATCCATGCACCTTTTCGGGAGCTCCCACCTGCCGGATTACCTGGCGGAGTTCCCCGTATTGTTTTACCATGAAATGGGACTTGAACAATTCCTCCCCGGTCCACGCAAAATGATAAAGGTAATCCCGGTCCAGTTTATTCCGGATCTCCTTTATTGTTTCTTCCTCGTACCGTATTCGCATGTCCAGATATTCGGCAAGCTGCTCCATGCCGTATTTATCCTGTTCCGTCATAGCACCCGCCTTTCGTTAGTCGATTGTATCCGCGTTTGCCCTGTCCTCGATGGAAAACGGGATGTCCAGCGTCCGTTCCACTCTGAAGTTGTCCACCGCCACGAAGCGGATCTCGGGATTGTCCTCTCCCGTGTTCCGGTAAAAGAGGGTGAATACCTGGCGGCAGATGTCCGTCGTGTCCAGCCCCGCAATGCCGGAGAGGTCCGTCAGCTCGCGGTTCACCAGCCTGGTTCCGTCCGCGGCGAACACCTCGCCGTCACCCTCCAGTTGTATGTATCCGATGCGGTAACGGGCCTCGCGGTAATCCCCCTCGCGGTCAAGCGTCAGACGGATCTCCACCGTCTCATCCGGTTCAATGCCCTCCTGCAGGTACCAGGACGAGAGCGAGAAATCGTATGCCTGCCGCACCTCCAGACGGTCGTCACAGCCGGCAAGCATGCACGCCGGCAGAGCCAGCACGCATCCCATGATGAATGTTCCTAATCTCATTGTTTCCTGTTTTTAAAAGATTAATCGATGATATATTTCAGTCCGGCGGCCACTACCGTATGGAAATGCCCTACGGACGATCCGAAGAAGACGCGTTGCCGGACATTGAAAAGAAAAGCCCAGCGGTCGGTCAGGTACGCCTCCATCTCGAATGCCGGGGCGAAGCCGTAGATGAAGGTCCCCTTGTGCAGCAGGGTCGCCCCGTCATAAAGGAGCCTGCCGTTCCGGTTTACCCTCTCATAGCCTGCCAGCGCGGACAGGCCGGCGGACAGGAACACGTTCCTGCCCCTGTCCGAGAGGAACGGGAAGAGACAGCCCGCCTCCGCCGTGAACTGCTCCTTGGGTACGGCCGTCTCCTTATAGGCATAGTGTTTCTTCACGTAGTCCACGCCGAACACCCAGCGCGAGCGGTTACGGTTGTAACGGCTCAGGGCCAGCCCGGCCTGGAAATTCCCCCTCAGGTGTCTTACGTTCCTTCCGAAGCCGTCCACGCCGCCCAGCGTCAGCTGAAGTCCAGTCTGCCCGGGCAGGTAGCGTTGCGCGGAAACCTCGCCCGTCCAAAGGGACAGGAAGGCGCACATGGTTATGAACAGATATTTTTTCATGGGATTACTCCTTTATCAGTCCGTCCACCAGTCTGGCGTCCACCAGGTCGCTGTTCTCGATATGGAACCGCTGGTGGCGTCCGCCGCCCTTCTCGTAAATCTCCACCTCGATGAGCTTGTCATCGGGGATGACCACCTTGTGGAAAGCGTAGACGATGCGTCCTTCCCCTTTGCCCTCTATACGCCTGAGCTCATTGAGCGTACGTACCGGCTCGATGTAGGTCTCCTGCTGTGCCGTCCGCTTGGCCACTTTCTTGTCCACCACCTTGAAACGCACGAAGTCGATGTCGAAGGGCACATGGGAGGAATTGGCCAGCGAGACGTGGAGGAACAGCAGGTCCTTATGCACATAGATGCCCTTGAGCAGGGCCTGCATCCCGAACTGGCGGCAGCCGATATGCTTCACGTCCCTGCGGTCCAGACGGTGTACGGTGTACATCAGGCTGGCGATGACCGAGGGGTCCTCCTCGCCGAGCTCGGTCACACGGACGGCGCTCCCGCCCGCGGAGGGCCCTGCCGGAAACCGGCTGTCCATGTTGATGTTCAAAGCTTCCGTCTCCTCATCGTAGGAAACGAGGAACGAATAGAACGAGCCGTCCCCCGTGATGACCGAGAAGTTCGTCTCGCCGGGGAAATCCCGGACGGCGGCCTTGACGCGCACCACGTTCTCCACGCCGTCCGCCTTGCCCGCGATGATGTCCGTGCTGCCCAGGTCGACATAGCGGACCTCCGAGGGGAAAAGGATATGCACCGTCTTGCTGAACGGCACGCCGATCCTGTAGGGCGTGATATGCTGGCCGGCGGTCAGGATCCTGACCCCGCCCTCCGGCCTGGGCTCCTGCGCCCGGCAGGCCATTCCCGCCAGCGCGGCCATGATTGAAAGAATGAATGTTCTCATCTTGAATGATTGTTTTTAAAAAAGATTACAGTTAAACGTCATTATTGCTTTTTTGTGACCAGCAACACCTTGTACCCGGCCTTCAGCTTTACCTTGACCGCCTTGACGCGTTGCGAGATGAACCGTGTTCCGCCCTGCAGGACACCCCGCGTGAGGTCCATCGCCACCTGTTGCCCGGCGGAACCGGCGAAGGAGATGCTGCCTCCCATGCCCTGGCTCACGTCCCCCAATACTTCCTTGGCGGCCGTCCGGCTTTCCGAACCCGGCACGAAGATGCCCCGCTGCCCGTCGATATCGTATGTCGCCAGTTGTACGGGAATGATATTGCCCGCATACTCGATGCTGCTTACCAGGATGTCCAGGCGTTCCCCACGGATATCGGCCGTTCCGGTCACCAGGCTGTTGGCCGGCACGGTGACGCTTCCGGCCTGCAGGGGAGCGAGCAGGCGCAGCTTCACCCGCCCTCCCTGCTCAAGGGTCTGGCTCTCGGAGATGCAGGCCGGGATGGTGTTCATCCCCATCCGGTAGCTGCTGCCCACCGCCGTGTTGAAGCCGTAGTTCCTCTCCACGGCCAGTGAGGCGACAAACGCGGAATCCGTCAGCGGCTGCTCCAGGGCGGAGGTCGTTCCGGTCTCCACCCGGCTGACGGGGACAGGCTCCGGCTTTTCCTCCTCCACCTCGTCAGGTGTGGCTTCCGGTTTCGGGTTCAGGTACCTGGCGGCCATCCGGTAGGACTGTTCCATCATCTCCTCGCGGGATCCCGTCCGGCGATTTTCCGCTTCCGCCTCTTCCAGCCGGCGGGACAGTTCTTCCACCTTTTGTTCCAGAGTGCCGGTTGTCGCTTGCGGAGTTTCGTAAAAGCTCTCCAACTGCCCGGCGATCTGCCCGTAAGTGTCCGCCGACTGCCGTATGCTCCCATTCGGGGAAGGAATGCTGTCCGCGCCCTTTTTCCCTTCCAGCAGCCTTCCGGCAAGGTCGGAAAGCGACTGCATCCGTCTGTCTTTCTCCCGACGGGCCTGCTGTCTTTCATAAACGTCCGTTTTATTCCCTTCCAGTTGGACCGTCGTGGGTTCCGGCACGTTCACGTTGAATCCGGAACCGCCCGCCGCCGTTTCCCCGCTGTCACCGGAAGGGGCGAATATCAGACAGAGGACCGCAAGGAACACCAGCACGAAGGCCGGTATGACGATGTATTTCCTGCGGCGCAGGATTTCCTCCTCGCTGAGCCGTTTTCCCGGTTTTGTCCCTTCGGAGGGAATGACCCCGGCTTCCGCCGGCCGTGTGCCTTCCGGGGCTTCCCCGGCCGGCACGTGTTCTTCTTCCATGTTACTTTTCCTGTTTTCCATCTTGCTGGGGTTGTTTAATGGTCCGGTAAATGTCTGTTTCCTGTCCCTTCAGGGGATCGGGCAGCCTGCGCAGGGTATCCGTGAGGCAGCCTTCCCCGAAAGGGAGCTCCATGCGCCCTCCTGCCGGTGCCAGCCGGCCGGCGGTACGCACCAGGACGATGCCCGATGCGGTGCAGGTAAGGACCAGCATCGCCACGAGGATGCCCCGTCTCTGTTTCTCGGAAAGGCCGTCCAGATATGCCTCCAGCCTTTCCCTTGCCGTTGATCTTATATCCATTTTCCAGATATTGTTGAATGATTGATTACTGCGGGACACCGTTACCTTTCCATGGTACGCAGGTCCCTGTTTTCCAAAATCTCGAAGTGTTCCGCCAGGAAGCCCTGCGGGTTGTTGTCCGACCGGACCGTGCTCTGCAGGCGGCAGCGTGTCACCAGGGAGCGTTCGGTGATGTTGCTTCCCCGGATGATCATCTGCCGGGCATAGGTGGTGACGCGGTAGGGATAGCTGTCGAAATCGCACCGCATGCTGTCCACCACCACCGTCTGGTTGACGTTCCCGCTGATGAGCCGGTTATAGAAACCTTTCTCGTTCCAGTCGCGGTAATACCCGTACAGGCTCTTGTCGGCCAGGTACATCGCCCGGTTTATGTTCGACTCGATGGCCGCCTTGTCGGGGGCCAGGGTGAAGAACAGCTCGTGCAGGCGGCGCACGTGCTCCCTCGCTTCCACCGGGCGGTTGCGTGCGGCGTCCTGCGAGAGGGCCATGATGAGCGACTTGCCCTCGTCCAGCACGTAGATCTTCTCCCGCTGCGCCTCGGCGAACCGGTAGGACTTCCAGACGGAAAAGCCGGTCAGGAGAGCGCATGCGGCGAGGAAGACGAGGCTGAACAGGCGTATCTGCCTGAACGAGGACTCGATGTTTTTCAGACTCTTGAATTCCATGTCTTACGGTGAATGAATGTTATTATCCGGTTGTCTTTACTTTTTCAGCAGCACTCCGGCCACGTTGCCCGTGGATGCCCCGGCTATGGCCCCGCCCACGTTGGCGGCCTTGCCCGCCGTGTTGTTCATGTTCCGGTTATACGCGCCCATGCCTCCGGCCTGTACCACCCAGTTCGCCACGGTGGGGACACAGAAGTACCCGACCAGCCCTATGAGCATGAACACCAGGTAGACGGCTGTCGACCCGTCCGGGGAGAGGGCGCTCAGGGGGTCCCGGATCATCTCCATCTCGCTTTGCAGCACCAGCGTCTGTATCTTGGCGAGCATCGCCCCCAGCAGGTCGGAGATGGGCAGCCAGAGATATACGCTGATATACCGTGCCAGCCACTGCACGAGCGTGCCCTGGAAACCGTCGAAGACCGATACCGCGAAAGCGAGGGGGCCCAGCACGGAGAGGACGATGAGAAAGAAGGTGCGGATCGTGTCCACCACCAGCGAGGCGGCACGGAAAAGGAACTCCATCACCTTGCGCATGATGGTCTGCACGATGCCTTGCAGGGAGAAGGAGTAGCAGGTGTAGGACATCCGCTGCATCACCGCGTAGTCCTCCCCGCTCCAGCCCATGTCGGCGATCTCCTTTTCCAGCTCCTCGTCCGTGGGGTTGAACTCCCCGGTCACGGCCACCTTCAGGGGCATCCCGGAGAGCAGCCTGTCCTTTTCTTCCTGGAACTTCCTCACGTCGAAGGTCTGGTCATGGAGCATCGCCCCCGTTCCCTGCACGACGGGACTCAGGATGCCGTTCAGGCTTCCCAGCACGATCACGTCGAAGAACAGGATGCAGATGCCCAGGCAGAAGGGGCGCAGCATGCCGAACACGTCCACCGGTTCGGCACGCGAGAGGGACTGCCACACGCGGTAGGCGATGTAAAAGAGCGCGCCCAGGGCGGCGATGGCCGTGGCCAGCGTCATCATCGGCTGGCACAGTTCGGTCATCTCGTCATACAGCTTGCGCAGGATGCCGTGCAGGCTGTCGAAGGATAGGGATAACAATACCATGGTCTTGTCTTTTTAAGGGTTTACCAATAGCGTTCGTTCTCCCCGTAAAGTTCCAGGACCTGTCCGGTCTCGCCCTTCTCCCTGGCCCGCAGGTAGGAGACGCGCAGGTTCTTGCGGGTGTAGTAGTTCACCAGCGTCTTGTAGTGCCTCATCTCGCGGTACACCCGTTCAATGAGGTCCAGCCGTTCCTTGTCGGTCATGGACATGCCGGTGGGGGTGATGATGTTCTTCAGCTCGGCCACGGACGCGCTGCTTCTCTTCATGATGTTGTTGTAGCCGAAGGCGATGGCCTCCAGTTCCCGCTGCGTATAGTTCTCGTCGGTGAGCATCTTCCCGTAGTTCGTCACGTAGTTCTCCGAGATTTCCGAGAGCATCAGCACGGACTCCTTGACCTTCAGGCTCCCGCTGACCAGCGAGTTCACGCTCTTGAGCATGTCGTAGTATTTCCGGCTCTGCTCGTAGATTTTCGAGGCCTCCTTGAAGGTGGAAAGCGCGTTCTGCGCCGTCTCGGAGGTTTCCACCATCTCGTTGACGCTGTTCACGATGCCCTGTGCCAGGTTGCCCGGGTCGGTCACCACCCATTGCGCGTGCATGGCCGGTGCCGTAAGTAAAAAGGCGCACAATGCGCTGAAAATTTTTCGTTTCATTGAATCGTTCTTTTAGATGTTCTACAAAGATTATTTCCTGCCGCCGCTTTTTTCCGCGGCCAATATCCGTATGGCCTGCTCCATGCTGCCGGTCCTTGCCGCCATCCGTTCCACTTCCAGCTTCTCGCTCTCCTCCGTTGTATAGGTAAGGTACTCTGCCGTGGAGGTCTCCGTGGCATAGACGGCCGACTGCACACCTCCCAGTCCTATTCATACCTCCTTGTACCGGCGTGAGGGGTCGTTGGCGCGGTTGATGGAGAGGATCTGCGAGCATTCCTTGTCGGTCAGCCCCAAAAGGGTCTGTATCCGCTCGAACTTGTTGAGGTATTTCCTCTGGTCCAGCAGGATCTTGCAGTCCGAGTTGTTGATGATGGCCTCCTTCACTATCGGGGACGAGATGATGTCGTCCACCTCCTGCGTGACCACCACGGCCTCCCCGAAATACTTCCTGACCGTCTTGAACAGATACAGGACATAGGTGGCCATATTGGGGGACATCAGTGATTTCCAGGCCTCTTCCAGCAGGATGACCTTGCGGACACCTTTCAAGCGGCGCATCTTGGAGATGAACGTCTCCATGATGATGAGCGTCACCACCGGAAGCAGCACCTTGTTCGATGATATGTTGTCCAGCTCGAAGACGATGAACCGCTTGCGGGTCAGGTCTATCCCCTTGTCCGAGTTCAGGAGGAAGTCATAGTCCCCTCCCTTGTAGAACGGCTCCAGCACGTTCAGGAACCCGTCGATGTCGAAGTCCTTCTCGCGTACCCTCTTTTCCTCCATCATCCGCCGGTAGTCATCCCGGACGAACTCGTAGAACCCGTTGAAATCCGGTTTGGACTCCGGGGTTTCCGTGATTCTGCGGATATAGGCGTTCACCGCGCCGGAGAGGGCGACCTCCTCGGAGCGTTTCGGCACCTCGTCCTCCCGCTTCCAGAGCGTCAGGATCAGCGTCTTGATGCTCTCCCTCTTTTCCACGTCGAACTGCCGGTCCTCGCTGTAGAACGGATTGAACGTGATCGGGCGGTCCTCCTCATACGTGATGTAGATCCCGTCCTCCCCGCGGGTGCGCTCATGGATGAGCCGGCACAGCCCCTTGTAGCTGTTTCCCGTGTCCACCAGCAGGATGTGCGCGCCCTGTTCGTAATAGTTGCGCACGAGATGGTTGGTGAAGAAGGACTTGCCGCTGCCCGAAGGCCCCAGGATAAACTTGTTGCGGTTGGTCGTGATTCCCCGCCTCATCGGTTCGTCCGAGATATCCAGGTGGATGGGCCTGCCGCTGAGACGGTCCGCCATCTTGATGCCAAAGGGAGAGAGGGAGGAGGCGTAGTTCGTCTCCCCGATGAAGAGGCACGCGGCCTGTTCGATGAACGTGTGGAAGGACTCCTCGGCGGGGAAGTCGCCCTCCCCGCCGGGGATGGCCGCCCAGTAAAGGGTAGGCGCGTCCACCGTGTTGTGGCGGGGCTTGCAACCCATCTGCGCCAGGGCCGAGCCGGTGTCGTTCCGGATATTCCTCAGCCTCTCCCTGTCCTCCGACCAGGCCATGACGTTGCAGTGGCAGCGCACGGGAACCAGCCCGAAGGAATGCGCCTCGTTCAGGTACTCCTCCGCCCACTGCCGGTTGATCTCGTTGGCGCGGCTGTAACGTGAGAGGGAGCGCATGTTCCTGACCGTTTTCTCGAAATGCCGGAGGGTTTCTGCCGGATCATCTATGAACACGTATTGGTTATAGATGTGATTGTAAGGAAGCAGCAATCCGACAGGAGCGGCAAAGGAGAGGCGGCAGTCGCTGCGGTCCGTGGAGAATTTCTCGTAGCGTCCGTCGGTCCGTACCGCAGCGGGCAGGTCGTCCGCGTCGGAGAGCGTATGCACCGAGAGCCGCTTGTCGCCGACACGTATTTCCGAACCCCCGAGCCGGATGTCCTCCAGCGTGGTGGTGTCCTCCTGCGAGAGGGAGAAGTATTTCTCCACCAGGCCGGCCTCCTTTCCCTTTCCGGTGATCTCCTCCGTCGTGAGCCGTTCCAGACGGACCAGCCCGGAATCACCGATGATGCGCTCGAACTGCTCCACGGCTTCCAGGAAGCGGAGGACACCGTCCTTGTCCCGGACCTCCCTGGGGAGGATATGCCCCCTGCAGAGGACGGAGAAGTTGCTCTGCTGCCGCATGCGCTCCTTCGTGGTACGGGTGATGAACAGGTACGGGAAATGGTTCAGGAAAGGCCGCTCGTTGAAATGGAGCTCGAAGCTGCGGTCCAGGAATCCCGGCTCATCCTTGCCGGCACGCGCCCTGTACCTCTCCTCCAGGAACCAGTCCTGGCGGTGGACGATGGTATGGCAGGGCAATACCCTGATCGCCTTCCCTCATGCGCCGTGCATGGCCTCGTAATCGGCGGAGGTGAGGGTGAAGACTTCCGGCAGGCGGATCTTGAACCCGACGGTCACGTCCGCGTCCTTGGAGAGGATGCACCCGTCCTCGACGGCGAGAAGGGGGAACTTACTTTCCAGGGTGGCCGCTTTGAGTATGTTTCGCATATTTTCTTCGTTTAAAAAGTGAGGTGATACGTTTTCTGTTGATGATGTAATAGGGTCGGTATCCTGCCGCCGCCAGCTTCATCAGCCCGTGGGGGCCGTATTTCCTGTTCAGGCGGAACACTCCGAGGATGATCCCCGAGGCCGATGCGACGCAGAGGGCGATGCAGGACCAGCGGTTCACGCCCGCCATATAGAGGATGACGAACACGAGGAAGACGGCGAGCAGGCCGCCGGCAAAGAGATAGAGGTACTGCGCCTTGAGGCCGAAGAGCTCCACGTCCTGCCCGACGCCCTTGTTCAGCTTGTATTCCATACGGCATGGGGTTACAGGAAGAACGACCTCAGCACCGTGGCCGCCACGATCAGGAACACGCAGGCACCGAACCAGCTGCCGGCGGTCTTGCCCGTGTCCGGATCGCCCGATGAGAACTTGGAATACACGCGGATGGCCCCGATCAGCCCGCAGAGCGCCCCGGCCGCGTAAATCAGTTTCGTGGCCGGGTCAAAATATCCGGTGACCATTTGCGTGGCCTGCACCAGCCCGGCGGACCCGTCACCGACGGCGGACGCGGGGACTGTCCATGTGGCCAGCCATGCCAGCAGGAAGGCCGTTCTTGTCGGTATGCGCCCGATAAGGGATGCCAATGCGTCCGTCACTTTGCCCATAGGGGAGAATCGTAAAAATGAATAAGATTTCGAATGTCTCATTGTTTTTATACCTATTATTATAAATGTTCGTTGGACTTTCTTTTTGAACAGGCCGCGGGCATCCGGCCCGCGGCTGTCCTTGCAACCACATGTTTACTGCCGGCATCAGCCGGAATCATGATAACCGTACATCGTTACCTCCTTCTTTAATTGTTTGCTACTCGTGTTGCTGTCTCTTCGGGATGGGATGCCCGTCGGGTCATCCCGAGTCTTGATATCCTTTCATATCCGTATTCATATTATGTCGGATTTCCTTTTTTTGCGGTCTGCGGCCCCGGATGCCCGTGGACCGTCCTTGCAACCACATGTTTACTGCCGGCATCAGCCGGAGTCATAATAACTGTACATCGTTACCTCCTTTTTTAATTGTTTGCTACTCGTGTTGCTATCTCTTTGGAACGGGATGTCCGCCAGATCATCCCGAATCGTAGTACCCGGTCATCGTTACCTCCTTCTTTTAAATTCGACCTTGCCGCCCGGCGGCTTTTGTTTTCTTGGGAAAATGCCCGGTGGTTCAGCTTGAATCATGATACTTCTCCATATACACTATATTGTTGGTTATCGGGGTATGAAATCCGTGATATCGAAATCCTTGATAATGCGTTCCCTGTCCTTTCCCGCCAGCAGGGGCGGCTCCTTGTCGCTGTCCACATAGAGTCTCATGTAACGTTTCAGCCTTTCGTCGCTGCCCAGAATGCCGGCCTGCAGGATGCGTTCCATGTCGGTCCCCTCCAGCCGTTCCAGCGTCTGGCGGGCATGGGACTGTTCCTGTTCCGAAAGGCGGTCCGTGGTCATGAACCTGGAGAGCAGGTCCATGTCGTCGAAGGTCACGCCTCTGGCACGGTGGGGATCGGGACGTTCCACATAACCGGTGATCTCGTAGCGTTCCGGCACTTCCCCGTCCTCCGGCTTCCCGAAAGGATCGGGAAATTCGGGCACGGGTGTCTTTCTCTCCTTCATGGCCGTCTCCGTCCGCTTTTCGCTCGTTACGTATTCCTCGTCCATAGGCGGGGATTGCCATAACCGGTACCGGCTCCTGCCGATGACAGCTTCCTCAGACGTTTCCTCCTGTGGCTCTACAGGTTCTTCCTTCACCGGGGGAGCGGAGACTGGACGCCGTCTTCCCCTCCATTTAAGGACGCTGCCCGTGTGGACGTACTTCTCTATGCTCAGGTAGGAGGCATACAGGAACAGAAGAATGAATGCGTACTCCATACCGGTCTACATAAGGTTTGTCATGGGGGATTCCCCTTGTTTTTCCGCAAGACCGATGATACCGCATATCTCATCCACCAGCTCCATGAGTCCCGAACCTTTTACCTGCCGATTGTCGGGTAACAACAAGGTGGAACGGAAAATGCCGCCTCGCATGCTGCTTGCTTCCCGATTGTAACGTTTGGTCTCCGGGACGCAGGTTGTCATCAGGTGCAGTTTTGAGTCACATATGGTTTTGTTCCACGCCTCGAAGGTCCCTTTGTCCTCCCGCTTGTCGATCATGTTCCAAAAAAGATGGATTCCTTTCAGGGGATAGTCCTCATGGGAAACCAGTTCCTCCTGGATTACAGAGGCAAACTGCAGTGTGCTCTGCATCACGGCATCGTCCGCTTTTAGCGGAATGAAAATGTGGTGCATCAAGGCCAGGGTACGGATCATCCCCTTGTAGCGGAATGCGCGGGGCAGATCGAACAGCACGATATCGAACTCTGTCTCCTGTTCTCTCATATAACGGTAAAAGTTCTCCACCGCGTTCTCCGGCTCGCTTTTGATGATCGGATAGGCCTTTTGCGGTTTCTGCTTGTACTGGCGGTAAAGGGCCATTTTCAGGGAATCGTTTTCCTTGACGCGTTCCAGGTCACGGTCCCGCATCAGACCGATACTGTGCTGGGGCGGGTCACAATCCACCACGGCAACGTTGTATCCCCGCTGGTAACGCAGGATACCGGCCGTGAGCACGGTGAAGGCGGTCTTGCCGACTCCTCCCTTCTGGCTGGCAAATGCGATAAACAAAGGTTCTTTTTTCATGTGCATTTCTTTTTTATAGTTATTGCCGGCAAGCTTTCCTGCCGTTTCATGTCACAAAGGAAATAACAAGCGGAACACCCTCAAATACCCTGTCATGCATTGTCATGGATAGTCAGTTTTTGTCATGGCGAAACGGGCGGTGAAAAGAAAAAAAGACTTTCCGGAAGGGAGGTCGTGAAACCAGCCCCCCTTGAAAAGCAGGATATGGTGGATATCCGGTACAGTGAGAAAAGAAAAATCCCCGCCGGTACACACCGAAGGTGTGCTGGCGGGGATCGCAATAATAAAGGAGCGGGCTTCTCAGCCCTTGATGTAACCGTACTTTTTCAGGTCGGCCATGAAATGCTCGGGCGTGTCGGTTCTTACCGTCACCCCGTGCAGTTCGTTATACCGCTTGGAGAAATTCACCATATATTCCCCGTCGGTGCATTCGCTGTCGAACCAGCTGCCCTCACGTAGGAGGCGTACAAACTCGGAAGGGTCGGAGGCGGCAATCCTGCCGCCATCCGCCAAAATATACATATGCTTGCTCATGCTGATAATTTTTTAGTCCTTAGTTTATAATAGAGTTTCTGTTCACTGTCCAGGAAAGGGATGTCCTGGAGCGCGGTGGCCGCAGGCACTTGCCCCCTCGTGGCAAAGGTAACCAATTTGTGGAGAAACAGCACCCAGTTGCGCATTTTTGTGAAGTTGGTCGTTCCCGAATGCTGGCGGAACTCGACCGTCTTGTGCCGTGAATAGGCCTCGAGGTTCACCTTGTGGTAGCGGTCGCCGATCCTTCCTTTCAGCTCGTCCACCGTCCGGGCCGAACGTATCATCTCGTCAGAGACATGACCCAGTCCCCGGCAATAGCGGTTGTCCCTGCGGGATGCCGGCATGAACCTGTCGATGACCGGTTCCAGATGTTTGTAACTCAGGGCCAGGTTGCGCCAGGTCTCCATGCTGAAACCGGCGGCATCGATATGCACGTGAAGCCCGCAGCTCTCGTTCACTTTCACGTCACACAGCTCAAGCACCCAGCAGACCTTCTCCAGTTCCCGCAGGCCGGCTTCACCGACCAGGATCGGACTGACCAGCTCGAATGTGTCGTTACCGTTCAGGCTGCTGTCCGTCACGAGCTTCCAATGCGGACGGGTGGTATGGTTATAACCTTCCACCGCAACCTCTATCCCGGCTTCCCTGAGCTCGCGTGCGAGCCGTTCACGGGTACAGTTGTAAGCCTCGATCTCGATACCGAACTTGCGGTTGAAAGTGTAATCCAACGCGGTTGTCGCCGGATGGATGTTCAGACCGCCCTCGCGTTCCCTCATCCGGCGCAGGGCGTTCACCACGAAACCGTAATTGCCGTTGGTCACCATCCTCGCGATTTCCGCACGGGGAACCCCCAGAAGGAACAGCTGCCGGATCTTGCTTGTCTTTGTCGTCTCTTGTGCTAAAATGCTTCTAATTTGCTCGTTCATAACTTGTTAACTCCTTTATTATTATACTGCTAAGGTAATGCATTTATAGGAGAAGTCGTAATTATAAGAGCCTTATTATCATGCTATTAGCTTACTTTATCTTAGGCTAAAAGTCCTTATTTAAGGTATCTGTATCCTATCGTCCGCTACCGGTCGGTGTTCGATTCCTCCAGACCGATGGCGGGGCATATCTCCTCCACCAGTTCAGGAAGGCCGGAGCCTTTCTCCTGACGGGGATCGGGCGGGAACAGCGTGGAGCGGAAGACACCCTTGCAGACAGGGTCCGCCTCCCTGTTGTAGCGGAGGGTGTTCGGGATGTGTGAGGACAGCAGCCGCAACCCCATCCTGTGGATGACCCGGTTCCAGGCATCATACAAGTCCTTCCGTCCCCGCCTGTCCACCATGTTCCAGAACAGCCGGATCCCTTTCAGGTTGCAGTTCCCCTTGGCGATCAGCTCCTCCTCCAGCACCTTGGCAAACTGCAGGGAACTCTGCATGACGATGTTGTCCGCCTTGAGCGGGACAAAGATA
>OIWT01001949.1_pt1 | contig 22656 bp, 22 predicted proteins | sample 1587701 | NCBI WGS metagenome assembly OIWT01 (sample SAMEA3888904, study PRJEB22519) | human gut metagenome | biome: human gut; feature: human-associated habitat; material: faeces | place: Denmark | collected 2009
ATTCAATGAGAATGTCTTTGTTCACTTCGCTGCCGAAGAGCCGTTTGAAGGACCAGTCGACCATCGGGTCGATGTACCTCGCCTTGATCTTTTCATCCATAAAGGTAAAATTTTTTAGTTGTTAAACAAAATTTGGACACAAGATTCAAACTCAGTTATCGGTTTCTCGTGTCTATCAAGGCTACAATAGTATGCAAAAAATTTCCGAAAAGTAAATGATTTACATCAGCTAATTAAAATTTTTACGATTTTTAAATGTTTGATACGATTCTTAAATCTCTTATTTACAATTCTTAAATTTTTAGTCTATGTTATGTCGGTGATGTGGCGATAATTTCCGCTGACAGAAGTGGTCATGCTCAGCAACCCAGCAACAAGGCATCATCGGATGCCGGGCCGGAGTTGGCGAGCAGGGAAAGCCATGAGGCGATGGAAAGCCCGAAGGCCCTGATCGCCCCCTTGAAAAGGGGGTCGGGGGGATTGAGATAAGCAAGTCCTCACGGAGGCAACCTTGTTGCCTATCGCTGTCCTTCTTAAGTGCATCGCGCAAATGATTGTATATCAATAATATAGCCATTTTAAGAGTTTATAAAAATGTAACTCTGAAAATGGCTAAATCTCTGATGCTCAGATGTTTACACGGTGCACCGCGAGTATCGTGTTTGCGTGCCGGCTCGAAACTGGAGGTGGAAGCTCGGAGTCTTGTAGTGTTGGAGTGGACGGCTCGAAACTGGAGAAGGAGGACCAGGATGTGGTCTTCGACTCGGCGGCGGATTCGAGGTCGTCGGGGAGATTTACGAAGAAGTCGAAACCGGTCCAGGCTTCTACCTGGTCAACGCTGACTGTGTAGTTCTGGTAGCTGTCGGAGTAGGCCTTGTGGTCGAACCAGAAAGCTATGCAGGACGCATCAGAGACTGTTCTGCCGGAACACTTCACCCGGAGCACCAGCTTGTAGAAGTAGTTCGGGATGGGAACTCTCTGGGAGCTGGACTTGGGACTCGTGTAATTTATGGTGCGAGACTCGCCTTCCTTTTCGAAAGCCACGCCCGTCACCACGTAGATCTCCTCGTTGTGGCTCTTGGCAATGCCCTGGATGGCATTCTCCAGGTTGCTCCAGATTCCGCTGTTGAACCTGTTCTGGATCTGCGGAACCTGATTCGTCACGTAGAAAGTCTGGGCCTGCATCGTGGCGTTTCCGTTGCGCGAACCGTTCGGACACATGTGACCTCGCGAATACGTGCTGTTTGAATAACTTCCGTCAGTCACCCTGACCTGGTACTTCTCGTCAATGTTCGGGTTGTAGCTCCAGCCCGATGGCCGGCTGAGGGATCCCATGTGGCTGCTGTCCAATGGATATGCGGTCCAGAGGGGAGTCGTCATCTGTGTGTCGTAGAAGACGGTGTAGTTCCGCTCGCCGGCGTAGGTGGTGCTTGCCACATACTGCGAGCCTTCCTTAGCTGAGGCAAGTTCGAGCCAATCCTTGTTCACAGCAGGCTGGACACCTCCCGGCATCTTGAAGACGGTCGGCGTGCCGGCATAGAACACTTGCTCGCTAGACGAGTATGCGCCTGTGCCTGATACGCGCGCGAATGCCTGAAAGACGTAGGATCTTCCGGGAACGAGGTCCGAAAGGTGAGCCACGAAAGTCCCGCTGTCCGTGCCTGTCGCCGTGACCGAGCTGACGGTCAGTTTGTTTGTCAATGAATTTGAGGATGTGCCCCAATAAAAGCCAAGTTCGGCAGGTGAAGTGCTGGCTCCTGTGTAAGAGCCCGACAGAGTCACCTCCGTCGAACTCAACACATTGGCCTCAATGTTTCTTACCTCCGCGTATGGCTCACGATCCGTGGGTTCTTGCCCGCCGGCACCTCCGCCGGGTTCTTCTCACTGCTGTTTGTAGGTAACTGCTATAGCCTTTATTCTAATCTGACCATTCTTTTTGTCAGAAGAATGACCTATTTTATATGAAACGCTTTGAGTATTAACAGTATATTCGGTGCCTGATTTAATTTTTCCGCCGTCAAGCGTCCCAGAATTACTACTATCAAATGTCAGGGTAAACTTTTCGATAAGATAGCCCTCTTTAGCGGATATTTTTACAACTGAATTAGTTGCTTCATAGCATCTCCAATCTATATCAGGCGCTGTTCCCCAGAAGCTTCCAGTATTGCCTCCTCCCGTAGAAGACAACTCAATCACATCATCTATCTTTAAAGTCTTTAGTTTTGTGCCTATAGAGCTTCCCGTTGAAATCTTGTAACTATTTTCAGTGACAATACTATCCATTGTTTTAGTCACAGTAGTTGGCCCGGCAGCACTTCCTGCTGCCTTAGTAGTTACATCGAGAGTGGCGACTTGAGAAGCGGCATAAGACTTCGCTCCTTCTACTGCTATTGCGTTTACCTTTACCACGAATTCAGTTGCGGCAGCAAGGTTGGTGAACTTAACTGAGCCTGTTTTTACGGTCTGGCTCTCACCGACTTTTGTTTCACCATTGAAGATCTCGCAGTTGTAACCGGCTGTTGCTCTTGCATCTGCTGTCCAAGTCACTGTGATAGATGAACCATCGATAGCGCCTGCCTTCAGTTCTGGCGTTGTGAGGGTAGGAATGCCGAACTTGGCTCCGGTAAGGGTAGCGGCGGCAGAGTTCTTGTAGTTTTCCTTATCGGACGGAACTGCTACGACAGCTACATCGTAGTAATCATCAGCAATATCTGCTGCGCCATAAGAATTGGTATTGGATGTGAAGGTCTTAGTTCCAATTGTTACGTTGTATGAAGCAGCACCGCTTACTGCATCCCAAGAAACGACCTTTGCTTCACTAACCGCAAGGTTTGTAGGAGTCTCGAGAGCGGTTTTAGGGGTTCCCTTCACATAGAAGCAAAGTGTTTGACCGGCGATGTTTGCGTGCATACCATCATAGCAACGCCAATCAGCATTATTATATACACCCAGATACCTGTTAGCTCCAGTGTTCTTCAAATATTTCGTTTCCGCATCAAGGGTAAATATCTTGTTAGTATTAGAATCACCTACTCTAACATTAGTTCTACTCTCTGAATACAACCACTTGTCTGTCTGTCCATTCGGATAGATAGTAAGGTTTCCATTATCGTTAGCTATGTTCCATACCAAGTTATCCGCAGGAGTAGCAGAGAGTTCTCCATCCTTAACAGTAACAAGGACTGCCTGTGGGTTCTTTGTTCCGTTATCAGAAGTCATAGCATATACTTTACCGCCCTTAGCCATCGTTATCACGACCTCATCGGTAGCTGTGATGTCTGCCAAATCAGTTGCAATCCAAGATGCCGGTGCTGGCACTTCTTTCTTCGTGCAATTCTCCTCTGCCAATGTCAAGTTGATTACAGCAAGCTGGCTTTCAGGGAAGGTGAGTGCCTTAGACAGTGTAACTTCTTTTGTGAATGTGTAATTTGCGGTCTCGCCTGCAAAAACAACCTTGGCGCCAGATTCGATAGTACCAGGGTTCACAACGAACCATACCACATTGTCCAAATCTGGATATTTACCACCAAAGCCAGGTGCATCAGTAGTTGTACGTGGCAGTGACGGTATTATTGCTGATATTCCACTTATCTATAGTTGCAGAGGATAAATTGATAGCCGCGCGACCGGTAAGAATAGTCCTTTCAGGAGCGGTAAGGGAGAATTTCGACACAATCTCTCCGTTTAGAGACTCTGGTCCCTTGAGAGCAACTTTAACGATAGAGAACATTCTCTTGAAATAAAGGTCATCTATAGTTACCTCACCAGTAGTAGCATCTGCCATATAGCTAGCCTCTTTTGCTACGAGAATATCGCAAGCCTGGTCAATCGTAAGGCTGCTTGGTTTCTGTGTTTCTGCCAAAGTTATGTCAACGTTGCCATTTGAATAGCCCGTTGCAAATGCTTTAGCAGGTGCGAAGGATTTAAATGTCCCGTCTTTTCCGATTCCGGTAACCTGGCCGTCAAAATATGCTGTAAGGCCTGTTTCACAGATGTTTGTTAATGTTGCTGTAGGTTTGGTATTTTCGTCAATTGTTCCGATAAATATAGCTAATTTATCGTCTTTAGACCATTTAGGAGTATAGGTTCCGTTAAGGTTGTTGTCAATAAATGACTTTACCTGTGGATTTTCAGATGTGCGTATTGTGAAATGGATACCGTTGTCCTTGCTGATAGGATTCTGCTCCCGAGAACAGGAAATAAATGCTAATGCTGAAACTGCAGCGATTGCAAGTGATTTAATAATTCTTTTCATGGCGGCAAGGATTAGAAATCGTACGTGTAATTTGGATCTTCGATCATTGGAGCACCTGCCTGATTCTTTCCGCCAAAGCCTTCACTCGCGAATCCGGCTTCGGTTTCTACGTAAACGACCTGGACTTCAGGGCGTTCGTAATTGTTGGTTGATTTTTTCATGATTGTTGTTAATTATTTTTATTTATCAGTTTCCATTATTTCAGTAACCATCAAGTGGTCAGATTAGTTACATCCTGCAAAGTTAGTCATTATATGTATAAATGAAAAATTTTATTCAAAGATGAAGTCGTCGAAAATCAGGTCGTGGTGGTCGCTGTCCGGATGGCCGCTGTCCGGGTCTATCTGGATGCGGATTTTGGCATTGACCTTGGCGCCTAAGTCGTAGGTGAAATTTTGCTTGGTCTTGCGGTCGCTGTATCTCTTCAGGGCGATCTGCTGCGGATTTTTCCATTCGTCGGTGTCGAATTCGCAGTAGGAAATCGTCGCGGATACCCAGAACTTGGAGAACCAGTAGCTGAAGCTTACCTTCGAGAGATTCTCGATGAAGTATTCCATTTTCAGGTGACCGAACTGTGGCTGGCCATAATAGTCCGGGTCTTCCTTGTAGATGCGCAGCTGGGCGCTCTGCTTTCCTGCGATAGGATTCTGCCAGGAGAATGAGCCGAACCAGGTGCTCCACTGGAGGTTTTCGCGTCCTGCGGTCAGGCCGTATTTGTAGTATGACGGCTTGTCTGTCGTCGGAAATCCATTCTCAAAGCCTTCTTTCAGAGGCAGATCCACACGCACGAGCGGCCCGTATTCCTTTTCAATGCCGGTTTGGAAGTCTTCCTCGATGAAGCCGCCACGGTAGCGGACTTTGATGCTGTTCATCTCCCATCTTTCGCTCTGTGTCGTGCCCATGCAGTAGAAGCAGATTTCGTCGTATTCGCCTTCGACTGAGTAGGAGCCGCCTGCGTCAATGTTCTTTGTCTCTGACTTTTTCGCACGCCCGTCCACCGAGTGGGCGATTTTTGTCAATGTCGCAGAACCTACTGTTACGCTGAGCAGTTTGGCTCCGTTGTGGGCGCGGACGCGGATGTATCCTCCGTTCTTCGATGCTGAGGTGCTCTGGTAGAAGCGTATGCCTGAGTAGTCGTCGAGCACGCGTGGCCAATCCGTTCCCTTGCCCTGTGCGCAGACGTAGTCGATATTGCCGAAGTCATCGAGGTAGTCCTGAAGGGGGTTGTAGAACTCGTGGTATTCTTCGTTGTGGATGAGGTCCGGATGCTGCGGGGTAGGTTTGGTCTCCACCTTTGTCGCTCCGGGGTTCAGAACTGTCACGTTTACGGTCTCTTCTGTCGAGCCTTCGCCGGGGTTCTCACTTCCTCCCGGGTTCTCGCCTTCTTCAGGTTTGTTCCCTTCTCCCGGTTTCTCTTTGCCGCCCGGATTTTCTTCTCCGGTTCCAGGTTTCCCCGGCTGTTCAGTTCCGTTTTCTTCGTCAGGTTTCACTGTCGTTTCCGGCGAGCAGGCCCCGGCAATGGCAATGAAAGTTGCCAGAAAAAGTGTTGCTATATGTCTTGTATTCATATTGTTGAGGTATAATTCCGCGAAAAAATCAGTTCACGCCAGTCGCGGCGTTCTGCAAAATGTCGGACAATTCCACGAAGTTACGCATTATTATCGACAAATCGAAAAACGAACCAAATTGAAAATTCTGGGAATGGTGGATTGAAAATCTTGGGAATCTTGCATTGAAAATGTCCGGAATGTAAATTTCATTGAAAAAATTCGTATATTTGCCAAAATATATTTGTTAGAAATGCAGTTCGTAAATTCAGCAATTCCGGAGGGTCTCACCTTCGATGATGTTCTACTCGTTCCTGCACGCTCCGAAGTCCTTCCGAGAGCTGTAGATGTTTCCACCAAATTCACAAGAGATATTTCTCTCTGCACTCCTATTGTTTCTTCTGCAATGGACACTGTTACTGAGGCTGATCTTGCTATCGCGATGGCTCGTGCCGGCGGTATCGGTGTGATTCACAAGAATATGACCATTGACCAGCAGTGCGAGCAGGTCCGCAGGGTCAAGAGAGCGGAGAACGGTATGATTTACGATCCGGTCACCATCAGTCCTGAGGCTACTGTGGGCGATGCATTGGCCCTTATGGCGAAGCATCATATCGGCGGCATTCCTGTAGTGGACTGCGCCGGCAGGCTTATCGGCATTGTCACGAACAGGGACCTGCGTTTTCAGGACAATAAGAAGATTCCGGTTTCGGACGTGATGACGAAGGATAATCTGATCACGGCGAAGAAGGGAATCAGTCTTCAGGATGCCACCGGCATTCTCCGCAGCAGCAAGGTGGAGAAGCTTCCGGTAGTGGACGAGGACAACAAGCTTGTAGGTCTTATCACCTATAAGGACCTTATGAAGATAAAGGACAATCCTATCGCTTCCAAGGATTCGAAGGGACGTCTTCTCGTGGCTGCTGCAGTCGGCGTGAAGTCTGACACTCTCGACAGGATCGAGATGCTCGTGAGCGCAGGTGCTGACGCGGTCGTCATTGACACTGCTCATGGCCACTCCGTGGGTGTGCTCGAGGTGATTTCCAAGGCTTGTGAGGCGTTCAAGAACAGAGATATACAGATAGTTGCGGGCAATGTTGCCACGGGTGAGGGTGCCAAGGCATTGGCAGATGCAGGTGTGAGTGCGGTGAAGGTCGGTATCGGACCTGGTTCCATCTGTACGACACGTATTATCGCCGGTGTCGGAATGCCTCAGCTGACGGCTGTGATGCTTGCTTCCAAGGCATTGGAGGGAACGGGCGTGCCTGTGATTGCTGACGGCGGTATCCGCTATTCGGGTGATATCGTGAAGGCATTGGCGGCAGGTGCAAGCACCATTATGGCCGGCTCATTGTTTGCCGGAACTGAGGAGTCTCCAGGTGAGACCATCATCCTGAACGGAAGGAAGTTCAAGGCGTACAGGGGAATGGGTTCGCTCGAGGCTATGGAGCATGGTTCCAAGGACAGGTATTTCCAGGATATGGAAGAGGATGTGAAGAAGCTTGTTCCGGAAGGAATCGTGGCTCAGGTGCCGTTCAAGGGCACTGTGGCTGAGGTTGTTTACCAGCTTGTGGGCGGTCTGCGTGCAGGTATGGGCTATGTGGGAGCGAAGGATATCGCTTCTCTGCGCGGCGCCCAGTTCGTGCGTATCACCAATGCAGGCTACCTCGAGAGCCATCCGCATGATGTGACTATCACCAAGGAATCACCTAATTATTCGAGATAGATTTGAGTACTCGCAGAGTCCTGAATATTATAGGCGTATGCTTTTTCGTAATCGTCCTGCCGATGTTGAATTCGTGCAAGACGATTATGTCGTTTGTCCGTGACGGCAAGGTCGTGGCTGAGGTGGGGTCCGAAAAACTGTATGATACGGATTTGGCGACGTTCATTCCGGACGGCATTTCGGCTGAGGACAGCACTCGGCTTGCGCTCCAGTACATAAATTCATGGGCTACCGATATGGTGTTCAATGATGTGGTGGACAGGGAGTTGTCCAAGTCGGAGAAGAATGTCACCAAGGAGCTGGAGGACTATCGCCGTTCGCTGCTGAAGTACCGCTATGAGCAGAAGTATATAAACCAGAGGCTCGATACGGCTGTGACTGACGGGCAGATAGAGAAGTACTATGAGGACCATATTGAGAATTTCCGTCTGGCTCTGCCGATTGCCAAGGCGAAGTTCCTCTGCATCTCTGCCGATTCGCCGAACTTGAACATCATCAAGAAGAAGCTGCTTTCGTCTGATGTGGATGATATAATGGAAGGTGACAGCCTGACGTATTCATCTGCATTGAGATATAACTTCTTCGGCGGAGGCTGGGTGAATATGGTGAGGCTGTCGCGGGAGTTCGGGACGGATTACGGGTCGTTGCTGGCGGTGATGAAGGACGGGATGGTGGAGATTCCGGACGGCAGCGGCAATCTGAACATTGCCTTTGTCAGCGAAATGATGAGGGCGGGGCAGACCGGACCGGTGGAATATTATAGGGAACAAATAAAAGATATTCTCCTGAGTACCAGAAAACAGGCTTTGATTTCAGGTTTGGAACGGGACTTGTTAGAGAATGCGCGCGCTCAAGGCGCTTTCGTTATAAAATGATGATTTATTGATTATGAAGAATATACTGAAACTTGCAGCAGCTGTGGTTGCGGTGTTGGCTTCGGCGCAGATGCCACTCAATGCCCAGAAATATGGTAATGGGCTCATTGACAAGACAATAGCTGTCGTGGGCAATGAGATGATTTCATTGTCGGAACTGGAGCAGGAGATTCTGTATATGCGTATGCAGGGGATGTATTCCGACAGAAATATGCGTTGCGAGCAGTTGGAGCGTATGCTTGAGTCGAAGCTTTTCCTGATGCAGGCGCGTGTGGATTCTCTCACGGTGAACCAGGAGATGGTGTCAAGCACTCTGGCGCAGCGTATCGACCAGATGCGTACTCAGCTCGGGGGTGATGACAATGTGGAGAAGGCCTACGGCAAGCCGATGTATAAACTTCGTCAGGAATGGAAGCAGCAGCTTGAGGATATGTCGCTTACCCAGCAGATGCAGTCTCAGATCGCTTCGGCGGTGCCTGAGCTGACTCCGCACGATGTGAAGGAGTATGTTTCCAAGACTGATGCCGCGGACCTGCCTATGGTTCCGGTGAAGTATCAGCTGAGCCAGATCTGTATCTATCCGGACCGCGAGGCTGCGAATCTTGCGGTGAAGGAGAGGCTGCTGAGCATACGTGAGCGAATTATCAACGGTGAGAAATTCTCTACATTGGCCCGTATCTATTCTGAGGACCCGGGCAGCGCGAGGAAGGGCGGCGAACTGGGGCTTGCGTCGAAGTCGATTTTCTGGCCGGCATTTTCTGATGCGGCGATGTCGCTCAAGCCTGGTGTGATTTCCCAGATTGTGGAGACGCCGGACGGCTTCCATATTATCGAGGTGCTCGAGAAGAAGGGGGATATGTTCAATGCCCGCCATATTCTCATGAAGCCGGTCTATACGGATACTGACAGGCAGAAGGCGTTCAAGACTCTCGACTCGCTCAAGACTGAAATCCAGAACAAGGCTGTCACTTTCGAGCTTGCGGCGAAGTTTTATTCTCAGGACAATCAGACTCGTACCAATGGCGGCCAGATGGCTGACCCGAATACCGGTTCCGCGTATTTTGAGATCGACCAGCTGAAGCCTCAGGACTATGCTGCCATCAAGAATCTGAAGGAAGGGGAAATCTCCGAGCCTGTGGAATCGCTTGACAATGAGGGGCGTAGCGGTAATACTGTGTATAAGATAATCCGCGTGGACAAGATCATTCCGTCCCATACGGCTTCGTTCGAGAATGACTACAGCGAGCTGCTGGACGAGGCGAAGGCCAAGAAGCAGAATGAGGCTATCGACGAGTTCATTGACAGCAAGATAAAGACGACATATATCACTATCGACCCGCTGTTCAAGGACTGCAATTTCTCTCGCGAGGGCTGGAACAAGATAGTGGCTCAGTGCGCGTCCGAGGCTGCTGAAAAGTAAGATATTGAGGGCCAATGAATTTCCGTAAGCTTTTCATATCTGTCGTTACGGTTCTCTCGACATTGACAAGTCTGTCTGCACAGGAAAATGGCAGTCAGAAGGACTCGCTCGTTCGTCTTCTGAGCGCGCAGTCCATGGAGCTTATCGAGAAGGACGGCGTCGATTACCGAAAAGTGACGGGCCCGGCGAGGTTTCTGCACAATGATACTTATCTCATCTGTGATACGGCGCTCTGGAATATGAGTTCCAATGAAATCTACGCCATCAGCAATGTGAAGATTCTCCAGGACCAGACGGTGCTGACGGGAGACAGGCTGACTTATTACATTGACAGGGACCTGGCTGAGTTCAGGGGTACATTGGTGCAGCTCGAGGACAAGGACCGGAATGTGCTGCGTACCGAGCATCTGGACTACAACACGAAGGACAGTGTGGCGGTTTTCTTCAACGGCGGTTCGATGAAGGATGCCGAGGGGCAGATAATCGAAAGCCGCACAGGTACTTACGATTCCAAGATAAGGACGTTCACGTTCAATGATCGGGTGAATATGTTCACGGATTCGGTGTTCGTGAAGTCCACTACCATCGTCTATGATGCCAGGACCAATGTGGCGACGTTCGGGTTCGACACGGATACCTGGCAGGATGACAATATGCTTTCGGCCAATGGCGGCTGGTATGACCGCGGACGTGAGATTTTCCTGTTCCGGAACAATGTCCATGGCATGAGTGATACTCAGGAAGGCTGGGCGGACTCCTTATATTATTATAGGTCATCTAAGAATATCGAGCTGCTCGGCAATGCGCAGGTGACTGACACTACGCGTGATGTTTCGGCTCTGGCCGGGCGGATTTTCTATACGGATTCGTTGTCCGAGGTGAAGCTGACGAGGGACCCGGCGGTGATCGGGGTGATGAAAAATGCTGAGGACCAGCCTGATACGGTCTATTTCGGGGCTGATACCATTTTCGCCCGTACCTATATGATGTTTCAGGTCAATGAATCTGAGATAAAGAATTCCAAGTCCCGCATGGAGGATCTGGCGGTCGATGCTGTTCAGGCTTATCGTCAGAAGGCGGCCAAGGAGGCTGCTGAAGCTGCGGCCAAGGCGATGGAGAATGACCCGAACCGTCCTAAGCCGAACAAGAAACAGACTGGGGGGACTGGGGCTGAGGCTGCTGCAGGAGGGGCTGCGGAGACTTCGGAGACTTCGGGGGCGGCTGATGCTTCTGAGGCCGAGGCTTCTGAGAGTGAAGCATCTGAGTCTTCGGATGTTTCGGAGGCGGATGATGCTTCTGAGAAGGAAGGTGATGTGTCGGAGACTTCTGAGTCAGAGGCTTCCGGGGAGAATGGTGATAAGGCGACTGATGCAGCGGAGGGGGCAGATGGCGCTCCGTCAGACTCATTGACAGCCAAGACATTGACCTCGGCTAAGGATTCGACCGCGATGGCAGCTGGTGCACAGGCCTCTGAGGCGGATTCTGTTTCTCACGCGCCCGCATCGCTCGGCCCTGCAGCTGGTGCACTTCAGAAACCGGCCGGCAGGCTCGCTCATGCGTCCGATTCCCTTTCGCACATTGCTGACACGCTCTCGCATTCGGCAGATTCGCTCGCAAATGCAGCAGATTCATTGACAGTAGCCGCGGACTCGCTTTCCGCACCGAAGGACTCCACGAAACTGAATTTCATCACGGCCATCAAGAACGTGAAGATGTTCCGCAAAGATATACAACTCGCTTGTGACTCATTGGTTTACAATGACTTGGATTCATTGGTCCGAATGTATGAGAAGCCGTTTGTCTGGAATGAGGGCAACAGGCAGTATTCTGCCGACAGCATCTATGCGGTGATCAAGGACAGGGCCATGCAGAAGGCCAGCCTGATGTCCAACGCCTTCATCATCGTGAAAGAAGACTCGTTGTGCTTCGACCAGATCAGGGCCACGGAAATGCTCGCCTACTTCGACACTACCGGGGCATTGACACGATTCGATGCTCTCGGCGAGGCGAATGCCGTTTTCTATCTGCAGGAGGACAGCGTCTATGCGACCGTGAACAAAAGTGCTGCTAAAATGCTCTCTGCGCGGTTCCTGAACGGGGAACTGGACAAGGTCTATTACTTCGATGCCGCGAAAAACGATGGCTATCCGGTGGCTCAGATGACGCGTGATGAACGTGTGCTGAAGGGCTTTGACTGGCAGATAGATGCGTGCCCGCGCGGCAAACAGGACATTACCACGCTCTCTCTGCGTGCATCGGAGCGCAGTTCATATTCGGCCCGTCCGCGTGCAACTTTCGAATATACAGACAGATACTATCCTGGTTACATCCCGGGCATAATGAAGCAGATCCGCGAGGGCAAGGTGGCCAAGGCCAATGCAGAGGCTCGCAGGAAGGCTGCCGCACAGGCTAAGGCCGCTGCCGCAGATTCATTGACGGTAGCTGGCGATTCGCTGTCCGTAGCGCAGGATTCATTGTCACTCTCTCCTGCGGACTCGCTCGGAACGTCCCTCCCGTCTGTCGCGGATTCGACAAAGGCCGCAACTGATTCTCTGTCAATGTCTTCTGATTCGACTTCTGTCAATGCTCCTGTGCTGGATCCGTCCGCGTTGAAAAAGGCGCAGCGTGATTCCATCCGTGCGGCGAAGATTGCCGCCCGTGAAGCCAAATGGGCAAGGCTCGACAGTCTGGATGCAGCCAAAGCCAAGGCGGCCGCAGATAAGAAAGCTGCCAAACTTCGTGCGAAGAAGCTGAAACAGCTCAAGGCCCTGAAAGCCAGGGAGGAGAAGGAGAATGCCCGTCTCGAGAAATACAAGGCCGCATACCTGAAACAAAAGGAGCGCGACGACCTCAAAGCCGCCGCTAAGGCCGCCCGTGAGGCAGCGAAAGCAGTCCGTGAGGCTGAGAAAACCGCCCGGAAAGCCGATGACGACGCAGGTGCGCCAGAAAAATCAGAGCAGGCAGGTGTTACGGAGAAAGGCCTGGCTTCAGAGGAGATAGTTCCCGCTCAGAAAGGCTGAGGTGCTGACTGAAAAGCATCCCAGCGGCGGAATTATGGTACCAATGAGCATAATGCTAATGCTGTAATGGTAGTTGTAATGCATTGATGAGTAGGTGGTTATGAGTATTTGAGCTAATGCGCAAAGATGCTCACTCCCCTAAAAAAATAGGGTGATGAGCATCTTTGCATTTTGCTTTTAGGGTATGTAAGTGGTTGTATGTTAATTTGTTACATCTGAATTTGCCAACTTGCAGGTATGCTCATTGGTTCAGAAATTACCTATAGTGGCACGCTGAGGTCGTGTTGCTGCGTCGACTTTCCGTATCCCTATTCCGCGAACAGTTTGACGATGTTCAGGACTACTTCGGAGGCCTTCTCGATGTTCTCGAGAGGTCCGATGCCAAATCGTTTGTTCTCAGCGCAGTAAGTCCGCCCTTGCCGCCACAGAGGTACGTCAGCCCGGTCTTTCCGCGATGATTCAAGTCGCTCAGCAGCAGAGGTTCACCTATTACGAACAGCATTACTGATGCGGTGTCTCCCACATCGAGATGCGACCAGATGGACTCGGTCACTTCAAAACGGCAGCCACCCAGATGCTTGAAACGCACCCGTCTGTTCGGGGCCCACTCCACGGACACGGTGTCTCCTTCAGCAAGTTCAGATGCATTGACAACTCCTTTCGTGACGATGTTCGAATTCTGCTCCGACGAAATTTTCCGTTCCGCCAGATAATTGTCCCAACTCTTGAATCCTGCAAATCTGGACAGGATCTCCAGTGTCGAATAGCGGATTTGCTTCACCCCATCCAAATAGCCCCAGGTCCTTTTCAATGTTGTAGGGCTGATGTATTCCCGAATCCGTTCCCATATCGCGCCGCTCAGAAAATCGAAGTCTGCCGGCGTGTGCATAACCCGTTCCACAGATTCTTCAATCTTCTTTTTCAGTTCAATGATTTCTGCAGATTCGTTGTTCATAGTGTCGTCTCCAAATTGATCCGATGTAAAATTATTCCCATTCTCCCATATTTCCAAATCAAGGACTAACAAGGACTAAAAAATGCTTTCATGAAAATGGACTAATTTGGAACTTTGCAACAGCATTGACGGGAAATCAATTGACTCCGGACAATGCTGACTGAAATTCATTGACACATTGATTGGATTGTTGAAACTATTTTGTATATTTGTGGCATCTCCCTCCCCACAGGGAGTGCAAATAAAGACATAGAGCGTTTCAACGTTTCCGCCTTCTTATCAAACTTAGACACTTTGATCCTTATCGGCGGGCAGTGACAACGCTTGTGTCCGTATCGTGTTAGCATATAGTCTATACCCGATATCTGGACATGAGCATTGTTGCTTGTTCATAAGGAAGGTAGTCTAAGACCTGATAAGAGGACAAGAACAATAATGTTCGTGTCCTTTTTTGCGTATAATAACAACTAATAAAAACACTCTCTATTATGGGATTAGGTAACCTGTTGCAGAAAATAGGTGATAATTTCAAGGCAGCGGACTTTGAAATTAGGCCTCAGACAAAAATCAAAACACTTTGTAATAATTTCAAAGCGAACTTCGGTCTTTCACTTCGTGTCTATAAAGGACAGGTGATTGCTGATGGAGAACTGACCCTTGCTCAACTCAATAAAGTGTCGACTAAAACTGACTTGAAAACTAAGGCTGGTGCTCTTAAGATTAAAGCCAGCATGAAAGTCGGGGATGCAGAAAAAACATTCAAGGATCATTTTGGTGTCAATGTTCAGATTGCGGATTTCAACAATAAGAAACTATGTGACAACAGCCTGACTATCGGTGAGGCTGCAAGACAGAAATAATTATACATCAAGACAGAAATAATTATACATTATAAATTATGGCAAAGAAATCAGCAATTTATGGTGAGTACGTTGTCTCAGTTAAAGACGATGGCGCAATCGAGGTGTTCCGTAATTATGACAATGTGAAAGGCTCGTTACGCGAGATAGCAGAGTCTAAGGGATTTGAGTATGATCCGTCATGGAATACTCAGCAGTTTGGCGCCAGGTTGATTAAAGAATTTGGTGAAGGCAGTGAAGCTCACGTGGATAATTATGTGATTGTCAAAAAAGACAATGGCCACATTGATACTTATCGCACATATGAGAATACTAAAGAAGCATTGAGGAGCATATCCTCTGCAACTGGTTTTGAATTCGATTCTAACTGGACTACTAGGCAAATGGGAAGTGAACTGATTGATTTCCTTAATAATCTTAATAATAAATAGCTAAATATGGATGTAAAAGTTAAAGTTTACGGCAAAGCTCAGAATAGAACGGCGCTTGGAATCATGCATGCTTATATGACCTTGCATCCGGAAACTACATTAGATGACCTTAAGAAAGCTTTTCCTGATTCTCTCAATCCTGATTCGGGAGTGAAACACAATTTCAAGACATTGAGCGAGATTCAGGCACAGATGGACCATATTAACTGGAACGGTTATTTCGCCGATGAGGATTGCCTTTTGACAATGGCGGATGGACTTAAGGTTGCTGTTGTCTCTATGTGGACCAAACCAAGTTATGAAAGACTTGTCAAGCACGCAGTTAAGTATGGCATTGTTGTCTCCAAGATGGAGAATGTTGAGAAAGGGTTCGGAAAGAAGGGTGGATATTATTTGGAATTCATCCAACCGGAGACTCCTGTGAAAATGAGTGCGCCAAAGACTAAGAAAAAGAATATCTGGCCGCTGTTGGCACTTATCGCTTGTGTTGTATTGCTTCTTCTCTTCCTTTTGATGAAATGGAACAAGAAACCGGAAGTCGTGACTGTGATTCAAAAAGATACTGTTACGGTAGTAAGGGTAGATACTGTTTATATACAGCAGGTTGAGGAAATCGCTAAGAACTTCAATGCGGCTCAGTTTAAGGCGGATTCGTATGAACTTAACGACAAAGCAAAGTTTGCACTGCATGACTTGGCTAATGTACTGATTAAGAATCCGCAGTTGAAACTCCTTATTAAGGGACATACATCGGACGAAGGTAATGCGGAGCACAATCAGGAACTTTCTGAAAAGCGTGCGAAAACTGCTGTTGATTTCCTTATTTCTCAGGGAGTTGACGGCTCCAGACTTTCATATGAGGGTAAGGGTAGCAGTGAGCCGGTAGATCCTAATGATAGAGAAGCAAATCGTAGAACAGAATTTATTATTGTTGAATAACTTAAATTTTAAAATCATGGCAGAATTGAGAATCGATGGCCGCATGAAGGTCAAGACCCTTAAGGCTAATTTCAAAAAGAATTTCGGAAGCTCATTGCGTGTTTACAAGAGCGTGACTTGTAGAGGTGCTATGGCTGATGACGAGGCTACACTTGGAAGCCTTCGCTCTGAAGGCGCTAAAGGTGGAGAATTAATAGTCGGTGGAAACAAGACTGTAGGAAAATTTGAGACTGAGTTTGCTGCGGCTTGGGGTATTGGTGTTCAAGTATCTAATTCCAGCGATACAAAACTTGCAGACGACAAGGTTACACTTGTAGCAGCAGGAAAATAATTGCTAACCTGTTAATGCCGGAGGTCTATTCTGGGCTTCCGGCTTAATTGTATGTCCGAAAAATAATCCTTAAAAAACTGAACTATGCCTGTGACTAAAAAAACAACGACTAAAACCGCAGCGAAGAAAACATCGACTGCAAAGAAAACCGCCACATCCAAGACGGCTGCGAAAAAGACTACTACAGCAAAGAAAACCACTAAAACTGCAGCAAAGACTACTACGAAAACCGTGACGGAACTTTCTGTAAACGGAAATAAGAAAATTGCTACTCTTCAGAAAGAATTCAATAAGAGATTCCCGTATCTAAGGCTTGGTTTGTATTATAGTTATATGCGGAAAGAACCGGTGAAGACACAGTTGCCTGGAGATAAGACTCTTGCATCTGTCAGAAGAGCAGACTCTGGTGGAGATATCAGCATATCCGGCAATAAAAAGATAAAATCTGTAGAAAAGGAGTTTGATACAGTGTTCGGGCTATATGCGCAGGTATGTTACACAGACGTAACTGGGCATCGATATTATACATCAGGTTCTCAGGACGAAAAGACGTTGTCTGCATTTAATGCTGAATGTGAAAAAAATGGTTGTAAGAAAGGCGAATACAGATAATATTAAACTGATATGAGTGTAGAATATTACAAAAAATTAATTATTGATCTTCGTGCAAGAATGGCGAAGGAAAAAGAGGCTAAAAAAAGTGATAATGAGCGCTATGCCAGTCTTGTAAAAAGCGCATCCTCACCATCGTCAAAAGCATCGTATCGTAAAATCAAGATAGATCGTGCTGCATCTCACGACAGGCAGATAGAATCGTATAAACGTCAAATAGATTCGGCGAAAGCGAGTCTTGCGAGAGAAAGAGCCAGAAAGTAATATATGAAAATTCCGGGTTTGTCATTCTCGTGGAAGCGCGCTTTAGGGATCACGGGATTGAAACAAAAAATTGTGCGAACAACGGGAGTTCCGATGACCAAACAAGGTTTGGTAAGGAAAATTGGCGGATTTATAGTGAAGGCCATTACTGGTAAACTGAACAAGTAGTATGGGGCGGGAGGAAAAGATGCGTGAAAAGTGTAAAGCCTTTAAAAAAGACCTTGCTTGCGTTTTTGATGATAATCTGCATACGAAGAAATGGCACAATGTCGTTGACTGGGTGATAATTGCGCTGATTCTGATAAGTTCGCTGGAGATATTTCTGTCAACATTTGAGGGCGTTTCCGAACAATATGGTGGAGTCCTTAGATTTGTGGACGTGTTTACTACAGTTGTCTTTACAATTGAAGTTACTTTACGTATATGGGTGGCAGATGTTGTCAATCCGAAATATGCAGGATTCTGGGGGCGCGTGCGCTATTGCTTTAGCTTTTACGGGCTAATTGATTGCTTGTCGACATATCCGTTTTATTTAAGCTTCTGCATGAAGATACCGGTTGCGGCGCTTAAGATTCTTAGAATCGCAAGGCTTTTCCGCATATTCCGGTATATGAAATCTTTTCGGATTTTAGGCAAGGTCATAATAGCAAAAAAGCAAGAACTTTCCATAAGCCTGATGTTTTTGTGCATACTGACGGTAATTCTTTCATTCCTTTTGTATTACGCGGAACATGATGCGCAGCCGGAGCTTTGTGAAAATGGGTGGCAAACTCTTGTCTGGGCATTCGCTAAGTATTTAGGCGATCCTGGCAAGATTGCGGATTTTCCATTGGCGACCGTTGGCGGTCAAGTCATTGCTTCGATAGTCGGATTACTGGGGATTGCCATATTTGCAGTGCCGGCAGGTCTCATTGGCTCGGGCTTTGTCGAAGTCCTTGAAGATGAGCGTCATAGCGAGGCGTTGGATCAGAATAAACTGAAATTACATAATGCGTTTGAACGCGTTCTCGACCGCTATACGGGTTATCAGATTATGCCTCAGTTTCTTTCTCTTGTGGATGTTTAGGCCCGAATGAAAATGAAGGAAAACGATGTCTTTGAGGCTGTAGAGAGCAGTTCGGATTTCAGGTTTATCAATGTTTCAGCTACAGTGCCGGTGGATAAATTGCCACAGGATAAACTTGCGGTGGAGGCTTTCTATGTCAATACTAAATATGGATGCGTAATTGATAGGGGGTCGTTAGTTACAATAGTGGCTCCTTCAAATGTGGCGGATCCTATAATAGGACATTTTGCATTTTATCTTGCGAAGATCGGTGGATTTAATTATGTGGGACGTGAAATAGGACGGTCTCATCCATATTTCTCTTTTTATTCTAATTCGTCGAACCATATTCATCCGGACTATCCGATCTTTTTGTCTGACATAGAAAGATTGTCCAGTAGAGAAGGTAGCTGGGTGATTGCAATGCTTGCAGCGAGTGGTGCAAATGAACCGGAATATCCCACGCAAGTTCATTTCGGATATGGTGGACCTAAAGGCGATGAAAGTTTTGATGCGCCGGATTTGCTTGTTCGAGACAAGGAGGAACTGAGACGGCTTCTCTCTGAAATCGAAGCCAATTTGAAAAACGAGTTTGGCGTCAGTTGTGACAGGCAGAGATACCACCAGTCGAACAGTTCGGGGCTTTTCATCAGAAAACTGAAGAATCGAGATAATGTCAATGGGCTTGTCTTGCGTATTGCATGGAGCCTGATTTGTCATGATCCGCGCAGAATGGCGGTTTGCAAAACTATTGCGGATACAATTAAGGCTCACATTGAACCGGAAAAAGAAAACGAATCGCTTCCTGAACTAAAGATTAAAGGTTTGGGGGTAAGCGATTATAAGTTTTAATTGCTAATTATGGCTGCATTATTTAAAAAGCTGGCGGATAGGGCTCAGAAGGTGGTGGATGCTGCGCAAAGGCATCCTCCGCTACAGACCATGCGTTGTCAGAATTGTCAGCTGGACTTGAAAATAAGGTCAGCGACAAGAAAGAAGAACGGGGTTTGAAAGCCCTGGAGGAATGGCTCAGTTCTCTGCAATGCAATCTGTCAGAGCCTTATGGCTTGGTTATCAGTGATTTGAGGCTGATTGTCGAGACGATTGATTCTCCTGAGGCCGTGTCGATGTCCGTTGAGGGCATTGTGCGTTCTTTGGAACACGCGCTTGAAATGGCGGAAGATGAGAAAACCAAGCGCGATTTGAAGGAGATATTTGCGTCAATGATCAGAGTCCTTCTTATGTTCCTTGATGCTAAAATCAGTTATGCCGAAGATCGGAATTCAGGGAACTGTAATTGTCTGTTGTCTAGGGCAGGAGAGGAATTGTCTTTATTGCTGCGAATCGTTGTACGGAATCTTCCATCGGAATTATCTGCCAATGTGGATCTCAGGAATCCTTTATCTCAAAAGGCAGAACAGTCAGCATTCTTCAAGAAAGCGGCTCCTTGGGCTAAGGATGGCAAGTCGAAGGCCAAAAAACACGAAGAGTACATGAATATGCTTAAAGATACGTTCAGTACTTTATCTGCTTATTCGCATGTCATTGGCCCGTCGGTCCCATTGAATCGTATCCTTTCTCATAACAGAAAGATTCTTGTGGATGATTTGAAAAATAAAATCTTCTCGGCTGTGAGAAATTCGCGCAAAGCAATGATTGCAGACAAATCGATTAAAGTTTTAGGTCAATCCATAAAGTCCCAATCGGTAGTAAATCTGATTACAAGTCCTTCCTCTTTTGCCATAAAGACTGCTTCTCAGGCGGTTTCCGGTTTAAGCGGGATCATTGCCGACAATGTTGGTGACAGTCTGTCGGACTATGATGCCTTTATTTCTGCAATGGAAGGGCTGAAAGAGAAAAGTAGTGTACAAAAGCATGAGGTTCAGCTCGTTGAGTCAGAATTGAATGCGCTGCAAATGGAGTATTCCAAGTTGGGAGTGTTCCAGGTTTCGGCAAAGAAGGAATTGAAGGTTGCTATTGATGCCAAGATGAAGTCGCTTCAGGAAATCAAATTGAAGTTAGATGGTGTCGAGAAGAAGTTGAACGAGTTGAACAATATCTTCCCTGACGCAGAGATGAAGAAAATAGAGATTGCGGAGTATGATGAATCATTGAGTCGGATAGAGTCAATGTTTGAAAACAGATGAAAAATTATGGTTGAAGGTGTTCCACTATGGTTTGTGATTATTTTTGTAATAGGCCTGATTCTGTATTTGCTGAAGAATGTATTTAGCGGATTCTTGGGTGATGTGGCGTCTGTCCTGCGTGGCAAGATGTCGTTATCCGGATGTCTGATCAGTACCATAGTTTCGATATTGGCGGTTGTGCTAGTTGTCTGGTGTATTTTCTCCGAACTGTTATAGTGTCTGTCCAGTGATATTATGAGTGTGAAATTTTCAGAACAACCTGACTTTTGCCAAATCGTGGAAGATATTGATTTATAGAGAATTAGTAAATAATGTGAAAGCCAGGTTACCTGTTTTTTCGGGTAACCTGGCTTTCTGGTTCTTGCTTAACTTATTGATTATCAGTGCATTCTTCGAAATGAGCAAGTGCAGGTTGTTCCACATCATTCAGGTAACACGTGCGCGATGAACTTTCAGCAGAGTTATATCCATCGACAAAGCCGCTCAATGCGGATCCGATGAGGTCAATGTTGAGCGCTGTTTCGATACGTGCTATCGTTTCCAATGTCATGTTTGAGTTTCCCTTGAGCAGATTGGATGCATATCAGCCGCTTCCCTCCTCATGTAATCTATTTCTGAAAAAGTCCAAGATATTATACTTTTTCTTGCAATTCCGAAGAATAATGTATATTTTTACGTCAAAAGTATGATTTATCGGACTTATGGAACTTAGTGATGTGTTAAAAAGTCGTAGGAAAACTCTTGAGATATCGCAATTGGACCTCGCTGAAATGGCAGGAGTGGGCTTGGCGACAGTCAAAGATGTTGAGAGGAAAAAGGGAAACCCTTCTATGTCGACGGTATTGAAAATATTGGAGGTCTTGGGCATGGAAATCGTCTTCCAGGTGCGTCAGACGGTCTGATACTATTTAGAATAAATATGAGACAGTTAGATGTATATGTGAACGACATAAAGGCTGGGGTGCTGACGGAAAAGCATCCTGGCGACGGATATTGTTTCCAGTATGAGGCTGACTATTATTTGTCTGATGCTCCTTCAATATCAGTTACATTGTCAAAAAGAAATAGAATCTACGAATCAGCTCTTTTATTTCCCTTCTTTGCGAATATGCTTCCGGAAGGAGCAAATCGCAATGTAATATGCCGGACTCGAAGAATTGACGACAATGATTTATTCGGCATTCTTATCGCTATGGCGGGAAGCGATTTCATAGGAGGCGTCAATTTAAAAAATGCGAGGATAAATGGTTGATATTCAATGCTGTCCTTCATCTCTTGATAGGGGATATACCACATATTGTCCGAATGCAGTCAAGTCATTGTTCAATGGTGTCAAGGTAAGTCCTTATTTGGATTTTGAACTTGAGAATGTCCGAAATAAGCAAACAATTATTGATGCCATGCATCGGATATCTGTGTCTGGAGTACAGGAAAAATTTCCTGCCATCGTTGACTCCGGACATATCAGGATTGCGGAAGATAATGAGCAATCTACATATATTCTGAAACCGGCTCCTTGGGATGAAACGTTGCTCGAACGTAAACAAATTCCTGCTAATGAGCATCTTACAATGCAAATTGCTTTCCGTGTCTATGGTATAGATACGGCGGCCAACGGATTATGCTTTACCAAGAAAGGTCAGATGGTCTATATAACCAGAAGATTCGATGTGCTTCCGAATGGCTCCAAATTGCTGATGGAAGATTTTGCCTCGGTAATCGGAAAAAATGAGGGGGAAATTGGAAAAGAATTCAAATACTGTGGTTGCTATGAGGATATTGCAATCGCAATCAGAAAAAATGTTTCTGCCTGGATGGTTGATATGGAGAAATTCTTCGAACTTGTTGTGTATAACTATATATATGCAAATGGGGATGATCATTTTAAGAATTTTTCATTGGTTTTGAAGGGGAATGACTATCGGCTTGCACCAGCGTATGATTTGCTGAATACCAGTTTGCATGTTAATGGTGAAGACTTTGGTCTTGATGGCGGTCTATCACCGAATATCTTCAAAAGTGACGTGTATGATCAATCAGGTCATCCATGTCGCATTGACTTTGTACGCTTTGGAGAGCAGATCGGACTACGATTGCCTCGTATAAACCGGATTCTTGATAAATATATGCGTTTGCCTGAATTAGCCGTTACTCTTATAGGGAACAGTTTTCTGAACGATAAGATGAAACGTCTTTACTTGAGAACTGTAAATGAGCGAATTGCAAGAT
>OIWT01001957.1_pt1 | contig 22601 bp, 17 predicted proteins | sample 1587701 | NCBI WGS metagenome assembly OIWT01 (sample SAMEA3888904, study PRJEB22519) | human gut metagenome | biome: human gut; feature: human-associated habitat; material: faeces | place: Denmark | collected 2009
ATCCCTCGGATGCTCGACCGCCGGAGGCACTTCGTGCCAGCCGAGGTTATTATTTCGATAGCTCGGCAAAAGGCGCACACCTATCAAGGCGGCTTAGCCGCGGGTGGCTCGGCGAGGGAGCCGAGGCGGCTCCGCCGCAAGCCGCAGAGCTTGTCTCGGCGTTAAGTTTTGCACTTTTGCCCACCGAGCACTTTCCGCAATTCGCAATTCTGCAATTCCAACTAAAAATAATTTTTCGGAGGAATCTGACAATGCCTGATATTTCAACATTCATAAACGGTTTGCCCGGATACGCCGCACAGGGCGTAATATGGGGCATAATGGCGCTTGGCCTTTATATCTCATACCGCCTTTTGGACTTCGCCGACCTCACCGTGGACGGCTCCTTTGCCACAGGAGCGGCTGTCACCGTCATGCTCATTTTGGCGGGCTGGCCCGCATGGGCTGCCATGCTCGTTGCGCTTATCGCAGGAATGGCAGCGGGCTTCATCACCGGAGTTCTGCATACCGTACTTGGCATTGCGCCCATTCTTGCGGGAATTCTGACGCAGATAGCTCTTTATTCCGTGAACCTGCATATTCTCGGTAATAAGCCGAACCAGGCGCTGAGCGTAGATAAGTACAATCTGCTGCTCTCGCTTCGTCATGTAAATACGGCTATTCTTGTGGCGCTTGGCTTTGCGGCGGCGCTTATTCTGCTGTTCTACTGGTTCTTCGGAACGGAGCTCGGCTCTGCGGTGCGTGCCACCGGCTGTAACCAGAGCATGGCAAAGGCTCAGGGCATAAACATAAACGCCATGAAGGTTTTCGCCCTTTCCCTGTCGAACGGCATTGTGGCGGTGTCCGGCGGTCTGCTTGCACAGTATCAGGGCTTCGCCGATGCTCAAATGGGGCGCGGCGCCATTGTTATCGGACTTGCTTCAATCATAATCGGCGAGGTTCTGGCGGAGGCCATATTCAAAAAGGGCATGAACTTCTCAATCTGCCTTGCCTCCGCAGTGTTCGGCGGCGTAATCTACTATGTGGTAATGGGAATTGTGCTTTGGCTCAAGCTCCCCACCAACGATATGAAGCTTTTCACCGCAATAATCGTCGCGGCGTTCCTTGCGGTGCCCTATCTTCGGGGAAAATCGAAGCATTCGTTCGCAGCGCTGAAGCATAAGAAAGGGGAAGAAGAAAATGCTTGAAATCAAGGGAGTTTATAAGACCTTTAACCCCGGCTCGGTGAACGAAAAGCACGCGCTGAACGGGCTTGACATAGTTCTCAACGAGGGGGACTTCGTAACCGTAATCGGCGGCAACGGAGCCGGCAAATCCACCTTCCTAAACGCCGTTGCGGGAGTTTGGCCGGTGGACGCGGGCAAAATCTGCATTGACGGCAGGGATGTTACCGCTCTGCCGGAGTACAAACGCGCAAAATACCTCGGCCGCGTGTTCCAAGACCCCATGACAGGAACCGCCGCCAATATGCAGATTGAGGAAAACCTCGCTTTGGCGGCGCGCAGAGGCCGCCGCAGGGGACTTCGCTGGGAGGTAACAAAGGGCGAACGGGAAAAATACCGGGATTTGCTCGCTTCCCTCGACCTCGGACTGGAGGACAGGCTCACCGCAAAGGTAGGACTGCTCTCCGGCGGACAGCGGCAGGCGCTCACCCTCGTTATGGCGACCCTTGTCAAGCCGAAGCTGCTGCTCCTTGACGAGCACACCGCCGCCCTCGACCCCAAAACCGCCGCCAAGGTTCTTGAAATCACCGATAAGGTCATCGCGGAGAACAATCTCACCGCGATTATGATAACTCACAACATGAGCGACGCTCTTAAACACGGCAACCGCCTTATTATGATGAACGACGGCAAAATTATCTTCGATGTCTCCGGCGAGGAGAAAAAGAACCTCACCGTGGAGGATTTGCTCCGCAAATTCAGCGAAAACTCCGGCGAAGCCTTCTCCGACGACAGAGCCATGCTCGGATAAAGCGGCAAATATGTATTAAGATTTTAAGCACGGCGCGGGAGCGCCCTCGCCTTCCTCTGAGGAGGAAGGTGGCACGGCGATAAAGGATTAAAACGCCGTGACGGAAGGAGAGATACAGTGAGTATGTGCGAAAGCAGTAGATATAGACGAGCACTAAACAATAATGATACCTGTATCAATTAGTGTACGCCTACACTTTAGTGTAAGCAGCAGCCTCGCGTTATCTCTCCCTCAGTCGCGCCTCTAAATCCCTTGGGCGCGCCAGCTTTGCCCCCTCGCCGTTCTCCGCTCGTGCTTCGGCTATTCGCTCTCGCACTTGCGGACGGCAGCGGCTTGCCTTTCTCGCTGTATCCGCCACCGGCGGCGCTCGAAAGCCAAACCCCTCAGAGGGAGCCGAGGCGGCTACCGCCGCAAACCACAGAATTTCCAAAGGCGGCGAACCGCAATTAAGCCCGCTCCGGCGAGGTCTGCAAGTCCCGACAGCACATTAAAACATGCGCTTTGCTCGCCGCAAGGCGCACTTATCCGATTGTTTCCTTTCTACACATATTTCAAGGGCGCGGGACTGCATCAACCCGCGCCTTTGTTATGCACAAAAATGCGCACCTTCGGGGATTTACAAGTTGACAAATGCGCTTATTCATGCCATAATTTAATTAAAATAATGCAAAGGAGGGTTCACCGTGAAGTACAGCTACGACGGTTTGGAGTTCGACAGCCGGGAGGACGCCCTTGACTATATTGAAAGCACCGTTTTCGACAGCGACGTTGTGGAATTTATGCTGGACAATTACAGCGAGGATGAGATTTTCGACATGCTCAAAATCTATGAGCGCGACAGGATAAAAAGTGAGCTTGTGGATGAACTTGCGGAGGACATCGACGAGGAAGAGGACGACGAAGATGACTTCGACGACGAGGATGACGACGGCATAAGCATCGAAATCACCTTTGGCGAAGATGATGAGGACGAGGACGATTCCGACGAAGATGAAAACTACGATTACAAGGATTACGACGGAACCGAAGATGATGACGACGATGATTGGGGCGGCGATTCCGGAAGCTCCGACGACGATTACGGCGGGCTTGACCAAAACACCTACGAGGAATTTTTCGGGCATTTTTGAAGCGAAACAGCAAAACAAAGGCGGCGGCAGAAAGTGCCGCCGCTTTTTATATGCAGAAAGCAAATTCCGGCTTTGCCGCGCACCATAGCTTTGCTGCCGTGCTCAAATCCATACTCAACAAAAAAATCCGTGCTCAAAATGAACACGGATTTTTCTTCGTATAAGGCTCATTAGAAATCGTCGTCGTCAAAGCCGGTCACTTTAGAGGAGCTATGATGCACGACGCGGCGCTCTGCATTGACGGGTTTCGGCTTACTGCCACCGTTTCCCTTTGCTTTAAGCACCACAATCATAACAACTGCCGCAACAATGATAACTGCAAGCACGATTATGAGAATCAGCGCCCATGTGGGCATTCCGGAGGAAGCTGCCGCCGCTTTGCCCATTTCAAGCTGAACAAGCATTACGGGAGAAAGGGAGGCAACATCCATGGAAACCTCGGTGGAGTTAATGTCGGGCATAAGCTTCACTTCGACAACAGTTCCCTCCTTTGCCATATACGCAAAGGTTGAAAGGCTGTTCACATCGGCGATAACCGGACGGTAAACACCGTCGTGCTGTGCAAAGGAAATGTTGTTCACTTCCGTTTTGCTGCCGGTTTCAAGATTATAGAGATATGCCTTGCCGTCCTCGCTCATATAGTAGGAGCTGCCGGTAAACTCGTTGGCGCTGATGACGTGAACAAGCGCCGCAACGTACTCTTTATAATTAGAGGAAGCGTTCGCCTGCGTGCCGTTGAGGGTGTATTTTATTACGCCTTCGGAAGAGCCGTGGTACGCCACGCCGTCAAGCAGAACGGAAATGTCGAATGCGGAAAGCACATCGCCGTCGGCAATGAATGCGGAAGTAACATCGTCCGCCGCGGAATACTGGTCTAGGACGGAAACCGCAAGCTGAACCTTGCCACCGAGATCCTCGTTTACAGTGAACTCAATTCCGGTTACGGGAATGTCGCCGGAGATGCTGTAAGAAAGGGTTACAGGGGTGTATTCCGGAACGGTGGGGGTAGAAGGGATTTCCGGAACGGAAGAGGATGCAGAACTGCTCGCGGAGGATTCCGCAACGCTGCTGGAGCTGGAGCTGCTGGGCTTGCTCGCCGTGGAGCTGCTGCTGGGCTTGCTTGCGGGTTTGCTGCTGGAAGGTTTGCTGCTCGAAGGCTTGCTGCTTGCGGGCTTGCTGCTGCTCGCAGAGCTGGAATCCGGGTTGTAATCGCTTACATGGATGCCGGTGGACTTCCAAGTGGCGATTGCTGTGAAGTTCGTATCGGATTTTACGGCAGTATCGGCGGAGAAAATCGTTCCGTCAACATCCCATCCGGCGAAGGTGTAGCCTTCTCTGGTAAAAGTGCATTTCGGCATCGTGAAGCCTTCGCCCGCAACATATTTTACAATGTATTCGCTGCCCTTTGCCTTATCGCCGGGCTTGTAGGTTCCGTAAATATATGTGGTGCTGCTGGAAGAGGTGGAAGAGGAAGAGGTGCCGTTCTTCTGCCACTGGGCAACGGCGCTTACCACATAGCGGCTGCCGTTATCGGAAGCATCGGACTTATTAAAGTTATAGCGCGCACCGGACTGATAAATTTTCCCGTTTATCTTCCATCCGGTGAAGTAGTATCCGCTGTAAACAAAGCCGAGCGTTCCCGCATCGGGAAGATCCGCCGCTTCGTCCTTCAGATACGTCAAGGTTTCGCTGCCGCCGTTGCCGGCGCCTGCACTAAAGACTAAATCGTACTTGCTGTGTTCTTCCTCCCAAGAAGAAAGGGCGAAAGCGTTCACTGCGGGAACCATGGCGACAACCATCACCACTGCGATAAGCAGTGCGGAAATTCGTTTAATGGCTTTCATTTTCAAAAAACCTCCTTAAAAATCAAAAAGGGATAATCCTACGATTAGTAAGTATATCACAATTTCAAATTTTATCTATGTAATATTTGTTAACAATCAGCGAAATATTCCGAATAAGCCTAAAAAATCGCAAGCTTTTTGCGATGAGGGGCGGCTTTGCCGCCTTGAGGAGCGTAAATCGCCGTCCCGGCGGGCTTAACTGCGGCTTGCACTTTGGCAAACTCTGTGCACGGCGCGGGAGCGCCCTCGCCTCCCTCTGAGGAGGGAGGTGGATGCCTGCATAAAGGATTTGAGCAGGCAGACGGAGGGAGAGATACACCGAGTATGTGCGAAAGCACTTGATATAGACAAGAGCAAAAGCAAATGACCGCTTTTTCACTCGGCGCTCGTCTGCACCTCGGAGCAAACAGCAACCGCGCGTTATCTCTCCCTCAGTCGCGCCTTTGTATCCCTTGGGCGCGCCAGCTCCCTCCTCAGAGGGAGCCGAGGCGGCTCCCGCCGCAAGCCGCAGAGTTCACCTTGCATAATACCGGGGAGCCAAGAACGCACTCCATCGCCTCTGTGCGAAATTCCGAATTCCGAATTCCGCATTACTCTGTGCCGCTTCCCCATCAAAATGTGCGCGCACGGCGCGCTTAATTTGCGGCTTGCAAAGCCGCATCTCCCGGAGGTAATTTATGTCCTACTCAAACAGAATGCAGAAAAACCATGTTTACAGCGAATTTCTCTGTCCCCGGGGGCGCGACCGCATTTACGACCTCGGAATACAGATAGCGCAGCTCTACCTCAGCCCCTTCGACAGAATAATCGGCTACATAGGCGAAGCAAGCTCCGGCAAAAGCGCCCTCGTCAAGGGTATGTTCCCCGGTCTTGAGCTTACCAACGACGACGACGGCGTAAATGTTCGCCCCCTGCCCCTGCTCGACCAGGACGAGGAGCACGGCTTTTTCACTCCCCACAGCTACCATGTGGACATCCGCTTTGAAATGGCGTTCACCCCCCTGCCCGTTCTGGCGGAGGCGATTATGAAGGCCGTTTACAACGAACGGCGGGTTATAGTGGAGCATTTCGACCTTGTGTACCCGTATCTTCCCATGAACGCCCACCTGCTCATAGGCGTGGGCGAGGAAATCGTCATAGCCCGTCCCAGCATCTTCGGCCCGGAGCCGGAGGAGATCTCCGCAAAGGTTTTCGCCTCCCTGCCCTACCGCCTTATGGCGCACACGGCGGAGGATATATGCGAAATGTATATCTCCGATTTGGAGCTTGCCAAGGCGCAGCACGGCGATATCCGCCACGGCTTCTGTATGATTTTCGACAAAAAGCCGGAGATAGACTTTATCACCATGGAACAGCATGTGAACTCCGTTATCGAGCGGGACTTGCCCGTGACCTACCTTGACGACAGCCACATAACCATCGGGCAGAACGTCCACCGCTGCCGCGGCCCCCGCACCCATGTTTCCCACACCGGAGAAATCAAGGGCTTTCGGCTTCTGCACAGCTTCGTTCACGACGCATTCAACAATGCGTACCTTTTGGTGGGCTTCGTGGGGGAGGATTCCGACAGGCGCATAGCCGATTTGGAAAGGAAGCTGCCCACTTGAGCACCGTCACTCTCTTTGAACTTTTATCCGAGCGGGAACGCCGTGCTCAAAAACGCGCGTCGCTTATTTTTGAGCACAAGCTTCCGGTAATCACCTTTACCCTGAACCTTGCCGGAGCGGAAAAGCGCAGCCCCCTTTCGGATTTCATATTTCGTGCCGGAGAAAAAGCCCTTCGTGAAAAGCTCGGAAATCCGCTTCATTATGCGCTTTTCGACTCTCCCGCAGGGCTTTGCTCCTTCTTTGTTTACAATGAGCACGCCGCCGTGCTCAAAAATATCTGCATGGTGCTCGAGGACGGCGAAGCGGGCAGGCTCTTTGATTTTGATGTGACAAACGAGCACGGCGCGGTGCTTTCCCGCTCCGAGCCCCGGCGCTGTCTGCTCTGCGGCCGTCCCGCGGCGGAGTGTGCCCGCAGCCGTGAGCACCCCCTTGAGCAGGTTATTGCCAAGGCAAACGACATCATGCTCAAATTTGCCTCGAAGCGCCTCGCCCTCGGTGCTCACGCCGCCCTTATAAAGGAGCTTGACCTCACCCCGAAGCCGGGTCTGGTGGACAAAAACAACAGCGGTGCTCATTTTGACATGGACTATTCCCTTTTCGTCAAAAGTGCCGCCGCCCTCACCCCCTATTTTGAGCACGCCGTGCTCATGGGTGCGGCGGGCTCCGGACTTCCTCCCCTTGAGGCGGAGGGTATCGCTGCCGAAGCCGCCATGTTCGCCGCCACAGAGGGAGTAAACACCCACAAGGGCGCGATTTTCCTCTTTATGACGCTGCTCTGCGGCATAGGAGCGCATTTTTCCGGCGGCGGCGACCCCTTTTCCGCGGCAGCCGCTCTGGCGGCGGAAAAATCCGCCGCACAAAGCACCCACGGAGCCGCCGTCCGCGCAAAATACGCCGCTCCCGGTGCCGTCGGCGAAGCGGCGGCGGGCTTTCCCACGGCGGTTTTCGCCGCAGGGCTGCTTGCCAAAGGCGCGCCGCCCCTGCGTGCGCTCTTTGAGATTATGGCCCGCACCGAGGACACCAACGTGCTCTTTCGCGGCGGCGTTCCCGCTCTCGACTTCGTTCACCGAAGCGCCGCCCGCGCCCTCTCTCTGCCCGATGATTTTCTTCCCGCCGAGGCCGCCCGCCTTGACGGCGAATTTATCCTCCGGGGCATAAGTCCCGGCGGCTGTGCGGATATTCTCGCCCTCGCCCTTTTCATAGCGGAGAATTTCCCGCCCGCTCCGTAAGCTTGCCGAGGGCGCGCCTTCGGCATTTTTTGCAGGAAAATCGCCCGGCGAATACCTTGAGGAATACGGATATGAAATGAAGCTGTAAGCAACAAAGAAGCGCCCGCAAGGGCGCTTCTTTGGTTATATTTTTCGGCGTTCCGCCGAAAAGTTATATTGCCGCTTCGCGGCGGTTATATCCACGCCTTACGGCGTGGGTTATGTTTTGCCGCCGCAGGCGGCAAAGTTTAGGAGTGCCGCCCGTGGCGGCACATTTTTATAGATGGGCTGCACTTAGGCAGCTCTTCGTTCACTATTACCTCTGTGCCACTACCCCCTTCAAAATGTGCCCGCACGGCGGGCACACATTAACTCCGCGCCCAGTGGGCGTGGAATATAACCCGCCCGAAGGGCGGACATAACCGCGCCGTAGGCGCGATATATCCCGCGGCAGTGCCGCGGATATAACTGCGGCGCTCCGCGCCGCCTTTTGCATATAATATAATGTATTTTAATGTCCATGCGAACTTTTTGCAGCATTTCCTGCAAAAATATTTTATTCCCGCATAAAACCTATTGACTTTTGGTATATGCCAATATATGATAATGGTACAGTACAATATAGAAATCCAATCTTGCTTTGCATTTGTATATCGCGAACGGAGGAACGCATATTATGGATAAAAAAACGCTGGTCATCGGCGTTATCGGCGCGGACGTCCATGCCGTGGGCAACCGTATATTACACTTCGTGTTCAAGGACGCCGGCTTCAATGTGGTAAACCTCGGCGTTATGGTCAGCCAGGAGGAATTTATCTCCGCCGCCATAGAAACCGACGCGGACGCCATATGTATTTCCTCCCTCTACGGTCAGGGCGAGCTTGACTGCCGTGGAATGAGGGAAAAATGCGACGAGGCCGGGCTCAAGGGCATACCGCTTCTTGTGGGCGGAAACGTCGTAATAGGAAAGCAGGTGTTCGAGGACGTGGAAAAACGCTTCAAGGCCATGGGCTTTGACAGAGTGTTCCCGCCCAACACCCCGCCGGAAACCACCATAGAGGCTCTGCACGAGCTTCTGCACATGGACGGGGAAGCGTCATGAAAGCCGTTCTCTTAATCGACTTCGGAAGCACATATACCAAGGTCACCGCCGTCGATTTGGACTCTGAAAGGCTTCTCGGAACCGCCTCCGCCTACACCACCGTTCAGACGGACATAAACGAGGGGCTTGAAAACGCCCTTCGGGAGCTTGAAAAGCAGACCGGCAGGCTTGATTTCGCCGAGCGTTTCGCCTGCTCCTCCGCCGCGGGCGGTCTTCGTATGGTAACAAGCGGACTTGTGCCGGAGCTTACCGCGGAGGCGGCAAAGCGCGCCAGCCTCGGCGCGGGAGCCAAGGTCGTCAAGGTGTATTCCTTTGAGCTTACCGAGGAGGACGCCGCCGAAATCGAAAATATCCGTCCGGATATACTGCTTCTCTGCGGCGGAACGGACGGAGGAAATAAAGACTGCATTATCGGCAACGCAAAAGCGGTGGCGAAAATCTCCGCGGATTTTCCCGTGATTATCGCCGGAAACCGCGCCGCCGCCGCGGAGTGCAAACGCATTTTAGAGGGGCGGGAAACCTTCGTCTGCGAAAACGTCATGCCCAAATTCGGCACGCTGAACATTCTTCCGGCGCAAAAGGAAATCCGGGAGCTGTTCCTGCGCAGAATAATCGAGGCAAAGGGGCTTTCAAAGGCTTCGGAGCTTATCTCCGGCATTATGATGCCCACCCCCTCCGCCGTGCTCAGAGCCATGACCCTTTTGGCGGACGGAACTCCCTCGGAGCCGGGCATAGGCGAGCTTATCGCCGTGGACGTGGGCGGAGCCACCACCGACGTTTACTCCATAGCTTCGGGAATGCCCACCCGCTCCGACACGGTGTTCAAGGGGCTGCCGGAGCCATACGCCAAACGCACCGTGGAGGGCGACATAGGTATGCGGTACAGCCTGCGCGGAATTTGCGAGGCGGCGGGAATGTCCCGCATAGCGGCGCTTTCCGGGCTTTCGGTGAACCGCTGCGAGGAGCTTGCGGAATATCTTTCCCGCAATACGGATATTATTCCGCAGGGCGATTCGGAGCTTGAGGCCTTCGACTACGCCCTTGCCTGCGCCGCCGTGGAAACCGCCGTCACCCGCCACGCGGGAACCATGGAGGAGGCGTACACCCTTATGGGGCTTACTCTTGTGCAGAGCGGCAAGGATTTAACCGAGGCGAAGCGCATTGTAGTCACCGGCGGCAGCCTTATCCACACAAAGCGCACGGCGGAAATCGCCTCCCACGCCCTTTACAGCCCAAAAACCCCGAATTCGCTTAAACCCAAAACAGCCGACATTCTTGTTGACAGAAAATACATTCTCTCCGCCATGGGTCTGCTCTCCGAGCACTATCCCGAAGCGGCGCTGCGCATAATGAAAAAGGAGCTTGAGGACAATGGAAATCAGCAATAAAAAAATCCCCGAGGGGGAATTTATGGATATGCGCCGGGAGGTTCTTACCCAGTGGCCCACCGGCAGAGATGTAAATCTTGAGGAGGCGGCGGAATATCACAAGTCCCTGCCGGAAAATAAAATCTTCACGGCGAAGCTCAACGCCGCCAAGGCGGAGCACCGCACCTTAATTCAGCCCCGGGCGGGCGTTCCCGTAATCGAGGAGCACATAAAGCTGCTGCAATATCTTCAGGATAACGGCGAGGCGGATTTATTACCCACCACCATAGACAGCTACACCCGCCAAAACCGCTATGAGGAGGCGGAAAACGGCATAAACGAGTCCCTGCGCCTAAACCGTGCCATGCTCAACGGCTTTCCCGCGGTAAATCACGGCGTTTCCGGCTGCCGCCGCATTATAGAGGCGCTAAATGTGCCGGTTCAGGTTCGCCACGGCACTCCGGACGCCCGCCTGCTCACCGAAATATGCTTTGCCGGCGGCTTTACAAGCTACGAGGGCGGCGGCATCAGCTACAATCTGCCCTACTGCAAAAACGTTCCCATAGAACGCACCATAGCCGATTGGCAGTACGTCGACCGCCTCACCGGACTGTATGAGGAAATGGGCGTTCCCATAAACCGCGAGCCCTACGGCCCCCTTACCGGAACTCTCGTTCCTCCCTGCATAAGCCATGCCGTCGCCGTAATCGAGGCTCTGCTTGCGGCGGAGCAGGGCGTAAAGAACATCTCCGTGGGCTACGGTCAGTGCGGGAACTTGGTTCAGGACGTGGCGGCAATCCGTTCCCTCGAAGAGCTTACCGAGGAGTACCTGCACAGGTTCGGCTATGACGATGTGGTCGTCACCACGGTGCTTCACCAGTGGATGGGCGGTTTCCCTGCGGACGAGGCCAAGGCCTTCGGCGTAATATCCATGGGCTCCGCCATTGCGGCGCTCTCCAAGGCCACAAAGGTCATAGTAAAAACCCCTCACGAGGCGGTGGGCATACCCACCATGGAGGCGAACGCCGAGGGACTGCGCTGCACAAAGCAGGTCATAAATATGCTCCGTGATCAGGAGTATAACGGCGCCGCCGTTGCCGCGGAAAAGGAAATCATTCGTGCGGAAACCGTCTGCATACTCGAAAAATGCCTTGAGCTCGGCGGCGGCGACATAGCCGTAGGCGTGTGCCGCGGAGTGGAATCCGGCGCGCTGGACGTTCCCTTTGCCCCCTGCCGTGCCAACGCCGGGCTTATGCTCCCCGCCAGGGACAATAACGGAGCCGTGCGTATTCTTAATACCGGAAACCTGCCCTTCACTCAGGACATCAAGGATTTCCACAGGGAAAAGCTTGAGGAACGCGCCCGCCAAGAAAAGCGGCAGGTCAGCTTCCAAATGGTTATCGACGACGTTTACGCCATAGGCAAGGGCTGGCTTGTGGGTCGCCCCAGACATTGATTTTCAAAAGCATTTGCTTTTCTAATAATAAAAAAGAGGTACATCTAAATGAAAATAATCGACGTTGTTTGCTCCGCCGGAAGAAGCGGATTTTACTTTGACGACCAGCGCGCCATAAAAAAGGGCGCCGCCCACGACGGAATGTTCTATTCCGGCGAAACCGTAACCGAGGGCTTCACCTCCGTCCGTCAGGCGGGCGAATCCATCTCCGTTATGATAATCCTTGAGGACGGTCAAATAGCCTACGGCGACTGCGCCGCCGTTCAGTACAGCGGAGCGGGCGGCCGCGACCCTCTTTTCCTCGCAAAGGACTTTATCCCGCTCATCGACAAGTATATCAAGCCGGAGCTTGTGGGCAAAGAGGCGGATAATTTCCGCTCCCTTTGCGAAGCTATGGAAACCATAACCATTGACGGCAAACGCCTGCACACCGCCATTCGCTACGGCGTTTCCCAAGCTATCCTTGACGCCGTGGCAAAGGCGACAAAGCGCCTTATGTGCGAGGTTGTAGCCGACGAATACGGCTGCACCGTTTCCGATTCTCCCATTCCGATTTTCACCCAGTCCGGCGACGACCGCTACCTCAACGCCGATAAAATGATTATCAAGGGTGCGCCGGTTCTGCCCCACGCCCTTATAAACAACGTTCACGACAAACTCGGCGAGCACGGCGAAAAGCTCCTTGAGTATGTGAAGTGGCTTCGGGACAGAATTCTCTCCAAGCGCACGGACGAAAGCTATAATCCCGTTTTCCACCTCGACCTTTACGGCACCATAGGAGCCGCCTTCGGCGATTTCAATTTCTCTGCCATGGCGGACTATATCGCCAAGGTTGAACAGGCGGCAAAGCCCTTCCATGTCCGCATAGAGGGACCCATGGACTGCGACAGCGACCGCGAAACCCAGATTAAAGCGCTCTCCGGCCTTACCGCGGAGCTTGACCGCAGAGGAATTGATGTGGAGCTTGTTGCGGACGAATGGTGCAACACCCTTGAGGACATCAAGCTCTTTGCCGACAACAAAGCTGGACACATGATTCAGATTAAAACCCCCGACCTCGGCGGCATAAACAATACCATAGAGGCGGTGCTCTACTGCAAGGAAAAGGGCGTGGGCGCATATCAGGGCGGAACCTGCAACGAAACCGACCGCTCCGCGCAGGTCTGCGTACACTGCGCCATGGCGACTCAGCCGGTGCAGATACTTGCAAAGCCCGGCATGGGCGTGGACGAGGGCTTTATGATTGCCTATAACGAAATGAGCCGCATTATCGCCGTAAGAAAGGCTCTGCGGAAATAATTTTACGAGCTCCCGCAACAATCCCACAGAATCGCACAGAAAAAGCCGCCCGAATGGCGGCTTTTTATCATGTATCCAATGTCAATAGCAAATACAGAATTTTTTCAGAAACTTTTTGCCGAATTTATCACAAATCTTGCAACATATCTTCAATAATGTTACACTTATATTATAGAAGGGCTGTGCTTTGGCGCTGCCCGGACGAAGCCGGAAGCTGCGGCGCAGTGCGCCGCAGCCGCAAATGCCGCGGATTTTTCTCCGTGCTCAGCTCCGATTTCCGCATTCCGCATTCCCGAAAGGACGGTGCTCAAAATGAAAAGCTATCTTTCCTCCGTGCTCAAATCCGTGCTCACGGTACTCATCACCGTGCTCATGCTCGCCGGGTGCGAAAAAGCGCCCGAAGAGCAGCAAACCATAGAGGATTTTCTTGCTTCTGACGAAGCGGCGCAACAGGTGAAGTTCATCGCTTCCATTGTCTGCAATCAAACCGCCGACGGCTTTAACGGTATAGTCGGTTCCGACACCCTTTGGGACTTCGTTTTCAGCGACATTGACAACATTCGTTCCCTCGGCACCGTTCGCACGGAAGAAGGCTTCGACTACCTCTACCTGCCCCGAGCTGAGGGCGAACGCCTGCTCTATAAATACTTCGGCGTTACCGATGTTTCCACCGACTGCGATTTCTATGATGCCGAAACAGACTGTTTCGTTTTCAGCGATGCCTTCGACCGCTTTCCGTGGAACATTCACAGCGCCGAAATTTACTCTTCCGACGATAAAACCGCAACCTACAAGCTGGTTTTCTGCTACCCCGTCTGCGACGAAACGCCCTGCGAATATATGACCTCCCTGCTGACTCTGAACATTATTCCGGACGGTGACAGCTACCATCTTCAGGCGAAGTCCTGCATCGCTTCCGACATGGAATATTCCACCATCGAGGAGGCGAAGGCGGCGAGCGTTTCCGCTTCCGCCGTAACGCCCGCACTTTCCGCCGAAGAGGCAGCCGAAATCGCACAAAAGTACCTTTGGCCGCTCCAGCCCATAAGCAGCTTGTCATTTTTTGACCCGCACTATATAGACAATTACAGCCTTGTGAGCGCCGGCGTGTGGGCGGGGCTTGATGTAAATTTCTATTCCGCGGATATGAATTCCTTCTATGGCCGCCCAAGCTCCATAAAAAAGCGCACGGACAAAACCTTTTCCGTGCAGCCCGTGAACAACGCTCTGCTTAAATATTTCGGCCTTTCCGAAGAATATCTTGCCGAAAAGCTTCGCTATCAGCTTGCCGACAGCGAAAACTACTATGCTCAGGAGCTTTCTTATGACGACGAATATGTAATTATGCCCATTTCCATGGAGCAAACCGGTGCAAAAGCTAAAATAACCTACCGCATTGTTCCCGCAGATATGAAAAAAGACGAGGATATTGTCGCGTTTTACGCGCGGCATCTTGCTGATTGGGCAACGTACAAGCACTACGTGGCGACTTTGGTTTTCGATGAAAACGGCGGCTGGAATTACGCTTCGCTGCTGCCGCTCTCTGTTGAAAACGAAGGCAGACCGCTTGAACTTGCGCAGAAATATCTGAAGAAAGAGCTTGATGAGGCCTTGTCCGAAAGCCGGAAAAGCTTTTCAAGGGTTTTCGGCGAATACGGCGTCACCGCCGCTGCGGAAAACATTTCCGTCATGGATGCGTCCATATTCACCTGCGACATCGTCCTCTCCGGCAGCGGCGGAAGCTTTGCCTTTCCTATACGCGCCGCATATGAAATTGACCTGTACGACAACAGCGTCAGAGCGTATGTCGATGATTTATTTGCTGTACAGCCCTTCGGCGAAAGCACCCTTTGCCTTATGAACGGCAAAATTGCCGTTCTGCTCGACACCGAAACCATGACCTGCGATGATATAAGCAAAAAAATTTCCGCCGCAGCGGGCAAAAATTTTCAAATCGTGTGCGCCGCAAAGGCGGAAAAGAATTACTACTTTATTTGTACTAACTTTTCAGAAAATAAGATTATAACCCTTGATGAAAATTTCGACAAGGCAAGCGAAACCGACGCTTATAACAATTATCTGTATAGCCTGACCAGAGCTTCCGTACTGCGCCCGAACTACAAAAGCGGCATTTCGCTGCTTGATATTTTCGGCGGAACAAAGCTTAACCTCGGAAACTATCTTTACGATGTTTCCACCGGGGACAGCTATTATTACTACGACATTATCAGCTCCTTCGGCTATGTTCCTAAAGAGGAAGAAACCGGCGCCGCCATTGTTTACGCCGAAGTGAACGACGGCAGAAAGCCAAGCCGCTACTGCGCCGCCATATACGAAAAAGGCGAAATCGTCGAATCCTTTGACTTTGACGGCAAAGGAATCCGCACTTCCTTTGACAACGACGGCGTAAGCATAAAATTTGACGAAAAGAAGCGTACTCTTCACGCCGTTGACCCAGAGGTTCCGGAATACACCGTTACCGCCGACTTTAACTCAAAAACCGTTACCGCAGGCTTTGACAAAATCACCGACCGCCTTTTCGAGGACTTTCTCGGCACCAGTTCAGACGGCAAATATTCTCTCTATGAAGGTGCGTACTACGGCGGCGGAGATATTATCTACGGTTCGATTTTCATTAAGAATAATCAGACCGGAGAATCTAAATATTTCTGCGAACGCGGCGGAATGTATGGCGGATATTCCTTCATCGGCTTCCTAAAGAACAGCGACATTTACTTTATGACCTCCCAAAGCCTAAAAATTTATAACCCCGACACCCTTGAAGTCACCTTTGACCTTACCGAAAACTTTTGGCTCGGCATTGACGAAAGCATCGACACCTGCCGCCTGCTTTACACCTTCCGACGTGACCCCGTGAACATGGATTTTATCGTGATTTACAGCGAAATGCCCTACTCCACCATGAACTGGGGCAATTATGACGATGTTCCGGCGAACTTTACCTACCGCGTCGGCTTCCTCGACAAGGACGGCAGCCTCCTCGAAAGCTATGACACCGGCAAGCCCGTCCGCTCCACATTTTTCGGAATCGACGGCGTCGACCTTTCGCTGAAGGGCGACTCCCTGCAGCTCTATTTCTACGGCGGCAAGGGCAGCACCGATGCCAGCGGCACATTTGACCTTAAAACGCACGAGTATAAAGATGACTGAGCGCGTTCTTCGCACTATTTCGCATTCCGATTTCCGCATTCCGCATTATTTTGTCCCCATTTTCCTCCCTTTCCCCGCGTTTTATTAAAAAATTTTCGGTACTCTGTAAATTTTTTGCCTCGGTATGCAAAAAACTATTGCAAAAAGAAGCGAAATACATTATTATTTAATGTGTAAAAAAATGCGCGTTGCGTTTTAATTCAGGAGGTTTACTTTATGGTTTCTGCAGGCGATTTCAGAAACGGCGTTACTTTCGATATGGACGGCTCCGTTTTCCAGATTATCGAGTTCCAGCACGTCAAACCCGGCAAAGGCGCTGCCTTCGTCCGCACCAAAATAAGAAACGTCATCACCGGCGCTGTTACCGAGCGTACTTTCAACCCCACCGACAAGTTCCCGACCGCTTTCGTTGAGAGAAAGGATATGACCTACAGCTACAGTGACGGCGACCTTTATTACTTCATGGATCCCGAAACTTACGAGCTTGTTCCGATTGAGGAAAAATTCCTCGGCGACAGCTTCAAGTTCGTAAAAGAGGACATGACCTGCCGCATACTCTCTTACAAGGGCAAGGTTTTCGGTCTTGAAGCTCCCAACTTCGTAGAGCTTGAAATCACCGCCACCGAGCCCGGCGTAAAAGGCGATACCGCTACCAACGTAACCAAGCCCGCCACCGTTGAAACCGGCGCAGAGGTTCGTGTTCCCCTCTTCATCAATGAAGGCGACCGCGTTCAGATTGATACCAGAAGCGGCGAATATATCGGCAGAGCCTGATTTTTTACAGAGTAAGCAAATACACAAATACAAACGCCTTTTGGCAAAGGAGAAAATTATGACTATTTCCGAAAAAGTTGCTCATCTTAAAGGCCTTATCGAAGGAATGGAGCTTGAGGATTCCAAGAACACCAAGCTTATCAAGGCTATGACCGACATTCTTGAGGACCTTGCCTATGACCTTGAGGACGTTCAGGATTCTCTCGCCGAGGTCGGCGAGCAGGTCGAAATGATCGACGAGGATCTCGAAGCCCTCGAAAACGATTATTACGAGTACGACGACGATGACGAATGCTGCTGCGATGACTGCTGCTGCGACGATGACGAGTGCTACGAGGTAGAGTGCCCCGCCTGCGGCGAGAGCATCTGCGTTGACGGCTCCATTGTGGAAGAGGGCGAAATGGATTGCCCCGCCTGCGGCGAGCATCTTGAATTCGACTTCGACGAAGACGAGGAGGACGAGGAATAATTCCTCCCTCAAATTGAAAATTTAGTTTCGGGGCAGGGTGAGAATCCCTACCGGCGGTGATGCGGCCTTTGAGCCGATAAGTCCGAGAGCGTTTAACTCGCAGAACGGGTGAGAATCCCGTACCGACGGTGTCGCGGCGTTTGCCGCCAAGTCCGGATGGCGAAACTGCGTTAAAAACAGCGCTCCGTATTTGATTTTTGAATACGGAGCGTTATTTATTTGCCGTTTTGCCTCATTTTTAAGAATTCGTTCATTACAAATTAAAAAAGAGGTATTATTATGAAAAACACAAACTTAAAAAAACTTGCCACCCTCGGCGTACTTGCCGCATGCTCCGTAGTTCTTATGCTTGCCGTAAGAATTCCTTTCCCGCCCGCTCCCTTCCTTGAATATGACCCCGCGGATATTCCGATACTCATAGGAACCTTCCTTTTCGGACCCGTGGCGGGCTTTGCTCTTACCGTAGTGGTCTCCCTTCTTCAGGGACTCACCGTGAGCGCGGGCAGCGGCTGGATAGGCATTGTCATGCACGTTGCCGCCACGGGCTGCTTCGCTCTCCTTGCAGGCTTTATCTACAAAAAGCACCACGACAGAAAGCACGCATATATCGCTCTTGTCTGCGGTACTGTTGTTCAAACGGCAATTATGGCGCTTATGAACCTTTGGCTCACCCCCATCTTTATGGGAACCCCCACCGAGGTGGTTCTTCAAATGCTCGTTCCCATAATCATTCCCTTTAACCTGCTCAAAGCAGGCGTAAACGCCCTTGTTACCGCCCTTATTTACAAACGCATCCACAAAGTTCTGCAAAAGATAAATCTTCTGTAAAAAAGGCAGTGATATTCTTTTGAAAATCGACCCCCATTGGCGTTCTCTCTCAACAGAGGAGGCGCGCCGCCTTGCGGCACAGGGCAAAGCCAACATTCCGCCGAAAAACGCCTCCAAAAGCGTTTGGCAGATTTGGCTTTCCAACCTGTTCACCTTTTACAATATGCTCAATATCGTGCTTGCGGTGCTTGTTGCCACCACGGGCAGCTATCGTAATATGCTCTTTTTGGGGATCGTCATCTGCAATTTCTTTATAGGAACAATTCAGGAGCTTCGCGCAAAGCGCACCCTTGATAAGCTCTCCGTTCTCACCGCGCCCACCGCGCGGGTTATCCGCGACGGAGCGGAAACGGTTCTGCCCTGCCGCGAGCTTGTTCTCGGCGACGTGATAATCCTCGGCGCCGGAGATCAGGTCACTGCGGACGGAACGGTTTTGGGCGGAGAAGCTTTTGTAAACGAAAGCCTGCTCACCGGAGAAAGCGACCCCATGCCGAAATCCGCCGGAAGCAGGCTTTTTTCCGGCAGCTTTATAGTCAGCGGCGAATGTGCGGCGGTGCTCACCGCAGTGGGAGCGGACAGCTACGCCGAAAAGCTTACCGAACAGGCACGCCGCCGCCCCACGGAAAAATCCGTGCTTAAAAACACCATGATTAAGATTATAAAGGGCGTTTCCGCCTTTATAGTCCCCATGGGTATTATTACTTTTGTAAATCACTACTTCGTCCACCATGTTGGCTATGCGGATTCCATGATAAGCACCGTCGCCTCCATGGTGGGAATGATTCCCGACGGGCTGTACCTGCTCACCAGTATGAGCTTCGCCGTGGGAGCGGTTCGCCTTGCGCAGCGGCGCACCCTCACTCAGCAGCTCTATTCCCTTGAGTCCCTTGCCCGGGCGGATGTGCTCTGCCTTGACAAAACAGGCACAATCACCACCGGCAGAATGAGGGTGAAGTCCGCAGTCTCCCTCTCCGGCGACAATATCGGAGCCATAGCTGCGGAAATTTACGCCTGCGCCCCGGCGGACAATGCCACCGCAAAGGCGATTACCGAAGCCTTTGGCAGCGCCGCCGCCGAAAAAGCCGCCACCCACGTTCTGCCCTTTTCCTCCGCATACAAATACACCGCCGTTTCCTTCGGCGATGAAGCATATATGCTCGGCGCACCGGAATTTGTACTCGGTGACGCTTTCCCCTCGGAGCTTGCAAGGGCGGAGGAATATTCCGCCGACGGCACTCGCGTGCTCGTGCTCTGCTCCGCAAAACAAGACGGAAAATTATACAAAGCGGATAAACCGCTTGGTTTTATACTGATAGAAGATGAAATCCGCCCGGGTGCGGCGGAAACCTTTGAGTATTTCCGCAAAAACGATGTGGAAATCAAGGTCATCAGCGGCGATAATCCCGCGGCGGTTGCCGCTATTGCAAAAAAAGCCGGCATATCCGGCGCGGAAAGCTATGTGGACGCCTCCCGCCTCTCCGATGAGGAGCTTGCCGCCGCAGCGCCCCATACCGTGGTTTTCGGGCGGGTAAGCCCGGAGCAGAAGCGGGTATTGGTTCACGCCCTGCAAGCGGCGGGGCATACCGTTGGAATGACCGGCGACGGCGTGAACGACGTGCTCGCCCTCAAGGACGCGGACTGCTCCGTTGCCATGGCAAGCGGCGCGCAGGCAGCCTGCCACGCGGCGCAGCTTGTGCTTTTGGACTCGGATTTTTCCGTTATGCCGGATGTGGTTCTGGAGGGTCGGCGGGTCATAAACAATATTCAGCGCGCCGCTTCCCTTTTCCTAATGAAGACCATGTATTCCTCGGCGCTGACGGCTCTGCTGCTGTTTGTGCCGCTGCAATATCCCTTTGCGCCCATTCACCTCACCCTTATAGGCGCAGTCGCCTCCGGTATTCCCGGCGTGGTGCTCGCCCTTGAGCCGAACTTCAGGCGCGTATCAAAGGACTTTATGAGCAGCGTGCTCAAACGCGCCGCCGCAGGCGCAATCACCATATTCTGCGGCGTGGTTTTCGCCATGGCGTTCGGCAAATACCTCGGCATAACGGAGGACGAAATCTCCACGGTATGCGTAATCTTCACCGGAATTTCAAGCCTTGTTACGCTGCTGTGCTCATGCCTGCCGCTGTCGGTGCTCAAGGGCTGCCTTGTAGCAGCGTGTACCGCAATATTCGCCGTTGGCGTGCTCATATTTGATAAGCTTTTCATGCTCGTGCCCCTCGGCACGGCGGCGCTTATTATGCTGCTTGCCATGCTGCCGTTCACGGTAATCCAATATTTCATAAGGAGTGACAGCTTACGAAAGAACAAAGTCTGACCGGCATAATCCGCATCGCAGCGCCGGAGGATGCCGCACAGCTTCTCCGCATCTATGCGCCGTATATAGAGAACACATCCTATACCTTCGAGTACGAAGTACCTTCCGTCGAGGAATTTCGCAAGCGCGTAGAAGAAATAACCGAAACCTATCCGTGGCTCATCTATGAAGAAAACGGCAAAATTCTCGGCTACGCCTACGGCGGACCCCTCTATTCCCGCGCCGCATACCGTTGGACTGTGGAGGATTCCGTCTATGTTCACCAAAGCGCAAAGGGGCGCGGAATAGGCTCCCTGCTTTTGGAGCGGCTGCTCGTTATCCTCGGCGAACAGGGCTTTCGCATTTGCTATTCCCTCATTGTGGAGGACAATACGCCCTCCGTGCGAATGCACGAAAAGCTTGGCTTCACCGAATGCGGCTTTGCCGCGAACACCGGCTACAAATTCGGCGCATGGCACGGAATAATTACCATGGAAAAGCAGCTTAACGAATTTTCGGAAAATCCCTCTCCCGTAATCCCATTTCCGGAGCTTGCGCCCGCTCTTTTTAAATAAAATTTATTTTGTGTGCAACAAAAAATAAATTTTATCGCACTTATTTAATGTAAATTATATATATGGGCTTGTTTTTCCTGCGATTTAATGGTATTATTTAGTTGTGTGAATTTACCCTTCGCAAACCCGCTTAAAAATTCTGAAAGGATTTTGTGATGATGAAAACCAAAAAGATTTCTAAGAAACGCATTTCTATCTCCGTTATTTCCCTGCTTATGGCTCTGCTTATGGTCTGCCTTGCGGGATGCAACAAGGACGGCAAGGACAACAGCTCCTCCGGCAGCTCCGGCGGCATTGTAATCACCCCAGACGACAGCTCCGACACCAGCTCCGGAGACAACGCCCCAAAGCTTGAGATTCCTACCCGCACTGACAAAGTCAAATCCGCAAAAGACGCCAACAAAGACGTTGTCGGCTGGCTTTATATCCCCGGTCTTTCCGGCGTTGACCACGGCGTTTGCCACGATGCTTCTTCCTATTCCTACGACCGCCGCGACATCAACGGCAAAAAGCTCGGCGGCATCGGCTCCGGCAAGGAATACTGGGTTTACGGCGCATATTATACTCACCTGCGCAATACCTTTGGCGACGATGAAAGCGCTATGTCCACCAACACCGTAATTTTCGGTCACAGCGATCTTGGCATCACGAACAAAAACTATAAGGACGACGACCCTGAAGGCCCTCTCTTCTCTCAGCTCTTCCGGTTCAGAGATCCCTCCTTCGCCGAAAAGACTCCTTACATCTATTTCTCCACCCCCACCAAGACCCTTGTTTACGAGGTTTTCTCCGTTTTCTATAACGATGCGAAAATCGACGGCGGCAAATCCCTTTGGTACATTGAACCGGAACCCGGCGTTGACTACGGCACTCTGCTTGACACCGTAAAAGAGCGTTCTCTTTACAAATACAATGTCGACGTTACCACAAGCGACAAAATTCTCACCCTGTCCACCTGTACCGTCGGCTTCGGCCTTCAGAAACGCGGAAACTACCGCTTTGTTATTGTTGCAAAGCTTGTAAGCGACACCTCCGACCTTCGCGTAAAGAACGCTTCCTTCACCATCAATGCGGACGCTCCCATTCCCTCCACCTTTGAAAAGACCTTCAAGGATTATGTTGCGAACTGGAAGCCCAGCACCGAAGTTGTTGCCGCCGCCCCCGGCAGCGTAATTGAAAGCAGCGCCGCAAGCTCCTCTGCAAGCTCCGCTTCTGCTTCTAAATAAATTCTTATTACGAACAAAATCCCGTGCTCAAAATGAGCACGGGATTTTTGTTTATAAAGCTTTGAGCACGGCGTTGAGCACCATGCAGGAGCGTTTCGCCTTCCCCTTGGGGAAGGTGGCACTGTGCGGCGCGGCGCCGCACAGCGGCGGATGAGGGCAGCCCGCCCTCGGCGGGCTTAACTGCGGCTCTCGCTCCGTACATAGATTTTTTCCGCGTTTTCGTCAGCGGGGCGATACTTACCCCTTTTCTTTTGTAACCAAAAGAAAAGCCG
>OIWT01001958.1_pt1 | contig 22594 bp, 19 predicted proteins | sample 1587701 | NCBI WGS metagenome assembly OIWT01 (sample SAMEA3888904, study PRJEB22519) | human gut metagenome | biome: human gut; feature: human-associated habitat; material: faeces | place: Denmark | collected 2009
AATTTTAAGTTAATTTTTAACTGAATATAGCATTAGCCGCGGACTAAGAAAGGCTGGCTTTTATGCCATGGAACACTGCCGTTTTTCCTGTTCCGCATTTCTTTGCAAGGGTATAATAAAGCAAGACTTTCAGTGTAAAAGAAAAAAATTGAGAAAATCGCAAATCGGGTTTATAATTAAATATAGGCAGATTTTTAGCATTACATCAGGAGGCTTTTATGGCAGTTACAGCATATTCACTTGGAGCGGCAGAAGAAGTTACAGGAAGCCGGCATATACTTGAAATTGACGGGCGCAGCATAATGATAGACTGCGGAGCTTTTCAGGGACGGAGAGCGGAATCAGACAAAAAAAACAGGGAATTCAGTTTTCCGGCGGATAAAGTTGAAAGCGTTGTTTTGACCCATGCGCATTATGACCACTGCGGACTTCTTCCAGTTCTTATGAAAAACGGATACGACGGAACAATTTACGCAACACCAGCAACAAGAGATCTTGCGAACATCGTTATGATGGACAGTGCTCGCATTCAAGCAAGGGACGCTGAATTTCTTGCAAAGCAGGCAAAAAAGAAAGGCGAGGCTTTCACTTGGAAACCTCTATATAACGAAGCGGACTGCGTAAAGGCGGCAAACCAGATTGTTACGCTGGGCTACAACCGCAAAATGTACATTGCCCCAGATGTTCAGCTTGAATTTTTTGATGCAGGACACATTCTTGGAAGCTCACTCGCCTACTTTACAATTACCGGGCAAAGAAAAAATCAAAAAGTAACAAAGGTAAACACAGAAACCAATACAAAGCAAAAAATTTGGCACAAACTGTTCGGCACAAGACTTTCTTCAAAAAATGAACCATCTCAAAACACGGACGGAGCAGACGAGCTTAGACTTCTTTACACAGGAGACTTGGGAAGACGGAACAAGCCAATCATAAAAGATCCGGCAACAAACATGCCTGCTCCTGACTATATCTTTATGGAAAGCACTTACGGAAACAGGCTTCATGCGGAAACCTCAAGCACAATGTATGAGCTGGAAAAAGTTGTACGCCAGGCAATCGACTCAAAAGGAAAAATAATCATTCCGACATTTGCAATCGAGCGCGCGCAGGAAATTGTCTATTACCTTCATCTTTTAGTTGACCAAAAAAGAATTCCGCAGATTCCTATTTACATGGACAGTCCTATGGCGGTGAACGCAACCGGAATCTATCAGCTTCATCAGGAGTGCTACGACGCCGCAACTCAGGAAGCGTTCCTTGCGCACCACAAAAATCCGTTCGGCTTTAATTCGCTGCAGTTCATTACAAGCGTCGATGAGTCCAAGGAGCTTAACAAAAAAAGCGGCCCGATGATAATTTTAAGCGCAGACGGAATGTGCGAAGCCGGACGCATTCTTTACCACTTGGCGAACAACATTTCAAATCCAAACAATATAATTCTAATTGTAGGCTATATGTCCGAGCATACATTGGGACGCAGAATTCTTGAAGGCGAAAAGGAAGTGAAAATTCTTGGCGACTGGTACAAAGTGAATGCGCAGGTAAAGCAAATCGATTCATTCAGTGCGCACGCTGACTACAAGGAAAGCACCGAATGGCTTAAGCTCATAGACACAAGCAGACTTAAAAAGATTTTCCTTGTGCATGGCGAAAAAGATGCGCAGGCATATCTTAAAGGCTACCTTGCAGAAAATGGATTTCCGAATGTTGAAATTGTAAAATACGGCGAAACATACAATTTGGAATAATTCAAATGGAAAAAGAAGTTGAAGAAAAAATAATCAGCCTTGAAACAAAGCTTGCCTATATGGAAGACTTTGTAAACCAGCTTCAGGCAGTTTCTGTTGAGCACACAGAAACAATTGAGCGGCTCAGGACTGAAAACAAGCTTTTATCTCAGAAACTGCATGAAGTTTCTGACATTCTTGAAGGCGACATTCCAAACAGAAAGCCGCCGCATTATTAAAAAATTCCCCGGTTGCAAAAACAGCCGGGGATTCTTGTTTTAATGTGACAGACAATTTTATATAAGGTTATAAATTCCAAAGAAAACCAGAACCGCAGCTCCAATCGCAAATATATGGAAAATGCTGTGAGTCCATTTGAAATTCCGCATCATAAAGAATGCAAGGCTTATTCCATAAGCGGCTGCTCCTGCAAACAAAAATACTTTGCTTGAAAAATTCAATGCGATAGTCCCAGAAGCAGCAAGCCCTATAATAATCGCCGCAAAAACTATGTATGTAAAAACAGAAAATGAATGAAGCCTTGCGCCGAACACCGCGTACAAAACCAAAAGAAATACAAGAATTCCCCACAGAACAGCACAGGCGGTTGTGGCAGGTCCAGATATTTTTGCAAGCATCAAAGGTGTAAAAATTCCGCCTATAAAGAGATAAATTGCGCAATGGTTAAAAATAGAAAATACTTTTTTCGCCTTTGAAGGTGAAATCGCATGATAAAGAGTCGCCATAAGATGAAGAACAAAAAGACTTGAGCCGAACACTGCGAATGTTGAAATATAAGTGCTTTTCTGTGCCGCTGGAGCATAAAAATACGCGCGGATAACCAGAAGAACAATCGCCGAAACACTAAGACCTGCTCCGATTCCGTTTGCAATTGAACTTAACACATCTTCGCCAAGTGTGAACGGACGCGGCTGGCGCGCATTGTAAGACAAGCGGGCGTTTGCTTTTTGCGCTCTAAGCTCACGTTTATGCTCACGCTCTGCTGCCTTTTCCTTTTTCTTTTCAGCATCCATAGAATAGTCGACTTTTATCTGATGGATTTTTTCTTTTGCCTGCGCCTTTATAGTTTTTATAGCCGCTTTTCTTTTTGCCTTTAATGATTTTCTTGTGATTCTGCGGGTAATATCGCCCATGACAAACCTCTTTAAAATTAATTGAAACCTCTAAAAACTTAAGTTCGTTTGAGGAAATCCTATGTTTTTATTATACAACATTCTAAGGCTTTTTTAAATACATAAACATCAATACAAAAAAAACACCCGGCATCTTTTTAGACACCGGGCAAAATGAAAGGAGGAAAAAAATGAGTAAGAATTAACTTCTATTTTGAGCTGCTTCTTTTCTTTGAAACAACATCAAAGATTACAGCAAGCAAAAGAACAAGACCTTTTACCGCGCGCTGCCAGTTAGCATCAACACCAAGAATCGACATACCATTATTCAGGATTCCCATAAATACAGCGCCGATTACAGCACCGCCTACAGTTCCTGTTCCGCCGTAAGCAGAAGCTCCTCCAATAAAGCATGATGCAATCGCATCCATTTCATAGCTTGTTCCAACTGTAGGAGCTGCAGAGTTCAATCGCGCGGCGCAGACAAGTCCTGCAACAGCTGCAATGAATCCCATGTTTGTGTAAGCAAAAAACATAACGTTGTCTGTGTTTACGCCGGAAAGACGGGCTGCTTTTTCATTTCCGCCGATTGCATAAAGATAGCGGCCTGGAACTGTATTTTGTGTATAGTAAGAATAGATTCCGACAATCACTGCAAGAATTACAAGGATAAGCGGAAGTCCTTTGTCCTGAGCAAGTAGCCAGCCAACAAGCATAATAACAGCGCACAAAACAACCTGCTTTCCCATAAACGAGCCGGCAGAAGACACAGAATATCCCTTTCTCTTTTTTGACGCGCGGCTACAAACTGCTGATGCCACAGTAACAAAGCAGCAGATAACGGCAATAATCAAAGTTACAATCAAAGTAATCTGCGCATTCTTGTCAACAAGAGCATAATAGGCATCTTCTGAAGCTTCAAAAAGCTCGTCTGTAGCCTGCTCAAGCGCAAGGTCTGGAAGATAGCTGTTGAAGATATTCATGAATGTTGAAGGGAACGGAGAAATTGTCATTCCGCCAAGAAGGATCAAGGCAACTCCGCGCCACAAAAGCATTCCGGACAATGTACAAATAAACGGCGGAATGTGAACATAGGCAATAAAAAATCCGTGCCACGCACCGATTGCTGTTCCGACAATAAGGCATACAATAATCGAAGGAATAACCGGCCAGCCAAGATTTACAATTAAAATTCCTGCGACCGCGCCAACAAGACAAATTACAGAGCCAACAGAAAGGTCAATATTTCCGCCGGTAAGAATACACAGAAGCATACCAGTTGCAAGAATTACAACCCAGGCGTTCTGGTTTATAAGGTTTGTAATATTTTCCGGTGCAAAAAGCGATCCTTTTCCGAATCCAACAATCAAAGCCTGAAAAAACAGCATGACTGCCAGAAGAATAAAAATCATCGTGTTGCCCTTAAGCATTTTCTTTAAGCTGTTTGTATTAACTGCCATATTTACACTCCTAATAAATTTTGGCTATTTATTTTCCGAGCTGATGATGCATGACATGATTTTTTCCTGACTTGCATCCTTCGCATTCATTTCTGCAATCATGCGGCCTTCATTCATAACATAAATACGGTCGCTCATTCCAAGCACTTCCGGCATCTCAGAAGAAATCAGAATTACAGATTTTCCTTCTGCAACCATGCGGTTTATAATGCAGTAAATCTCGTACTTTGCGCCAACATCAATTCCGCGTGTCGGCTCGTCAAGAATCAGAATATCCGGATCCGCAAAAAGCCATTTTCCAAGAAGAACTTTCTGCATGTTCCCGCCTGAAAGATTTCCTACAGCTTCGTCTACAGTTGCGCATTTTGTCCTCATTTCTTTTGCTGAATCCTGGGCAACGCGCCTGCATTCGTCAAAGTTGTAGATTCCGTGCTTAGAAACTTTTTCCGGCCTTGCTGAAACTGTGTTCTGCGTGATTGTTTGTGAAAGAATAAGCCCGTTGCCTTTGCGGTCTTCTGTAACATAAGCAATCTTGTGGCTGATTGCTGACTTTACATTCGGAAGCTCAATTTCTTTTCCGTTAAGAAAAATCTGTCCGGAAATATTCGCGCCATAGGAATGTCCAAAAATGCTCATTGCAAGTTCTGTGCGGCCGGCTCCCATAAGCCCCGAAATTCCAAGAACTTCGCCTTTACGCAAATTGAAATTCACGTTGTCGCAAACCTTGATTCCGTCGAAAACAGGATGGTCAACGCACCAGTTCTTGACTTCAAAGCAGACATCTCCGACTTTTGAAGCGCGCTTAGGAAATCTATCTGTAATATCACGGCCAACCATCGCCGCAATAATTGTATTCTCTGAAAAATCGTCTTTGCTCTTGTCGAGCGTTTTTATTACAGCGCCATCTCGGATAACTGTAATTTTGTCAGCAACATAAGAAATTTCATTCAGCTTGTGGGAAATAATAATTGAAGTCATTCCCTGTTTTTTGAATTCAAGGAGCAAATCCAAAAGATGCTTGGATTCATTTTCATTCAAGGAAGCGGTTGGCTCGTCCAAAATCAAAAGCCGAACTTTTTTTCCAAGCGCCTTGGCAATTTCTACAAGCTGCTGCTTGCCAACGCCAATGTCCTTTATAAGTGTATGTGATGATTCTTTAAGACCAACTTCCGCAAGAAGGGAATCAGCCTTATCAAATGTTTCTGCCCAGTCAACCTTGAATTTTGAGCCGCGCTCATTTCCAAGGAACATATTTTCCGCAATCGTCAGAAGAGGAACAAGAGCCAGCTCCTGATGAATAATTACAATGCCCAGCGATTCACTGTCTTTTATTGTCTGGAATTTGCAGAGTTTGCCGTCATAGATAATATCGCCGGAATAAGAGCCGTATCCGTAAATGCCGCTTAAAACATTCATAAGAGTAGACTTTCCAGCTCCGTTTTCGCCGCAGAGAGCATGAATCTCGCCTTCTTCCACAGAAAGCGTAACGTTGTTCAGAGCTTTGACGCCAGGAAACTCTTTTGTAATATTCCGCATTTCCAATAATGCCTTTGCCATTGGAATCTCCTATTTTAAGCCGATTATAAACTTCTAAAAAAGACGGGGCTTTTGACCCCGCCTTGACCATTTTAGTTTTTACTATTTAAGCTGAGCTTCTGTGTAATATCCAGAATCAACAAGGAGAGCCTTGTAGTTTGAAACATCAGCATAAACTGGATCACAAAGGTATGAAGGAACAATTCCTTTTCCATTGTCATAAGTCTTTGTGTCGTTGATTTCTGGTTTTGTTCCCTGAAGAAGTGCGTCAACCATTCCAACAACTTTTTCTGCCAAAGTGCGTGTGTCCTTGAAAACAGACATTGCCTGAGTTCCCTTGAGCATGTTCTTTACAGAACCAATGTCGCAGTCCTGTCCAGTAACAATCGGGAAGTTTGCCTTTGTGTAGCCAGCTGCAACAAGAGCGTTTGTGATTCCCATTGCAACAGAGTCATTTGAAGAATAAACAGCGTCAAGCTTTGTTCCGCGTGGACCATATCCATTTGAAGTAATAAGGTTTTCCATGCGTTTCTGTCCTTCTTCTGTAGACCAGTTCAAAGTTGCGCACTGTGCTTTTGAAGTCTGTCCTGAACGGCAAACGAGAACTCCGCTGTCAAGGTAAGGCTTGAGTGTGTCCATAGCTCCGCCGAAGAAGAAGTTGATATTGTTGTCATCTGGAGATCCTGTGAAGAATTCAATGTAAGCAGGGTCAGATTTTGTGCGGTTCTTAAGATTCAGCTTGTCAACAAGATATTCACCCTGAATTGTTCCTACTTTGTAGTTGTCGAATGTTGCATAGTAAGAAACTGAATTTGTGTTCATAATCAAGCGGTCATAAGCAATAACCGGAATTCTCTTTTTCTTTGCACCGTCAAGCGCGTTTTTAAGAGCTGAACCATCAATAGAAGCAACAACAAGAACGTTGCATTTTCCAGTAATCATGTTTTCAATCTGGGAAACCTGAGTTGCAATGTCGTTGTTAGCATACTGCAAGTCAACAACATATCCTGCTTTTTCCAGCTGAGCCTTCATGTTTGCTCCGTCCTGGTTCCATCTCTGCAAGTCTTTTGTAGGCATAGAAACACCTACTTTTGTTCCTTTCTTTTTTGCTGCGAAACATGGAAGCACGAGCGCGCAAGCCAAAAGAACAGCGATAATTTTTTTCATAAGATAAACCTCCTTAAAAATGCATATCTTATTTTTTTAGTTAACAGAACTCCAAAAATGTTCCGTTACGTTCTAGCTTGATTAAAGTATACAATATGAAACGTTTCCTGAATTCCCAATTTTCTTGATTATTTTGTTAATTTATGTGATTTTTTGAATAAATCTATAAAAAACGAAAGAAGAACATTAGGATTTTTTTGTTGTAAGAAAAATACAGAACGGCAAGAACGTAAAATATTCCCCGAAAAAAAACTCCGGGCAAGGAGGCTTACATTCCTTTTCCCGGAGCATATTCTACAAAGGTCCCGAGGTTGAACCCTATTGTATAAAAATTAAAAACAGCTATTTCACTCTCTTATAGCCGTAAACAGCCAAGTTTCCAAGCTCTTCTTCTATGCGCAAAAGCTGATTGTACTTTGCCATGCGGTCTGAACGAGATGCAGAACCTGTTTTAATCTGTCCTGAATTTGTTGCAACCGCAATGTCGGCAATTGTTGAATCTTCTGTTTCGCCGGAACGGTGAGAAGTTACGCTTGTATATCCGTGGCGGTGAGCCATCTCAATCGCATCAAGAGTTTCTGTAAGAGAGCCAATCTGGTTTACTTTTATAAGAATTGAATTTGCGCATCCAAGCTCGATTCCTTTCTTAAGATATTCAACATTTGTAACAAAAAGGTCATCGCCAACTAGCTGGCATTTTGAGCCGATTTTGTCAGTAAGAAGTTTCCAGCCTTCCCAGTCGCTTTCCGCCATTCCATCTTCAATTGAATCAATCGGGTATTTTGAAATAAGGTCTGCAAGATAATCTGCCTGCTGTGCGGAAGTAAGTTTTTTTCCGTCCGCGCCTTCTTTCCAAGTATAATCGTAAATTCCATTCTCATAGAATTCAGAGGAAGCGCAGTCCATTGCGATTTTCACATCTTTTCCAGGCTCGTATCCTGCTTCTTTTATCGCCTTTACGATTGTATCAAGAGCATCTTCTGTTCCGTCAAGCTTAGGAGCAAAACCGCCTTCATCGCCTACAGCAGTTGAAAGTCCGCGCGCCTTTAAAACAGCCTTCAAGCTATGGAAAACTTCTGTTCCCATGCGGATTCCTTCCTTAAATGAAGAAGCTCCAACCGGGCGAATCATAAATTCCTGGAATGCAATAGGAGCGTCTGAATGCTGGCCGGCATTTATAATGTTCATCATTGGAACTGGCAATGTGTAAGTGTTTGTTCCGCCAATGTAGCGGTAAAGAGGAATACCAAGATAAGCTGCGGCAGCTTTTGCCACTGCAAGTGAAACTCCAAGAATTGCATTTGCGCCAAGCTTAGACTTTGTTTTTGTTCCGTCAAGCTCAATCATTTTTTTGTCAATCGCACGCTGCTCAAGTCCGCACATTCCAATAAGAACAGGAGCAATTACTTTGTTAACATTTTCAACTGCCTTGAGAACTCCTTTTCCCAAGTAGCGTTTTTTGTCTCCATCGCGCAGCTCAAGTGCTTCGTTTTCACCAGTAGAGGCTCCAGAAGGAACTGATGCTCTGCCAAACGCGCCGCTTTCCAAAGTAACGTCAACTTCTACCGTAGGATTTCCGCGAGAATCAAGAATTTCACGTCCGACAATTTTCTGAATTTTACAACCGCCCATAATTTCCTCCTGGGATAAAAAAATAGTTAGCTAATGCTAATCAATTTAAATATAATAAAATCCAGTGAACTTTTCAAGTTAAAACCAAAATTTTTTTCAGAAAATTTATTTTCAACGGTGGACAATTATCTTGTTTTCAAAATTATTGAAACAAACAGGCAAAAAAGCTATAATTTGCAATCATGATAAATCCATTAGCACAAGAATTAAATGACGCGCTCAAAGGCACAACGCCAGGCGAGCTGCTTTCTGATGTTGGAACAAGACTTTACTTTCCAAAGGGAATAATCGCACAAAGCGCAGAAGCCAAAAAACTTGGAAAAACTGCGAACGGAACAATCGGAACAACTGTTGTTGAAGGCAAACCGATTATGCTTCCTTCTATAAAAAAATATGTGCCGGACTTAACTTCTTCAGAACTTGTAGGATATGCGCCGACAGCAGGAAATCCGGATTTGCGTGCAATGTGGAAAGAATCAATTATCCGCAAGAATCCGCTTTTAAAAGACAAAAAATTTTCATTGCCGGTTGTTGTTCCGGGACTTACAGCGGGAATTTCTTATCTTGCTGACCTTTTCCTTGACGAAACAAAACCGCTTGTCGCAGCAGATCCGTCTTGGGACAATTATGTTCTTATAGCTGAAGCGAGACGTAACGCAAAATTCGTTCAATTTAAAATGTTCAAGGACGGAAAATTCAACATTGAAGGATTGAAAGAAACGATGCAAAAACAGGCTGAATCCGGCTCTGTCCGCATTCTTTTGAATTTTCCACAGAACCCTTCAGGATACAGCCCTACTTCAGGCGAAGCAAAGCAGCTTGTTTCAATTGTAAAGGAAATTGCAGAAAAAGGCGCAAAAGTAATGGTTTGGTGCGATGACGCATATTTCGGACTGAACTACGAAGACAACATTGAAAAACAGTCGCTCTTTGCATATCTTTGCGACCTGCACGAAAATGTTCTTGCCGCAAAAATTGACGGACCTACAAAAGAAGATTTTGCCTGGGGATTCAGAACTGGATTTATAACTTTTGGCTGCAAAGGACTTTCTGACGCGCAATACGAAGCTCTTGTAAAAAAGCTCATGGCTGCAATCCGCTCGTCAGTTTCATGCGCGGCAACTCCGTCTCAGTCGCTGATTTTAAAAGCCGCATCAGATGGAAAACTTGAAGAAGAAAAAGCTGAATTCCGCAAAATTCTTGAGCGCCGTTATAAACTTGTGCGTGACTTTGTTTCCACACACGAAAGCAAATTTATAAAGCCGCTGCCATTCAATTCAGGCTACTTTATGTCATTTGACACAATGAGCATTGATGCAGAAAAATTAAGACAGAAACTTTTGAACGACCGCGGAATCGGAACAATTTCCATAGACGTAAAAACTTTAAGAGTTGCATTCTCAAGCCTTGATGAAGAAAAAATCAACATTGTTTATCAGGCGATTTACGACATTGCGGATGAACTTGGAAAATAAAAAATTTCTTGCAGTTATAGCCGCACTGATTTCTCTTTTGCTTGCCTCCTGTAAAAATTCGGGAAGCAAGCCATTGATTATCTGGACAGACAATGCGGAAATTGTTTCTTACGTTGAGCTTTTTAACGCCACACACGAAGACATAAGCGCATTTGCAGTCTACAAAGATGAAGCCGCGCGCTCACTTCCACCTGCAAAAGACGAGCTTACTCCAGACTTGGTTGTAGGCTCCTGGCTCAAGAATTCCGCAACACGAAAATATTTTCAGCCGTTAGATTATCTTTTTCAAGAAAAAAGCCTTAACCGCACTTTGTTTTACAAACAGCTTCTTGAATACGGACAAATAAACGATAAGCAATATCTTATTCCCATAAGCTTTAATTTGCCCGCAATGATTTTCAGCAAAAAAAATGAAGGCTTTGTAGAATCAGAGCATTTTTTAAATCTTGAGCAGATAAGAACTTTTTCAACAGCATTCAACAAAAAAAATAAAAACGGCACATACACAGCGATGGGATACGCGCCTTCTTGGGACACAGATTTTATGTATCTTGTAACAAAACTTTACGGAGCCGCCTACCACGAAAAAGGAACAAGTTTTATATGGAACGAAAAAGCGATGGAAACTTCAATTTCCGAAATGCGACAATGGACAATCGCGCGTAATTCCAGCACTTCCGCAGAGCAAAACTTTCAGTTCCGCTATCTTTATATGCCGGGCTACAAGCAGGTTGCCACAACACGATGCCTTTTTTCGTATACAACCAGCGATAAGCTTTTTACGCTCACAGATGCGCAGATTACAGACCTTTCTTTTAGATGGATTGAACAGGACAATAAAATTCCTGTTGAAGACAATATTCTGACAATCGGGCTTTACAAAAAATCCGAGCATTCAGCGCAAGCCGAAGAATTTATTTCATGGTTTATGAAAACCGAAACTCAGCAGCTTTTAATTGAACGTACGGAAAAAATGAAGCTGGACACTGAAAACTTTGGAATTGCAGGCGGATTTTCTACCTTGCGCGAAGTAAACGAAAAATTTTATCCAGCATTCTACAGGCATCTTTTAGGAAATATGCCGCCGGAACAATTTATAACATTGCCGAATATTCTTCCATATAGATGGAACAGCTTAAAATCAAATGTAATAATTCCGTATTTAAAAGACAACACAAAAACTGAAAATTCAGGCGCAGTTCAGTCGCTTGAAGAAAGAATCGCGGAATGGACAAAGCAGTTCTACTAATATCTTAAAGCAAAAGCCAGCTAAACTTTTTATTTTAAATTCCGATACATAAGATAGTGCAAAGAAAATTGCTTGCACTAAACTGAGGGTAGACTTATGTATTCAAATGGAATCAGCCTAAACGCGGCATCTTACAGAACTCTTTTCTCTACTTCTTCAGGCTCGCTCTGTGTTCCAGTAAAGCCTAGCGCAGTCATATATTCTCAATTTGACTACGTGCATGGAACCGCAACAGAGCATGGCCAGCGCGGAGTTCCAATAAACCGCCTGCGCATTTTAAACACACTGATTTCCCAGCTTGTTTCCATGAAGCAAAAGCCAGCCCTTTCAGAAGAAGAAGCCACTGGACTTTCCGAAGAACAAAAAGACGAGCTTATAAAAAGCTACCAGCAGCAAATAAAAACTGCAATTGCCGCCAGCAGCGCACAAGGACAGGCAGCTTATGGACTTGCAGGTCTTATGCCAGAAGCAGGCGCAGTTGTTTCTGTTTCTGCGTAAAAATTACGCCCAGATAAACCATAGCAAAGCAGATGCGGCGGCTGTTGTAATAAGCGTGAACGGAACACCGATTTTAAGCCAGCCGGAAAATTTCATAGGATAATTTTCTTTCTTTAAAATTCCCATTGCAACAATATTCGCGCTAGCACCAAAAGGAGTAAGGTTTCCGCCAAGGCAGCTTCCGACCAAAAGCGCAAACATAAAAAGCTCCGAATTTATTCCAATTTGAGCCGCCATTCCGCCAGCAACAGGAAGCATCGCGATTATATAAGGAACATTGTCAACAAATCCGCTTACAATAACAGAAATAAAAAGGATTATAAAAAATCCCGCAACTTTGGAACCACCAGTAACATTCACAAGCAAATCGGCAAGGTCATTCAAAAGCCCGGTTTCTTTTATTGCGCCGATTACAACAAAAATTCCAAGCAGGAAAAAAATTGTTTCCCAGTCAAGCTCCTTTACAACTTTTGCAGTTTCGGCGTTTGTTTTTTTCTGAAACAACTTGAACCAAAGCAAACTCAAAATTCCAATCGACAATACTAAAGTTCCACTCAAATACTCAAACCTGGTATTTACAAACGAAACTCCGGCAAGCCCAAAAATCATAAGCAAAAGGCAAACAAAAGGAACCCAGGAAATGACTTTTTCGCTTTCAACCAGAACTTTGTTTTTTCTATTTTTCGCAAAGAAAAAATAAAAGAAAACGCATCCGGCAACCATTCCAGCCTGAATTATAAAGAAAATAGAAGGCTTATCCGAATAAAAGAAGAAGTCGTTGAAACTGTATCCAGCATAGCTTGCAAAAATCATTGAAGGCGGATCTCCAACCAAAGTCGCAGTTCCTTCAAGATTGCTCATAACGGCAAGTCCCATCATAAAAAATGTAGGATTCGTTTTCAGCTTTGAGCAAAGCGCAAGTCCAATCGGAGCCATAACAAGAACCGTAGCAACATTTTCAACAAAAATTGAAATTATTCCCGTCATCGCAAGAATCGCAACCATCGCAATGCAAGTGTTCCGGCTGCTGTTCACAATTTTGTCAGCGATTTTTACTGGAACTTTTGAATAAATAAAAAGAGAGGCAATAATCATGCTGCCAAGGTAAATCATAATAACGTTCCAGTTTATGATTTCAAACAAAGAATGATAAAGCGCGTATATTCTCTGCGGAAACCAGCCTTCAAGTGCAACCACATCCTGCGGAAGCGGGAAAATCTGCCCCGGAAAAAAAGTCGCAATAATAACAACAAGAACTGCCGCTCCAGTTGTAAACAAAACTTTTTTATTCTGAAATAAAATCACAAGCGCATACATCAAAACTGCAATAAGCGCAACCAAAGTTTTCATGCTAAACATATTTTCTCCAAACTATCTATTTAAAATATCTTGCAGTAAGGGCATCAGCAAGGCAACTTGCTTTTCGGATTGTCTGAAGAACAAGCGGCACAAAAACAGGAATTATCGATTTTATTTTTTTTATTCCTTTTGCATTTCCAAATGTTCCGCGGATAATCTGTGTTTTTATAATGCCCGAAAATTCATCTAAAAGCAACGGTATAAATCTAAAAATAATTCCAACTATTAAAACAACGCTTCTGACAGGAAATTTAAAGAAAGTAAGAGGCTTTAAAATAGCGGCGATTCCATCCATAACCTGTCGTTCATCCGCAGTAAAAATATAAGTTCCAATCGCAAAAATGGCGCAGACTGAATGAACAAAGGAAGCTGCAAAAAGCAAAAGTTTCCGAGGCGTGACGAAAATCATTTTCCAGCTGAAAAGGATCCTGTCTCCTTCATAAACTGGAAAAAGGATAATTCCAAGCAAAGAAAAAATTACAATCCAAGGAACAAGCCTTGCAATTATTTTAAAGGCATTTTTTAGCGGCGATTTTGCAAGAATAGAATACAAAATGTTTACAAAAATCATCGCAATGCAAGCCGGGAACGGAAGTAAAATGGAAACAAAAAACAAAATAAGAAATAAAAATGTTTTCTTGCCTGCGGAAAGCGAATTTATAAACGAAGGAGGAATTTTTTCGGGCGAAGAAAAAACTGAAGACGCTTTGGAAATTTTTTCAAGCATCAAAGCGTTTTCAATTAAATTCATTTCCCTTAAATTACCCAAGACTGAATCAGAATTTTCTTCACGCTTAGAAATCAAATCTTCCCAGCGCAGTCTGAAATCAGCAGATTCCGCTTCCTGAAATCTATGCGTGCTAAACAAAACGGTTTTTCCGCTTTCAGCTAGCTTTCTAAAAGACGCAAGGAGATTTTTTCTTGAAACAGGATCTAAGCCAGCAGTCGGCTCATCAAAAATCAGAATGTCGCTGTCAAGAGCAATAAGTCCCGCAACAGAAAGTTTTCGTTTTTCACCGCCACTAAGCGAAACAATCGGAAGATTTCCGTATTTTTTGTAATCAAGTCCGGCAAGTTCCATGGATTTTTTTACGCGCTCAAAAAGTTCCTTGCCTTTTATATTTTTATTTTTAGGACCGAACGCAACATCATCCGCGGAATAAGGTTCAAACAATGCAGCCTCGCTTTCCTGCAAGCCAAGAACAGGACGGCTCAAAGCATAAATTTTTCCACCTTGATTTTTTTTGAGACCTGCAAGACATTCAAACAATGTTGATTTTCCGCAGCCGCTCGGTCCGGTCAAAGCAACAAGAGTTCCCTTTTTCAACTCAAAAGAAATATTTTTAAAAACTGAAAAATCGCCATAAGAAAACGAAAGCTCCTGAACTTTTAAAGATGTTTCTGCAGATTTATTTTTTTCTGAATTTAAACTTTTAAATGAAGTGTACTCTCCGTCAATTCCGAAAATCGATTCAAAAATATTTTTAGTTTCTTTAAATTCTTTTGGCGCGCCGTCGAAAATTACCTGCCCCTGATCCATAACGATGATTCTTTTTGCAGCCAACGCTTCGTCCAAATCATGCGTAACAGAAATAACCGTGTGCCCTTTTTTATTCCAAGCATTTACAAATTCTACAAGCTGATTTTTTGAATCCGGATCAAGCATTGCCGTGGCTTCGTCAAGAATCAGCAAATCTGGAAAAAGCGCAAGGATTCCGCTGAAAGCAAGCCGCTGTGTCTGCCCTAAGGAAAGCTCAAAAGTTTTGCTCAAAGCTTTGTCCACAAGAGAAACAACAGAAAGACATTCGATTGTGCGCAGTTCAATTTCTGATTCCGTCATGCTGAGATTCTGCGGACCAAAAGCTGTGTCGCGCTCAACAATTCCGGCTACAATTTGCTCTTTTGGTTGCTGAAAAACAATGCCTGGAAGAATTCCGTTTTGCTTTATGACTTCACCTTTTAAGGGCTCAAAAAATCCTGCAATAAGCCGGGCAAGCGTGCTTTTTCCAGAACCGTTAAGTCCAAGAATTGCAATGTATTCGCCTTGGCTTACAGAAAAATTTATATTGTCGAGCGCAATTTTATTTGTGTGAGGATATTCATAGTAAACATTTTTTAGCTCAAGCAACGGCATTTTCAAAAAGTCCTAGCTGGAAAAAAAGGTTTGCTTCCCAAACTCGAAAGCTCATAAAAAATACATTCAAATCCGATGTTTTTTGTTAAATTTAACATCGCAAATGAAGGTTTTTGTCCGCCGCGAGGTCTAAAACAGCTCCCTGGATTTATAGTAAAAACTTCACCAAGTTTTTCAGCCGCAATATGAGTGTGGCCGTAAAGCGCAATTTTGCAATTGCTTTTTTTTGCCGCGGAAATAATTTCACCAGTTCCAAGATAAAGGGAATTTCTGTGTCCATGCGTAAAAAAAATTCTTTGCCCGCAGGCTTCAAGCACATTAAAAATCGGAACTTTCAACTGAACATAATAAGGCTCTTCGGAAAGAACATTTCTAACAGGATAAAGGTCTGCATCATTGTTTCCTTCGACAATTCCAATTACAGGCGGAATAATAGCTTTGATTTCAGCTTCATCAACGGCATTTGAAATCAGCTTGGAAATATCACAAATTCCGTCGCCGCAAAAAACAAGGGCATCGCTTGCAACTCCAAACTGACGCAAAATCAGCAAAAGATTAGAATACGCGCCATGAGAATCAGACACCACAAGAATCCGGGCAGAATCTTTTGTTGCGAGTTTTTGTATTTCTTCATGGCTGCCGATAAGCAAAGATTCGTCTTGTAAAAGTGTGTTCAATTTATTCCACCGAATTTAAAATTACAAAATGGTTTCTTGACTGAATTCCAGTTTCGCTGTCAACATAGCGGACAACTTTTCTTTTTCCTGCCACAGCCTGAACATGATAATAAAGATCACTGTCCTGCGGAAGAACAAACGGAAGCTCCGCGGCATATTCAACAGCCGAAATCAAAAGCGCCAAAGTGTCATCGGCTTCATTTTTATTTTCTTCATCGCCAAACTGAATTCCAGCCGTATATTCATGGTCAATTACAAAGTTGCAAGTGAATTCCTGTCCCAAAACATCATCCTGTGGAAAAATCGAAAAAACATTGAACGGTGGATTGCCATTCCATTCTTCTTTTATCCTCGCAAGCGGAGAATGCGTATTTTCTGGCGCGCCAAGAAGAACGATTCCATGCACATTGTTTTTTTCAATTATATCACGCAAACTAGAAATTCTGCCATGCAAATCATCTGGAAAAACAATCGGAAGAACAAGACCTCCGTTTTCTGTAAGTCCAAATTTCTTCTCCAAGGAATTTATCGCTTTTTTTACAAAATCATCATCATTGAAACCATATCCAATAAGAACGCAGACGAGTCCATTTTCACTTGTCCAAAAATTTTCTTTTAATTCAGAGAAACTTTCGCGCGGCTGAATTTCAATAGAGTCGTCTGAAGCAATTTTTATGCTGGGAACATCTTTTTCTTTGCAGCCTGAAAAAATAATCACAAAAGCAAAAAAAAGAAGTTTTCCCATAAGAACAATTTTCTTTTTTAATTTCATTTTTTAAAATTCCATTCTATAAAACAAACAAACCCCGCTGCAAAAATAACAACGGGGCGCATTTTGGGTTACTTTACAAAATCACAAGTTTTCCGCTAATAAATCAATCTGCCCACTTAATACTAATATTAACGGAGCCTGTTGTTTTAGCAGAAGGTGTAGTGCCAGGTTTCATGCCGGAAGAACTTCCCGAACCAGAAGAATCTCCCGAAGTATTCGTTGATGAATGACCAGCATCTGTCTCTGCAGCAATTGCATTAGATTCACCTGAAATTAAATTTATTCCCATTGATTCACTTCCGAACGCACTTCCTGCGCTTGACACAACTTTTTCTGTATGAGGATTTGAAGGCCTTCTTGCTATAACATCAGACTTGCTGTTCTGACCTGCAAAAACTGGAACTCCTTTTTTTTCTCCAACTTCCGCGCTGGAAGTAAACGGAGTTGATTCTGGATGTTCTTCGGCAGCAACGTTTCCGTCAGAAGTTTCATTTGCAGAAGCAACTGTTCCTGCATTGCTTTCTTCAGATGGAGCAACGTCGGTAGAATTATCCTCGGATTTAGCGACTTCCGCAGAAGAAGCTTCAGGACCGCCAAAACTTACAAGTCCCTGCGTAACAGAAAGACGTCCGGAAGAAGTAACTTTGAATTCTGTTCCTCTTACTGAAGCTGTTGCAACTGCGGAACGAACTTTGAATCCAACTTTTCTTCCATCAGAAGAAGAAACATTTGCTTTAAGCGAGCCGGAATCAATATAAATCTGAGTTGAATCCTTGTTTTCCATTGCGACCATGTTTTCAATTGTAATTCTTGTCAACGGTCCCAATGTAAAATTTGTTCCTTTTACAGAAACTACAGCATTTGATTTAAATCCAGTTGAAATAACGGCTCCTCTTTCCTGAATAATATCGCCCTCTTCAACAGGAATCCACATTCCGCCTTCCAGAATTTCAACTTTGCCTTCAATGCTTACAAATTTAGCTTCCAAAGCAGAAGCTGAAAAGCCCGCAAAAACTGCAAAAGCAAGCAACGGCAAAAACTTAAAACTCAATTTCATACAACACCTCCTAAAATTTTACGGCTAAAACGAAATAACCGCATTAAGCGCAATTTCTGTTCTGCTGGAATCACTTGAATCTCCTGAAAAATGGCTTGCAGAAAGCGTCAAAGCAAGATCAGAGAACAAGTAATATTTTGCATTTCCATAAACTTGGAAACCATAATAATCAAAAGCATTATCATCCCTGTCAAGGAAAACAGCATCTCCGCCAACAGCACAATAAAGTTTGTCAATTGGAACTATAGATGCAAACAATCCAGCTTTTGAAATTCCTGAATAAATCGGTTCATCAGCCGAAAGGCAGGCAGTAATCTGTGTAAATCCAATAAACGGAACAAAAGGACCTCTGTCTCCAGAAGCATAAGAAGCAGAAATAGTAACAGAAGAAGACTTAAAATCCGGGAACAAAGAAATGTTGGCTCTTCCCAAAAATCCAAAATCAGAAAAATCTGTAGAGCTTGCAGTTCCGCTCAATCCGTAAAAAAGCATAGGAGCAAGCGGTCCGTCTAAGCGCAAAGTTCCATAAAAGCGGTTGTCTTCATCTTTTGGAGAATCGGCAGGGCCTTCTGTGTCCCAAAATCCAAGTCCTTCCAAAGAAATTGTCTGGTTAAACAATAAATACGGAAAGCTGATTTTTACTCCGCCTGCTATATAGGGAGCGCAAAAATCATAGAAGTCATTTTCATCATCTGGAATCCATTCATAGCCACTGCTGTTCATAATAGAAATATTCTTTAAATTCAAAAGCCCTGTATATCCGCCGAAAGCAGAAACATCAATCCAGGAAGCGGAAAACTGCGCAGAAGCTCCGTCAAGCGATTGGGCAAAAACAAAACAGATTGCGAAAGATCCGGCAAGAAAAGGCGGCCTGCATCCAAGAAGAATTTTCCAGCAGAACACTCCATAATAGAAGAAAATTTCAAAACATTTAAATCTGCAATAAATTCATTTTCACTATTCTCATGGTCGCCAAAGATTTTTTCATAGCTATGGCTAAGGCTGGCTTCTAAAAAAAGAAATGTTGTGCCTTTTTTATTGAAAGGAATTTTTGCAAGCGCAGAAAAAGCCTCGCTTTGCTTTAATCTAGGCTCTTTGTATTCCTCACCATCAAATTTCAAGTCTGTGTTATCGCCCAAAAAGAAAGAAAGTTCAGCAGAAAAAGCAAACACCGAGAAAACTGAAAATAAAATAACGGCAAAATATTTTTTCATATTCATGCTAGTTTCTCACCTCATAAAAATCAATGCAGTCTGTAACGACATTAAGAAATTCCCTGCCAGTCGGAATGCGTTTTGGATCAAAAGAAGTCGAAATTACGCCGCCATTGCGAAGTTGTTTAAAGGCGTAGCGCGGACTTGGAAAAAACTTCATCATAAGACTATCTGGAACATTCCAAGTAAAATAGCACAGCCAGGCAAGATTTTCAAAGTTGATAAAATCATCTGCGGAAATATCTGCTTTTATGGCTGGTTTAGAATACTGTTCTCCTATTTTTTTCCAAGCATCGACAGCATCTTCTTCTGAATCATCATCTGAAATATAGCCCATTGCGACTGCTGTAAAATACGCGGCAGTTCCATAAGTGAGCTTTTCAGTTGATACAGTTTTCTCCACAATTTCCGCAGACTGAGAAAAAACAGCCGAAACAGAAATGAGAGCAAACAGAAAAATCGAAGTAAAAAGTTTCATACCACTCCTCTAAAAATAATGTTCGCAAATGTTCATTTACAAGAAATTATACTATATGATATAGTTTTTGTCATGGTAATGAAAAATAAATTCAAAGAATTTTTTAAAACTAAGATAGAACTGATTATTATGACAGTTTTTGCGCTTTTGAGCGTAATGGCAATTCAGACAAGCCTTTTTCAAAAGCTCGACTACAGGCTTTATGATTCAATGCTAAAAATAACAAAAGGTATCGAGGCGCATCCAAACATTGTAATTGTCGATGTTGATGATGAGTCATTAGGACGCGTTGGCTCTTGGCCTTGGACTCGCGACATTCTGGGAAACGCCTTAATCCGCATGAAAGAATTCGGCGCAAAACAGGCTGTATTCGATATTGAATACATTTCACCTTCTTCAAAAGGTGTAAACGAAAATTTAAGCGACACAGTAAACAAGACTTTTATAGACGGCGAGCAGGCAATTTCAAGTTCAATTTCGGAATTTGCGAACGGAATTGAAGGTGGAACTGTAAACGCGAAAAATGCTCATGAACACGCGGAAAATCTTATTTCAAATGAAATCGATGGAATTCTTTACGAAATGCAAAAGGAAATCACTTCCGGTTTTGAGCTTGACTACGATGATTTTTTTGCAAGATGCGTTCAGTTCTTTGGAAATACTTCTCTAACCGTAAACATGAGGCATATTGCGCAAAAAGGCGATGAATCAGAGGAAAATTACGCCAGAACAAGATTTCTTTTTAACAATGTAACAGACGAAAAAAATCTTATTCAAAAAGGAAATATTTATTCAGTAAAAGAAGAAGCAAGCCAGGAACTTGGATTTACACCGGCGCTTCATAAAATTCTTTCACGCGCGCAAGGACTTGGATTTACAAATGTTATTGTAGACAAAGACGGAATCAGGCGCAGAATTGAGCTTTTGAATTTTCAGGACGGAAAATATGTCGGGCAGCTTTCTTTTGCGCCGCTTATGAAAATTTTGGATGTTCAGTCAATGGAAAGAACTTCAAATTCAATAATTCTGCAAGGCTTAAAGAACCCGAATTCGGATTCACGGTACAATATTTCAATTCCGCTGGATAAACATGGACGGATGCTGATAAACTGGCTTCATGAAAGTTACGTTGACAGCTTTAGACACGTTCCGGCATACTTGCTTTACAATCTTGATCTTGCGGAAAAACTTATAATAGAAAATCTTGCGGATATAAAAAATGCCGACTTATCGTCGCTTTCCGAAGAAGATGCGGAATACATTTTAAATGCAATGTATTTTGAAGACGAATATGAAAAAATTTCAAATTCAAAAAAACGTCTTCTATTAAAATGCCGCGGATTTGACGAGGAAGGAAATGCAATAAGAGGCGGACTTTCTGAAGAAGACTACGAAAAATATTTTTCAGCCAGAACAGAATTCTTTAAAAATCTCAAGGAATTTTCTGATTCATTTGCAACAGTTCCGGGATTTGATCAGATTCCTGAGCTTTCGGAACTTTCAAAAAGCATTGAATTTTACCTTCGCGACTTTGAAATATTAAAAGGCAGCATGGAAGGCTCGTTCTGCATAATCGGAAACTCGGCGACCTCCAGCACTGATTTGGGAGTAACGCCATTTTCAAAGCAATACGCAAACCTTGGACTTCACGCAAACGTTATAAACACAATTCTTCAGAAAAAATTCATACGCGAAATAGATTCACTTTGGGGACTTGCATTCTGCGTTGTTTTCATTTTTCTTACAATGTGCATAACAGCAAAATTCAGTACAGGAAAGAAGAACTTCACAAGATTTTTATACGTAATTGTTCCTGTTGTTCTTTTTTATATTTTGATGACGCAGTTCAACATTTATGTTCCGTTTGTAATTATTTTTGCATTTTCGTTTCTCAACTATTTTGCTGGAATAATTGTAAATTTCCATGCTATAAACTCAGATAAAAAATTCCTCCAATCAACATTCAGTGCTTACGTTGCTCCTGCTGTTGTAGACGAAATTATCAAGAATCCGGAAACAGCACAGCTCGGCGGAAACAGCAAAAATATAACCGCGCTTTTTTCAGACGTAAAGACATTTTCTGGATTCACAGAAGCTGTAAACAATGCGGAAGGCGAAAGCAAAGGTGCTGAACGGCTTGTTTCAATTTTGAACGGATACCTTGGAGCTTTGAGCGACGCAATAATGGACTGCCACGGAACAATCGATAAATATGTAGGAGATGAAATTGTTTCGTTTTTTGGCGCGCCGGTTGACGACGATGAAAATGCGTTCCATGCGTGCCTTGCGGGAATAAGAATGCTTCAGGCAGAAGCAAAATACAACGAAGAAAACAAAGATAAGCTTCCGATAAATCCGCATACAGGAGAGCCGTTCTATTTGAATTCCCGCGTAGGAATAAACACAGGAAACATGGTTGTTGGAAACATGGGCACAAAAAAGAAGCTCAATTATACAATCATGGGAAACAACGTAAACCTTGCGTCCCGTCTTGAAGGAACAAACAAAGTTTACAATTCCTGGATAATGTGTTCGGACAGCACTTGGAACGCCGCAGACAACGGAGCAAACAAAGGTCTTTTAGCCGCGCGGAAGTTCGACTTTGTGCGTGTTGTGAACATTGAAAATCCTGTTCAGATTCACTGCATTCTAGGACTTAAAGATGAACTTCCGGCAAAGCAAATTGAAGCAGCAGAAATTTTCAACGAAGGAATCAAATGGTATCTAAAGGGAAATGATTTTCCTGACACTCCAAAAGATCCGGAGGATTTCAAGAAAGCGTACCAGTTCTTTAAAAACGCAAAGGAATGCTTTCCGCAGGATATGTCGTCTGATGTGTTTATGAAACGCTGCAGCTACTTCTTAAAATACGGTTCCGGCGAAAAATGGGACGGCGTTTTCACAATGAAAGAAAAATAATATTGCTTCTTGCATCAAGTGCAAGAATGCAGCAAAAACAGTCAAAAACAAAAAATCCGTGTCAGTGAAATTGGCACGGATTTTTTTATTCAGCCTGAAATTTG
>OIWT01001962.1_pt1 | contig 22566 bp, 25 predicted proteins | sample 1587701 | NCBI WGS metagenome assembly OIWT01 (sample SAMEA3888904, study PRJEB22519) | human gut metagenome | biome: human gut; feature: human-associated habitat; material: faeces | place: Denmark | collected 2009
ACGGTGGTGTGAGAGGGCAGACTGGGGCTTGACCCCAGTCACCCTACTCGATTATCCGCGTATCATGAACAATGCCAGGATCAGAACCGTTATGGCGATCATGAGTCCGCCGAATATGAACGTCCGCTTCTTGATCCATCTGAGGTCCTCGGCGTTCTTTCCGGAGGCCATGTCCTTGTAACCCAGATAGAAGCACAAGGCTATGAGGGCCATCGGCACGGCCATCAGGTACAGTATGCTGAGTCCGTTGTCCGAGTTGAAGACGAATCCCGCTATGGCGGTGAGAACGAGTATGGCGGCTACAGAGGCGACTCCGATGCCGAGCATCTTCCTCCGTCCGGTTTCGATGTCGGTCTCGGATATCCGGATCTCTTCCTTATGCGGATCCTTGTCATGGACATCGGGGGCGGGAACCCCCTGTATGGCAGTCTCGCTTTCTACAGACTCCTGCATGATGGTGCGGCAGATGTGCTCCATGCGGTCCGGATTCATCCCGTATTCGGCCGCCAGGTATCTGTATCTGTCCACCACTCTCTGCTCAACGTCGAGGTTTCTCACCTCGAGTCCGTTCTGGGCCTTGTATTGACCGATCTCCGTCGCCAGATTAAGCCTTTTCTTCAGGAGGATTATGATCTCTTTGTCGGTCTCGGCTATGGCCTTCCTTTTCTCTTCCAGATATCCGTCGTTCATAGTCCCCTCTCCATCTGGTCCGCCAGGACCAATGCGGTGACTGCTTCCACCACGGAGGCCGCTCTCGGGGCGATACAGGGGTCGTGACGTCCTTTGATCTCTAGTTCGGCATCCTCGCATGTCTTCAAGTCCACCGTTTCCTGTTTGGCCCCTATGGACGGGGTGGGCTTGAACGCCGCACGGAACACGAGGTCCGCCCCGTCGGACATGCCTCCGACGACCCCTCCCATGTTATTGGTCTTCGTGACGATCCTTCCGTCTTTCATACGATACGCATCGTTGGATTCGGATCCGCGCATACGGGTGATGTCGAACCCTTTTCCGAACTCCACCCCCTTGCATGCGGGAATGCCGAATACGGCATGTGCCAGCTCCGCATCCAGGCTCTCGAACCAGATGCCTCCGAAGCCGATGGGCAGTCCGGTGACTATGCACTCCACTACCCCTCCTACGCTGTCCATGTCCTTTCTTGCCGCCATTATGCAGTCGGACATCATCGCATCGAGTTCGGGGGTGCAGGCCCTTGTGGGGAATCCTTCCGACCTCTTGGCGTCCTCGATCCCCCTTTCATCACAGTCCTCCACGTTTCCTATGGAGCGGCAGAACGACCCTATGACTATGCCTTTGGCCGCAAGCATCTGTCTGGCTATCCCGCCTGCCGCTACGATGGCAGCGGTCAGACGGCCGGAGAACTGTCCTCCTCCCCTGATATCGAATTTCGGAAGTGCCAGCAGTGCCGGGAGGTCTGCATGTCCGGGACGGGGCGTCTCTTCGAAAGGCAGATATTTGGAATCATCTACGTTCCCGTTGGCGATCTCCAGGATTATGGCGTTTCCGTCGGCCTTGCCGTCCTCGATCCCGCAGATGATGTCTACCTTGTCCGCTTCGACGCGGTCCGTCCCTATTCCCTTGGATGGTTTGCGTAGGGCCATGTCATGTGCCAGCGACTCCATGTCGATAGGAGTTCCCTGAGGTACTCCCTCCAGGACGCACCCTACACAAGGTCCGTGACTCTTTCCGAATAGGGAGAATCTCAATTTTTTTCCCAAGGTGTACAATCTATCACCCCGAAGCCATGAAGCTTCTGTATGTGCGCACGCACGATTACAAACTATAAAAGTCGCTCCCTGGCCGCATCGTACCTCTGTGGACAAGACATCGATAGAAAGATATTTATTCCGCATGTCAATCGTCCTATTGCGAGATACATCTGCAGTACCTCGATGGGCAGTTAGATCAGCTGGAAGATCGCCTGCTTTGCAAGCAGGAGGTCGTGGGTTCAAATCCCACACTGTCCACTCCTTTTGCTGGCTCGTCTTCTTTCTGCCCCTCGGCGCATAGTACATATTGCAATCGTTCTGTCGAGTATGCGGCGTTTTTGTTCAGGTCATCGAGGAATGAAGGCCCAAGGGGTCCTATGCCGGTGTACAGCTCCCGCCGGCAGGAGACGTCCTCATCAGACGGTGTCGGGGGATACGGAGGACGATGCCTCCACACACCTGTTGTAGATGTATACCATAAGTGCCCATGCACCTACGATAGCCAGAAGCATCGGTATTCCTATCTGTGCCATCTCGGTCAGCATGGCGGCGGTGTCATCCGGGCTTCCCATGGCCGTAAGGAACGGGAACCACGGTACTATCTCTCCGTGCCATACGTGTTCCACAAGAAGTGCCAGCACTCCTCCCCATATCATCACGTTCAGCCACTCGATGTGGTATTTCTCAGGAATCTTCTTAGCGAAGACGGTCGTGAATATGCCGACCGCCGCCGCGACAAGGAAACATGCCATTCAAATCATCTCCTTCTTCTCTCTCAATCTATCGTCCGTCTTAGCGGCCATCGCCTGACGAAGCCTGAATCTGTCTGCTATGAGGGCTCCTTCCCAGATCACCAGTATGGGGACGATCATGCAGATGCTCAGAATGAACTCGTTCACTCCGATATCGAAGAAGTCTCCTTCTGCGCCATCGAGGAACCATCCGATCACATGGTCTACGAAGACCATCAGGGTCAGGCCCCAGAACACCATCGAAAGCTGTGCCAGACGGTCCGTCCCCGGGGGTCTGTGCAGCCACATATAGGTGGTGGTCAGCGCCGCTATCGTTGCGATTATAAGCCACATGTTATCTACCGGGCCCTTTTCGGGCCATGTCTAAGATAACACGATATTATTAAATGTTATGCGTTTATTATTTTACATTATAAAATAAGTGCTACCAGACCATGTAGGTGTATTTTTCGGGCCGTTTTAGAGGTCAGGTCAGTATTCTATGCCCTTCCTGGCACCGATCCCCTTGTCGAACGGGTGCTTCACAAGTCTCATCTCCGTGACAAGATCCGCATATTCCTCCAGATCGGGGGTCATCCCTCTTCCGGTCAGTACGATCTCTACGTGATCCGGGCGTCTTTCCAAAGACTCTATCAGTTCCTGTGATGTGATGAGACCCAGACGGACCGCGTTTATGCTCTCGTCCAGTACGGCCACGTCGTATCTGCCGGAACATATGAGTTCTTCCGATCTTCTCAGGGCCTTGTGTGCCGCCTCTATGTCGGCATCGGACGGCTTCTTGGAGACGAAGTGGTCCAGTCCCATAGATACCAACGTTATGTTCCCCATGCGGTTGCATGCCACTTGTTCCCCGTATCCGTCGGATGGCTTCAGGAACTGTACTATCAGGACCCCCAGTCCTCTTCCGGCGGCCCTCATGGCCAGGCCGAATGCTGCGGTGGTCTTACCCTTCCCGTTTCCCGTATATATCTGCACAAGTCCCAGTTCTTCCCTTATCCCGTCCGTGTCCTCCATTCGCTCACCGTAATGATGTATATCGAGGTGCATGGACTTAAAGCACGTTGCCGACATGTTCCGGCAAGCGTATGTGTAAAAAAGATGCGGGGGAGACCCCCGCTAAAATCGACTATCAGTCGAATTTTCCGACGACGGCCTTGATACGTCTTACGCCGGCCGCACTGCTCTGCTCCTTCTGGATCTTGAATCCCTGGAGCTCACCGGTGTGTTGAACGTGGGGGCCTCCGCAGATCTCGCAGGAGACGTCGCCGATGGTGTAGACCTTGACCTTCTCGCCGTATTTGTTGTCGAACACCCCGATCGCATTCCTGGCACGTGCCTCTTCGAGGGTCATCTCCTCGCAGACCACGGGGATGTCCGCCTTGATGGCGTCGTTTACATATTTCTCGATCTTGGCGATCTCTTCGGGCTCCAGCTTCCTGTCGAAGTTGAAGTCGAATCTGAGTCTCTCCGCGGTGATGTTGCTTCCTTTCTGCCTTATGTCGGGGTCGATCAGGTTCCTGAGGGCCGCATTGAGCAGATGGGTGGCGGTATGCAGTTTGGTGGTCTCCACGCTGTGGTCCACCAATCCTCCTTTGAACACCTGGTTGGTGTCCATCCTGGAGGTCTCCTGATGCTGCTTGAACCTCTTCTGGAAGTCTTCCTCGTCGACGGTGTAGCCGCGTTCGGCCGCCAGTTCCCTGGTGAGTTCCACGGGGAATCCGAAGGTGTCGTAGAGGTGGAACACCTCCTCTCCGTTGAGGACCTTGCAGTCCCCGTTGTTGGCCACGACCTCGTCGAATCTCCTCAGACCCTTCTTCAGGGTGCTGTGGAATTTCTCCTCCTCCGCGGTGATGGTGCTGAGGATGGTCTCCCTGTTGGCCTCCAGCTCGGGATACGCCTTGCTGTAGTCCCTTATGACGACTTCGGAGACCTCCGCCAGACGGACCCCTTCCACATCGAGCTGGGACATGTATCTGCTGGCTCTCCTGATCAGACGCCTGAGGATGTATCCGCCGCCCATCCTGGCCGGAACGACGCCGTCTGCTATGAGGAACGTGGATGCCCTCATGTGGTCGGAGATGACGCGGAATGCCTTCATGTTGTCCGCATACTTCTTCCCGGAGAGTTCTTCGATCTTCGAGATGATCGGCTGGAACAGGGGGGTGTCGTAGACGGTCTCCACATGGTTGACGACGCGGAGGGCCCTCTCGAGTCCCATCCCTGTGTCGACGTTCTTCTGTTTCAGAGGGGTGAACTTCCCGTCCTTGTCCTTGAAGTACTGCATGAAGACGTTGTTCCAGATCTCGGTGTAGTATCCGCAGTGGCATCCGGGTCTGCATTCCGGTCCGCAAGGCTTCTTCGTCTTGTCTATGAAGAAGATCTCGGTATCCGGTCCGCAGGGGCCGGTCTGTCCGGCAGGGCCCCACCAATTGTCCTCCTTGGGGAGGAAGAATATGTGGTCCTTCGCGATACCCTGTGCCTCCCAGATCTCCGCCGTCTCGGTGTCCTTCGGGGCGTCGTCGTCGCCGGCGAACGCGGTGACGGCCAGGAGTTCCGGCGGGATGTGAAGGACCTCCTGCAGGAGCTGGTAGCTCCAGGTGATGGAATCCTTCTTGAAGTAATCGCCCAGAGACCAGTTGCCCAGCATCTCGAAGAACGTGAGGTGGCTCGCGTCGCCGACCTCGTCTATGTCGCCGGTCCTCACGCATTTCTGGAAATCCGTGAGTCTCGTGCCAGCGGGGTGTTTCTCTCCGAGCAGGTAGGGTACGAGCGGGTGCATACCCGCAGTGGTGAAAAGGACTGTGGGGTCGTTCTCGGGAACGAGGGATGCGGAACGTATCTGTGCATGTCCCCTCGCCTTGAAGAAATCGATATAGGCTTCTCTGAGTTCCTGTGCTTCCATATGCGCACTTCCGATGGGCTTCGCTATAAGGTTCTCATATATGTATTTTAAAAACAGACCGTCTCGGACGCGAGACCCAGACGGACGGTCACCGGGCGGAGGTCACTGCGTCCCTCACGGGGGCGGAGGTCACGAACACCTTCTTCCCGCGGCCCTCTATGACGCGTCTGGGCATGTCCCCTATCTCCCTCACGGCGATGATGTCGCAGTCGTCCAGGAGGGTGACGGCGGCCTCGATGTGGTCCTTGTGGGACGCGCCTTTCATCTCCGACCCCAGGTCCCCCGGCCTCACCTGTCTCAGCAGTTCCACGCGGTCCCCATCGACGGAATACACGAGGAACCTTTCGGCGTTCCCGAAGCCGGCATCCACGGTCTTCCCTCCGTCGCTGGCCACGGCGATGATGTATTTCCTCCCCATGTCGAAGGATACCATGTTGGGAACATCCTCGGAAGGGCCGCAGCCGTCCCCCCTCCCGAGACCGCATCCTGCGAACTCCCCGGAGCGGTCCTCTCCTAGGAGACCGATGGCATCCGCCCTGCACTGTCTGCAGTGGCGCATCATGCGGGCGTCCACGGAGCAGGCGTCCATGAGTCTTTTCCTCTCCTCGGGGGTAGGACCTCTCATGTCCTGGAATCTCGTCCCCTCCACCGGTATGAGCGGGAGGATGTTGACTATGTATGCGCCCAGGGACCTGACCTTCTTCACGAGGTCGGGTATGTGGTCGGCGTTGATGTCCGGGACCATGACTATGTTGGCCTTCACGAGCATACCCAGATCCGCACATCTGCGGATCCCTTCCAGCTGATTCTCCAGGAGGATGGATGCACCTTCCTCGCCGGTGTATCTCTTTCCTTTCCACAGTACGGAGCCGTATATCTCCGCCCCGATCGCGGCATCGGCCGCATTTATGGTCACGGTCACGAACCTCACTCCGAGACCGTAGAGCCTGTCCGCGTTCTCCGGGAGGGCGAGACCATTGGTCGATACGCACAGTGTGAGGTCAGGGTATTTTTCCTTCACAAGTGCCAGGGTCTCGAAGGTCTCCTCATTGGCCAGCGGGTCTCCCGGACCGGCTATGCCCAGGACCTTCAGGTTGGGGACCTTTTCCTTTACGTATCCGATCTTGGCGACGGCCTGTTCGGGGCTGAGGACTTCGCTGGTGACGCCGGGGCGGGATTCGTTGCTGCAGTCGAATTTGCGGTTGCAGTAATTGCATTGGATGTTGCATTTGGGGGCCACTGGGACATGCATGCGGGCGTACTTCCGGTGGGCTTCTTCGTTATAGCAGGGATGGGTCTGGAGGGCCTTTTCGAGATCGGCGTTCATATGATACATCCTCTCCATATCGTCTGCATTTATAAAGCGGATTGCGAGGTACGGGAGCGGGATTGTATCGCACACCATTTCCATATCGTTCTAGGAAGAATAGTTCCTAAATTGGATGTATATTCCATTCTTAATTTGCGATAGTTTTACATCGGCCGAACATCTATGAGCATCCGTGAACGTCTCGTCCGGACCGCCCAAGGAAACGTGTGCGTCCGATATGCAGCCAAGGTTCTGTTATCGCTGCGGATATGCTTGGATCCCCCGTTCCGAACAGATGCCGAAGAGATGTCCCAGATGTCATTCTTCAAGATGGGATGTGCCGGAGAGGAAGACACGTACATGCAAGTTCTGCGGCTTCGGATTCCAGATGAAGTCCATGGACGACCCGTGTCCGAAATGCGGCAGGAGGCAGACCGAAGGTCTTGACGACAGGTTTCTTCGTTGCAACTGCTGCGACTACGAATGGATCCGCAGGTCTCCGTCACGGCCTAAGAAATGTCCCCTGTGCCGTTCCGAGGAGTGGGACTCCCCCAGAAGAGTGAGGCAGGTGTGTCAGCTGTGCGGTCACATCTGGGTCTGCAGAGGGAGGCCTCCCGTACGTTGCCCGCGGTGCCGCTCCTCCGTTTGGAATATGCCGCCCAAGGTGGTCCGCTGTCAGAGGTGCGGCCATGCGTGGAAGATGAGGGCGCGCCGTTCGGAAGATGCGGTTTCGTCCTGTCCCTCTTGCGGAAGTCGTAGATGGAACGTCCCCATGAGCATATCCCTGGATATGGACAGTGGGAGGGCAAGATACCGCGAGATCCTGCCCAGGGGCGGACATCGTACCCTCATCATATGCAGGGGATGCGGGAACCGGTGGTATGGGGGAGGGACGGGGGGTGACGTCCCCTGCCCTTCCTGCGGGAGGGTCTGCGGCCTGCACGACCGCATACAATCCACTAGCATGATCCTCTGGTCAGGGGATGGACGTGAACTTTCATATGTATCGGAGAACGGGAACGGGTGCATCTATCTCTGGGAAGGGGATGTTCCAGTGGCTGCAAGGTATTCGGGGGAGGTTCTTTCGGAGGCGGGCATAACCATGGACGACGTCTTGGAGGCGGTGAACAGCGGTTCGGATACTAAGAGATGGAAGGACCTGGCAGACGAGATGTACGCTGGGAGGGACGGGTACCTGGCCAACGTGGACTATCTGATGAAGAGACTTCTCCTGGACCGGGGTGACGCCACGGTTCTGTCGTTGCATTTCACTGGAATGGGTCCGGAGGCGATCTCAAGGAAGTTAGGCCTAGAGGAGGACGAGGTCTCGCGTGCGTTCGACCGCATCATGAAGGCGTATTCCGATTCGGATATACTGGTGGACGATACCGTCTTCACCATCGATCCGATGAAGTTCTATTGATCGGTCAGCAGGTTGCGGATAAGTATCCAGTTTTTCCATAATAGCATATTAGTAATGAGAATCCTTACTTGGAACATATGTCCAACATTATCCACTCCGACATGGAGGACGGGAATACCTTGGAGGCATGTCCGGAAGAAGTACTGGGTGATGCCGACGAGTTACCTCGTGCAATACCCAAAGGGGGCGTATGCCTGTGTCCGTATTGCAGCAAAGCCTTCCTTGTCGGAGAGGAGAGGGGCACGTCGTCCATCGAACTCAGATGCAACAAATGCGGGAGTGTATGGAAGAGCAGGAAGGGAACGCCCCTCAAGTGTCCCAGCTGCGGTTCGTATGCATGGAACAAGGCCACTCTCGAGTGCAGATGCCATGTGTGCGGGTACGAATGGCTCTCTCGTAAAGAAGGCGGACCGTCCCGTTGTCCTAATTGCAAGTCCAGCAGATGGATGGAAGATCCGGTCCATCTCAAGAAGAAGGTCGTCAAGAAGAAGACGTCCGATGTGACAGAGAAGTGGGTCATGGACAAGTATTCTGCCGGAAAAGGATGTATGGATATCGCCATCGAACTCGGTCTCCCCGTGTTCAGGGTCATGACGATAGTCAAGACGAGGCTTGGCTTGGATTCCATGCCGGTACTGACCTCTGAAAAGGGCCGCGGTCGTTGATCTTCGGTATCTGGAACATATCATGTCGTCTATATTGCGGGGGCTGTCGTGGTGAGGGCGTTAAGGATCAAATTGGAGATATCGTCCATCATCGTAGTTCTCGCCGTGGCATCTCTTCCTTTGATAGGTCTTACGAGTTCTGCCGAAGACGACGCCCGGGGGTCGTGATCGATTTCGGATACTGGGACGTCGTGTGGACCGAGATGGTGTTCCAAGAAGACTGGGATGCAGTGGATGCGTTGGAGAAGGCATGCGAGATGAACGGGTTCTCCGTGGTGTTCGGAGATGCCGGGAAGACCAGTATCATCTCCATCAACGGTCAACTCAACTTATAAGGGGTCACATGGGGCCTGTACGTCCTGGACGGCGGAGGGTGGAGGCAGGTGGAGGATTACCATTCGGTCAACGCCTCCGATGCAGGCATCGTCTGTTGGGCCAGGGCAGGGGGTGCCGAGGATGTGATCCCGGGGGTGGACCAGAGCGGTTTCAACTACTACAGTTACGCACGTGACGGATTCTCCCCGAGGACCGGGGAGAAGATAAGGGTGGTGACCCTGGCACCTTCGATAACTGAAACCGTCGCCGCGATAGGCGGTCTGGATTATGTCGTGGGTACGGATTTGTATAGCAATTATCCAGAAGAGGTCATCAAGCGGCAGGAGAAGGGAGACATATCGATAGTAGGGGGATACACCGATCCCAACTACGAATGGATCCTGAAATTGGACTCCGACGTCGTCATATGCGACGGCGGTACGGGGGAGCACGTCTCCATCGCCAACAAGCTACGCAAGTCCGGGGTGGATTGCGTGGTCCTCTACGATGCCACGGACGTCGAGAAATTGTACGACAACATCTGGATCACCGCTTCGGCCTTCGGCCTTAGCAAGAACGCACATAATGCTATAGAGGGTGCCAAGGAGACCATAGATACCGTTACCGGCATCATAGGTATCCATTCTGCAGAGAGGGTGTTCGTATCCCTGGGTGTGGAGCCGTCTCCATGGACCAGCGGTTCCAACACGTTCATGTCGGATCTCATATCGAAGGCCGGAGGCAACAACATCTTCGACGGCCAGAAGTCCTTCTGGTTCATGGTGTCCAAGGAACAGATATACCAGAAGCTTAATCAATTAATCCTACAGCACCCAGATGTGGAGTGCTGCCCTCCATATTGGTTGGATGGGTTTGTAAAAAACATCCGTCAGGCCAATGGTCCAACCCTATGTGGCTTTTTTATCGCTGTATTTGGATTGCGATCGCTATGGTCCTCTTATTGGATAAGCAGAAAAATGGTCCCGCATGCAGATTCTCGGATGCCGATGTTTTCTATACCCTCGATCTTCTTTGTAGAGGCGGCAGGTTCAGCAGGGTTTCTGTCGGAGACCATCTCGGAATCGGAGAAGGGAGCGTCCGCAGATTGGTATCTATTTTGGAGGACATGGGGCTGGTCTCCGTAAGGCAAGCAGGCATAGGGATCACTTCCGAAGGGAGGATGTTCCTGGAGTCTTTGGGGATGCGTACATTCGAGATGGATGCAGGCAGATATGTCATCGGAGAACACTCCCAAGGGATTCTGGTGAGTGGGGCTTCCGAGAAAGTATTCAATGGGATAGATCAGAGGGATGCAGGCATAAGGGCCGGGGGTGATGGTTGTACGACATGGGTCGTGACAAGTGGGGGGATCATAATGCTTCCCGACTGGAATGTGGATGATAAGGATCCCGGTTTTGCCGCCGCTTTGCGTATTTCCGCCCGTCCAATAGATGGGGACGTCCTCATAATCGGTGGCGGTAACAGTCGCCGTTTAGCCATGATGGCATCCGCAACAGCTGCATTGGAGCTGTTGTGAGCCCGTATTTGTTTCCAAATGCATCGAACAATGTTCTACCTTTAATATAATAAATAAGATAAAGGGACGTAATGACAATCGGGATCGAGGACGATCCCCGCAACATCGAGGCGATGATTGCGGGTATGAACAGCAACCTGCCGGTGAGACGCCGCACTCTGATGGATTACATCGAGAACGGCGGCGATACGTTCGATACGCGCAGCGGGGACAAAGCATCGTTCGACAGATGCGGCATAGATTACCTCGACTCGATATGTACCGATCAGGAGAAACTCCTTCTGAGGCTCCCGATATTGGTTTCCACCGACCCATCCTCGGAGAATGGCGGTTGGAAGATCGACGGGATGACGGAGGTTGCGGTGGTCTCGAGGGTTCTCGGCCGCCGGGTTCACGCCGAAGATCGCATTTCCGTGTATTATCCTGACTTGATTTGCCTAAAAAAGCTCATTCCCGGTCTTATTTTCACGGTTTTTACGCCGTGACCTTTACACACCACCAATAATTATTTATACTACTTGTGTGTAGAGGGGAATGCGCGATGTGTGGCATCGTGTGGTCCGCAAGAAATACTTGCGAATTATCGAGGGAAGGTTCGCAACCAAAAACCGCGAAAATCCCCTGAATGCGAAGGTTTAAATATAACCTAAGCATCTGGGACTTTTGCTGAGTTGGGCGCGAACCCGACTCACTATCATGCACCCGGTGAGAAGCACTCACGCGGGGAAGTGGTCGAGGGCTCCGTACAGGAAGAGAGAGCGGAATAAAGCCTGATGACAACCGATCATACGTAACCTGGACGTGTGCTAGATCATACGCCAGCGGCGATGCTACGCCGTATGGGGGATGGTTCGGCTAGAGAACTGATGAAGGTCGTGTCAAGCTGCGATAAGCGTCGGGAAGGTGCAAGAAGCCTATGATCCGACGATCACCTAATGGGACTTCCTATTCTTCGGAATTGTCAGTAATGACAGGGAACGCGGGGGATTGAAGCATCTTAGTACCCGCAGGAAAAGAAATCAACCGAGATACCGCTAGTAAAGGCGATCGAACGCGGTATAGAACAAACTGAATCCCAATATGAAAGTATTGGGAGATGTGGTGTTGGACCCATTTACTCCTTGGGCAGGGATATTCGAAATTGTCTGGAAAGACATGCCATAGAGGGTGATAGCCCCTTAGAAGAAGGCCTGTACGGAGATTGATGGATGTCCGGAGTAGCGTGAGTTGGATATCTCGCGTGAAGACGGGGGACATTTGCCTCCAATTCTAAATATTACTCTAGTCCGATAGTGCAGTAGTAGCGTGAGCGAAATCTGAAAAGTACCCTTAACGGGAGATGAAAAGACCTGAAACCATACGGTTATAGATTAGTACGGCATGAAAGGGAAGAAGCCAGCAATGGTGGACCAGTGTTGTACCGTTCGGTTAGAAAACCGATCCATGGAGTTCTGGTCATTGGCGAGGTTAACTGTTCAATCAGGTAGCCGAAGGGAAACCGATTGCCCGCAGTTTTTACGAGGGGCAAGGTGTGCTCGCCTTTAGTCAATGGTGCGGAGACCCGAAGCCGGTCGATCTATGCCTGAGCAGCTTGAAGCCTTCCGAAGGGGAGGTGGAGGAGCTAACCAGTTCTGATGTGCAAATCGTTTGGATGACTTGGGTATAGGGGTGAAAGGCCAATCTAGGCCGGATATAGCTGGTTCCCCGCGAAACTAGTCGCAGCTAGACTTCGATCGAGGCAGAATGTGAGGTAGAGCACCGATTGGATGCTTAGGGAGGGAAACCTCTCGGTGTCTTGTCAAACTCCGAACTTGCGTTCACCGTAGACATCGGATGCAAGGCTACCCGGGGTAAGCTTGGTAGCCATAAGGGAAACAACCCAGACTTAAGTTAAGGTCCCCAAATCTCAGTCAAGTGTAATATGAAATGGCGTCAGTAGTCTAAAACAACCGGGAGGTGAGCTCAGAAGCAGCCACCCTTTAAAGATAGCGTAACAGCTCACCGGTCGAGATTATGGGCCCAGAAAATGGACGGGGCTAAACTGAGTACCGATACTTAAGAATACAGCAATGTAATTTGATAGCGGGGCGTGGTGCATGGGCAGAAGTAGGGCCGTGAGGTCCTATGGACCGTGTACCAACGAGGATCATGGAGTGAGTAGCAGCATAGCATGGTGAGAATCCATGTCGCCGCAGGGGCAAGGGTTCCTTGGCAATGTTCGTCAGCCAAGGGTTAGTCGATCCTAAGGTAACTCTTAATCGAGGTTATCGAAAGGGAATCAGGTTAATATTCCTGAACTTCAACACTCTTTGCCTATGGTGCAGGATCGGGGTAGCTAAAGCAAGCCTGTCAGCTTGTCTAAACGTCTAACGAGGTGAAGAACCGTAATGGTGAGAAGCCTCCGAAAGCGCGATGGGGCGGGAGTAATCCCGCTTTTGGTAATCCCTGGTCCCAGTGAAAACACCATAGTTACAAGTGTTGGAATCGTACCAAGAACCGACACAGGTGTCCCTAGGTGAGTAGCCTAAGGCGTGTTAGCATAATCAAGGTAAGGGAATTCGGCAAATTAGCCCTGTAACTTCGGGATAAAGGGTGCCAGTAGTGAGAGCTACTGGTCGCAGTGACAAGAGAAATCCGACTGTTTAGTAAAAACATAGGTCCCAGCTAGTTCGAAAGGATGTGTATTGGGGCCGAAGCCTGCCCAGTGTCGGCATCTGAAATCCGGTTTCAACCGGTCGAAGGACCGATAAACGGCGGGGGTAACTATGACCCTCTTAAGGTAGCGTAATACCTTGTCGCTTAATTGGCGACTTGCATGAAGGCTCAACGAGGTTTCCACTGTCCCTACCTTGACGCTAGTGAAAACAATCAATCTGGTGCACAATCCAGATCATTCCATCTGAAAGCGAAGACCCCATGGAGTTTCACTGCAACCTGTTGTTGTTGTAGGAGATGGTATGTGTAGGGTAGACGGGAGACGTTACCCAGGAAGGAGCGCTAGCTTCTCTCCGAGTCAACGATGAAACACCGTCCTTACCATTTCTTACGACTCACCCTTTCGAGGGGACAGCTATAGGCGGGCAGTTCGGGTGGGGCGCCACGCCCTCAAAAAGATAACAAGGGCGCCCAAAGGTTAGCTCAGTAAGGTCAGAAATCTTACGAAGAATGTAAAGGTAAAAGCTAGCTTGACTCGGAACCAGACAATAGGGTTCGGAGATAGGAAACTATGGCTTAGCGAACCAATCAGCCTCCCAAGTGGGGGCGATTGATATCAGAAAAATTACCCTGGGGATAATTGAGTTGTCACGGGCAAGAGTTCATATCGACCCCGTGGCTTGCTACTTCGCTGTCGGCTCTCCCTATCCTGGTGGTGCAGCAGCTGCCAAGGGTGGGGTTGTTCGCCCATTAAAAGGGATCGTGAGCTGGGTTTAAAACGTCGCGAGACAGTTTTGTTGCTTTTTGATGGAATTGTTCGTGCCTGACGAGAAGGATCCTTTAGTACGAGAGGAACAGGGATTCGTCGCCTCTAGTTTATCTGTTGTCTGACAAGGCAGGCAGAGTAGCCACGCGATAGTGAATAAGAGCTGAAGGCATCTAAGCTCGAAGCCACCTTGAAAAAGAGGCACTATAAGATATCCGTATATGACGGGTTTGATAGAAGCCGGATGTAAGTACTGAGGTTCGCCGAGGTATTCAGTCCTGGCTAACTAACATCTTTGCCGCTGGATGTGATCTAGCAGTCAAACAGGTTACGTATGTGTATCTCTCTTCCTTTTCATTTTAATCATTTTGTTGTTTAGTTCATTTCATATAGTTCGTTTTATTGGGTATTTCCATATGACTGTATGCAGAATCGACTCATCCATTCCTTTCGATTCCAACATCTATCTGATCACCGGCAGATCCGGTATTTTAGTGGATTGCGGTACTGGTCTTGATTCCGATAATGTGATCGAGGGGATATGGAATGCATTGGACGGTCTGCGTCTTTCATGTGTTCTGCTGACGCATTGCCATGCGGATCATTCCGGGGGACTATCATCCATCGTAAGGGAGTTCGGATGTCCTGCATATATGGGCACTCTCGATCTCGGACCATACAGTTCCAACGACCGGGATGTACTGTTCTCTCGCCAGTTGGGGGTCGAAGTGGATCCGGTCGGATGTAAGGCCCTCTCCGAAGGGGAGGTGTTCGACATAGGGGACCACAGGCTCCGTGCCATCTCCACCCCCGGACATACCGCCGGAGGCCTATGCTTCTATGATGAGGTCACCCGTAGTTTGTTCTCCGGGGATACGGTGTTCGCCAGGGGGTATGGACGTACAGATCTCCCGGGAGGCTCGACGTCCAAGTTGGCGGAATCGTTATCCAAACTGCGTAACGTAAATATCGGAATGATGTATCCTGGACATGGACCCGCCTCTCCGGACGGCAACGAGTCTGTCAGGGAAGCGGTAAAGATGATGGAAGGATGGTAAGATGAGGGTTCTCAAGTGTGACTGTTCCAAGGGATTGAACGACAACTGCATCCAGGCAGCCATGTCTGCCGCCGAGGATATCGCTGCGGGTAATCTCATAGTCTACCCCACAGATACCGTCTACGGCATAGGGGCTGACATATACAACGAAGTAGCTGTAAAGAATCTCTATCTGGCCAAGAGAAGACCCTTCGACATGGCCCTATCCGTGGCTGTCGCCGACAGGAAGATGATGGAGTCCGTGGCGATCCTTAATGAAACCGCAGACAAGCTCATCAAGGCATTCCTGCCCGGGCCCCTCACCATCATCATAAAGAAGAATCCCGAGGTCCCGGATATCGTGACGGCCGGCTCGCAGAAGGTCGGCATCCGTATACCGGACCACCCTATTGCCTTGGAGATAGCCAGGAGGTCCGGACCCATCGTAGCCACCTCCGCCAATATCCACTTCCAGCCGGATGCCATAGACATAGGGATGGCCACTGCGGCACTAGGTAATTCCGTCTCCACATACATCGATGCGGGCCACAGCCCCTCAGGTAAGCCCTCCACGATCATCTGGATAAAGGATAAGGAGTACGAGATTATCCGCCAGGGTCCGATAACGGAAGATATGATCAAGGAAGTATTACAATGCTGAAAGAAGATGAGCTTGCCAAATTGCGCAAGGTCGGAGAGATATCCGGGGCCGCCAGAGAGCTCGGTATGAGCATGTGCGAGGCCGGAGTGAAGCTGTACGATGTGGCACAGGAGGTAGAGGGATATATCCGCGAGCACGGGTGCGGTCTTTCGTTCCCCTGTAACATAAGCAGGAACGAGGTCGCCGCCCATTATACTCCCTCCTGTAACGACGAGACCCGTTTCGAGATCGGAGACGTCGTAAAGATCGACTGCGGAGGAATGCTGGACGGTTTTATCGGCGACACAGCCGGTACGGTCGAAGTCGGTACCCGCAATTATACGGACCTCATCGAGTCCGCCAAGAGGGCCAGAGATACCGTGGCCGAGTTCATCGGTGCAGGTATCCCTATCAACGAGATCGGTGCCGCCATAGAGGGCAGCGTCAAAAGGGACGGCTTCAAGGTCGTGGAGAACCTCTGCGGGCACCAGATCGACAGGTGGAACCTCCATGCAGGGTTCTCGGTGGCGCCATATGACAACGGGGACAATACCATGCTGGAGGCCGGTATGACCGTGGCCATAGAGCCCTTTGCCACCAACGGCGGAGGATATGTGGACAACGGCAAGCATGGGAACATAGTCATCCTGACCCGCGACAAGCCGTCCGGCAACCCCAAGGCGGATGAGTTCGTCACCTATGTGAAGGAGGAGTTCCCCGACTCGCCTTTTTGTGCCAGGAGTTGCGATTTCCCCGATGCGGAGAAGTGGGTGAAACTCTTGATGCGTAAAGGTATCCTCAGCGGGTTCAACGAGCTCGTGGAAATCAACGGCGGTATGGTCGCGCAGTTCGAGCATACTTTCTATATCGCCGGGAAACGTGGAGAGATAACCACCGGTCCTTGAAAACACATTTAAAATCGAATCGGAGTTATCCTTGCCTGATTCAATGATATTTTTTTAATATATAATTGTTTCTATTCTGTTGATAGCCGAGCGCAACTTGTCCTCTTCGGTTTGGATGTAGATCTGCGTTGTCTCGATGGATTCGTGTCTTAGTGCCGACTTAGTCAGCATGATGTCCCCGGTCTAGTGATATATAGACGTGCCGAAGAACCTCCGCATGGAGTGGGATGTGATCTTGAATCCTACTTGGGCGCTCAATTTTTGATATTCATTGGTCACCCACGAGTTGCGATACCCTATGTCGTTCCTGACCTTTCCGCTGCGATCTCTGACGACCACCAACAGATCAGACGCAGGTCCTCTGACTTTCATGTATTCAGAGATCTCCTTTTTTACGCCCTCGGGCATGTATTGTATTGCTATCTTCCCTTCTGTCCCATGACCTTTTCCATGTACCAGGATGCCGTCTTTTCTGATATCTGAGAGCCTGATCCCCATGATCTCCTTGCGCCTCAGTCCCATCATCGAGCCTAGGACCATGACCATCCTCAGTTCCGGGGATGCGGAACTAAGAGCCGTGCGGATCTGCGAATCCGAGACCCTGACACGGTGAGGCGTCGTCTTCGGGACGAGGATGTCCGCATCCTTCACCGCACTGCATCCCATCCATTCGACGAACTCCTCGAAGATCTTGAGGTAGCCGTGACGGGTGTTCGGAGATATTCCGGACCACATTCCGACAACCTCGTAGACGTCGTCAGGCGTCAGATCGATGAAGCTTGCCCTTCCGAGTTCGCGGACCTTGACGGCCGCCCTCGACAGTATCGATCTGTACAAATACACAGAATTTGGCGAAAGTCCTCTGTTTTCGCACCTCTTAAGATATGATTCCAACTCATCCTCCAACATTCCTCTTCCTCCTATCGACATACACACACATACACACACATACATACACATGAAAAACTGCCATTTTTCACGATTTATTTAAATAGAGGTTGGACGTAGATGATGCAGGAACTCTGAATCCTTGCCTGGTTTTTCCAGAGTTCCTGCCTTCCGGGCGGGATTTAGCCACCGCCCAACTTCCTCCTCCGTCATATCACAGCGATCATCTCATCTGCTCCGCCTTCTTGAACAGACAGCAATTCGTCTTCTCACCCATGACCTCAGGCACACGGGGATCGAGCTTGCATTCGCAGTCTAACTTTCCTGTGACACGTTGGATGTTGTGGATACAGTTGTCGCACTTCATTCGTTCCTGCCTCGATTTAGATTTTCTCCAGCGTGATGTTGACTATGTCGCCCTGTCCGAGTCCCATCATCTCGGCCTCGCGTGTGATCGAGACGATTAGGCTGTTCCCCGCGCGTCCGATCTTGCGCGTGGCCTCGACCCGGTCCACTTCCGGGACAGTCCTGTCGTCGTGGATCCACTGCGTCCAGTTCCCATCTTCGTCGAAGTCCTCGAGGTCGAGGCGGCCGAAGACGATCTTATTCTTTTTCTTCTCCGAAGCGGTCAGGTGGGCCCATTCGGACCTTGCCCACTTGCGCGCCTCCTCCTCAGTCGCGAAAAGACGCCATTCGATGCTGTAGTCATCGTCATCCGTGCGCTCGGCGACGAAGCTGCGCCCGTTGACCGATTCCTTCCTTCCGTCCCAGATCTCCGTCATTGGGACACCTCCCAGACTCCTGCGACCTCGGGACATCCCTTAAGGATCCATTCTCCCCCATCCTCGCCGAAGTCGCAGCCATCCGCGCGGATCAGGGCGATCCTGTTCCCGCTGTAGATTGCGACCTTGTCGAGCGCGGCCTTGACGTTCTGGTCGATCTCGTCGTCGTACTGGGCATCTATCCCGACGGTGCACACACCGCCGACGGTGCGCCCGTCGGTGTAGTAAGTGCTCACATCCTCCTCATGATCCCAGTCGTAGGATTCGCGGGGTTCGTCCCCGACGGCGTAATCCTCGTCGCTGCACAGGGCGCGGATGCCCCAGCAGTGCATCGTGTCCTTTGTGATGATCTCGGCGATCTCGTTCCTGATGGCTTCCATGTTCATCTTTCACATCTTCCCGGGTTCTCTTCCCGATAATAAGACAATGTATTACATATATTTAATACTTTATATGAGAGGATAAACTGCCAGTTTTAACGATTCTGTAGAAGAAATGACTAATACGACGACGTCATGGATGAACCATTTCCAGCCTTCGCGGATTGTTTCATATTCTTTCAATTCGATTCTTTTCATGGACCATGAAAATCGGTCCTTGAGGTGGCATCCATGCATTCCGAGAACACCGCAGAGATCCCGCGTTACTGCCCGACCTGCAACAAAGATCTGAGCGTTTTCGACAGATTCGGGGCGTGCAAACACATCTAGAGATGCTCCAAACAGCGCTTCCCGACCTATGTCTACCGGCATCGACAAGCCGGATATAAAACTGTCTTAGAACTGCCTTATATTTTCACATTCCGATTGATTAAATGCTCGCAAGAGCAGGGGGTGTGACATGGACGAGACTCATGACGACATGACGGCCTACCAAAAGTGGGAGCACGGCATGATCGAGGACATCGGACACGACACCGACTCCATCATCAAGATGCTAGGAGAGGAGAAAATGGGAGAATCATTCGATTCTGGGGCCCTCATGGGCATGCTGGCGAACAAGGGTGTAGACCCCGGGATCATCGCCATGCTAGACAACTGCAAGAAGGACGGGAACTGGGGCGACGGCGGGATGCTGATCGTGCTCTTCCTGATCCTCATCCTGGGGTTCGGAGGCAACGGAGGGTTCTTCGGCCGCGGCAGCGGCGACGTGGCAGGCGTGGACAGGACCGTGGTCAACGAGGCCAACTATTCCCGCATGCTGGACGCGATCGGAGGCAACCGCGAGGCCGTCGCGGGACTGGCCCAGACGCTCAACTGCGATGTCACCGCCATCCAGACCGCACTTGCAGGCGTGGACAAGGCCATCGCGGTCAACCAAGGCTCGATTATCAACGCCGTACAGTCATGTTGCTGCAATGTGCGCCAGGATATCGCACAGTCCCAGAACGCGATCCAGTCCCAGCTTGCGAAGTGCTGCTGCGACACCAACCTCAACATCGAGAGGCAGGGATGTCAGACAAGGAACGACATCCAGGAGACCAGATTCCTGATCCAGACCACGGACGCGGCGACCCGTCAGCTGATCCAGCAGTCATTCTGCGACCAGAACGCCTACCTCGCACAACAGTTCTGCGACATCAAGAGCCGCGAGGACGCGAGGGAGATCCAGGCCCTCAGGGACCAGATCTCCCAGGAGAGGGCATCGGCACAGACCGAGCTCCTCCTCAACGCCATCAACGGCACCAAGTGCATCTCCGCGAGGTACAACGGGGACACGCAGAGCATCTGCGGCTCCGTCGGGGCACGCAACTGCTGCAACCGATGGGGGACAACGACCTCGGCAGAACCGGATGCCCTGACCGAGAGCTCCGAAGGGGCTCCGGCATCTGCCAAGAGCTCCGGCAAGAAGAAGTGAAACCTTTCGGGAGGGCATTGCCCTCCCCCATAATGGATGTGGAAACATGGACACACAGACCGGCCAATACTCCAATGTTTTGAAGGCCCTGCAGGAGATGCAGGGCAGTGCGCAGGGACTCAGCTATGCGCAACAATCAGAAAATTACAGCACCTTTTCAGAACTGATGCGCAAGGGGGTCTATCTTCCTGACATGCTTAAGCGTCTGGACGAGTTGGAATCCAAGGTCAAGACCCTGGAGACCCAGCCGAAGCATGATGCCAACGCGGAGCTCATTGCCGTGATGGAGGCATCTGTCAAGTCCGACCCAGAGGTCAAGAAGGCCAGGCAGAAGGTCGCAGACATCAAGACCGCGATCATCTCCGAGATATGCATGAGGGATCCCCGTTATGCCGACGCTGTCGAAGAATACAAAACGACGATCAACCGCGTCTACATCGCATCGAGGGAACATGATGACCGAAAGGAGATCCAAGCCGAGGACGGAGCAGGAGCTCCTGAGGTATGCGACGACCCCTGCAGGGGCGAAACGCATCAAGAGAGCCTATCGGATGATGAAAAGACTCGAACGCTCCGGACCCGAATCGGACAGATATCGCGATCCTTGATCCGGCAGCGCGTCATGGGTCAGCGTGACGAAGCTCAACAAGCTCTCGGCGGTCGGTGACGGCGACACCATCCTCACTAATGGGAATGTGGTGAAGACAGTCCTCCTTTACGTGAACAACAATAGCAATTTCCCGACATCCGGAAATCACACCACGACCGATTCGGGAATCCTCATCACGGACGGAGGGTGCCGCGTGATCCACGGACAGTGCGGGATCGGTGCCGGAGTGTCGAGGGATTACAGCGTGGCCCTTCCGGATGTTCCCGCCCTCGGCTGTGTGCCGAAGATCACCACGGGGACAATCTACAACGGAGACCTGTCGGTGGTCGTCTCCGTCGAATACTTCTGGGTAAGTGATACCCCGACCGGTAAACCATACGAGGTGAGACCCACGGCATGGAACGGATGGGCCCAGTACTTCAGAGGGATAGACTTCTATTGCAAGAATTCGGACTCGGATTCAGACAGGCAGGGCATATTCGGCTTCAGCGTCGCCTACTATGTGTGAATGCCCCCGGTCGTTCTATTTAACCGACCGATGGAGTCGGTTAAGATGTGCCGATTATCCCGAGATATCGTGAGGGGTGGGTGTGTTATCCTGCCTGGGAATGCCCCATATTCTGGTCCTACAGGGCGCTCCTATATCTCATGATCTTAGTGGATACCGGCTCGATAGTGATCAGTATGAACGCAATTGCAGACATGGATGCTCTCGTCATCGCAGCCGCAGCGATTGGTGCGGTGGTCGGTGCCCTGATCTACACCCTGTTCAACGTCCTCGCGAGTTATCACGAGCAGACGAACAAGGCAAAGAAGATCAGGATCGCCGCAGCTGGCGAGAGCAGGGACCTGACGGAGGTCGAAGCGCTCCAGGTCCAGAACTGGGAGAAGTTCGACAAGATCTTCCTATACGAGGGAGTTTTCAACGTTCTCATCGCCGCTGCCGGCGCCTTCCTGTGCATGGTGTGGTTCGGAGGAAACAAGCTCGGCATCGGGACCGGAGACTGGGCCGGATACGGCGTCACCACCTTCTTCGCAGGAGCCGTCCTGGCATGGATCGTGGACAACCTCATCACCTCCCTCCCGGCCAAGAGCGAATGGGAGAGCAAGAAGGCCGATGCCTTTCAGGCAATTATCGACGGCGCTGAGGCACTGGTTGGAACCAAGGATGCGAGCATCCTCGACCAGCTGACCAAGAAGTTCGTCGCTGCAGGATTCACCGAGAGGAAGGCTGCGGAGATGGCCGAGCAGGCCATCATCAACAACCCCTCCCTCGTGGATCAGGCCGAGACCGTCAAGGTCGAGTAAAACAGTTTACCTCCCTCCAGGGAGGGTCTTTTCCAATCAGTTCTCCTCGAGATAGATCCCTGATACGGTCAGACATCTGTTGTCACCGATGGAGGATTGGGCCCATGCCCCCACAGCATTGGTGGTCAGGCTGTAGATCCTTCCGAGCTGGACATATCCGTCGGACCCCAGCAGACAGGCCGTACTGTATTCGTATCTGTCTCCGTGACTGTCGCCGTCGTTGTACCACCATGTCCCGGTGCGTCTGAGAGATGTGGGGTTCTTGAAACTGAGCCCGAGGGCGGTCCCGAATTTGGAGATCGAGAGGATGTTGTAATTCGATGACGAGCTGGCGTTCATATGGAAGGTGACCGTGAGCAGTCCGCACTTCTCGCCCAGACGGACATATTGGACCGCACAGGAATCCACATACGGCTGACTGTTGTCGACGGCGCTGAAGAAGCGCCCATATGCCACATTCCCATTAGTGAGGATGGTGTCGCCGT
>OIWT01001963.1_pt1 | contig 22563 bp, 22 predicted proteins | sample 1587701 | NCBI WGS metagenome assembly OIWT01 (sample SAMEA3888904, study PRJEB22519) | human gut metagenome | biome: human gut; feature: human-associated habitat; material: faeces | place: Denmark | collected 2009
TCGTTTTTGTTCATATAACCTTATATAGCGAATAAAGTGCGGAAACTGAAATGAATGAGTAAAAAAATCTATTTTTTTCAACATTCTGCGGATTCAATTTTTGTCAAAAATTTTGCATTGTAAAACTGTTGAGAGGCTCCTGTAAAAGGCGGTGGCAGATTGATAAATCTAGCCGACATAGAAATTATAACCTGCATAAATTTCTGTCAGATTAGAATATCATTATCTTACATCCGAGTTTTATATTCTCAGTTTTAAAACTTGCTCCGCTTGGCTGTTTTTCTAGTTTTGCCCAATCGATGTAAAGGTCGCCTTTTATATTTTTTGAAATCAAAAAATCTGTGCCAAAATTAATTGTGAAAAATCTTGAAATTTCATAATTTAATCCAAGAGAAATTTTATAACTTGAAAAAAAATCGTATTGAATTTCATGGTAAACATTATTCTCTGATGTTCCCGTGTGATGTCGGTCTTCTGCATAAAAATATGTGAATGGAGAACAAAGTAAATCAACAGAAGCTGAAAAGTTGTAAATTTTTGCTGAAGTTGAAAATCCTGCCCATGCAAAAAGACTTTGTCGCTCATAGTCGATTCCTGCCAGAGTCCATGTTTTTCCTGTTTCAGGATCTATATATGGATATTTTCGGGCTTCTTTTTCGTACCACCAGTGATATTTTCCGTCTAAAGAGCCGAATTTGCTTTCTGCCTGACCATACCAGCCTTCTGCGCCTTTTTTTCTGTAAAATGAATCGTACATATATTGAAATTGAATTTTTGGTGCAATGAAAAAGTTTTTTACCGGTTTAATTTTATAACCTATAGAAATTGATGCATCATAATTCTCTTCTGCATAATTTGTTCCAACTGAATAAGTTGTTTTCATATTATAATCGGACGGATTTTGCCAGTCAGAATCGCGCATTTCGCCAGATTTTACATTGCGAAAAGAAGTTAAAAGACCGAAATCTATGAAAAAATTTTTGTATTCAGCGTTTATATTTACACCGTACATGAAAAATTTTCTTTCCCATTCCAAAAGACTGATTTTTTTTGCTTTATCTGCAGAGCGGTAAATTGTTTCATTTAAAGTACCATTTGAGTAAGAAAAAATCGGCTCAATATTCATATGAAATGATTTTTTGTCTTTTGCACTGAATATCTGAGAATGCAGAGAGGTTATTAATAAAAAAAATACAAAAAATTTGGTATAGACTATTTTCTTCATTTTTATATAAAACTAAAAAAGCCCGGTGTTTTTAAGTTCGCCGGGCTTTTTGGAATTAAAAGATTCTGGAAAAAAGTTATTCTTCTACTGGCTCTGCTTCAAGATCTGCGTCATTGCAAGTCCATGTTCCTTGTAATGAACTATCTGTGTAAATGTTTGCATAAAAACCGAATTTTCCTTCTGCTGCAGTATTTGCTTTTAATTCTTCTCCCTTACTGTTTTTCATTACACCAAAAGATTCAAGAGTATCTGTTCTTGTTGCATTGGAATAAGCTGTGAAAAGTTTTGCAGAAGCACCATTAGCTACAGTTGCCATCGGAATATTCAATGTATTTGCAGGAAGTTCTGCTTCTCCAAATGAGATTTTTTCAACATTAATTTTACCATTTGTGGTAATATCTCCATTATAAATTGCTATACCGTATTTACCTTGATATTTCCTTTTTTCATTTGTTTTCTGATAAACAATAACTGTAATTGTTACTTTTTTATTCTCATCAGGTGTCACATCTGACAATGTATAGAATGGGCTAGAAGAACCTCCATTTATAAGTTGGTATTCTGCTGTTCCAAAACTAGAAGAAGCTTGGTCACTTTCAAGCTGTTCATCGCCAACGCCTTCAAAATAAGAAAGATAAATTTGTGTCTTGTTTGAATAATAACGCATTCCAAGAACATACATATTGTTTATTTTATTTCCATCTGCATTTTTTATATCATAACCATCAAATGTCACGCCAAGAACACCACCATTGTTTTTTTGATCGGTTGTGTCAATAGTCATAACATATGCAGCACCTTTCCAGTTTGTTCCATCTACTGTTTTGTAACCGCGCCTATATGTAGTTTTGGATGTGTTATTTACAATTGAACTACTAGCATCGTCATCATAAAGTTCTGCATTGCGTCCGTTTAATTTAATAATGCTTGAGTCTCCACTTTCATCACTAGCACATCCCGCAAATCCAAATACCAATGCAGCCGCAACTGCACTACTTAAAAGAACAATTTTTCAGTACAACTAAAGAAAGTCTGAACTTGATGTTTTATTGAAGTAAATTGCGGTCAAGTTTCGGGAGGTCTTGGTATTCATAAAAAATATTTTTTTTCCGAAGTATTTATAAAAAAACAGAGGAAAATAGAAAAATGACATACGGTTACATCAGGGTAAGCACAGACAGGCAGACTGTGGAAAATCAGCGTTTTGAGATAAAAAAATGGTGCAGACTCAACAATTTTACGATTGATGGCTGGATAGAAGAAAGCATAAGCGGAACTCAAAACTACACAAAAAGAAAACTGGGAAAACTTCTGGAAAATATAAGGCAGGATGACACGATAATCTGCACGGAACTTTCAAGGCTAGGAAGGAATTTTTTTATGATTATGGAAATTCTAAATATTTGCATAGCAAAGGACTGCAACATAAAAACAATTAAAGAAAATTTCATCCTGAAAAATGACATCCAGTCAAAAATTCTTGCATTTGCTTTTTCTTTAAGCGCAGAAATTGAACGCCAGCTTATTAGTCAACGGACAAAGGAAGCGCTTGCCGCACGTAAGGCTGCCGGTAAAAAACTTGGAAGAGCCGCTGGAAAACGCGGAGGTTTGAACAAAAAATGCGTTGCACAGAGCGAAAAAATAGATTCTTTGATAAAAGACGGAATTCCCAAATGCCGCATCGCAAAATTGATAGGAATCTCCGCCGGCACACTTTACCGTTATCTTGCCTACACAGACCGATTTGTTCCCAAAAAGCGCCGTTCAAAAAAGTGGAGCAATGGAATTTATCAATAAATCTCAAATATTTTTTTAAGGCATTTCAGAATTTGATTCTTTTCTTATAATAAACATATAGAATCGGATTTTTAGCATTGTGAGTCAGATAACAGCGCCTTTCGAGCTTGCGAAACGATCTGCAACTATGACAACATGACTTGTTGACTCAAAAAAAGGCCATGGGGAAGGTATTTCAAAAAAAACAAAGACAAAATGCTGATTGATAAATTGACATCTAAAAAAAAAGTGCAGAAATCCAACGCTTAAAAGCCGAACTTTAGAAACTGAAATCAAAAACAAGAAATAAAATTCATTTATTGACAGAAAAAAACAGGATATTATAATATTACCCAAAGAGTTACAGAAGGATTTTACCTGAAAGTAACAATGATATTTTCTTGTAAACCATACTGTTTACAAAAGGAGAAAAAAAATGAAACTTTCAAAGGTTCTTTTAAGTAGTGCAGTTGCGGCTGCATTGGTATTTGGATTTGCGGGATGTGCTAGTGATGAAGATGAACACAATATTCTTTATGTAAAAGGTGATACCGCTTATATTGGAGATTCAAGCAATGGTTCTGTTGGATATACAAATGATAGCAATACAACTTATCGTGGTTTCAGAACATTGAAAACAAAACATACAGATGCTGTTGCAATTTTCTCTTTGAAAGGAGCTGATACTGAAGATCCTGAGGATAGAACGGGAGTTCTTGGATATGTATTTGATTTAAGCAAAGATAAAAGAATAAAAAATTCTGCTGGAGAAGAAAAAACTGTTTATGATTTTACAGCAGTTTCTTTAAGAAAAAATGGCTCAAAGATTCAGGCATATATTTCTAGATTTGAGGGTGTTGACCCAAAAAATATGGACGGTGGAGACAATTTTAAAGATGTAGATAGTGGCGAACTTACATCAACTGGCAAAACAATTGGTGGACATACTGCAAAGGAAACTGCATATTTAAAAGGTTCTTCTGGTGTTTACGCCAATCTTAAAGATGTTTCTAAAGATGATGAAGGTTATTATAATGTTGCAGTAGAAGTTACAGCTGATGCCACTGGCGTTTATAGTATAAAATTCTATGATGGAAAAGATGCTGTTGCGACAAATCCAAAAGAAGAAACTGCTGAAGATGGTAGTAAAGTAAAAACTGGTCAGATAAAAGCTGGAGCAAAACCGCTTACAATTTCAGGTGGAAATACCAATGAAAATCCTGTGAAAGTTGATGCTTCTTGGAAAAAAGATGACTTGAAAAAGCCTGTACAGACAGACATGGGATTCTATGCCGCTGTTTATCCACAGAAAACTCTTGAAGGCAAAATTCAGCTTCCATATATCCTGAACGAAGACGAAGTGATTGAATGGGAAGACTAATTTTCTAGTGTTTTAATCTAAAGGGCTGTTTTCATATTGAAGGCAGCTCTTTTTTATTTTATAGATAAGCTTGTTCCAATATTGAAATCAATATTAAACATGGATGAAGATGTTGGTTGTCTTTCAAATTTTGTAAGGCTGTCGCTGTATTCATCAGCATAAAGGTCTCCGTAATCTGTAGACCCATAAATAATAGAAAAATCTGAGAAAATTTTTAATCTTTTATTTATCTTGTATTCTGCTTTTATAGTTGCTTTATATTTTGAAAAATTTCCAAATTGAACGTCGCAGTAATGTACATTTGCAGATGATTTGTGATGTGTGTCTAAAGAGTACATATATGCAAACGGAGAAATAAAAAATCCTGTTTTTATAGAAAATTTTTCAATTGGCATATAGTAAAATTCAAAGCCAAAAAACGTAAGGAACGTGTGACGGTAATAATCTATTTCTCGTATTTTTTTCGCTTTTCGTGCAAGCGGATCATTCCAAGCAACGTCATAATCTCTGGGAATTTTTGCATATTCTTTTGCGCCATACCAACCATAACCGTCGTGTGCATTGAAATTCTGGTACATATATTGAATTTGTATGGCTGGTGTTAACTTGAATATATAAAATGCTGGAGTGAGATAAGAAATTATAATTTGAGAATCAAAACTTTGCTTTAAATCACATTCGCTTATTGTATAAGTTTTATTTAAACCTGAAAGATTCCAGTCGGAATCATACATATTTCCACAATTGAGTGGAAGTCCTGCGCTAAATTGCGCAGACATAAATAAATTAAAAAATGTAAAATCGACCCCTATTCCAAATTCATAAATATTTTTTTCTTCCCAGTCTAATTGGCTAACTTTTGTGCTGGAGTCGTTTATGTATATTGATTTTGAAAGTTCTCCATGTTTTATTCCTGAAAATGCAAGAATATCTATCTTTAATAAATTTTGGGAAAAGATAGATATATGAGTAAATGTGGCGAATAAAACAAAAAATATATGTATTTTCTTTAGTTTATACATTTTTTTATTATAAAAAAGACTAAGATTTTTTACTACTGTATTTTAGGAACTGCTTTATATTTGTTGCAACAACTTTTTTTACTCATTCATTTCAGTTTCCGCACTTTTTTCGCTATATAAAGTTATATGAATAAAAATGAAAACAATATCTACCGCATAAAGCCGGTCGAGGAGCTTCGCTTCACAGACGACTTTATGTTCTGCCGCGTGATGAAAAACCCCGACCTCTGCAAGGGAGTCATCGAGCGGCTTCTTGGAATCAAGGTCGAGCGGATTGAGTATCCTGAGCTGCAGAAGGAAATCCGGCCTTACTACAGTGCGCACGGCGTCCGCATGGATGTCTACGTAAAGGACTCTGACAGAATCTTCGACATCGAGATGCAGACCACAATCCCGGAAGACCTTCCGCGCCGAATGCGCTACTACCAGAGCATGATAGACATCGACTCCCTGATTGCCGGAAGCGAGTATGAAGCGCTAAAGGAAAGCTACGTTATCTTCCTGTGCACAAAAGACCCTTTCGGCCTGGGACTTCCGGTCTACACGTTCAGCACAGTCTGCAGGGAAAAGAACGATTTTACCCTGAACGACGGAATCAACAAGCTCTTTTTTAACGCGAGCGCCTTTGCGTCCGAAAAAAATCTTGAAATAAAGGGATTCCTGGGTTATCTTTGTAATGGAAAGCCTTCCGACTATCTCACAGAGGACATCGACCAACGCGTCGAAAGGCTCAAAATCAACGAGATTTTCAGGAGCGACTATATGATGGATGCACTGCCACTTCACGACGCAAGGCAAGCCGGCTTAAAGGAAGGAATGGCTCTAGGCGAAGCAAAAGGACTTCTAGCTGGAGAACGAAATGCAAAATTTGAAACCGCGAAAAAGATGCTTGAAAATAAAATCCAGATAGATTTAATTACAAAATGCACAGGGCTTTCATTGGAAGAAGTGAAAAGATTGAAATAAAGGGATTCTTGGGTTATCTTTGTAATGGAAAGCCTTCCGACTATCTCACAGAGGACATCGACCAGCGCGTCGAAAGGCTCAAAATCAACGAGATTTTCAGGAGCGACTATATGATGGATGCACTGCCACTTCACGACGCAAGAAAAGCCGGTCTAAGGGAAGGAATGGCTTTAGGCGAAGCAAAAGGCGAAAAAAAAGGACGTTTAGCCGGGGAACGAAATGCAAAATTTGCAACCGCTAGAAATCTTCTGAAGAAAAATATATCGGCGGAAATAATCGCTGAATGTACAGGGCTTTCATTGGAAGAAGTGAAAAGATTGAAATAAAAGGATTCCTGGGTTATCTTTGTAGTGGAAAGCCTTCCGACTATCTCACAGAGGACATCGACCGGCGCGTCGAAAGGCTCAAAATCAACGAGATTTTCAGGAGCGACTATATGATGGATGCACTGCCACTTCACGACGCAAGAAAAGCCGGTCTAAGGGAAGGAATGGCTCTAGGCGAAGCAAAAGGCGAAAAAAAAGGACGTTTGGCCGGGGAACGTAAGAAAGCTATTGAAACCGCAAAAAAGATGCTTGAGAAAAACATATCGGCGGAAATAATCGCTGAATGCACAGGGCTTTCATTGGAAGAAGTGAAAAGATTGAAAGATTAGCTTAACCCCTCCCAGAAGATCCGGACGGAACTCTTGTGCCGAAGTAAGGAATGTATCCGGGATATTTTGCACAATCGAACGCTATCATGATCTCATATTATATTTTCGTTCTTTTTGTTTACGCTTTGTTTGAAATATTAGGGCTGAGGGGAAAGTTTAGTTCTTTTGTCTTTCAACGCTATCGTTCAGAATGAGGCTGTCGCTGCTTGAAGTTTTTTCCCGCCCATCCAATTTAGTGATTCAGTAAAAAACTTGAAAGATGGACTGACATAAAAAATAGTTATCCTTTGCTAACCTATTATTGTTATAAAAAAAAGTTAGTGGTAATATTCTTTAGGAAAAAATATGGAAATTCTTTGCCGTTTTGGCGGCAGTTTGGGGGATTAAATGATCTACACTGCAGAAGTAGAACACATGTGTCCTTTGGCAAAAGGCGCATATCATGGACCGGCTCCAATTCCGGAAGAAGGAAAATGGGTTCAGGTTAAAGAAATTAAAGATGTTTCTGGCTTTACACACGGTGTCGGCTGGTGTGCGCCACAGCAGGGTGCATGCAAGCTTTCTTTAAATATCAAGGACGGTATTATTGAAGAGGCTTTGGTTGAAACAATTGGTTGTTCTGGTATGACTCACTCGGCTGCAATGGCTTCTGAAATTCTTATTGGAAAAACATTGCTCGAGGCTTTGAACACAGACCTTGTTTGTGATGCTATCAATACTGCTATGCGCGAGCTCTTTATGCAGATTGTTTACGGTCGTTCTCAGTCTGCCTATTCAAAAGGCGGCTTGAAAGTCGGCGCTTCTTTGGAAGATCTTGGAAAGAACCTTCGTTCTCAGGTTGGAACTATGTTTGCAACCCGCAAGACTGGTCCTCGCTACCTTGAAATGACAGAAGGATATGTTGAAACTATGGCTGTTGACAAGGACAATCAGGTTATCGGCTACAACTGTATTAACTTTGGTAAATTGATGGATGCTCTTAAGGCTGGAAAACCTGCCAACGAAGCTATCGAAGGTGCGCGCACACACTATGGTCGTGTAACAGAAGATCAGGGTATGGTAAAACTTATCGACCCTCGCAAAAACTAATTGTAGGAACGGAGGAAATAAAATGGCATTATTTGAAGATTTTGAAGGCCGTATCCCACAGGTAAACAAGGCTCTTAAAGAATATGGTTTCGCAGAAGGCGAAAAAGGATTGAACCAGGCTCGCGAACTTTGCAAGGCACGCGGTTTTGACCCTTATGAAATCTGTCAGTCTACACAGCAGATTTGTTTTGAAGATGCAAAATGGGCTTACGTATTGGGCTCTGCGATTGCAATTAAAGAAGCTGAAAAAACTGGCGACAAGACTGGTTCTACCGCTGCTGCAAATATCGGAAAAGGACTTCAGGCATTCTGTCTGCCAGGTTCTGTAGCTGATGACCGAAAAGTTGGTCTTGGACACGGAAATCTTGGTGCCCGCCTTCTTTCTGAAGAAACTCAGTGTTTTGCTTTTTTGGCAGGCCACGAATCTTTCGCTGCTGCTGAAGGTGCGATTAAAATCGCTGCAAACGCAAACAAAGTTCGCAAGAACAAGCTCCGCGTTATCTTGAACGGTCTTGGAAAAGACGCTGCCCAGATTATCAGCCGCATCAATGGTTTTACTTATGTTCAGACTAAGTTTGACTACTTTAACGGCGAAGGAACTGACAAGGCTTTGAAAGTTGTTAAAGAAATTCCTTATGGAAACAATCCTGAGCGCCTTATCGTAAAGTGCTACGGTGCTGATGATGTTCGCGAAGGTGTTGCAATCATGTGGCACGAGGATGTTGATGTTTCTATCACAGGAAACTCTACAAACCCGACTCGTTTCCAGCACCCGGTTGCAGGTACTTACAAGAAGGAACGCTTGCTCGCAGGCAAAAAATACTTCTCTGTAGCTAGTGGCGGCGGTACAGGACGCACTTTGCACCCGGATAACATGGCTGCAGGTCCTGCTTCTTACGGATTTACAGATACTTTGGGCCGTATGCACTCAGACGCTCAGTTCGCAGGTTCTTCTTCAGTTCCAGCGCACGTAGAGATGATGGGCTTCATGGGCATGGGCAACAACCCAATGGTCGGCTGCACTGTGGCATGTGCCGTAGCAGTTGCTGGTTCATTCTAATACTAAGAAGAAAACTTCTATTAGACTAAATTAGTTGCAGCCGTCTAGTTTCTGCGTTTTTCCGCTTGCGGAAAATGCGAGTATTGCGAGCAAGTAGAAACTAGATAAGCAACCGAAGGTTGCGACCTGCACAGTAGCATGTGCCGTAGCAGTTGCCGGAAGTTTCTAGTTTCCAGAAGAAACTGCAATTAGACTAAACTTGTTGCAGCCGGCAAGTTTTTGAATGTGAGCATTGCGAACAGTCAAAAACTTGAGTTTCATCTGGAGAGAAACGACAGATGAATACCTGTACCGTTGCTTGTGCCGTAGCGGTAGCCGGAAGTTTCTAGTTTAGCTTATGATTTTATAAAAAGGTCTTGTCCTTATGGCAAGGCCTTTTTTTTTGCGGCAAGGATAGTAGCGCAGCGCAGGAATGGAGGCGAAAGCCGGAAGGGCGAATAGCCTGGTTTTTGACGGTTTGCCGCAGGCGAACTGACAAAAAGCCGCCCAAGTTTTTATGGAAAAAATCAAGAAGTTACAATATACTGTATTTAAGAAAGGGAGGTTTTTATGACAAGCACAATTGTTGAACAAAAAATAAAGCAATTACCTGAATATTATATAACACTTGTGAATGACTATGTAGATGAACTTTTGAAAAAATCAAAGAAAATTGATTCTTTGAAAGGTTCTTTGTCTAAGTATGCAAATCCAAGACTTAGAGAGCAAGAGAAAAGTGCATGGGCAAAAGGTGCTGTGGAGAAACATCTTGATGAATAAATTGATAGATGCAAATGTAATTATTCGTTTTTTATTAAATGATATTCCAGAACAAACTGATATTGCTTCGGATATAATTTACAGTGGTGCTTATACGAATGAAGTAGTTCTTGCAGAAGTTATTTATGTTCTGATTGGAGTTTATAAGATTGAAAGAAGACAAGTTTCTTCATTAATACTTTCACTTTTGGATTTGATTCATATAGAAAATCTTGATGTAATTATTAATTCTTTAAAGTTATTTGCAGAGTATAAACTTGATTTTGTTGATTGTTTGATTATTTCATACCATAATATTTTAAAAGTTGATGTTTTTTCATTTGATAAGAAACTTTTGAATAAGTTGCAATAGAATTTAATTGTTTTTTTATCTATATTTTTGACGGGGGGGGGCGAGAGCCCTTTTCGTACTATGAAAAATTTTAAGTTTTTTGTTTGCTCGGTTTTGGTTTTGGCGGCTTTGCTTGTTTCGTGCAAAATGGGTTCAGATTCTTCAGGAAATCTGTATGAATACGTTGGGAACGAAAATTATAAAAGTCCAAAAAATGTGGAAATCAGTGCGGAGGCGACGGAAAATCAGTCTGATGGATTGAAAGACGACTGGTGGCGGGAAACTTCGTTCTATCACATTTGGGTAAAAAGTTTTGCTGATTCGGATGGCGACGGCTGCGGTGATTTTAAGGGAATTGAAAGCAAGCTCGGCTACATTCAAGACTATTTGGGCTGTTCTGGAATCTGGCTTTCGCCGATTTTTGAGTGCGATTATAAATCAAAAGCTAAAAAAGAAAATATGCACGGCTACGATGTGAAGGATTACTACGCCGTGAACAGCTGTTTTGGCACAGAAGCTGACTTAGTCAGCCTTATAAACGCCTGCCACGAAAAAAATATAAAAATCATCTTTGACTTTGTGCCAAATCATAGTGGAAAAGGAAATAAATGGTTTACAGATTCCTGCGCTGGAAAGAACGGCAAAAAAGACTGGTATTTGTGGAGCGACACGAAGCTTTCCTGGAATCCGGGAATGGGAAGCACGGACACTTGGCACAAAAATCCTGTCGGAAACGACTATTATTACGCGGCATTTTGGGAAGGTCAGCCTGATTTGAACTTTAGGAATTGGGAAGTCCGCGAGGAGATGAAAAATGTTGTACGCTATTGGCTGAACAAAGGTTTTGACGGATTACGAGTTGACGCTGTCCGTTATTTAATAGAAACAGATGGTTCAAAATACGACACGGATGAAACGCACGGATGGTTTCGTGAGCTGAGAACAGAAGTTATTGACGCGTACGAAGATATTTCACCAAAGTTTATGACTTGCGAGGCTTGGATTACAGGCGACAGAAGCCGACTTGAAAAATATTTTGGCACGGACGAAAAACCGGAATTCAACATGGTTTTTGATTTTGATCAAGGTTATGGAATTGTAGACAGTGTTTGGGATGGCGAGTCTAGTTATCTTTCTTCTACATTAAAGGAAAATCCAAGTGAGACAAAGTCTTACGGAACATTTATTGGAAACCACGACAACTATATTGACCGGCTTGGATCTGTTTATTCCGGGCATGAGGCTAGTATAAAAGCGGCGACCGCCTTGTCTCTTTTGCGGCCGACAGTTCCTTTTATATATTATGGGCAGGAAATCGGGATGAAGGATGACACTTCCTATGGAACTGGCGACATCCGGCACAGGACAGACCTTGATTGGAAGGAAGTTGAAAAGCAAAAGACAAATCCTAGCTCAATTTTGAGTTTGAACAAAACGATTTTGACATTGCGTAAGACGTATCCGAACCTTTTTGCAGATGGCGATGTTCAATTTTTGAAAAGCTGCACGGCTATTGAAAAAACAAAAGAATCCTTGAATACAGTTGTCGCCTACACAATTTCTGATGGAAAAGACAGTTTGCTCTGCGTGCAGAGTTTGATTAATTATGGAGATTATCCTTTTTGGTTTGAAAATTCTTCTCTTGTTGATGTTTCAAATTATTCAGTTCTGATTGGTGATGGCGCAAACAAGCTTTCGTTTGAAGAGGGTGCTTTGAAAGTTGAATCCCTTGCGCCTTACGAAACGCGTGTTTACAAGCTTGGAACAAGATAATTCTTTTAAGGTTGAATTAGATTGGATGGAGCAAAATCAAAATGGAGATTTTTTCCTTTACTTAGTTTAAAAACCATGTTATAAAGAAAAAATGAAATACTGCTTGACAAAAAATAAGGGAGAAACACAATCTTGTCAGAACAGAACAGAACAGAACAGAACAGAACAGAACAGTAGATAATTCTCTCTTAAATACAATTTATTCAGTTATTAAAAGACCGTTGTGTCTAAACGTAAAAGATTACGCTTAGGCTCAGCGGTCTTTTTATTTTATTTAAGAAAGTTTGCATTGCAGACTTTTTATAGGAGAAAGCTATGAAAAAAACTTTGAAAGCTATTCTGTTTTTGATGGTGCCGGTTTTTACACTTGCGTTGTTTGCTTGCAAGGCAGAAACAGACACTGAGTATGTTGAGGTGGAAAAAATTGTTGAGGTGGAAAAAAAGCCTGATTCAACTCCGCCGCAGAAAATTATTGCCGGTGAAAATGCCGCAAAGGCTGGAAATGCCTGTGTTCTTTTAAGCTGGAAAAATCCCGCCGATGAAGATTTTTACGGAACGAAAATTACATTCGTCCCGGCGGCAGAAGGCGTTACGCAACCGCTTGTGATTCTTGGCGAAAAATCAAAAGACTCTTCAGCGCTGATACGTGGTCTTAATAACGGAACTGAATACACATTCAGTCTTTTTGCGCTGGATAAAACTCACAATGAGGCTCAAAAAGTTGAGCTTAAAGCCGCTCCGGTTGACTCATCTGACATGAGTCCTCCGGCGGAAGTTACCGGCCTGAAGTCTGTTGCGACGGCTGGAAGGATAGGGCTTAGCTGGAATGATCCTAAGGATGAAGACCTGTTCGGAATCGAGATTACCTACAATGAATCGTCTGCAATGACACGCTCGCTTGCAAAAATGGAAGAAAAAAGCGTGTTTGCGGCGCCGGGCTTGCAGTATATAGAAGTTCCAAATCTTGCAAAAGGCACAGAATACACGTTCACCGTAAAAACAATGGACACAAGCGGAAACAAAAGTGCCGGTGTTACTGAAAAAGCAACGCCGGTTGCGGTGGATTCAAAAGAACCTCTGAAGATTGACTTGAGCGTTCCGCCGGAAAAGAGCAACACGGCTATTACTATAACTGCGAATATTACAACAGCGGCGCAAAGCGTGGATAGAGTTGTGTATAAAAAAGACGGAAGCGAGGTTGCCTCAAAGCTTCTTGCGGATTCTTCCGCGACACCTGCCGTAAAGGGCAGCACTGATAGAACATGGACTTTTAAAATAACAGCCACAGACGAAACTGCGAACGGAACTTATACGGTTGCCGCAATCGACTCGGACGGACGCGAAGAGACAGCGCAGATTGCAATATCAAACTTTGATTTTACTGCGCCAAAAGTTGCGTCGGAATTAAAGGCTGAACTTTCACCCGAAAAAACTTCTGTTACGCTGACTTGGAAAGACCCGGATGACGAAGACTTTGACCATGTGGAAATCTGTTTTGTTTCAAACGACGGAACATCGGATTCTGCAAAGTCGGGTATCGACCCAGTTGCAAAAGGTGTTGAGAAAAAAGTTTTTACAGTTGAGCCAAGCATGGCTTATTACGAGTATTATATTGTTACCGTTGATACGCTTGGAAATAAAAGTTCTGGGATTTCAAAAAAAGTGTATGTTGCTGCGGTTTTAAAAATTCCGGAAGGATTTGTGGAAATTCCTGCCGTTTCAATTAAAGGAGGCGAACCTTGGACTCCAGCGTCAGATGTATTTGTAAGCGGACGTAAACTTGAAATCGCATCGTTCTACATAAGCGACCATGAGGTAACACGCGGAGAATACAAGGCTGTCATGGGTATCGACCCAAGCACCGCCAAGGCTTATGACAAGGACGGAAATGAGCTTACAGGTGATGATGCTGTAAAAAACAACCCTGTAAACTATATCAGCTGGTATGACGCGCTTGTATACTGCAATACGCTTTCTATTAAAAACGGCTTAACTCCTTGCTATGCAATCGGCGGAAAAACGAACCCAAATGAATGGGGTGCTGTTCCGACAGCAAACGACAGCACATGGGATGCCGCAACATGCGACTCTAAAGCAAACGGCTTCCGTCTGCCGACAGAGGCAGAGTGGGAATGGGCTGCGCGCGGCGGCGAAAGCTACACCTATGCCGGAAGCGACACCATAGATGAGGTGGCGTGGTATTATAGCAATATGAACGGAACAAGGGATGTAAAGACCAAAAAGGCAAACGCTTACGGACTTTACGACATGAGCGGAAACGTATGGGAATGGTGCTGGGACTGGTATGGTAGCATATCAAGCGGAACGCCAGATACGGGCTCGGCGTCGGGCTCTGGCCGCTGTCAACGCGGTGGTTCTTGGCTCAGCAGCGCTAGCCGCACGCAGGTTGCCTACCGGTACGGCTACGACCTGAGCAACCGCGACGACAACTCTGGCTTCCGTGTAGTCTGCAACGCAAGATAACAAATATTATTCCATCCGGGCGGTAATTTTTTGTTACCGTCCGTTTTTTTTAGTATCAAGGTCATTTCGTGTTTAGACACAACTCAACATTCAGCATGCTCAATGACCACATGAATTAAAAAATCATTGCCGAACTTCCGTTATTTCCTATAAAATAAAACCATGAAAAGCATTTTGATAAAAGATACTACGCGGGATGAGCGCGAAAAAATTGTTCAGGAATCGTTGGGTTGCGGCTGGGATGTAGGCTGCGGAACTGGCTCTGCAGGAATTGACTACGCTCTTTATATCGAAGGAAAAGTTGATCTTAAGGATTTGAACATGGCGGCAAACTGCGGTTTTGAAGTGGCTCACCCCGCGGAAGAAAGGGCTTTGTGCTCCGGCGAGGGAGTTGCGGACTAAATGAAGATAAGGACAGCAAATATTTTGGACATTGACTCTATCATGGAGATTGAAAACCGTTCATTTTTGCCTCAGGTCCGGGAAAAGCGCGGGCTCTTTTTGGAAAGGCTGAATGTTTTTTCTGGAGGTTTTATCCTTTTAGTTGATGAAAGTTCCGGTGTAAAAGGCGGCGGTTCTGAGGGCGAAAAGGTTTGCGGATATTTTTGTACGGAAAGATGGAAGGAAATCTCGCGCGGGTCTGATATTTTTTCAGTCGGGCATGATATTTCTAAAACTCATTGTTCCGACGGTCCTGTGCTGTACATTTCTTCGTTTGCCGTTCTGCCTGAATTCCGGGGCGGAGGACTGGGCGGAAAGTTTTTTTGCGATGCCCTTGAATTTATAGAAAAAAGTCAGCGGGGGCTTAAAGAGGTTGCTCTTCTGGTGAATGAAAACTGGTCCGCCGCAAGGCATATCTACAAAAAAAATGGATTTTCTGAATGTTTTTTAATTGATGGTGTCTTTGAAAATGATGAAGGTCAGCCGGAAAACGGAATTGTCATGAATAAAACGCTCGGGGTTTGTCATAAAGACTGACGCGGCAGTCAGCCTTGTTTTTATGCTGAAAGACCGGGCGTTGTTGAACGGTTGTTTTGCAATGTGTCAGCCCCGATAATTATTCTTCTTCCATTGTTAAATTGTTCTTAAAGTGGTAGATTGTACAAAACGAATTTTTTTACGAGGCTATAAAATGGCAAAAGACAAAGTTATTCTTGCGTATTCTGGCGGACTTGATACAACTGTTATCATTCCCTGGTTAAAAGAAAATTATGATTATGATGTAATTGCTGTCTGCATTGATGTAGGACAGGGTGATGACTGGGAAACGATTAAAAACCGTGCGCTGAAGACTGGTGCTTCTGCTTGCTATGTTGTGGATGCAAGGCAGGAATATATTGAAGAGTATGTATGGACTGCGTTAAAGGCGAATGCGGTTTATGAAGATGAATATCTTTTGGGAACTTCAACAGCGCGTCCTCTTATCGGAAAAATACTTGTTGAATATGCGCGCCAGGAAAAAGCGGTTGCAATTTGTCACGGTGCGACTGGAAAAGGAAACGACCAGGTTCGTTTTGAGCTTGCAATAAAGGCTTTTGCTCCTGATATTAAGGTTATTGCCGCTTGGCGCGATGACAAATGGAATATGGACAGCCGCGAGGCAGAAATTAAATTCCTTGAAGACCGCGGACTGGAAGTTCCTATGAAGAAAGACCAGTCTTATTCCCGCGATGAAAATGTATGGCATCTTTCTCACGAAGGTCTTGAGCTTGAAAAAACAGAAAATGAGCCTAACTACAAGCACATGCTTAAAAATACAACTGTTCCGGAAGAAGCCTCTGATGAAGGTGAGTACGTAACAATCGATTTTGAAAAAGGAATTCCTGTAGGTTTGAACGGAAAAAAGATGAATGCCCTTGATCTTTTGAACGAGCTTAACGTAATCGGCGGAAGAAACGGAGTCGGTCTTGTAGATATTTGCGAAAACCGCTGCGTAGGAATGAAGAGCCGCGGTGTCTATGAAACTCCTGGTGGAGCAATACTTTATTTTGCGCACAGAATGATGGATCATATCTGCCTTGACCGCGATACTTACCACTTTAAGCAGCACGTTTCTTTAAAAATGGCTGAGCTTATTTACGATGGAAAGTGGTTCACAACCCTGATGGATTCATGCATTGCTTTTATGGATAAGACAGAAGAAACTGTAACCGGCTGGGCAAAAGTAAAAGTTGTAAAAGGCGCAATCCGCGGCGCAGGCTCAGGTTCAAAATACAGCTTGTACAACGAATCAATCGCTTCGTTCACAACAGGTGAACTTTACAACCACAAAGATGCCCAGGGCTTCATAACCCTCTTCGGCCTCCCCCTCAAAGTCCGCGCTATGATGGAGCAATCGGTGGGTGAAGGACAGGCAATAGCAGAAAGCAAAAGTCTTAAGAAGCGACCAACAGAATAAAATTTTACTCAATAGGGTGCGAGTGGCGCAGCACCCGTCCACCGATTGCGCGAGCCGCCCCGCCGGCGAGACAAAAGGTAGGAGAAGGACAGGCAATAAAAGAAAGCAAGAGCTTTAAAACAAGGCCAACGGAATAAAATTTTACTCAATAGGGTGCGAGTGGCGCAGCACCCGTCCACCGATTGCGCGAGCCGCCCCGTCGGCGAGACAAAAGGTGGGAGAAGGACAGGCAATAAAAGAAAGCAAAAGTCTTAAGAAGCGACCAACAGAATAGTATATAAAATCGACTTCCTGTCGATTTTATAACTCAAGAAAATCTTAAAAGATTTTCTTGAAATTCTTGTGCTTTCTTTATGACGTGCCATCCGTGGCACTATTTTAATAATTATAGAATATGAACGGTGGCGCAGCACCCGTCCACCGATTGCGCGAGCCGCCCCGCCGGCGAGACAAAAGGTGGGTGAAGGACAGGCAATAAAAGAAAGCAAAAGCTTTAAAACAAGGCCACAGGAAAAACATGACTATTAATGCAGAACAACTTTATTTTATTCTTGATAATACTCCTCCAGAACAGAATATTATGCTGGTTGGAAAACACGGAATCGGAAAAAGCCGTATTCTTGAAGAATATTACTCTGAAAAAAAATGTAAAGTTGTCACTTTGTTTTTGGGGCAGATGAGCGACCCCGGCGACCTTATCGGGCTTCCTGAAAAAAATGAAAAAACCGGAAAAACCGATTTTATGCTGCCGTACTGGTTTCCTCTTGATAAAACGCCGGTTGTTCTTTTTCTGGATGAATTGAACAGGGCGCGACCGGAGGTCCTTCAGACGATTATGGATCTTGCCTTGAACCGTAAGCTTGCTGGAAAGACACTTCCTGAAGGCAGCCGGATTATAAGCGCGGTAAATAACGGCGGTGAATATCAGCTTACAGATTTGGATCCCGCGCTTGTCTCCAGGTTTAATATTTATGAATTTTCTCCGACTGTAGGCGACTGGCTTAAATGGGCTGAGACTGCCGGTGTTGACGAAAGAATATGTTCGTTCATAAAAGAAAATCCTGAATATCTTGACGGAAACGAGCAGAACGCCGAATTACAGAACCTTGAGCGCACTCCAGACCGCAGAAGCTGGGAGCGGGTTTCTTCCATAATAAAAAAATCTCCGGAACTTTCTGATTGCTACAAAACTCTTGTGTCGGGAATTGTAGGAAATAAAGCGGCGTCAGTTTTTTTTCATTTTATAAATGAAAATACCGTTCCTTCTGCAAAAGAAATTCTTTTTGGCGATTTTAAATCAGCTGTGCCAAAACTTGAAAAGCTCAATGTTCCTCTTGTTTCACAAGTTTCTTCTTCTTTGTTTAATTTTATTGAGGCAAAATCCTCTGAAATCGAAGTTTCTCCGGAAAAAACAGCGAAAATTTCTGAAAACCTTGTATCTTACTTTGAATATCTTGAAAAAACTTCAAGGGAATCTGTTTCGTACTTTGCCAGTTTGTGGTCTGCTAATGAATATCCGCTGACCTTGGCGTTTATCGGCATGCATTGCATTGATTTGTATAAAAAACTTATGGCGGCCTTTGAAGAATAGCAGATGAATGTCGAAAACCGCCTGAAAAACATAATAAACGAATGGTTTTATTCGGAGCCTCTTCTGTTTGCTACAGCCTGTTCTCATGTACTGATGGAAAATTCGCAGATGAACGTTCCTGTTCGTTCCGGCTGTTTGCGTATAGAATTTAATCCATCCCTGTTGGAAAACTGTTCAGACCGCAATCTTTCAGAATACTTGAAAATCGAAGTTTACCGCATTCTTTTGCAGCATCCGTACAGGCGGGAACCTTACTCCGCGAATAAAAATATCCTGCTGCTTGCAAGCGATGCGACTATAAATCAATTTTACAAGACGGAGGTTCGCCTTGAAGGCGTTGAATATCTAAAAAGCCTTGCAAAGCGATTCAAGGAGCTTGAAAATCCTTTGGGCGAAGAATGGGCTGGGACAGAAGAAGAAAAATTCTTTATGCGGAATCTGAACATTGACCGCAGGACCGGGCGTTTTTATGCGGAGGACAATCTTTCCTTTGAGGACTGGTACAAGTGGATTTTTTTTCTTGTAAAGCATATTTCCACGGAAGGGCAGAGCGCGGGAAATTCTGTCTATGCTGAAAAAGACGCGTTTGTTTCCGATGCCGCGGATTTGTGGGAAGAAAACGAAGAGGCGCAGGAAAATATTCAGAAAAATATCCAGAAAGTTGAGATAGACGGCGGCTGGGGCGAGCTTGGCGGCGGACTTAAGCGTGAAATTCAGGATCAGGCAGATTTTTCAATGGATTATAGGCGCGCGCTTTCTCAGTTCAGGCAAAACATTGTTTCTGCTTCAAGGAATCTTACCCGGATGAAGCCCAGCAGGCGGTTCGGTTTTAAGGCGATGGGAAGCCGTTATCAGCGCAAGGCAAATGTTCTTGTTGCAGTCGATGTTTCCGGTTCAATTACGGATGAAAGTTTTAACAGATTTTTCCACGCGATAAACAATATTTTTTTTCTTGGAATTATAGAAAAAATCGATGTGATTTTTTTTGATACAACATTGAAATTTTCAACGCCTGTTTCTATCAAAAAAAAGATTGGCCTGAAGGAAATTCAGGGGCGCGGTGGAACAAATTTTCAGTGTGCGGTGGATTTTTTCACTTCACACAAGGAATACAATGGTCTTATAATTTTTACAGACGGGCAGGGGAATCCGCCGGTTATGCGTTCTAGCCAGAATGTTCTGTGGATTTTAACAACCCGCCTTGACTATGAAAATTCCAGACCGTGGATAAATTTATTGCCGGGAAATAAGTCAACTTATATGCCGTTTTAAGGATTTTTTATGCAGGAAGCTCAAAAGGATATTGAAAGCGATTTTTGGAAGGAGATTTTACGCCATCTTCAGCACAGGAATATGAGCCGGATTGAAGCAAGGCGTTTGCCGCTTTCGGATGCGATGAATGAAATTGAAAATTTCAGCAAGCGGCACCCAGATATAATTTTCCGCGTTGAAGACAAAAAATCGTATATAACGTGGGAAACAGAAATTACAGAAACAATAAAATTTCGTCTTTTTATTCAAAACCAGATAAAAGCAAGCCTTTTGCAGGAAAACGCCGGCGAATGGACAAAAATCGCCGATGCGAAATTTCCGAACAATCCGTTTCCGGAAGTGGAGCTCTTGCTGTCAAACCGTGAAAAATACGTCGCCGGCTTGCAGAATGAGAAAAAAATCGGTCGGGTTGATGAAATTCAGGCAAAAATTTCTATTGAGCTTATAAAAGCGGTTCTTATGAAAAAATTCCGTAAAGACATTTCTTCCGTTGCTGTAAAAATTGAGGAAAATTGCTACAGAGCGGAAGTCCTTTCTGAGGGAGAACGCCGTTCTTTCAGTTTTTCAAAAGAAAATCTTCCGGAAGAACTTTCTGTTCTGAACTGACTGTTTAGTCGTCCTCTTCGTCAAATTCTTCTTCGTCGCCAAAATCGTCGTTGTATTTGTATGGATTTGTATAGCCGTCTTCTGGCTCTACGTCGTCAAAAGGCTCGTAGATGTCGTCGTCTGCATCGTCAAATGCTTCTTCATAGCTTTCGTAGTCTTCGTCCATGTCATCCAGAGTGTCATCGGGATATTTATCGTTAAAATCATCCTCGAATTCATCATCAAAAGAAAAAGGACCGTTAAAAAGATTCAAATTGTTGCGCGCAGACATATATAATCTCCAAAGAAATTAAACAATCCCCATTCAGAAACTATAAAGTAACTCCGCGGTTTAGGCAACATAAATTTTTTAACTTTTGTGAATTCAGCGCAAAAATTGAATCCGCCGCTGCTTTCGCTTACGTCCTGTAAGCTCAATCCGCGGCGTCTCCGCTCGCTGTCGAAGATGTCCAATAAGTATCTTTTATGTCATTTTCGGGCTTGACCCGAAAATCTGAATGTATATGTTAAAATCATTTTGAGATTGTTGCATCAAGTACGCCAATGACATTTGGAACTTATTGGACATCACCTTTTCCTCCCTGATCGGTCGGCGCTCGCTTCGCTTCGAATCCTGATTTTTTTAGTTTCTAAATATTCTGTTGAATAAAAAAAAGGACTGCCTGTTATGGCAATCCTTCCTGGGACGACAGGATTCGAACCTGTGGAATGACGGCACCAAAAGCCGTTGTCTTACCCCTTGACGACGTCCCAAAATATATGCAAAAAGCTGACTAATCTTCTGAACCAGCAGCCTCTACATGACCAGCATTATACTCACTAATTATCTTGTTTTGCAAGTCCGTTCTGAATTCCGGGCTAATCGGGTGAGCGACATCTTTATATTCGCCGTTCGCAGTTTTTCTGCTTGGCATTGCAATAAAAAGACCATTCTGACCTTCAATGATTTTAACATTATGAACAACAAAGCAGTTGTCAAATGTTACTGTAACATAGGCTCGAAGTTTACCTTCATTTTCGACTTTACGAATGCGCAATTCTGTGATTTGCATAAGCCTTTCTCCTTATTATTGCAAAAAAACACTGCAAAGACTATTGCGTAACTACACATTTTAAGCCTTCATCATTAAGTATTTTTGCAGCTATTTTAGCTTCTTCCCATGAAGCGTAAATGCCAAAAACAGTAGAACCTGAACCAGACATCTCAGAATAAAGGGCGTTTGTTTCCCTTAGTTTCTGTAAGGCAATATCTATTTCAGGATATTTTAACTTCAATGCCTCTGTGAAAGTATTCTTGAATTTCCATTCGGAAACCGGAGAAAAATACATTTTTTCCAAATCACCGAGCAAAGGATACTTTATTTTTCCATTGTTGGCAAGAAGTTTGTCCACAAGAATATATGCTTCCTTTGTGGAACTGTGAATTTCAGGAAATATCATAACAAAGTATAAATCCCTGCGCTTTTTTATAACCCTGACAAATTCTCCGCGTCCGGTAACAACGGCGCAGCAAGTTCCGGCTGAATCACAATGGGTAAAGAAAAAAACATCGCTTCCGACTTCAGAAGCAATTGAGTCAAGCTGCTTTTCAGAAAGTCTTATGCCTTTTAGTTTTTCTAAAGCCCTTATGAACGCAGCGGCATCTGAAGATCCGCCGCCCAGCCCGCCACCTGCAGGAATGTGTTTTTCAAGAATCACGTTTACTGCGAATCCAGAAATCCCTGTAACGGAGCAAAAAGCCTTGTATGTATTTGAAATGGTATTGTTTTCCGGCAGTTCCATATCCTCGCAGGTAACCGTGCAGCCGGAACCGGAAAATTCCGAAACCGTTAGTTTGTCTGCAATCGAAACTGTCTGAAAAATGCTTTCCAGATTATGAAATCCATCCTGCCTTTTTGGCAAAACCTTAAGACCAAGATTTATCTTTGCGGGCGCAAAAACAACGATTTCACTCAACATACTTTAAAAAGTATAGCATAATCATTTTTGTTGTCAATTTTTTTTAGGTGTTTTTTTAGTTTTGTCTCTGTCTTTTCTGCCGGTAGTGTGTTCCGCATTGGACAATGTAAATTTTGTCATCTTCAACTTTGTAGACAAGCCGGTTTGCCAAATCAATTCGTCTGCTCCAGTAACCTGAAAGTTCATGCTTTAGTGCTTCTGGCTGACCTTTGCCTT
>OIWT01001967.1_pt1 | contig 22554 bp, 8 predicted proteins | sample 1587701 | NCBI WGS metagenome assembly OIWT01 (sample SAMEA3888904, study PRJEB22519) | human gut metagenome | biome: human gut; feature: human-associated habitat; material: faeces | place: Denmark | collected 2009
CCGCCTCCACGCGGTCGCCCCGCGCCACGCAGAGGTCAACCCCCGCGCGCACGTCGATCGCCGCCTGCGCCGTCTCCCGTCCCGCACCGAGCAGGAAGGCGGCCCGGGCCACCTTCTCCGCATCGACCGCCGCCACGAACCCCGCGCGCCCCGCCACGGCCATCCGCACCGGCACCGGTTCCATGAGCTGCCGCCGGAACGCCTCCAGGTCGCCGCCCTGCAGCGCCACCATGCGCGCGAACCGTTGGTACGCCGCGCCGTTTTCAAGGTTCCGCCGGCACAGGGCCTCCGCGTCTGCGAGCGGCTGGTTCCGCGCAAGCGACAGCATCCACGCCGCGAGCCGCACGGAAAGCGCGGCGACGTCGCGCGCGCACGGCCTTCCCATAAGGACGTCCAACGCCTCGCGCACCTCGTTCGCGTTCCCCACGGCGAAGCCGAGCGGTTCGTCCATCGCCGTGACGAGCGCGGCCGCCCGGCGTCCTGCCCCCTTCGCCCCCTTCACGAGGGCGTGCGCGAGCGCCACGGCCTCGTCCCGCGTCTTCATGAACGCGCCCGCGCCGCACTTGACGTCGAAGACGAGCGTCCGGGCGCCCTCGGCGAGTTTCTTGGAGAGGATCGAGGCGACGATGAGCGGGATCGAGGGCACGGTGCCCGTCACGTCCCGCAGGGCGTAGAGCTTCCGGTCAGCCGGGGCGATCTCGGCCGTCTGCACCGTGAGGGAGCATCCGCAGTCCGCCACCACCTTCCGGTAGTCGGCGAGGGAAAGGGCCGCGACGTAGCCGGGGATGGACTCCATCTTGTCCGCCGTGCCGCCCGTGAGGCCGAGTCCGCGCCCCGTGAGCGAGGGCACCGCGAGTCCGCACGCCGCCGCAAGCGGCTGGACGACGAGCGAGAGCTTGTCGCCCACGCCGCCCGTCGAATGCTTGTCCGCCGTCGGGGCGGAGAGGCCGGCCCAGTCGAGGCAGGTCCCCGAATCGCGCATCGCCTCCGTGAGGGCCTGGGTCTCGGCGTCGGTCATGCCCCGGCAGCAGACCGCCATCGCGAACGCCGCCATCTGGTAGTCGGGCACCCCACCCTGCGTGTAGGCCGCCACGAGCGCACGGATGTCCGTCCCCGCGAGTTCGCGTCCTTCCCGTTTCCGGTCCAACAGCAGCTTGACGATCATGGCGGTCCCCCTTTCCCCTCTCAGCCTTCCAGCAGCATGTCGCTCTTGGGGAGGAGCGGGCGGCCGCGCAGGAAGTCCCCGCCCGCGAGTTCGCGCGCCCCCTCGGCCTTGAGCGACGTGATGAGGAGGACGCCGTCGCCCGTCCGCACGACGGGGCCGCGTTCGCGGCACGCCACCACGGTCCCCGGCAGCTCCGCGCGCCAGGCGGGGTCGGCGTCCGCCGTCTTGAGGAAGTCGACGCCCGTCACGACGACACGCCCCGTGTTGCCCTTGCGGCGGAAGCGCGCGGGCAGGAACGTGTAGCAGCCCGGCCAGGGCGTGTAGGCGCGCAGCAGGCGTTCGATCTCGCGGGACTTCGCGTTCCAGTGGATGAGGCCGTCCGTCTTCTTGATCTTGTGCGCGAAGGTCGCCCGCGCATCCTCCTGTTCGACGGGCGGGGGGAGCGCGTCCGCCTCGATGAGTTTCAGGGTCTTCGCGAGCGTGACACCGCCGGCGATCGCGAGGCGCTCCATGAGCGTGTCGCCCGTGTCGTCCGAGTAGATCGGCTCCACGGCCGTGCGCAACACGGGGCCGTCGTCCATGCCGCGCCCCATGCGGATGACGGAGACGCCCGTCAGCTCGTCCCCCGCGAGGAGGGCCGCCGTGACCGGCGACGCCCCCCGGTACTTCGGCAGCAGGGAGAAGTGGCAGTTGATGCAGCCGTGCCGCGGCATGTCGAGGATGTCGTCCTTCAGAAACTGCCCGAACGCGACGACGGCGATGACGTCCGGCTTCTTCGCGCGCAGCCAGGCGACGGCCTCCGGCGCGTTGACGTTCTCCGGCGTGATGCATTCGACGATGCCGCGCGCGCGCGCGTATTTCCGGCACGGACACGGCGTGAGGTCGCGGCCCCGCCCCGCCGGACGGTCCGGCTGCGTGACGACGCCGACCACCTGGAGACCGGGAAGCCGGAGAATCGCGCGCAGGCACATGGCCGACGCCTGCGATGAACCCATGAAGACAATGCGCATGGCTTTAGTATAGCATAGTTGACGGTTTCGTGCGGCCACACTCGCCAAGCGGGCCTTCCGCTTCTGCGGTGAGACGGAACGGCAAGCGGGAACCACTGCAAGGCGGTGGTGGGTGGGAGTGGGAGGTGGGAGGGAGAGGGACGCCTCAGGAGGGGGATCTCACGCAGAGGCGCGGAGAGGCAGAGAGCGCAGAGTGGGAAATTGAGACGACGATGGGGAACGAGAGAGCCGGCGACATTTCAAGACGTATCTTGTCGCCATGAATCTCCCGCTTGGATTGCTTGTCAACTTCGGCAGGGAGAAGCTTGTCGCCGGCTATGTCCGGGTCGTCAACGGATTCGACGAATCCTCTTCCCACTCAACCCCATGACCCCTCTCAACCTCACGCCCCTCTCAACCCAATCAATCTCTGCGCTCTCTGCCTCTCCGCGCCTCTGCGTGAGGCAAAAACGACAACGACGCGAGATTCGACGAATCCTCTGCCCTCTCAACCCCATGACCCCTCTCAGCCTCACGCCCCTCTCAACCCAATCAATCTCTGCGCTCTCTGCCTCTCCGCGCCTCTGCGTGAGTCAAAACGACAACGCGCGAGACGCCGGGCTCCGAGGCGGCGGCAGACGCATCCTCCATCTGGTATAATGTTGACGGCAGCAGCGAACAACCGTCAACGGCGGAACAATCGGGCTGGCGACCGTAAGCTGAAGCTACAGGACGTGAAGGAGACGAAAAGATGACGACACACTACACGCTCGACGGGAAGAAGATTTCCCTCCTCGGCTACGGGGCGATGCGCCTGCCGACGACGGACGGCAAGCACGCGGTGCCGTGGCAGAAGGAAGGCTATTCCGACAAGGCCATCGACCAGGAACTTCTCAACCGCCAGGTCAAGATGCTCCTCGACGGCGGCGTGACCTACTTCGACACCTCGCCCGCCTACTGCCGCGGCGAGTCGGAGGCCGCGCTCGGCAAGGCCCTGAAGGCGAGCGGCTACGCCCGCAAGGACTACGTCGTCGCGACGAAGCTCTCCAACCTCGCGCCCCAGCAGTATCCGCTCGCGGCCTGCAAGAAGATGTTCGAGGACTCGCTCAAGTTCCTCCAGACGGACTACATCGACAACTACCTCCTCCACTCCATTGGCAACGGCGGCTTCAAGACGTTCTCCAGGCGCTACCTCGAAAACGGCGCCCTGGACTGGTGCGCCGAGCTGCGCGCGAAGGGCCGCATCCGCCGCCTCGGCTTCTCCTACCACGGCGACCCCAAGGCGTTCGAGTGGTGCATCGAGCGCCACGGCACGTACAAGTGGGACTTCGTGCAGATCCAGATGAACTACGTCGACTGGCGCCACGCGAAGGAGGTGAACGCGCGCAACCTCGACGCCAAGTACCTCTACGAGACGCTCGCGAAGCTCAACATCCCCGTCGTCATCATGGAGCCGCTGCTCGGCGGGCGCCTCGCGCGCTACAACTACGCGCTCGCGCAGGAACTCACCCCCCTCGACCCGGAGGCGACGCTCGCGCAGTGGGCGTTCCGCTTCTGCGGCACGTTCCCGAAGGTGATGACCGTCCTCTCCGGCATGACGCGCACCGAACACATCGAGGAGAACCTCGTCACCTTCTCGCCGCTCAAGCCCTGCCGCGCGAACGAGCTGGCCGCCCTTGAGCGCGCGGCGCAGCGGATGCTCGCGCTCAACACGATCCCGTGCAACAGCTGCAACTACTGCATGCCGTGCCCGTACGGGCTGGACATCGTCTCGCTCCTCCAGTTCCGCAACAGCGTCCTCACGGCGAAGACGATGCCGTCCGCAAAGGAGGTGCTGAAAGCCTACGCGAAGGCCGTGCCGGAGGAACTGCGCCGCGCCGACCACTGCACGGGGTGCGGACGCTGCACGCCGCATTGCCCGCAGATGATCGACATCCCGCGCGAAATCGCCGCGATCGACGAGTGGATCGACGCGCTCAAGGACCAGGAGGTCGTGAAGAGATGGACGTTTTAACGCAAAGAGCGCAGAGGGGAACGCAAAGAGCGCGCATTGGAAGCAAGGAGATGAACTCATGAAAGCACACGTCAAGTCAAAGCTCAGAACGGCTGCGCTGCGCCTGCTGGCGCTAGTGTCGCTCGCCGCCGTCTGCGGCGCGTTCTACGGGCTGCCGACGGCGAAGGCCCTGCGCATCCAGCCAACGCCGACGTTCCTCTTCCTCGCCGTCCTCATGCTGGCGCCGCTCGTCGGACGCTTCTTCTGCGCGTGGCTCTGTCCGCTCGGCGTGCTGCAGAGCGTCGTCCACTTCCTCACGCATCCGAGATCGCACGTCCGCCGCGTCTGCACGCGCCTCCCCGAGACGCGCGTCCAGCGGATCGTCCGCTGGAGCGTCTTCGCGCTTGCGGCGGGACTCGTCGCGGCGGGGTTCGGCGCGCTCGGCTGGGCCCTCACGCCCTATTCGATCGTCGGCAAGGCCCTGATCGGCTTTGCGCCGGGACTCGTCCTCGCGGGCGTCGTGCTGGTCCTCGCGGCCGTCGGTTCGGGACGCGCCTGGTGTAACTGGGTCTGTCCGATGGGGACGCTCTTCAACCTGCTTGCGCAGAAGGCGCGGTATCCGCACACGATTGACCTGAAGGAGGGGTGCGGAGCCTGCCGCAGGTGCTTCGCCGCGCCGCCACCCGCCAAGGCGAAGGCCGGCGACGCGGCGGGCGGCGTGACGCGGCGCGAGCTCATGTCGGGCATCGGCCTCCTCGCGGCGGCGGAGGTCGTGGAGAAGACGACGGACGGCGGCTACGCGCCCGTGTCCCTGCCGGGCGTCCCCGCGCGTCCCGCCGAGGTCCTGCCGCCCGGCGCGGTGGACCGCGCGCTCTTCAACCGGCTGTGCGTCGGCTGCGGCGCGTGCATCGCGGCGTGCCCCGAGAAGTGCCTCGTCCCCTCGACGTCGCTCAAGACGTTCGGCCAGCCGAAGATGGACTTCCGGCGGAGCCACTGCCGCCTCGCCTGCCCGCAGAAGTGCGCGGCGGTGTGCCCGGCGGGCGCGTTCCGGCTTCTCGACCACGTTGCGCGGCGCGACCTCCACATGGGCCACGCGATTTGGAAGAAGGACCGCTGCCTGCGCACGGCGGAGGACGTCCCCTGCACGGCGTGCCAGCGCAAGTGCCCCGTCAAGGCAATCGTTCTCGTCAAGGGCGTGCCGGTCGTCGACAAGGGCACATGCATCGGCTGCGGCGCGTGCGAACACGTCTGCCCCGTGCGGCCGATGCCCGCGATCTTCGTGAAGGGCTTCGAGCGCCAACGCATCGTCCGCCCCTTCAACGAGGGCGACCTCGTCGCGGAGATGAAGGGCCTCCTCACGCGCGGCGAGGCGGCGTCCGTCGCCGCCGTGGACGGCGTGATCGTCGCCCGCGAGCAGGGGCGCGGCGTCCAGCCGCTCCTGAAGCTCCTCGACGCGGGAAAGCTCCGCCGCGCGCTCGTCGTGGACAAGGTGATCGGCCGCGCCGCCGCCGCGATCTGCCTCGTCGGGCGCGTGCGCAAGGTCCACGCCCTCATGATGGGCGAGGACGCCGCCGCGCTCCTGCACGCGCACGGCGTCCTCGCGACGGCAGACCGGACGGTGCCGCGCATCCTCAACCGAGACCAGTCCGCGTCGTGTCCGCTGGAGGCCCGCGTCGAGAAACTGGAGGACCCCGCCCAGATGGTCGAGGCCCTGCGCGCCTTCAGGCCCGCCGGCAACGGCAAGTAGACGCCCCGTCCGTCCCCCGGTCGCGACAAGCGCGACCCTCCCGCAGAGTAGCCCGCAGTCAGTACCCGTAGAGTCACAGTCGGGGATCCGCAACGGGAGGGTCGCGCTTGTCGCGACCGGAGAGGGACACAACGCGGGAGGGTCGCGCTTGTCGCGACCGGGTTCCGCAGGGTTGCCCGCGGTCAGCGGAAGAAGAGGACCGTGCCGTGCGCGACGTTCCAGGCGAGCGTCCGCCCGTCGTCCGAGAGCGCAAGGCCGTTCGGCGCGCGAATGCCCTCCGCGCCAACGAGGTCGAACGTCACGTTCTCCAGCCCCTCCGGCGCCGTGTCGAACGCCCACACCGGCACGCGGCGCGGCGTCTTCTTCGCGGCCTCGGCCGCAACGTCCACCACGACGCGCGCGCCCGGCAGGAAGACGAGTCGCGTCGCCGGGTCGATCGTGCCGCAGCGCCGCGCCGCGTCCACCGTGAAGCGGATCTCCGACGCGGCCTGGCCGACGGTGTTCGAGACGACGAGGGACGCGGCCGCGACAACGCCCGTCCCCGAAAGCGCAACGACGCCCGTGCCGTCGCGCCCGAGGATGAGGTTCTTCGCCGTCGTGAACGAGCCGCCGGAGACGGTAAGCACGCCCCGCGCGTCGTGGTACTGCTGGAGGACGTCGCCGTTCGCATGCCAGCGGAAGAGGTCGTTCGTCGTCGCGCCGCCGAGGTAGACGTTGTGCCCCGTCGTGAACGCGCCCGCCGTCAGCGTGTAGCGCCCGTGGCCGCCGAACGCGCCGATCACCACCTCGCCGCGCGTGTTCACGGTCTCCAGCGCGGGATTGTCTACGATCGAGACGCGCCCGCCGTCGTGGAAGACATCACCGTCCGCGTTCGGCCCCTCCGCGACGAGGAAGTTGCTCTGCTCCTGCGTGAACGTGCCCGCCACGCGCAGCTCGCCGTGGACGAACGACGTGCCGCGCGCGCCCGTGAGCGCGGCGGCATTGCCCACCGCGACGCCGCAGAAGCCATTTCCAATCGGCTGCCTGCAGTAGGCCGTCAGGGAGGCGCCCTGCGCGATCTCCACGCGGCCCGTCGCGAAGAGCGTCGAGGAGGTCCGCTGGTCGTTCCCCGGCGTGCCGATGTGGAGGAGGTCCCACGTCCCCGTCTTGACGTGGCCGCGCCGGACGAGGTATTCGCCGACGCCCGTCCCCCGCCCGATGTAGTTCAGGCACCCGAGCCCGGAGAAGACGCCCTCCCAGGCCGTGTCGAGGAGAACGGTCGCGCGCCCGCCGTTGCCGCCGAGGGCAAGCTCCCACAGAAGCGGCAGGTCCGGCCGCGCCCGGTCCCGGAAAACGACGTCCACCGTCTCGCCCGCGCGCGTCGGCTTGAAGGCGTGGAAGAAGACGGTCTTGGAGGTCTCGCGTTCCGTCCGGAACACCGCGTCGTCCGAGAACGTCAGCGCGCCCGTCCCGAACGTGAAGCGCGTGTTCAGGTTGTGTTCCGCGCCGTCCGTCCGGGCGGATTCGTCCATGCCGCGCGTGATGAAGGCCGAGGCGCCGCGCACCGCGATCTCGCCGCCGTCGAGGTCAACCGACGACCGATCGGTGATGCTGCCCTTGGCGTTGCCCTGGTCCCACAGGCGGAAGACGGCATCGACGACGTCGAGTCGCCCGCCCGCGCCGATGCGCAGCACGGAATGCTGCGTCGTGTGGCCCGTGACCGCCAGCGTCGCGTTCGTGACGCGCAGCGTGGCCGTCCCCGCGCCGATGTTGTTGACGACGAGGTTCGTGACCGCCGTCGTCACCGCCACCGTCTCGCCGGCGACGACGACCGTGTAGTCGCCGCCGACCGCGTCGATGTACGTCGTGCGGGACGGATCGGGCAACATCCCTCCCATCCAGTTCGCCGCGTCGTCCCAGCGGCCCGAGACGGACGCCTTCCACACGGTGTCGCCGTCCGTCACCATCTGGAGCGCACCGGCATCGTCGAGCCGGGCGGGGTGGCCGTTGAGCGTGACGTGCACAAGCGGCGCGCCTGCCGTTCCGTTCGGGAAGCGGACGGACGCCGTCGCGTCCATCAGCTGGACGTCGAGCGTCTTGCCGTCCGCCACCGAGAGCGCATCCACCGTCAGCGTCTGCCCTTCCGCCACGCGGATGCGCGTCGTGCCCGCAGCCGCCGTCAGCGAGGCGAGGCGCAGGGACGAGGCGAACGCGAGCGTGCCACCCGAGACGGAGACGGAACCCGAGAAGTCACCCTGCGGGTTGAAGACCCATGTGCCCGTCCCCGTCTTGTCGAGCGAAACGCCCGCGTCGAGCGTGCCGGCGAACATGGCCGGTGCCGCCGAGGACGCGCCTTTCAGGACCAGCGTGCCCGCCGCCATGCCCGGCGCGAGCTTGACGGCGCCCTCCATCGTGAGCGGGCCCGTCCCCGCCTGCTCAAGGGCGACCTGGCCCGCCACGCCGGCATAGGTGTTCGTGAGCGTGACCGTGCGGTCGGTCGTCTCGCCCGCGCCCGTGTAGCGGAGCGTCGCGTTGCTGAAGAGGAAGTCGACGTCGCCGAGCCGGCCGGCCGTCCCACGCATCCCCAGGCAGTCCGCGACGAGCGTAACCTCCGCCCCCTGGACGGCCCCCACACGGCCCTTAAGCCGGTTTTCGCCCGCGAACACGACGGTGCAGCTTCCCCAGTTGAAGAAGAGCCGCGTCAGATAGTCTTCAGGCGGCTGCAGGTTGTTGAGAAAGATCGTCTCGACGGGGCAGAGGAACGTCAGCGCGGCGGAGAAATTGCACTCGCAGCAGAAGAACGCCGTGCCGCCCCGCGTGCCTACGGAGAAGCGGAACGGCCCCGCGCCGGAGACGACCGCATTGCGATTGCCACTGAGGAAGTTGTAGGCGCTGTAGGGCTCGATCGTCCCCCTCTCCGTGATCTCGATGCGCTGCGGCGACGAGACGCCGGGCAGGGACGGAATCGAGACCCAGCGAATCCGCGTGCGCGCGTCAACCGTCACAAGCCCCGTCGACGCGAAGACCGCCACCATGCCGGCGGCGGCGCCAGGAACGTGCTCGCCCGCGAGGCGGATCGGCCCGGCGCCCTCGAAGCGGGCCCCCGGCTCGCCGCCGCTCCCGTGGTTCGCGGCCCGCGTGCCGTAGCCCCATTTCCCGAGGACGAATTCGTCCACCGCGTTGTTGCGCACGGTCATCGTCTCGCCGCCATAGTTCGTCGTCATCAGCTCCACGCCGAGACGCAGGCGGGCCTGAAGCGCGGCCGCCGGGGTCACCGCCGTCTCGGCGGCGGAGAAGACGCCGAAGGGCTCGATCGGCACGTACTGCTCCTCCGCCGTCCCGTAGACGTAGCGGTGCGTGCCCTCGGTCAGGATCTGGAGAATCGAGTAGACGCCGTCGAAGTCGATGGTCGTCGCGGCCTTCCCCGCGAGCGCGTCGCCGAACACCGCCGTGTCGCCCGCCGCGCCCATGCGCCCGGCGGGCGTCTCGTACCGGCCGGGCACCTTGCCCTCCGCCCAGTTGTTCGCGTTCGTCCAGAAGCCGTCCTCGGCTCCCGTCCAGTGGTAGGTCCCGGCGGCCAGCGGCCGCGCCGCCGCGAGGCCGGCGGCAAACGCCAGGCACCATGCGATTCGTTTCATTCCCTCTTCTCCGTTTTACGACAATGTGCGATACGATGGACACCGTGACGATGGGCACCGTGAAGGAACCTTTTCCAAGGTTCGGCATAAGTATACACCTCGCCCCCCCCCCCTGTCAATTGTTCGTTTTAAGTTTACGCTCTTTTTCGTAGGAGTGGGTCGAAAAGGGGCTCCTCTCCCCTGTCTCTCCCACAGAACACACAGAAAATCGCGGGGTGGTCGCGGGCCTTGAAGTTCAGTGTATTCTGTGTGCCGCGAAGCGGCTTCAGTGTGTTCTGTGGTAAGACGGACGCGACAAGCGCGTCCCTCCCGTTTCGTACTCCCGCGCGACCGCAAGCTCGGCGCGACGGACTTTTCGGCCGACGCCCCGCTCCCGTTTCGTACTCCCGCGCGACCGCAAGGGCTACAGGAACCGGCCGGTCAGGCTCTCCGGGCAGCGCTTGACCACGGCGGGCGGGCCTTCGCAGACGAGGTGGCCGCCGGCGTCGCCGCCGCCGGGGCCGAGGTCGATGATCCAGTCCGCGCACCGCATCACGTCCACGTTATGCTCGATCACGACGACCGTGTTCCCGCCCTCGCGCAGCTTCAGGAGAAGGCGCATGAGCTTCGCGACGTCGTCGAAGTGGAGGCCCGTCGTCGGCTCGTCGAGCAGGTAGAGCGTGCGCCCCGTCGAGCGGCGCGAAAGCTCGGTGGCGAGCTTGATGCGCTGCGCCTCGCCGCCGGAGAGCGTCGTCGCCGACTGTCCGAGGCCGATGTAGCCAAGGCCCACGTCCACGAGCGTCTTCAGCTTCGCCGCGAGGTGCGGCACCTTCGCGAAGAACGCGGAGGCCTCCGCCACGGTCATGTCGAGGACGTCGGAAATCGTCTTGCCGTTGTACTTGACCTCCAGCGTCTCCTTGTTGAAGCGCCGTCCGCCGCACTGCTCGCACGTCACGTAGACGTCCGGGAGGAAGCTCATCTCCAGCTTCCGCACGCCGTCGCCGCCGCACGTCTCGCACCGCCCGCCCTTCACGTTGAAGCTGAAGCGGCCCGGACCGTACCCGCGCGCCTTCGCCCCCTCGGTCTTCGCGAACAGCTCGCGGATCTCCGAGAAGAACCCCACGTAGGTCGCCGGGTTCGAGCGCGGCGTGCGCCCGATGGGGCTCTGGTCGATCTCGATCACCTTGTCGATGTTCTCCACGCCCGTCAGCTTCCGGAACTTCCCCGGCACGGCCTTCGCCTGGTAGAAGCGCCGCATCAGTTCGCGCTTGAGCGTTTCGTCGATGAGCGTCGACTTGCCGCTGCCGCTCACGCCCGTCACCACGGTGAACGCCCCGAGCGGAATCCGCACCGTGATGTTCTTGAGGTTGTGTTCCGTGCAGCCGGAGAGGGTGAGGAAGCGCGTCTTGGAGGATGGGGGATGGGGGGATGGGGACTGGGCGATCGTCTTGCGTCCGGTCAGGTAGTCGGCGGTGAGCGTCTTCGCCTTCAGGAGGCCGGCGTAGTCGCCCTGGTACATCACGCGGCCGCCTTCGCGTCCGGCGCCGGGTCCGAGGTCGACGATGTAGTCTGCCGTGCGCATCATCTCGCCGTCGTGTTCCACGATGACGACGGTGTTGCCCCGGTCGCGCAGTTCGTGGAGCATCGCGATCAGCTTCTCGTTGTCGCGCGGGTGGAGGCCGATGGTCGGCTCGTCGAGGACGTAGAGGACGCCGACGAGGCCGCTGCCGATCTGCGAGGCGAGACGGATGCGCTGCATCTCGCCGCCGGAGAGCGTCGCGCTCGCGCGGTCGAGCGTGAGGTAGTCGAGCCCCACATCGTTCAGGAAGCCAAGCCGCTTGACGATTTCCTTCAAGACCTCCTTGACCGGCGCAAGGTCGCTGGAGACGGGCGGCGTCCCTGCGGCCCGGTCCAGGAGCTGCCGGAAGAACGCCAGCGCGTCCTTCACGGGCATGGACATCACCTCCACGATCGTCTTGTCCGCGACGGTGGCGGCGCGGGACTCAGGGCGCAGACGCGAGCCGTGGCAGTCCGGGCACGTCCGGTCGCTCTGGTACGCCTCGAACTTCGCGCGCCGCTCGTCGCTCTCCGCGTTCTCCATCATCCGCTTCACCGAGTCGAGCACGCCCGCAAAGGGCTTGTCCTCCTTGCGCCACGGCAACACGAGGTCGTCGTCGAACCCGTGCATGAGCTTGTGGCGGAAGTCGGCCGGCAGCTTCTCGTAGGGCGTCTCCAGACTCACCTTGTATTGCTTGGCGATGCGCGCGAGGATTTCGTTGTAGTACATGATCGCCATGTGCCCGGCGCGCCGCCAGGGGTGGATGCATTCGCGCAGGGGGAGCGTCTTGTCGGGGACGACGAGGTCCTCGTCGAAGAAATAGATGGAGCCGAGCCCGCCGCAGGTCGGGCACGCGCCGAACGGCGAGTTGAACGAGAACGCGCGCGGCTTCAGTTCGTCGAAGGAGAGGCCGCAGTCCGGGCAGGCGTTCTTCTCGGAGAAGACGAGCGGGGACGGTTGGCCCGCCACAGGATCCAGCACTTCCACGGAGATGAGGCCCTTGCCGGTCTTGAGGCCGAGTTCGACGGAATCGGTGAGGCGCGTCACGAACTGCGTGAACGCCGTGTCGCCGCCCTCGCCCTTCTCCGCCTTTCCGACGCTCTTCAGGCGGTCCACCACCACGTCGATGGTGTGGGCCTTCTTCTTGTCGAGGGCGGGGACCTCCTCGACGGGGTAGGTCGCGCCGTCCACGCGCACGCGCGCGAACCCGGCGCGCGTGATGTCCGCCAGCGTCTCCTCGTGGCGGCCCTTGCGCCCCTGCACGACGGGTGCGTAGAGGATGAACTTCGTGCCGGCGGGCAGCTTCAGGAGCGCCTCGACGATCTGCTCGGCGCTCTGCCGCCGCACGGGACGCCCGCACTTCGGGCAGTGCGCCACGGCGACCGACCCGTAGAGGAGGCGCAGGTAGTCGTGGATCTCCGTGACGGTCGCGACGATGGAGCGCGGGTTGCCGCCCGTCGTGCGCTGCTCGATCGCGATGGCGGGGGACAACCCCTCGATGCGCTCGACGTCCGGCTTCTGCATCTGGTCGAGAAACTGGCGGGCGTAGGCGGAGAGGGATTCGACGTACCGCCGCTGGCCCTCGGCATAGAGCGTGTCAAAGGCCAGAGAGGACTTCCCGCTGCCCGAAAGCCCCGTCACGACCGTAAGCGAATTGCGCGGAATCCGCACGTCCACGTTCCGCAGGTTGTGGACCTTGGCCCCTTCGATGATGATGTCTGTCATGGAAGGGGGTATTGTAGCACAATGTGCTATAATACGCCGCATGAGAAAGCACCTACTCCCCGTTCTCCTGCTGGTCGCCGCCGTCTGGTTCCTCTACTCCCAGACGGGCCGCTTCGAGTTCCTGCGCCTCGACGACCACGACTACACCTTCCGCTGTGCCTTCGTGAAGGACGGCCTCTCGGCGGCGAACGTGAAGGAGGCGTTCGCGAACCCGCGCCACGCCGCCATCTGGATGCCCGCCACCTACATCTCCTACATGGCCGACATCACCCTGTTCGGCCCCGGCATGGGCCCGCACCACCTCGTCAACGTCGCACTCCACACGCTCAACGCCCTCCTCCTCTACGCCCTCCTCCTCGCCCTTCTCCGTAAGCCCCCGATGGGAGGGACGCGCTCCGTCGCGTCCGCCGCCCTCGCCCTCCTCGCCACGGCCTTCTGGGCGCTCCACCCCCAGCGCGTCGAGGCCGTCGCCTGGATCGCCGGCCGCAAGGAACTCCTCTGCGCCCTCTTCACCCTCCTTGGCCTCCACTGCTGGCTGCGCCCCGGCCGCCGCTGGACGCTCGCCGCCTACGCCTGCTGCGCGCTTGCGTGCATGAGCAAGCCCACGGCCATGTGCTTCCCCTTCCTCGCGTTTGCCGTCGCCTGCCTCAACGACACACGAAACGACACAACCCTCACACTCACAACCGACAACGCGCCCCCGAAGACGCGCCCCCTCACCGCCTACCTCCCCCTCCTCGCCCTCGCCGTCGCCACGGGCGCCCTCGCCGTCTATTCGCAGACCCATCCGGAGGGGCGTCCCGAACTCGCCCTCTTCACGGCCTCGCTTCCCTGGCGCCTCCTCAACGCCGCCGTCTCGACGGGCCTCTACCTCTTCCAGGCCCTCGTCCCCGTCGGCCTCCACCTCGACTACCGCGCAACGCCCGGCCACTTCCCCCTCGACGGCCTCCTCGGCCTCGCCACCCTCGCCGCCGCCCTAGCCTTCGGCTTCATTCTGTACCGGGCATGGGGGGAAGGACGACAAGCGGACGACGGCACGGGCACGGACGCGCAGGAGCGCGTCCCTCCCGTCCTGACCGTACGGCGGCTTCTCGCCCTCCTGCTCTTCTTCTGCGCCGCCCTTGCGCCGACCCTCGGCATCTTCGGCAGCTTCGGCGAGGCCGCCCGGGCCGACCGCTTCTTCTACCTCCCCTCGCTCGCCCTCTCCTTCGGGCTTGGATTCTTCGTCCTCGACCTCTCGCGCACGGCGCGCCGAGGACGGCGCGCCCTACCATCACAATCCGTCCCCGGCCCGCAGCCGGACGGCCCGAACCTCCCCGACCGCCCGCATCCGGAACCGCAACGGTCCCCGAAAACGGGCCTCCCGCCTCTGCCCGCCCTCGCCGCGCTCGTCGTCCTCGTCGACTTCGGCGCCGCCTTCCCCCTCGTCGCCACCTACCGCAACGACTACACGGCCTTCTCGCGCACGCTCGCCTGCGACCCCGACAACGGACGCGCCCTCGCCCACGTCGCGAGCGAGGAATGTGCGCGCTTCGGACGCATCGACCGGGGCATCTCGCTCTACCGGCGCAGCCAGGAACTGCGCCCCCGCGACGACACCGCCGCGCAGCTCGCCTACACCCTCGCGCTGCGCGGCCTCTCCTCGGACTACGCGGAGATCCGCCGCCTCTGCGCCAAGTTCGCCTGCGACCACACCCTCGACCGCAAGGGGATGGCCCTGGAGGCCCTGGGCACCACGGCCATGCGCCAGCGGAAATGGGCCGAGGCCATCGCGTGCCTCGAAGACTCCATCAAGGCCCCCCAGCGGTTCTATTCGGCGGAAGACGCACGCCTCCGCCTCGGCGCCTGCTACTGCAACGCCGGGCGGGCAACGGACGCGATCCGCGTCTTCGAACCGCTCACGCAGTCCCGCCGCGCCGACATCGCCCCCCGCGCCCGCCAATTCCTCGACGCGCTCAAGCGCAACCCCAAGACCGTCCTGTTCTTCTAACCCACCCCGGGAGGGACGCGCGCCGTCGCGTCCGCCCCCCACACAACGCCCACCCAGGACGTCCACGGACGCGCGGGCCGCCGAGGACGTCGGCCCCTACCACGTACCCATGGTGCCGGCCCCTGTCCGCACCACATGGTAGGGCGCGACGTCCTCGGCGCGCCGCGCCAACGGGGACGCCCACGAGAACGCCCACAGGCACGCGGGCCGCCGAGGACGTCGGCCCCTGCCACGTACCCATGGTGCCGGCCCCTGTCCGCACCACATGGTAGGGCGCGACGTCCTCGGCGCGCCGCGCCCACAACGCCCACCCCGGGAGGGACGCGCTCCGTCGCGTCCGCCCCCCTCGGTTGCGCAGGAGCGCGACCCTCCCATAAACCGATTATCCCTATCCTCGTCCTCCACGATTATCCCTGTCCTCCATAAGACGTAAGGGATTTCACGTCGGAACGTTCCGACGTGAAATCCCACGCATGTCGGCTACCGCGCGCCACTTCACCTCTTGTTCCGAAGTGAAATCCCGCACATGGTCACGCAAGGGCTTCCCTGCCATGTTTCAAGATTTCATTGAACGAGCTGCGTTTTGTTAGATTTGAGACGCTTCAGGATATTGAGTTTATTACGCACTGAATTCTCATTCCCTCATTTGAGGAATCGAGATCAACTGTGCAATCGGAACGACATCTTCCTCCCACCCTCCTCTGTGCCCCCGCGCCTCCGCGCGCTCCGTGTTGACTGAGCGGAGATTATTGAGAAAAAAAAAGAGGGGGGCGTCCCGCGCCGGGCCGCGTGTGTGCCCCGTTGGGACGTCCCGTGCCGGGTCCGTTCGTGCCCCGCCCATCCGCCCGAAGTCGACGCGCGGCTCGCGTACGTCGTGATCCGGGGCGGCACGGGCCCTGCCTCAGCGTAGCAGGAACACCGTGCTGGACGGACGGCGGTTGACGAGTACCGCCTGCCCGTCCTCGACCACCAGGCTGAAGCCGTCCACGTAGTCGGCGCCGGCGAGCTCGGCCGTCACCTTCGCATCGCGCGCCGTCTGCCCGAGCGCCTCAAGCCCGAGCGCCGGGCCGAGCATGTACTTCGCGCGCAACGGCTTCGCGTCGAGGACGACGTGGAGGCGGCCCTCTGCGAGCGCCGCCGCATCCGCGCCCTCTCCCCACTGCACGGCCCTGAGCGTGCGCCCGCCCGAGATCTCGACGCGCCACGTGCCCGTCAGGCGGAAGGGCCCCACGAGCGACCCCTCGCCCGCGAGCGTCCCCGCGATCTCGCAAGGCGTGTCGCTCGCGTTCGTGAGCGTCGCGCCCACGCCAAGTGCGAGCGTGCCGCCGATGAAACCGTACGGATCGGCCGTCATCGGGAACGCGCGCTCGTCGAAGACGACCCAGTCGGCGTCGGAGGGGCGCTTCACCTTGAGCGCGCAGCCGTGCCCCGCCTCGCCGTTCCACGAGATGCCGCCGCCGTAGTCCCGCACGACGACGCGGAAGGAATGCCAGCCGGGGGCGATCTCCGCCTCCTCCACCTTGGGCGTGTCCCACGACGTATTCTTGAAGATGCACCGCCCGTCGAGGTAGACGGCGATGCTGTCGTCGTAGACGCCGCTGATCTTCCAGGTTCCCGCCTCCTGGGGTTCGACGTAGGTCCAGCCCATGAAGATGTTCTGGCGGTTGTAGCCGAGCGACCACGCCCTGTCGTGGATCGCCTGCATCGAGTTCGTGACCATGCCGAATGCGTAGCGGCCGTCCGCCGCCCAGTCACGCTCGTTCGCGGTACCGACGTATCGCGTCGACCAACGCACCGTGCTGGAGGGGCGCATCCGCAGATGGCGCGACGAGAACGGCGTGTAGTCCGCGGCCGCCGTCGAGTCGGTCGTGCCCACGTGGAAGCCCACCGCCATCTTCGCCGTCTTCCAGCCCTTGTCCTGCGGCCCCGCGCCGCCTCCGTAGTCGATGCCCGTCACGCGGAACGCATGCCAGCCGGCCGCAAGCTCCTTCCTGCCCGTGCCGACGTTGTTCCACGCCGTGTTGAAGGCAACGGCGTCCGCAGCGCCGTCGAGCGCCACGTAGGCGCGGTCGTCATAGGCCGCCCCGAACGTGTAGACGGCCGCCTCGGGCACGTAGAACGCGCCGTCGTTGCGGTAGGCGGTGTAGTGCGGCGTCGTGCCCAGGAGGAGGAGTTTCTGGATGTCCTTCGTGAAGAGGCTCGGGAAGACGCGCGCGTCGTTCCAGAAGGAGTGGGCCTTGAAGGTGTTGTTCCCCTGCGTGTCCTTGTCGGCGTGCGGCTTCGTCGAAACCGCGAGGCTCGTGTAGTTCGTGCGCGGCCCGATGTCGATCGTCGCCGCGATGCCGTCCGCGAGCGCGAGGCCGCCCGCGAACGCGGCCGCGTTCCGGAGGTCCGCCCCGCCCGTGTTCTCGACGCGCCACGGTCCGCTCACGCCACCCTGCACGCCGTCGTCCGCAACGAACCGGCCCGTGCCGACGAGACGCACCGGCGCCGTCCCCTGCAGGGGCGAGCGGAAGGTGACGGTCTTGCCGTTCGTGTCGAGCGTGAAGACGGCGTTCGTCGCGTTCAGGTCACCCCACGCCTCGAACGTCGCGGCCTGGTACGGCGAGGTCTTCCAGTCGGCGAGGCACATGAGCGTGCCACCGCCCAGCCAGATCTGCGGCAGGTGGGCGTAGGTGCGCGCCGTCGTGAAGTCGCCGGCGAGCTCCACCGTGCCGCCGCGCATCCCGAACACCTCGTAGCTGTAGCCCTGGACGTTCTCGGTGCGCCCCACCGCGATCGGCGCCATGTTGTGGTCCGTGCGCGCGCGCAGCACGACGCCGGGGAGGCGCACGGTGCCCGCGTCCACGAGGAACTCGGCCGCGCGCGCGTCGTAGCCGACATAGGGCACATCCGCCTCGGAGGCGTCCAGCTCGCCGCCCGCGACGACGATGCGGTGGAGGTTGTTCGTCGTGCCGCTCCAGTAGCCGAGGATGGTCCTCGCGCCGTTCGTCTGGACGATGCGCGCGCCGTCGGCGACCGTCAGCGTGGCGTCGGCGGGGCTTTCATAGCGCGTGCCGAGGCGGATGTCGCCGAGCGCGAGGGCCTCGAAACCCTTTCCGAAGACGGCGTGGCCGCCCTGGCGCGCGTAGACCTTCGGGTTCTCGCTGCCGAGGCCGAGGTTGATGGAGAGCGCCCCTTCGAGCCGCGTGTCCTCGATGGTCGCCACCTGCGCGCCCGCGCCCGTGCGGCTCGGCAGGAACACGCCCGTGCGACCCTCCTCCGTCCGCACCGTGTAGCCCGAGAAGACGGCGTTCGTGCCCGGCGCAAAGCCAAAGGCGCCGCCCGCGAGCGTGACGGTCCTGGGGAATGCCTTCGCCTCGCAGCCCGCCGTCTGGTCGCCGTAGAGCGCCCAGCCGCCCGCGACGGCGAGGTTCGTCTGCGCGAAGTCGCACGCGAATTCGTGGAGGCCCGAGGCCACGCACACGTCGCCCGCGCCGCCGAAGCCGCCCCTGTAGACGGTGCTGCTCAATTCCTTTCCGCCGATGACGCCTGTGAGGTCGAGCCGCACGCCCTCGCCGACCGTGACCCGCCCCGTCACCGGCGTACGGCCGTATCCCGTCCCGAGGCGCGGGTTCGCGCCCATCGCGGAGATCGCGCGCGTGAACGGCGTCTTCTGGTTCCAGAACTGGAGGCGGCTGCCGTCGATCTCCACCCCCTCGCCGTTCGTCCAGGCCGTGTCGCCCTCATAGCCGAAGGTCACGTTGTTCGCGAGGCGGAGGCGCGCGACGTCAAGGTCCGTCGAGACGAAGATGCAGGATGGCCCGCTCGTGCCGGGCAGGGCCGCGACCGTGAGCGTCCGCCCGGGCCCCCTGACCTGGGGGCGGCCGGCGAGCGCGGCGAGGGAGGAGAGGGGACGCACGTCCCAGCGGTTCGACGCCATGATTGTCGCGTCGCCCGTGAGCTCGATCGTGTGGAGGCGCGCCTTGTCCGAGCCACTGGGCCCGAGGTTGTTGACGGCGCCGAGGCGCACGCCGTCCGCGCGCGTCGCCCCTTCCCCCTCGATGCGCAGGCGCTTGCCGTGCGTCATGTGGAGAATGTCCTCCGTGGAGCCCTGCGCGTTGAGATCGAACGTGCCGCCGTCCTTCACCGTGATGTACGCCGCGCGGCTGCCGAAGAGCGCCGGGCTGTTCGTCGCCGTCGCGTCCGGGCGCAGGATGCCCGCCGCGACGACGATCTCCTGTTCGTCGAGCGGCGCCGCCAGCGACACCGTCGCGCCGTTCGTGACCGTGAAGACGCCCGCGCCGCCGATCCGGCCGCCCGTGAAGGTCCAGTCGCCACCGTCGACCGTCACCGCGCCCGCCGCGACGCCCGCCGCGTCGACCGCCACCTCGCCCGCCGCCGTGCCGAAGAATGCGTCGGCGAGCGGGGCGAACGCCGCCGCGCCGCCCTGCGCGTCCAGCCAGTTGAGGGACGCCACGTCCCACGCATGCGAGGCCGCGCCCGACCAGGCGAGCGCCGGCGGGACCGCCGTCGCGCTCTCCGTCACCGTGAAGACGAGCGCGCCGTCCCGGACGGCGAGCGTCCCCTCCAGGTCGCCCGCCACTTCGAGGTCGACCGCCGCGAGATCGGCCTCCGCGAGGCCCTCGAACGCGAGGACGGGCGCGGCCACCCCCGCTGCGGGCGGCCTCGCCGCCCCGTCGACGACGAGCGTGATCCGGCGGTCCGCAAGGGCACCGGCCGGAAGGACGAAGCGCCCGACGCCGGCGGGCGACGCCTCGACGACGAGCCGCGCGCCGTCGGAAAGCGCCACCGCCGGGGAGCGTCACCGTCCGGCCCGCGCGGACCTTCAGCGTCGCGCCGGCGGCGACCGCCACGCGCGACGTGGGCGCGAACGTCTGCGCGAAGGCGAGCGTCGCGCCGGCCTTCACGTCGAACCCCGCCACGCAAGCGGATGCGTCCAGGACGTCGAGGACAAGCGCGCCGCTTCCCGTGACGGCGAGCGGGGCCGCGCCCGTCAGGACCGGCGCGCCCGCAAGCGTGATCACGGCGGGGTCGCCGGACGCCGTCGTCGTGCGGAACGTCGTCCCGTTGAAGGTCGGCGTGCCCAGGACCGTGAAGGCGTCCGTGCGCCATGCGCCGAGTTCGGTCGCGCCGACCGTCGTCTTGACGCCCTGCAGGCCGCCCGCGCCGAGATTGAGGTAGGGGACGGAGATCTGCGTCGTGTTGCCGCGCGTCGCCACGATCGCCTCCGCGTTCACGCGGCCCGCCGTCCCCTCCCGCTTGAAGAGGCCCGCGAACGATGTTTCGTAGTTGTGGTTGAAGCGGATCGTCCCCTCGACGTTCAGGACGCCGTCCACGAAGGCGCGGTAGGGGTTCTCGTTCTGGCCCAGCACGCCATGGACCGTCAGTTCGGCGCCCGCATCGACGAAGAGCGTCGAGTTGTGGCCGCGCCTCCCGCTCCAGTCGGCGCTGGCCGCCGCCACGCGCCCGCGCACGACGACGCCGCCGTCGTGGCCCGTCGGCACGAGGTTGCCCCGGAGGTCGATGTTGCCGTCCAGGAGGAGGATGTCGCCGCGCTGGGAATAGAGGAAGTCCGCGAAGCCGCCCCCGACCGTCGTGAGGCCGGCGCCGCCGTCGAAGGCGTAGGTGACCTGCACCGAGGCGTCGGTCTGGCGGGCGAGGTTCTTGCTGAAGCTCCCCGGACGGTAGACGCGCGGCGAAACGACCGTCGGGTTCGCGGCGAGATAGACGTCGCCCGCGATCGTGTTCGTGCCGGAGAACCGGACGGGACCGGCGTTGACGCCCTGCGGCGCGAAGTCGCCCGGAAGCGCCACGTCTGCGGGCGCGAGGCCGTCCGCGCCGACCTGCGGTGCCCAGACACCGCCCGCCCCCGGCTGCGCGGCCTCCGCCGCCGTCAGGCAGTCCTCGCTCGCGAGGAGCGGTGTCCCGGTGGAGGAGGCGAACGTCTGGCCCGAAACGAGGTCAAGGAGCGCGCCCGTACCGTCGGCCGTCTTGACCGGCTTGAGGAACATCTTCAGCTCGGCCTCCTCGTAGAGGGCGAACGAGTAGAGGCGCAGCTTCGCGAAGTCCGCCGCCTGGCCGGGCGTGGCCCCCGCATCCTGGGCGAGGGCGAAGAGGGCAAGCGGGCAGCTCGCCGTCTTCGTACGCGCCGCCGTGATCTCGGCGGTCGCGAGCGCCTCGGCACGGTCCTGTAGGACGACGTAGCGCGCGTAGCCATCGAGGGCGATGCGTCGGCGGTCCGTCGTCGCCGTGACGCCGAGGGACGCCCCGTTGGCGGACCCGTCCTGGGCGTGCCACGAATAGAAGCCGTCGCCGCTCATGTAGAAGCCCAGCGCCTGGTCGCCGGTGCAACCGAACACGTACTGGCGCGACTCCGTGCCGGTGAAGGCGAAGTCCGCGACGACGCGCGTCTTGGGCGTGACGTGGTAGCCCGTATTGACGAGCTGCCCGCCCGTCGCCTCGACGTAGGGTTCGGCCCCCGCCGCGCCGACGGCCAGCACCAGAAGCAGGGCGGCACGTTCCGCGCGCCGGATCCGCCCTCCCGCTCGACATCCGAACGACAAAGCCATACGCATCTCCTCTCCGCGTGAACGGACAAACGAGGCATCCCCTCCTTCGCATCGCCCGCAGACCAGGCCGCGCGGCCTGACAAAGCCTACTGGTACGACTCCGCGCGTGGAAAGCCTCAATGTTCCGAGTATACCATCGCCACCCCTTCCGTACAAGCGGGAAACGGCGTCTTTAGCGGAATTGACCCCTTCCTCCATGGGGGAAGGTCGCATTGACCCTCAGAAAAGACTTCTCTATGCGTGTACGCCCTTGCGCCACACGGTGCGGGAGCAGTCCCACAAAAGGGAAACGACAAGATGAAGAAGCCTAGGTTGACCGACTCGAACCGACTCGTGATGATCGCATTGAGGGCAGTCCCCAGACCGCATTCAGGATATTGAGTTTATTACGCCCTGAATTCTCATTCCTTCATTTGAGGAATCGAGATCAACTGTGCAATCGGAACGACGTCTTCCCCCCACCCTCCTCCGTGCCCCCGCGCCTCCGCGCGCTCCGTGTTGACTGAGCGGAGATTATTGAGAAAAAAAGAGGGGGGCCGTCCCGCGCCGGGCCGCGTGTGTGCCCCGTTGAGACGTCCCGCGCCGGGGGCGGCGCGGGTCCTTCGCGCGCCGGGCCGCGTGTGTGCCCCGTTGGGACGTCCCGCGCCGAGGGCGGCGCAGGGATGGGTGTCTGCTTCCACCCAGTTATCCTGTCCGCATCTAGCTGCGTCCCCATCCGGTTGACCGCGATACGTCCAGTCAACCCGCTGATGGCGCAGATTCCGCCTACGGCAGACACGGAAGACACTGAAACGCCCTCTGAGCGGCACGGAAGGAGAACGGGAAACGGGAACGTTCCGAAGTGAAATCCCACGCATGTCGAATGCCGCGCGCCGCCTCACCTCTTGTTGCTCCGAGGCGAAGTCGCATGAGCGTTTCATTCCGCAGCCGAAGATGAGATTTCACTGCGTAATAAAATTAATACGCCGTATAACTCATAAACTGATGGACATTAGCCGGGAGGTCGGTGAACTATGCACAATAAGTCCCATACGTCCACGCTTCTACCAGACTACGGGAATTCGCGTCGGAACGTTCCGAAGTGAAATCCCACGCATGTCGGCTACCGCGCACCGCCTCACTTCTTGTTCCGAAGTGAAATCCCACGCATGTCGGCTACCGCGCGCCACTTCACCTCTTGTTCCGAAGTGAAATCCCGCACATGGTCACGCAAGGGCTT
>OIWT01001968.1_pt1 | contig 22552 bp, 22 predicted proteins | sample 1587701 | NCBI WGS metagenome assembly OIWT01 (sample SAMEA3888904, study PRJEB22519) | human gut metagenome | biome: human gut; feature: human-associated habitat; material: faeces | place: Denmark | collected 2009
ACAAAAAGTGTAGTATCAAGTATGATATGGGGAAGTCAGTATGATGCAATGATGAAATGGATGCAAAATAATGGAGTAGATGTAACTGAAACACCAACAGATACGCCATCATCTACATTGCAAAATGCTGTAAGAAACACAGGAGAGATAACAGGAGGAGAAGGCAGTAAAGATGTAATAAATAATGTATATGACATATTAGGAAATAGATGGGAATGGACACAAGAGGTCGAAGACACTAGCTATCGAGTTCTAAGAGGAAGCCGTTACGGTGTTTTCATTTCACCAAGCTATCGCTACAGCTACAGTCCTTCCGCTGACAGTGCTGGCGGTGGCAGTAGGTTCACACTTTATATAAAATAGAACTGAACTCTAAAGCCGTGAATTAAAAATTTAATAGTTTAGTGTGAAGTGAACCCAAATTGTTAAACAAAATTTGTTTAATAAGTAGGGTTCATTTTTTCTTTACTTTTTTAACATTTTGCTATATAATATAAAAAGTTAAAATTTATTATAAAAAGGAGAATTAATATGCAAGAAAATAAAAATCAAAATAACCAAACAGAAGAATTAGACATAAATCATCTAATGCAAATAAGAAGAGATAAATTAAAAGAATTACAAGACCAAGGAAAAGACCCATACGAAATAACAAAATTCAACAGAACAAATACAGCAGGACAAATAAAAGCAAATTATGAAGAATTTGAACAAAAAGATGTTACAGTAGCAGGTAGAATTATAGCAAAAAGAATAATGGGAAAGGCATCATTTTGTACAATTCAAGATAGCGACGAAAAAATACAAAGTTATGTAAGTATAAATGACTTAGGCGAAGAAAGTTACAAAGCATTTAAAACATTTGATATTGGGGATATTATTGGAATTACAGGATTTGTATTTAAAACAAGAACAGAGGAAATTTCAATTCATGCAAAAGAAGTAACACTTCTTTCAAAATCTTTAAGACCACTTCCAGAAAAATTCCATGGACTAAAAGACCCAGATTTAAGGTACAGACAAAGATACACAGACTTAATAGTAAACCCAGAAGTAAAACAAAGCTTTGTTTTAAGAAGTAAAATAATAAGTAAAGTAAGACAAATATTAGAAGAAAAAGGATATTTAGAAGTAGAAACACCAGTGCTAAACACAATATCTGGAGGCGCTACAGCAAGACCATTTATAACACACCATAATGCTTTAGATATAGATATGTATTTAAGAATAGCATTAGAACTTAACTTAAAAAGATTAATAGTTGGTGGTTTTGACAAAGTATATGAAATTGGTAGAGTATTCAGAAATGAAGGAATGGATATTAGACACAATCCAGAATTTACAATGTTAGAATTATATGCAGCATATGAAGATTTTAATGATATGATGGACATAACAGAGGAAATTTTTTCAAGAACAGCAAAAGAAGTTTTAGGAACAACAAAAATTAACTATCAAGGTCAAGAAATAGATTTAACACCAGGATGGAAAAGAATAACAATGGTAGATTCAATAAAAGAAGCATGTGGAATAGATTTTAATACAATTACTACAGACGAAGAAGCAGTAGCACTTGCAAAAGAAAAAGGAATAGAAATTCCAGATGCAACTAAAGAAACTAGAGGAGATGTAATTAGCCTATTCTTTGACGAATACGTAGAAAAAACATTAATACAACCAACATTTATATATGAATATCCAGTAGAAATTTCACCACTTGCAAAAAAATGTCCAAATAACAAAAAAATGACAGAGAGATTTGAAGTATTTATAGGTGGTAGAGAATACGGAAATGCATTTTCAGAGTTAAATGATCCAATAGACCAATACGAAAGATTTAAAAAGCAAGTTGAAGCAAAAGAAGCCGGTGATGAGGAAGCTGGAATGATGGACGAAGATTATATACAAGCATTAGAAATTGGTTTACCACCTACAGGAGGACTAGGAATAGGAATAGACAGATTAATTATGCTTTTAACTGATTCTGCATCTATAAGAGACGTATTATTATTCCCAACAATGAAACCTTTAAATTAAGAAATTTATAATATTTAAAATTATAAAAGTTGGTAGTGGTAGAATTCAATAGTATAAAGGGAATTTGTAAAAAATTAATATAACAAAAGAAAGGAAAATCATATGTTTAATTTTTCAATAGATAAAAGAACAATATACATCCTTTTAGGAATAATGGCAATAATGACTATTATAAATTATGCAACAAACCAAGGAGCACTACTTAGTTTAATATTAACAATACCAGGAGTACTAATTGCAATAACATTTCATGAATTTGCACATGCATTTGCAGCAGACAAACTAGGTGATGACACACCAAGAAAAGAAGGAAGATTAAGTCTTAATCCATTAGATCATTTAGACCCAGTAGGTTCTTTATTACTATTACTTGCTGGATTTGGATGGGGAAAACCAGTAAATGTAAACCCAAGAAATTATACTAGAAAAATATCAATGGAATTAGCAGAGGCAATAGTATCATTAGCAGGGCCATTAATGAATATTATATTAGCATTCATATTTTCTTTAATATATTGTGCAATATATAAATTTGCAGGAGCAGGCTTTATATTATCAACAATAGGTAATGTAATAATACTACTATTACAAGTAACAATTTCAGTAAATATAGGATTAGGAGTATTTAATTTAATACCATTGCCACCGTTAGATGGATCTAAAATTATAATGCCATTATTACCATATAAAGCTAAACAATGTTTTGTAAATAATGAAAGAATATTCTATATAATATTTGTTGTTATATGGATAACTGGAATAGCTGGTTATATAGTATCTCCAGTAGTAGGTTGGGTTAGTACAGGAATAATTAATTTAGCACGTTTAATATTTAAAATATAAAATAGAGGAATAAGAATGAGAGATATAATAACATTAGGAATAGAGTCAAGCTGTGACGAAACAGCTGCAAGTATAGTAAAAAATGGACGAGAAGTGTTATCAAATGTAATAGATTCACAAATAGCCATTCATGAAAAATATGGAGGAGTAGTACCAGAAATAGCTTCAAGAAATCATATTGAGGCTATTTCTAGAGTTGTAAATAAAGCAATTGAAGAGGCTAATATTTCGTATGAAGACATTACAGCAATTACGCCAACATATGGACCTGGGTTAGTGGGAGCTTTACTTGTAGGACTTTCATACGCAAAAGCATTAAGTTTTGCTATAAATAAGCCTTTAGTGGGAGTAAACCATGTTCAGGGACACATTGCAGCAAATTATGTTACATATAAAGATTTAAAACCACCATTTTTATGTATGATGATGTCTGGTGGAAACACTCAAATTGTTTATGTAAAAGATTATACTAAATTTGAAGTGTTGGGAAAAACAAGAGACGATGCAATAGGAGAGGCATTTGACAAAGTAGCAAGAGTTGTAGGGTTAGGATATCCTGGTGGACCTAAAGTAGATAAACTAGCTAAAGAAGGCACTCCTAATATTGATCTGCCTAAAACTTATTTTGATAATTTAGATTTTAGCTTTAGTGGAATAAAAACAGCAGTAATAAATTTACATCATAAAAATCCGGATGTAAACAAGTCAGATTTATGTGCAAGTTTTGAAAAAGCTGTTACAGATGTTCTTATTGGTAATATAAAAAAAGCAATAGAAATAACAAATATTAAAAAAGTAGTTTTAGCTGGTGGAGTGTCAGCTAATAGCTATATAAGAAAAGAATTTTTAAAACTAAAGGAAAACGGAATAGAAATATTTACACCAGATTTAAAATTGTGTACAGATAATGCTGCTATGATTGCATCTGCTGGATATTACAATTTTATAGAAGGTAAAAGAGATGAACTAAATTTAAATGCAATACCAAATTTGAAATTATAGAGAGGAAGATTAAATGTCAATATACGCAATAGGTGACCTTCACTTAGCATTTAATGAAAATAAACCAATGAGTATATTTGGTGAGAATTGGGAAAATCATGAATATAAAATACAACAAAATTGGTTAAAAAAAATAGAAAAAGATGACGTAGTTTTATTACCAGGTGATTTTTCGTGGTCTATGTATTTAGAAGATACCTATAAAGACTTTGAATATTTAAATAATTTGCCAGGTAGAAAAATATTGTTAAAAGGTAACCATGATTATTGGTGGACTACAGTAACTAAAATGAATAATTATTTAAAAGAAAACAATTACAACAATATAGATTTTTTATATAACAATAGTTATAAATGTGAAGACTATATAATTGCTGGAACAAGAGGTTGGAGCTTTGGAGAAGATCCAGAAGATAAAAAAATATTAAAAAGAGAAGCATTAAGATTAGAATTATCTTTAAAAGATGCAATAAGTAAATATGGAAATAATAGTCCAATAATTGTAATTATGCATTATCCACCAATTACAAAGGCTCATTTAACTTTGCAAAATAAGCCGGAACTTATACAAATAATGAAAAAATACAATGTAAGTAAATGCATATATGGGCATTTACATGGAAATTCAATAAAAGATGCTGTAGAAGGAATTATAGATGGAATAGAGTTTAAATTAGTAAGTGCAGACAGCTTAAATTTTGAACCAATTAAAATTTGACACATTTTGTTTTGGTAGGAGTTATTATGTTAGATTTAAATAAAGATGTTAAATATATAAAAGGAGTCGGACCCAATAGAGTAAAATTATTAAATAATCTAAATATATACACATTAAATGATTTGATTACATATTTTCCGCGAACATATGAAGATAGGAGCAAACCTAAAAATATATGTGAATGTATAAATGGTGAAGAAACATTAATAGAAGCGGTAGCATGTGGTAATGTAAGTGAAATACGCCTAAAAGGAAAAAAAATGTATACTTTGATAATAAGAGATGAAACAGCAACTGCAAAAGCAATTTGGTTTAATCAAAGTTACTTAAAAAACAGATTTAGAATAGGTGAAAAATATAAATTTTATGGAAAAATTAATAATGTGCAAGGAAGAATAACAATCAATTCTCCAGTCTTTGAAGAAAGTAATAAAAATTCTAATACAGGAAAAATTATACCAATATATCCATTAACATATAATTTATCCCAAAATGTATTAAGAAAAATAATAGAAAATGGAATAGAAGAAGTTGATGGTAAATTAAGCGAAACACTACCACAATACTTAACAAAAGAATATGGACTGATTGATAATAACTCAGCAATTAAAAAAATACATTTCCCAGCAGATTTTAACGATTTCAAAAAAGCAAGATATAGACTTGTTTTTGAAGAATTATTATCAATGCAAATTGCTTTATTAGAATTAAAAAACAATTATATAACAGATGAAAAAGGAATTAAATTTGATAAAAATGTACATATGTCTGATTGTATAAATACATTACCATTTAGATTAACAAAAGCACAATTAAAAGTATTAGAAGAAATTGACAAAGACATGGAATCAGAAAAGAATATGAACAGACTATTGCAAGGAGATGTTGGCTCTGGAAAAACTGTTGTAGCAATGATTGCAGCATATAAATGTGTAAAAAGCGGATATCAAGCAGCAATAATGGCACCAACAGCAATTTTAGCAAATCAACATATGGAAAGTTTTTGTGATTTATTTAATAAATTCAACATAAAATGTGAATTATTAACTTCAGCTTTAACAAAGAAGAATAAACAAATTTTACTTAATAAGTTAGAAAATGGTGAAATTGATATATTAATAGGAACGCATGCAATGCTTGAAGAGAATGTAAAATTTAATAATTTAGGTTTGGTTATAACAGACGAGCAACATAGATTTGGAGTAAAACAAAGAACAACTATAGCCGAAAAGGGTCAAAACCCAGATGTATTAGTAATGTCTGCAACACCAATTCCAAGAACATTAGCATTAATTTTATATGGAGACTTAGATATATCTATAATAGATGAATTACCACCAAACAGAAAAAAAATAGATACATTTGCAGTTACAGACTCGATGGAAGAGAGGGTAAATAATTTTATAAAAAAACAAATCGAATCTGGTAGACAAGCATATATTGTATGTCCATTAGTGGAAGAAAATGAAGAAATGGATTTAAAATCTGTAACACAGCTTTATGAAAAATATAAAAAAGATATATTTACACAATATAAAGTGGAATATATACATGGTAAAATGAAAGCTAAAGAAAAAGACGAGATTATGGAAAAATTTAAAAATGGGGAAACACAAATATTAATTTCAACAACAGTAATAGAAGTAGGAGTAAATGTACCAAATGCAAGCATAATGGTGGTAGAAGATGCACAAAGATTTGGCCTTGCACAATTACATCAGTTAAGAGGAAGAGTTGGAAGAGGCGAATATCAATCATATTGTATATTAAAATACAAAGGAAAAGGTGAGAATATAAGAAAAAGAATGAAAGTAATGTGTGACACAAATGATGGATTTATTATATCAGAAAAAGACTTAGAATTACGTGGCACCGGTGATTTTTTCGGAACAGAGCAGCATGGACTTCCTCAATTTAAAATAGCTAATTTATTTCAAGATATAGAAATATTAAAATCTGTTCAAAGTATAGCTATAAAAATAATAGGAGAAGATCCAAAATTAGAAAAACCAGAAAATAAAATATTAAACAGTTTAATAGAAGATAAATTTTCTAAAAGAATTGAAATATAGATAAATTACACACCAATTAAAATAAAGAAATAAAAAGGATGTAGAATTATGATTCAAATAATATTAAAAATACTTGCAATATTAATAATGCTTTTAGGCGTAATAATGATATATGATAGTAGATTGTTAACTAAAAAATTCTTTGGATTTGGAGACCAAAATGAAGCCACAAGTGGTTTAAAAATATTAGGATTTATAATAACAATATTAGGTTTAATAATACTATATTTTTGTAAATAATAACATTTAATTTCCAAAAATGTAAAAATATATTTGAAAGGATTTGATAAAATGAAAAAATTATTCACATCAGAAAGTGTTACAGAAGGGCATCCAGACAAATTATGCGACTACATATCAGACAGTATTTTAGATGCTTATATTGAAAAAGATCCTAATGCAAGGGTAGCTTGCGAGACAGTTGCTGGAAAAGGAAAAATATTTGTTACAGGAGAAATTACATCTAATAAAGAAGTAGACATAGAAGAAGTTATAAGACAAGCTATAAAAAACGTAGGATATGATAATGAAAATGTTGATATGGATTATAGAACTTGTAAAATAGATATAAATATTTCAAAACAATCACCAGATATAGCTTTAGGAGTAAATGAATCTTTAGAAAAAAAAGAAGGAAAAGATGAAAACTCAGAAGGTGCTGGAGACCAAGGAATTATGTTTGGCTATGCATGTGATGAGACAGAAGAATTAATGCCATTACCAATTTCACTAGCTCATAAATTAGCTAAAAGATTAACAGATGTTAGAAAACAACAAATAATTAATTATTTACGACCAGATGGAAAAGTACAAGTAACAGTAGAATATGAAGATGATAAACCTATTAGAATTGATACAATAGTAATATCAGCTCAGCACAATGAAAATGTTAATTTAGATACAGTAAAGAAAGATATAATGCAAAAAGTTATAAATGAAGTAGTTCCAAAAAGATTATTAGATGAAAAAACTAAATACTATATAAATCCAACTGGAAGATTTGTAATAGGAGGACCACTTGGAGACAGTGGATTAACAGGAAGAAAAATAATAGTAGATACTTATGGCGGATATAGTAGACACGGTGGAGGAGCATTTTCTGGAAAAGATCCAACTAAAGTAGACAGATCAGCATCATATATGGCGAGATTTATCGCTAAAAATATAGTAGCTAATAAATTAGCAAAAAAATGTGAAATACAAATATCTTATGCAATAGGAGTTGCTAAGCCAGTTTCGATATATATAGATACTTTTGGAACATCAACAATTTCTGAACAAGAAATTATAGAAAAAATATATGATAAATTTGATTTAACCCCAAGAGGTATAATAAATTATTTGAATTTAAGAAAACCAATATATACTTTAACAACAAATTATGGACATTTTGGAAAAAACAATTTACCTTGGGAAAAAATAGTAAAATTATAGAAAAAATTTAAAAGAGGTATTGACAATTTTACTATAAATGTGCTAATATAAATATTGTTATTAGCATATGCGGATGTGGCGGAACTGGTAGACGCGCTGGTCTTAGGAACCAGTGCCAACGGCGTGGGGGTTCGAGTCCCTTCATCCGCACCAATGACGTATCTGTTCGAACTAATAAAACAGATAGATACAAAAATCAATCAGAAAATAAAACTGATTGATTTTTGTTGCTTAAAAACAATATTAAAGTCATCCAAATAAAGGATGGTGTTAAAATTGAAAATAATTAAACAAGAATTACAATTTGAAGAATGTCTAAAACAGAAACCTGAATTTATATGTGAATTTGCTAAAGTTACTTCTACTTTTATAAATGGTAGCATTAGAAAATTAGAAAAAACTAATCTTATATATATATTGAGCCACACAAAGTGATTATTAAAAATATTACTTTTCTAGTTTTTAATTATTCAAATGATGTTTATATCTCTAACTTATCTAAAAAGATAAAATTAGCAGAGTTAGAAGAATATTTAAAAAATAATTTTAATTGCAAAATTTTATTTGACTTTTCTTAAATATCTGTGTATAATAAATATAGGAAATGACAAATCCACAAACGTGGTTTTGCCTGATAAATTGAGTAAACTCACATCTACCTTGCAAAGAACAGATGTGAGTTTTTATTATTTATGTAGTTGCTTATTAACCCAGTTTTTATAAAGAACTGTTAGTAAGGCAACGTTTAATGTTAAAGATAACATAATGGATATTATAAAAAATAGTATAACTTGGATAGGTTATACTAAATTAGACAAAAAAGATAAGGACATGTTATAATAAAATTTAAATAAAAGAATATGGAGGAATTAAACATGTCTAGAAGAGAAAAAAGAGAATTTACAGAAGAGTTTAAATTACAAATGGTAAAATTATATAATAGTGGAAAACCAGTCGTTGAAATAGTAAAAGAATATGATTTAACACGTTCTGCTTTTATGAACTGGATTCAAAAATATAATAAAACAGGATCTTTTAAAGCATGTGATAATAGAACTGAAGAAGAAAAAGAATTACTTAGATTAAAAAAAGAAAATCAACAATATAATAATAGCTAATAAAGAAAAATACAGTATCAGCGCAATGTGTAAATTATTAGGTGTAACAAGATCTTTAGTATATTATAAAAGAAAAAATAAACGAGTTGATGTTGGAATAAAAAAACATATCATTGAAATATTTAAAAACAGCAAAAATAATTATGGAGCAAGAAAAATAAAAGTTGAATTACAAAAATTAGGATATCAAGTTAGTTTAAAAAGAATAAGAAAATATATGATTTTAAACGGATTAGTTTCAAATTATACAGTAAAACAATTTAAGGTACACAAAGCAACATGTAATGAAGATAATATTGAAAATAAGCTAAATAGAGAGTTTAATAGAGATGAAAAATTAGATGTTGTTGTAAGCGATTTAACATATGTGAATGTTCAAGGAAAATGGAATTATATATGCGTAATAATTGATTTATTTAATAGAAAAATTATTGGATATGCAGCTGGAAAAAATAAAAATGCAGAGCTTGTGTATAAAGCATTTGGAAAAATTAAAGCTAATTTAAATAATATTAATATTTTTCATACAGATAGAGGAAATGAATTTAAGAATAAAATAATTGATGAAGTATTAACAACATTTAATATAGATAGATCATTAAGCAAAAAAGGTTGTCCTTATGATAATGCAGTTGCTGAAGCAACATATAAAATAATAAAAACTGAATTTGCTTTTAATAGAATATTTGAAAGCTTTGAAGAATTAGAAACTGATTTATATGAATATGTTAATTGGTATAATAATATAAGAATTCATGGTTCACTAAATTATTTAACACCAGTTGAATATAAAAATATTGTCAATGAAGAAAATGTATAAAAAACGAAGTGATTTATGCCATTTTCGTAATTGCACAATGAATGAAAATTATAATATGTAATTGGTAATAAACTTACATAAGTTAAGTTTATTACCGTAATGAAAAATTAATGATGTTATTAAAAGTGTCCTTATAAAAATTGTACAAAAAAGGGTTGACAATCCGACTTTAACATAATAAACAAAAGACAAAATTTGTAAAATTTTAATTTGTTTGCTTGTTTTAAAATAAAAAATGTAGTATAGTAATTAGCATAGGAAAAAGAAATTTAGCAGATGTGTGTGTTACCTCTGAACCTCGATACTTTATCGAGAGCAAGGAGGTGAGGCAAATGGTAGAAGTTTTTGCATTCCTAATTATAGGATTAATGATTTCACTAACCATAAATGTTGCCTTGCTATGTATAATCTACATACAATGGGTAAATAAACAAATATAAAAAACGACACATTTGCTTTGCAGAGCGATGTGTCGTTATCTAATCTAATTGGGTAACCGCATTTCTGCGGTTTCTCTTTTCCTATATTTATTATATACAGATAATTTTAATTTGTCAAATATTTTTAGAAGCACATTAAAATTTTAAGTAAAATATGCTAATATAAAATATATAGTAATTAGTATATAAAAAATTATTAAAAAAGCAAAATGAACGGTATAGGAAAGGAATAAAAGATTTAAATGAGCAATACAGCAAGAAATAAAAGCATGTCAAGATTTAATAAAATATTTCCATGGTATAATGGATTATCATCAGACTTATTATTTTGGGTTGCAATAGATACATTATTTTTAACAGTAGTAAAAAATTTTAATGCATCTCAAATAGTGTCATTAACAACATTATCAATGATAACATGCATAATACTTCAAGTTCCACTATTAAAAATAATAAAAAAAATTGGAAACACAAATTCAGTAAAGTTGGGAACTTTATTCTTATTAATATCTAGTATATTATTAACATTTGGTAGAGGTTATATAAGTATAGTTATAGGAAAAATATTTTACGAGATGGCATTTACATTTAAAAATATGGCAAATGCTATATTAAAAAATAATTTAGAATTACAAGAAAAAAGCGAAGATTACATAAATATACAAACAAAATCTAATACCATATATGCAATTGTAACAATGATAATTTCATTTATTGCAAGTATATTATTTAACTTAAACAATTATATACCAATGATTCTATGTATTGTATTTTGTTTTATATGTTTTATATTATCTTTTTATATAGTTGATATGTCTAGTTATGATAAAATTACGAAACAATCAGAAAATACACCTAAATCAAAAGCAAAATATAATAAAATAATTATAATGTTAATTATTTCATATGGTTTATTTTATCCACTTGTAAATTCAGGGCAATCAAATGGAAAATTATTTATTCAACAGGAGCTGCTATTAAAATTTAGTGTAGAAAAAACATCGTTAATAATAGGAGCAATATTGTGTGTGTCACGTATTGTTAGAGTTATTTCTAATATGGGATTTAATAAAATACATAGTAAATACAAAGAAAAGGTAGGATTTATATTACCAATTTTACTAAGCATATCAATTATTTTAATGATAGTTGGTTCAATAATTAACAGTTTCATTATATTAAAATTTATTATTATGAGTTTGGGTTATATAATTATATTATTTATAAGAGATCCTTTTAAAGTATATATACAAGATTTAGCCTTAAGAAATGTTGACCAAAATAGTCAGCAAACATTATTAACAACAATGGAATTGTCAAGAAAAATTATAAGAACAATAATAAGTTTGAATTTTACAATAATTTTGTTAAACAATCCGATGATGATTATAATGGTAATTTTATTTGCATTATCAATTATAGAAGTACTATTAAGCATAAGATTATATAAATTAGTATCAAAAGCTAATAGGGGAGATTGTTGTGAAACTGAATATAATATTGATAAAGATGTAAATTATAAGTATTCACATTCCAAAATTTAGCAAAACCTCACTATTTTAGTGAGGTTTTATCAAATGTTTTATATAATTTGCACAAATTACAATCTGTGCATAAAACAACTCTTTTTTCAAATATTAATTTAAGCGTATTAATAAATTCATCTTGATAGTTATCAATTAAATGTATATATATTTTATTAGGGATAAGTGTAAGTAGGGAGTTTAAAGTATAATCATTAAAAGAAAAACTTATATCAGACAAATACTTTGCTTTAAAAATTTCATCAGACACATTTATAATATTTTTATTTTCATCTAATAATATAGAATAATTGTTAAAATATATTAAATGAACAATAGAAGTAGTAGACTGCTGAGAAGATATATATAATTTTAATAAAGATATAAACTCTAGGTATTCGCGCTCAACAATGAAATTATTAATTGCTTCATCTACAATTTCTTCTATAACTGCATAATATGCTTTTAATCTAAAGTTTATAAAGCCATTTAACACAATGGTTTTACTATTTTTTATATAATTCAAGAATAATTCAAATAAAGTATTAAACTTTTTATTGTAATAATCAGTATTGTACTTACATAATTCAAAATATAAATTTAATATTTTCTGACGTTCTAATTTATCAAAATAACAATGATTATGAAATATATACTTTTTTATTAAATCTTTTTCAAATTGATCTATAACTAGATTAGTAAGAATAGTACTTATTGAAGAAAAAAATAGTTCATTATTAGTACCAGTGTAGTGAATTATTGTATTTTTGTAGTTTTTAAATTTATTAAAAGAAAAACAAATATTTCCGATATTAAGATTTTCAAATTCATTTAGTAGATAATTTAAACAATTAGAATTATTAGATTTTATGCATAATGATTTCATGAATAAATCCCCTTTCAATAATATTATTATCTACTAAAAATGTTTTAGATATACATTATTGTATGCTATTAAGTTTAATTTGTAGCTTGTTTTATATATATAAAGAATAAGACTATATGAACTTTACTTTTTAGTATAGTTCATATAGTCGTTTATAAATAAATTGTGTAGTTAATATCTGGAAATACGCAATCTTTTTTAGAAATATCTTTTAAAAATTCTTCATCAATTTTATTTTCTTTTATTTGATAATATAATTTTGTAAATCTTCCAATATGATCTTTAATTCTTTTTTTGGCATAATCAACCATTGTGCCATTAGTTATAATAAATAACCAGTCACTACTTTGAGCAAGCAATAACTCTCTTGCACATTGATTTAAAGCCTTTTTTTGTATTCCTTTTGCATTTGGATAAAGATTGGCTAATTCACACATTCTATCACCAGCAACATGTAAATGTCTATGTGCATAGTCATTTGTTGGATTAAGCCATACTTCACTATAACCATTAGCACCCCAACTTGATCTACAAGGTGAACAAACTTGAATATTTGGGTATTTATCAATATATTCGGAAGGAGTTATTAATTTAAAGTTACAATCATCATAATATATTTTTTTAAATAAAATATATAGCCAATAAGGACCTTCGTACCACCAATGACCATAAAGTTCGGCGTCATACGGACATAAAATAATAGGGGGAGTGTCCATATATTGTGAGATATTATTTATTTGTGATGTTCTTGAGTCTAAAAAGTGACCTGCTTGTCTTTCAGCAGAATCTTTAGCCCATTGAATATTGTAATAATCTTTAAATTCTGTTTTTCCAGTAATTCTATAATATTTAATTCCAGTGTGAACTCTAACACCATTATGTGCAATGTATGGTTTTATGTAGTCGTAGTCAGCTTCGTAACCAATATCACGGTAAAATTCTCTATAATTGTAATCACCAGGATAGCCATTAATAGAACTCCAAACTTGTCTTGAAGATTCAATATCGCGTCCAAAGGCTACTACACCTTCAGGAGAAACAATAGGGGCATGTGTACCATAAATTGGCGTTGGGTTGGCATATAAAATACCATGGGATTCTGTAATGATATATTCTATTCCAAATTCTTTTAAATATTTATCTGCTTCTGGAACATATCCACATTCAGGAAGCCATATTCCACGTGGTTTTTTACCAAAATATCTTTCATATGTTTGAACTCCAACTGCAATTTGAGCTTTAACAGTTTTTTCGTTTACATACAAAATAGGAAAATATCCATGGGTTGCTCCACATGTTATAATTTCTAAAACTCCAATATCTTGGAAATGTTTAAAGGCTTGTATTAGATTACATTTGTATATATCTTTAAATAAATGTAAATCATTTGAATATCTTTCAAAGTAGTATTTAGAAAGCTTATTTAATCTTTCATCACCAGCTGTTCTTTTTATTTCTTTTTCAGAAAGTTCTATTAGTTGTTTTAAATATTTTATATATTTTTTTTGCAACAATTTGTTGTCTAACATTGAAAGCAAAGGGGGAGTCATAGACATAGTAATTCTAAAGTCAACGCCTTCATCAACTAATTTTTGAAAATTCGTAAGTAGCGGTATATATGTTTCAGAAATTGCTTCATATAACCAAGACTCTTCTAAATAGTCATCACTTTCTGGATGGTGTATAAATGGGAGATGTGCATGAAGCACAAAACTTACATATCCTTTTTTCTCTTGCATTATCTGTCTCCTTTGTAATTAGATGAAGGGTTTGAAATTTCATCTATATTTTCATTTTTATAAATCTCTTTGTATAAATCATAAATATTATAAATTTTTCCCATATTACGTATAAATGTAAATGTGGAAATATCTTTTTTTGTTTCTTGGTTAGTTTTTATATTTCTAAAATAAACCATTTTTTGAGTTTTATTAAATAATACTCTATCATTTGGTGCTTCAATTTCGTTTGAAGAAGAAATATATATATAATCATTTAAATTAAGTTTGTTTTGAGCAGCAACTGTGGAAGGTGTAGTGCTTATTACACGGCGACCTAGTTCTATACGATAATCACATTTACTATCATTAACATGTAAATACCAACTGTTGGCAAAGTCGTTTATTTCTACTTCGAAGCTATAATTCATTGTATCATTATGAACTATTAAAACTGGTTTTGTTGTTTCAAAAAAATTCTCACCATAAGTTTTTTTATAATTTTCTCTATCAGCATCTGAAATATCCCAATAAATAAATAAAGTGTTTGGAGTTTGAGCTAGCAATTTTACAACTGTTTGGTTGTATCTATATGGTAAATCATAATATTCAACAATATTGCTTTTTTTAGAAGTTGACTTTTTAGTTACTTTTTTTGTGGATGTTTTTTTAGATACTGTTTTAGCAGTACTTTTTTTGCTTTTTGTTGTTGTTTTGGCTGCTTTTTTCGTTGTAGTAGAAGATTTTGAAGAAGCTTTAGTGGTTGACTTTTTTACTTTTTCGGCAGCATTTGTTTTCTTTTTTGTTTTAGTATTTTTTTCAACAGTAATTTTTGCATCTGCTTTTTTATTTTTTTGTTCTTCTGTTTTTCTTGGCATTATTTTTCCTCCTATGTATGACGTTTTAATTTCTTATATATAGTATAACAAAAATAAAATAAATTCAATAGAAAAAGAGAAACTTTTTTTGTGATTTTTAATGGATTAAATTAAATATTGTAAAATAAAAAAATAACTGTAACCATATTCAAGCATTTAATAAAAAAATTTTAAAAAAATTTGTCAAAATTATTTACATTTTGAATAAACTTGTATACAATAAATAGGAAAAAATAAAACAAAAGAAAACTGTCTAAAGAAAGGGGTAAATCAATGAAAATATTGATGTTAACGTGGGAATATCCACCAAGAGTAGTAGGAGGAATATCAAGAGTTGTACATGACTTATCAAGAACGTTGATAAAAGATGGACATGATGTAACTGTAATAACATACAAAGATGGAGATGCCCCATATTTTGAAGACGATAAAGGTGTAAAAGTATATAGAGTGGACAACTATATGATAAACCCTAATAACTTTATTGATTGGATTATGCAAATGAATTTTAACATGATATCAAAAGCAAATGAAATAATAGCAAAAGAAGGCAATTTTGATGTTATACATGCACATGATTGGTTAGTTGCATATGCGGCTAAAACATTAAAAAATTCATATAATATACCAATTGTTTCAACAATCCATGCAACAGAAGCTGGTAGAAACAGCGGAATACATGACGAAACACAAAGATATATAAATGATACAGAATGGATGCTAACATATGAGTCATCTGAAGTAATAGTAAATAGCAATTATATGAAAAATGAACTACAAAGACTATTTGGGTTACCATATGAAAAAATAAATGTAGTACCAAATGGTGTTAACTTAACATTATTTAATGGCGTTGAAAGAGACTATAATTTTAGAAGAAGATTTGCTATGGATAATGAAAAAATAATACTATTTATGGGAAGATTAGTATATGAAAAAGGTATACAACATTTAATTGCAGCAATGCCAAAAATATTAGAAGGTTACCATGATACAAAACTTGTTATAGCTGGAAAAGGCGGAATGATAGACGAGTTAAAACAACAAGTAAGAGCAATGGGAATAGAAGAAAAAGTATATTTTGCAGGATATATGAGTGGAAAAGATGTACAAAAAATGTATAAGGCAGCAGATATATCAGTATTTCCAAGCACATATGAGCCATTTGGAATAGTTGCTTTAGAAGCAATGCTTTCTGAAAATCCTATAGTAGTATCAGACATTGGTGGTTTAAATGAAATTGTACAACATAGAGAAAATGGAATGAAAAGCTATGCTGGAAATCCAAATTCAATAGCAGATTCTATTTTAGAATTATTGTATGACCATCAACTAGCTGCAAATATAGTAAAAAAAGCTAAAAATAAAGTTAGAAACGAATATAATTGGAGCAAAATAGCACAAGACACACATTTCACATATCAAAAAGCTATTTGTCAATCAATGGCAGAAAAACAAAAAAGAGAAATCGAACAAGAAAGAGAAAGAAAAACAAAAAGTGCTAAAAATACAGAAAAAGAAATTACAAATCTACTTAGCTTTAAAAAGCGTCATGCATATGCTTAGTAAAAAAATGTCATGCAGGAAAAATTCCTATATGACATTTTTTAAATTCTCTTTTTTTTTATTTTCTTTTGTGATATAATCAAGCAAACAATATAACAAGGAGGTAAAAATGCCAGAGTTTAAGTCAGGATTTGTAACATTAATAGGAAGAACAAATGTAGGGAAATCAACATTAATAAATTTATTAGTAGGAGAAAAAGTAGCAGCTATTGCCAATAAAGTTCAAACTACCAGAACTGCAATAAAAGGAATTGTAAACAGAGAAAATTCACAAATTATATTTACAGATACACCAGGAATTCATAAACCAAAATCAAAACTAAATGAAACAATGGTAGAAACCTCTTTTTTAAGTATACCAGATGCAGATGTTATATTATTTTTAATAGAAGCAACAAGCACAGAAATTGGAAGAGGAGATAGAATTATATTAGAAAAGCTAAAAGAAGCAAAAAGAAAAACTATATTAATAATAAATAAAATTGATTTGGTAAAAAGGGAAACATTACTTAATTTAATAGACCTATATAGTAAAGAATATAATTTTGAAGCCGTTATACCAATATCAGCTATAAAACCTAAATATAGAAATATTATATTAGACGAAATAGAAAAGAACCTAAAAGAAGGTCCTGCATATTATGATATAGAAGAGTATACAGATCAAACTTTAAGGCAATTAGCAGAAGAAACAATTAGGGAAAAAGCCTTAACTCTATTGCAAGACGAAGTTCCACATGGTATATATATAGAAGTTGAAAAAATGAAGTTAAGAAAAAATAAAAAACAAGAAGAAATATATGACATAGAAGCAAATATTTATTGCTTAAGAGAGTCACATAAAGGAATTATTATAGGAAAAAACGGAGAAATGTTAAAAAGAATTGGAAGAGCAGCTAGAATAGAAATGGAAAATAATTTTGGAGTAAAAATTAATTTAAAAACGTGGGTAAAAGTAAAAGAAGACTGGCAAGATAACGATTCTATAGTAAATAAATTTAAATTAAAATAAAATTGAATAAAATATATAAAATTGCAAAAGATAGAATTAAAGGTTTAACTTTAATTTAAGGAGTGTGAGCATATGATAAAACAAATAGCATGGGATACTTTTAAAAAAACAGGAGACATACAAGTTTTTTTAGAATTAAAACAAATTGAAAATTTCGAAAATAATGTAAATTCAATAAATAAAGAAGAATATACAAAAATTAATAATAAAGATCAGAGGATGGAATTATAACAAATGTCAAATATAAAGGTAACAGGAATTATACTTTCAGAAAATAACGTAGGAGATTTTGATAAAATGTTAACAATGTTAACTCCTGGATTGCGGTAAAATTTCGTGTGTGGCTAAGGGAGCAAGAAGGCCCAAAAGTGCTCTTTTAGCTGGCACACAAATTTTTTGCTTAGGCGAATATTTAATGTTTAAAGGTACAAATACATACCATATAAATTCAGTAGAGACAATAGAGATATTTTATAAATTAAGAACAGATTTAGACAAATTAAAATACGCTGTACATATTAATAAAATTGTACAAGATGTTACAGAGGAAAATCAAAATTGCTACAAAATAATGCAATTATTATTAAATACACTGTATGTTATTGCTGAAACAAATAAAAATTTAGAAATGATTTTATCAATATTTAAATTAAGATTATTATGTATTTTAGGTTTTTCACCTAAATTAAATGAATGTGTAAATTGTAAAGAAAAAGAAGAGTTAACATATTTTAGCATAAGAGATAATGGATTTAAATGTAGTGCTTGCAGCAAACAAGACAAATCTAGCATATATGCTAGTAAAAGTACTGTAAATGCAATTAAATATACTGTAGTTGCGCCACCCAAAAAATTGTATTCTTTTGAATTAAAAGATGAAGCATTAGAAGAGTTTAAATTAATTATTAAGCTATATTTTAATGAAAAATTAGAAAAAGAATATAAAATGGAAGAATTATTTTAAAAATACAGTTGAAAAAAAATAAAATAACATATATAATGAAAGTATAATCATAAAACAAAACATAAAAGAAGAAGGGAGCGATTTTTATGAAAATAAAAATAACAGGAAAGGAACTAAAGATAACAGATGCAATAAACGATTATGTAGAAAAAAAATTAGAAAGAATCGATAAGTATTTTGAAGAAGCAGAAGCAGAAGTTACAATAAGAACAGAAAAAAATACACAAATAGCAGAAATTTATGTAATTGCAAATGGCGAAAAATATAGAGCAGTAACAGAAGACAAAGACTTATACGCATCTATAGATAAAGATATAGATATATTAGAAGGTCAAATAAGAAAAGCCAAAACAAAAAAAGAAAAAATGCAAAAAGATGCATCAATAAAAACAATGGAAACATTAAATTCAGAAAAAAAAGAAATAATAAATGAAATAGTAAAAACATCTTATTATGAAATAAAACCAATGTTACCAGAAGATGCAATGTTAAAATTACAAGAATACCCAACACATAATTTCTTAGCATTTATAAATGTTGAAACAGGAAAAGTAAATGTTATACACAAATTAAAAGATGGAAAAAATTATGGTTTAGTAGAACCAGAAGCTTAGTAAATTTAATTTAAAAGTATATAGTAACCCCCAAAAGTATTAATTTTTTGGGGGTTATTCAACATATTAATACTTTTTTGCTTGTAAAAAACAATTAAATATAGTATAATATGCAAAGTATAAAAAAGGAGAAATTAGGTATGAAAAAAAAGAGAATTTTAACAGGAGATAGACCAACTCGGAAGATTACATATAGGACATTATTTTGGATCATTAAAAAAGAGAGTAGAATTACAAGAAAGTGGAGAATATGATCCATATATTTTAATTGCAGATGTTCAAGCATTAACAGATAATTTTAATAATCCAGAAAAGGTAAGAAAAAATGTAAGAGAAGTTGCAATAGATTACTTATCTGTTGGGATAGATCCTAAAAAAACAACTATATACATACAGTCAATGATACCAGAAGTTGCAGAATTAACAGTATTTTATTCAAACTTAGTAACAATAGCAAGACTACAAAGAAATCCAACAGTAAAAACAGAAATAGCACAAAAAAGAGAAATATTTGGAGAAAGTGTAACTTATGGATTTTTAGGGTATCCAGTTAGTCAGGCAGCGGATATAACAGCATTTAATGGAGAACTAATACCAGTAGGAGAAGACCAATTACCACTAATAGAACAATGTAGAGAAATTGTTAGAAAATTTAATAGTATTTATGGTGAAGTTTTAATAGAACCAAAAGCAGTATTGTCAGATAAAAAGCGAATTAAAGGACTAGATGGAAATGAAAAAATGGGTAAATCTTTAGGAAATGCAATATACTTATCAGATACACCAGAAGAAATAACAAAAAAAGTAATGGGAGCAGTAACAGACCCTAATCGTATAAAAAAAGACGATTTAGGAAATCCTGATGTATGCATGGTTGCATATTATCATAATTTATTTACCGATAAAGAAGAATATAAAAATGTTTGTGCTGAATGTAAAGCAGGAAAACGTGGATGTGTAGCATGCAAAAAGCAATTAGCACAAAATATAATAAATACATTACAACCAATAAGAGAAAAAAGAAAATACTATGAAGAAAACCCACAAATAGTAGATAATATTTTAATGGAAGGAACAGCAAAAGCAAGACAAACTGCAAAACAAACAATGGAGAAAGTAAAAGAAGCAATGATGCTAAATTACTTTTAGAAAATTTAATGCAAAATGTAAATGTATTACAATAAAACAATAAAAATATTGAAAGGGAGAAACTATGTTTACTGATTATACAAAAATAATAATTAAAGCTGGCGATGGAGGAAATGGTGCCGCAACTTTCAGAAGAGAAAAATATGTGGCAGCTGGTGGACCAGATGGTGGCGACGGAGGAAATGGTGGAAGCATTTATTTTCAAGTAGATAAAGATAAAAATACACTAATTGACTTTAGGTATAATAAAAAGTTTAAAGCTACAAATGGTCAAAATGGAAGCGGAAATCGTTGTAACGGAAAATATGGAGAAGACTTATATATTAAAGTTCCAATAGGAACTGTAGTTAAAGATGCAAAAACAGGCAAAGTAGTAGCAGATTTGTCAAAAGAAAATCAAACAGAATTAATATTACAAGGTGGTAGAGGTGGAAAAGGAAATTCACATTTCGCAACAGCTACAAGACAAGCACCACGTTTTTCACAAGATGGAGAAAAAGGAGACGAAAAAGAATTAATATTAGAATTAAAACTGTTAGCAGATGTTGGATTATTAGGATTTCCTAATGTTGGTAAATCTACATTTCTATCTATGGTAACAGATGCAAAACCTAAAATTGCTAATTACCACTTCACAACAATTGTTCCAAACCTAGGAGTAGTAAAAACCAAAAACGGAAGTGATTTTGTAATTGCAGATATACCAGGAATTATAGAAGGTGCAAGTGAAGGAATTGGACTTGGAATTCAATTTTTAAGACATGTAGAAAGAACAAGATTACTTTTACATGTAATTGATGTATCTGGAGAAGAAGGAAGAAACCCAGTAAAAGATTTTTACACTATAAATGAAGAACTAAAAAAATATAGTCCTAAACTAAGCACAAGAAAGCAAATTATAGTAGCCAATAAAATAGATGTAATGCAAGATGAAAAAGGATACAAGGAATTAGAGGAATTAGCTAAAAAAGAAAATTTAGAAATATTTAAAATATCAGCAGCAACAAAGCAAGGTGTTGAAGAACTAATAAATCATGTTGCAGAAGTATTAAAAACATTACCAAAAGAAGAATTAATAGAAGTAGAAGACAAAATTGTGTATACATTAGAAGACAAAAAAGACGAATGGACAGCAAGAAAAGAAAATGATGAATATATAATTGAAGGAAAAGCAGTAGAAAGATTAATGGGAAGAATAAATATAGAAGACAATGAATCAATGTACTATTTACAAAAATGCTTAAGAAATATGGGAATAGAAGATAAATTAAAAGAACTTGGAATACATGAAGGTAACTCAGTAAAAATAGCTGATTGGGAACTAGAATGGTATGATTAATGGAGGAAAAGATGAAAGTAACTTATAAAGAAAAAGAATTTGAAATAAACGAAAAGATAAAAATAAAAGACTTATTAAAAGAAGAAATACAAAATAGTAAATACGAAATAATGGGATGTAAAGTAAATAACCAATATCAAACAATAGAATATGAAATAAATGAAGACTGTAGAATAGAATTTATTGACGTATCTAAAAATGAAGGAGTAAAAATATATAGAAGAACACTTTTATATATTATGGGAAAAGCAATAAAAGAACTATATCCAAATGCGTGGCTTACAATTAATTATCAATTATTAGACTCAATGTTTTGCGAAATAAGCAATATGGAAGTAACAGATGAAGTAATTGAAAAAATATCAGTAAAAATGAGAGAAATAATTAATAAAAATTTACCAATAAAAATAATCTTTCAT
>OIWT01001971.1_pt1 | contig 22545 bp, 19 predicted proteins | sample 1587701 | NCBI WGS metagenome assembly OIWT01 (sample SAMEA3888904, study PRJEB22519) | human gut metagenome | biome: human gut; feature: human-associated habitat; material: faeces | place: Denmark | collected 2009
CTTCTTTATGCTCTCATCGTCGTCCACGCTCCCGCCGGCATCGAGTATGGACTGGTGCGAATTCTCTGACGTGCATTTCAATGTGGAATTGGATGACGATGTAAAGGAGCATATTTATGTGTTCAACGAGAATTTCGTGCGTGAGCAGATGCAGGTAGCTCCGGATGGTACGCGTCGTGACAAGCTTGGGACAATCGTGATGTATGGCAGACAGATAGCGGATTCAGGAGAATTGGAAAGAGCAAGAGCCGAGTATGAGGCTAAGAAGTCTGAAAGAGACCGGATGTCTGCGGAAAAAGAAAGGCTGACCTTGCGCCAGGAAGAGTTGGAGAATAGCATACTGAAATCCTTAAAGAAAGATGGAGCGTATTCTTCGCTTCAGTGTTGCAAGGTGTGGAGGAAGGAAAAGAGGACTTGCAGGATGCGCTTATATTCATTGATGATCCTGTCTCCAGTTATGATGCAGACAATCGGGTCGGCACACTGTCCTTTCTTAAATGGAAATTGTTCACCTTGCTGAAACCAGAATACTCTGAAAGGAAAATTGTGGTGTTCTCTCACGAATTGGGAACTGTAATGGATTTGGCTCGTTTGATTCGTACGCTTCCGGATAATATAAGGCCGGAGGATGAGAGACTTATGTACTATGAGATCACGAGAGATTCCGTGAATATAGTAACGGTTAATACGATGATGACGGAATATCAACGTCTTATCGGGCTTGTTTATGAATTCGCTAAAACCGGTAATCCTGATTTGGAACTTGTTGTGGGTAATGCTATGAGGCGCGTGGCTGAGGCGTACTCTTCTTTCAATTATAATATTGGTTTCAAGGAGATGCTTACGGACGGTAGGATATTCGGTAAACTTCCGAAACCTTTATACAATAAGGTGAAAAACAGAATGGTAGGGCTGCTTTTTGATAATGAGAGTCATAGTCGGGAAGATGTCGCTGTGCTTAGTTTGAATACGAGCCGTTTCTCACCAGAGGATTTACGTCAGGCGGCACAGTATCTTCTCGCTTTCTTGTTCCGGATAAATGAGCAGCATATCGATCGTTACCTTAGAGATGCGTGCTACACTATAAGTAGGTGGGCCGAAGAGTTCTCCACAGATTAGGTGCTCTGTTAGTGTATGTTTTAGAGTGTTTTCGCGTTGTCCCTCAGCGATTCGTGGCCATTAAGTTTTTCTTGGTTACGGAAATCGTACTTTCGGACACCTCCGCCTTTCTTGTCAATTCAGGTACTGTTATCTTGTCATTAGAAAATATGGAAGATAATATAATCTTTTGTATATCAGGTAGTTCTTTCATGTTATCTTTCTTGTCATCTTTGACGGAAAGGCAACCCGAGACAATCAGGATTGCGAGGTATATCAATCAAGAAATATGTCCGCCTACCCCTTACGTGGATCGTGTTTTTCTGATTACCTCGCAATTGAGTTTTCTCCGGCGGAAGCCCTCTTTCGCCGGAGAAATTGATGATATTTCAGAGTTTCTCCGGTAAAATACCGTTTCGGTGGACATTTTTGTTGAGGTAAACATCACGCACCATCCTTTCATCCGTCCTCATTTCGCGTCGGAATTTCTGTTGCTTTCTGGTATCCTCGTGCACAGATGTGACTGTTTAGCTCACGCGGAGGCATTCGGTCTCTGAACCTGAAGAATGCATCGTTGTTTTTTTGCCGGTTATAAATGCAGTGATGGTCAAATGATTTATTATTAATGCGTTGCGGAATTGTGGCGGTCAAAATGAGAGGGCACTGCTTTGCAACCGATTGAGAGTCTGATGGTGATGCTCCACTGTTTGATAATCAATGTTTTATGGAATTGTGCCTCCTCAGTTCAGCAAATCGCCAGTCAGTCTGGCTCACCTTGCATTGACACACTTGAGACGACTTCTCCTAGCCAACTGGCCTTCATCTTGTCACACTGACATTAAGGCAATTTCAGGAATATCGGTTAAACGACCTCTAAAGTGTCGACCATTTTTAGGAAAGGTCAAAAATTCACTCTTGGAACAATAGTTTGTTGAGTAATGAATGCGAGATATTAGTCAATTGCAATATGATTATCTTTTTTTGGTTGCGGAAAGCTATGCTTTCGTGTATTCCATAATATTAAAGAACAGAAGTTATGGCAACAGTCGAGCAGAGGGTAAAGGATATTCAATCTTCTTGGGAGCGGGAGAGAAGGGGAGAGGTTTTCGTGGAGGAGGGACTTTTCGGGATGAGGGACATTGACGGGACGGTCATTCATCGGGCGGAGTTCGCTTTCGTCGGAAAGTGCCGGGATAACATCTTGTTCATTCGTCAGGATGGGACTTATTGCAAAAAGAGTCCCGGGTGCATCGAGAATGGCTATATGCCTGAGGAACTTAGGCCTTATGTAAAGGAGGGGAAGGCCGGATTCAAGGTGGATGGAAAGGTTGTCATCGCGCCGGAGTACGAATATATTCAAAGCACATTCGGCGACAATACGGTGTTCACTGTGGTCAAGGACGGGCGTGAATATTACATCAACGACAAGGGGAATGAGGTTCTGACGAGGATCCGCCGGTTTGACGGGGAAAGCAGCGGCAGATCATCCTTCCGGTTGCGAACTAATGAATTCAAATATTTCACGGTTATGGAATATGTCGGGCGCGAGGACGAAGGCAATCCGAATGTTGTGCGCATAGGCGGCGAGTGGATTGAGCTTGAAAGGTACAGCAAAGAGGAGGTCCTGCAGATGTTGATCGATCCCGAGGATGATCTTGCGATTACCGAAAAGGACACGGCTCTTCTTTGCGACAAATTCTCGTACGAGTATAGTTTCTATTTGGCGCAAGCCTCTGGAAACAAGCCTCTTGCCGAATGTATGGATCAGTTGGAAAAGATGGACGCTTTCTGTAACTCGTGGCATTTCGTGATCAAGATCTGGCAGGCTCCGGGGGAATATGTGAGTGTGGATGAGCTTCGACAATTCGAGGCGCGCCTTCTACGGAAACAGGTTCTCGGCTCTCCGTTATATGCGGTCGGGCATAGTGATTCTCTTAGGCCTGGTGAGGTGCGGCTTATTTTGGCGACTTTTTACCACGAGCGGTGCTGGCCGGGGGAGTTCGAGTTTGAGTGGACTGACAAGTGCCGGACTCTTCCGATAACGGAACTTCAGAAATGCGTCCCCGGACTCAGAAAGACCGTTGAGGAAGAGGCGCTGCCACAATATGTGGAAAGCGTCTTTCACGACCAGATTGTGAATTGCGTGATGGATCTTAAATACTATAAGGGGCTCGGTTGGGGAGCGACACGAAAAGCGTTGGAATATTTTCTGGAGAAAGGCAGTGCGATAGAACGCTCTCTTTATGAATATGTTGTCAACGCCCGTAACGCCATCGGGAGGGGACACTCCAGAAAAGCAGAGTTTTTCCTGAGGGCAAGCCTGTGGGTGGTAGAAAAAGGCGCTGAGGTTAATTATTCATTCAGTATATTCAGCACACGCACGGCTTTGGACTATGTCAAGGAAATCCAGGAGAAACATCTTGACTCAAAGGTTGAATCTCTTGTGAAAGCGCTTGAAGACTCTCTCCTTTCGCGCGGCGCGAAAACCTTCGGCGAGATGAGGGCCGGACGCCTTGCGAACACGGACTATTTCACGGAACTTCGTTACCTTCACAGATGATATGATTCAGCAATCGGAAGAAAATATTGATGGCCTCAAGTTCTGGTCGGTGCTACGCTACGGGGAAGTGTTACCGGAAGATAGTGTAGGACTCCAAAAATCATCATCTATGGAGGGGAAGTTTGTTCCTGTGGACATTGACGAGGTTAGGAAGAGGGTGTATGCTATCGCGGATGAATTCGTTGAGGCCAATGGAGGAATTGACGTGACAGTTGTGCTGTCATCATCAAGTCCGGTTTCTGTGTATTTGGCCGGGGTGATAGGGCAGCGGTGCGTTAGCCCTTTCTATATCACGGATGTTATGGCCAAACTTTACATAGAAGAGGTGGATGACTTGATCTATGAAGAAAAATCATTTTTCAGAAAGCATTACGGAGTGGCTTATTGGCAAATGTACAAGGTCTTCAAGAAATATTGCGATCAAATGATTGATTCCGGCTTCCAGTTCAAGAAGATCCCTGATCCGGAAATGCGAGGTGTCATTGAGGAGACAATCAAATCTGGCGATGCATACTATTCGAAATATATTGATGCGACCAGTGACAAGAATGTCCTGGTTTTGAGTGACAGAATTACGCTTGATGAGTCTGATCTTGAATCTTGGAGGATTATAAACACATATTATTCACCGAAGTCGGTTTCGGTGATGACAATCTTTCCACTGGCGGACAACCGGAATGAGGATAAAAAGGAAAACTATATACAGAATGCGCAACCCAAAAATCGGAAATAACGAAAATATTCACTAATTTGGTTGCTGAATAAGACTTATGTAAGGTAATAACACAAGAAAAACTATTAATGTCTATGAAAATATTCTTTCATCCAGATTTTTCCGGGCGCTGCCATCAGAATATTAATGGTTGTCGCTTGGGACAGGTCGTGACCGGGGAGGCTGTTTTGCTTAAGCTCCTGCAGGATTATTCTGGCATTCACCGTGTTGCTCCGAGTGACAAAGACCGCTTGGTGACGTGCTTTGAAAGATTGAATAAGGTTGTGGACGGTGCCTGTCCTCTAAAAAGGTCGTTTGAGATTGACCCGATGGCCGCCGCGGCCAAGGTTTTGGAATGGCGCGATGAACTTGTTCTCAATGGCTGGTCACCGTCTGGTGAACGGGGTGACTGGAAACTTGACCTCATCACTTCTTTGGAGTGTGAGGACATTAAGGGAACGGCTGACCAATGGGCGGAAATGCTTCGTGTCACATCTGAGACACAAGTGCTTCCGAATGGAACGGAATTGGTCGTTCCTGAATTGTTTACGAAACCGATGTTCCTGCGCTTGCTCGAGAATCTCCAAAAGTATGGAACCAAGGTGTCCTACCTTGACTCAAAAGGAGCGGCTCCGGCAGGAACAAACCTGGGGATAATCCAGTCCAGGTTGTTCGACAATAATGATAAAATCCGGCTGAACAAGGACGACGGCACTTTCAATGTCTTGCATTTCAAGACCGAGGATGAGGCTGTCAGGTATGTGGCGACCACTATTCCGGCTTCGGAGAAAAGACTCTTCGTCTGTTCGTCCACAAAGCGACTGGACAATATCCAGACGTATTTGGGGCAACCTCGTTCGGGTTCTTCGGTTGAGGATTCCGAGCCTCAGATAGTGCAGTTGTTCAAGATCGGGATGTCACTTTTCCAATACCCGGCCAACATTGGTTCGGTTGTTTCCTGGCTTCAGGCTCCTGTGAGTCCTCTGGGTAATCTGAGGTTCAGCCTGATGCGTGCTGTCAAGGATTCTGGCGGTTTGTTCAACGAGGATTGGGACAAGGCTATAACTGATGAAAGGAACGCGATCAGTGACAACGAGGAAATAGATAAGAATGAACGAAAGAGACAACTAGCCAAATTTGATAGTAAGGTCAATCAATTCATAATCAAGCCATCCGTGGCGATAGACAAGGACAAGGTCATCGATTTCTGCGGAAATATGTCCCAATGGACAGTCGCGATGTCCCAGTCTGAGCATTATCGTGCGATGCCGGGAGCTGTCGCTCAATTCTCCACGCTCAAGAGTCTGTTTGACTTGATGCGCGAAGTTATAAATGAATATGCCGGTGATCTGGACGGCATCACCTTGCGCCGTATGGTGATCCAACTCTGTCATGGTGATGAATATGATCTGTATCACGCTGAATGCGGAGGCCGCGAAGTCGTTGCCTCGCCTGGCGACATTCTGGATTCTGTGTCGGAGGTGGTTTGGGTTGATATGTATAGCGTGTCAGCGCCGTCCGGACAGTTCAAATTTCTGACTGCCAGAGAGAAAGCACGACTTGGTTGTGAAGAATGGAAGGTTGGGGAGGAACTGAGATTCCGTGACGATGTTCAGGCGATGCCATTATTCAAGGCCAAGGAGAAATTGACTTTGATTTATGCGGATTATGCGGACAATGCACCGACTATGAAGCATCCGTTGCTGGTCCGCCTTGAGGCGCGGATCGAAAATTTCAAGGATTTTGTGAAAGACTATCCTGAAATTCCGGATGGGGCGTATGAGGAGAGAACCCGGATTGACAACTATGCGGAAAACACAGTTGAATCTCACGAGATCGGGCTCAGGGACAGCGCCATTCCTTCAAGGCGTGAAACGGAGAGCTATTCATCGCTGGATTCACTTGTGCAACATCCTTTCGATTATGTCTGCAATTATGCCGCGAATCTGCGTGAGCCGACATATTTCGACAAATCCTTGGTAGAAACGGTTATGGGAAATGTGGCTCACAAAGTAGTCCAGATTATGTTTTCCGAAGGGGTTCCGTTCAAGGAAAGCTTTGACCGGTCGGTTCTCGAATGCGGGGCGGTTCTGCTTCTGGACGAGAATGCGGTCGCCAGAAAAGAACTTGAGGTAAGGCTTGCAAAGGGGATTGATAGGTTGAAACACTTCATCCAACGAAACGGCCTGACATTCTATGCCTCCGAGAAGGAATATTCTTGTGAGTGGAAGGGTAAGTCTCTTGCGGCGAGAGTGGATATGATTCTTATTGACAGTGTTGGAAATCCTGTGATACTTGACTTCAAGAACACCTCTGTTCCCACTTCTTATGAGAACAGGGTGGCGCAGAACAGGGCTCTCCAGTTGGCTGTTTACGAATATGTAGTCCTGAAATCGGGAGAGTTCGCCGGCAAGGCGGTGAGGAAGGCCTACGTCATTTTACCTGATGCCGAGATATTCACGTCCGATGAGTTCGAGATGGTCTCTCCAATCGCTCCGGCTGACAAAGGACGTGTCGAAGGCGACTTGATGGAACTGCTTGGTAATTCCTTTGATTTCAGATGGCGGCAATTGGGTGAAGGGATTGTTGAATTGGGCGAAAACCTGCCTGTAGATGTGACGGAATACGGCAAGTCACAATCGGAAAAGAGACTTTACCCTATCAAAGAGGGTGAAAAGGGGATCAAATGTGACAACAGTTACTCTAACGTTAAAGGATTAAGATAGTCTATGAGAAATACAACGTATATAAGTGCAAGTGCCGGCAGCGGTAAGACCAACAGGCTCGTGAACGAGATGGCCGGCCAGATTCAGAAAGGAATTGTCAGGAACGGCGAGGTGGTAGAGGTGCGTGGTGATCAGGTTATCGCTACGACGTTCACCAAGAAAGCGGCTGCTGAACTGCAGGAAAGAACCAGGAAGATTCTAGAGGATAAGGGAATGTTCGACGAGGCTTCCAGGCTTGCCAATGCGGCTATTGGCACGATCCACTCCGTTGCATTTCAGATGCTGAGTAGATTCTGGTATCTCGCCGGAGTCAGCGCGGACGTTAGAATAATGCCTGAGGAAGATGTACGGTTCTATGTCAATCAATCGTTGGCATCGTGTGTGACCGAAGAAGACATTGCCTTTTTTGACAAGTACAGGAAGTTCTTTGACTTGACGACAACTAAGGATGGCAATTACCTAAAAGTGCCTGATACAGAATTTTGGCTTGATGACTTGAAGGCTATAGTGAACACGATTCATAATTTTCGTGTGGGAGATGTTGAATCGGGAGAGAAAGAGTCGGTCCGGCTCGTGGAGGAGTTTTACAAGAATCCGTATCCAAATCAAGATGCCACTTCGGAATATGCCAAAGGAGTTATGGAACGTCTGGAAGTTGGTGTCAGAAAATGTAGAAGATTGGCTAAGGCTGCGGATGATTTGGCCGGAATGGTAGCGAAAGCATTTTCAGAGAATGTGGAAGAAGCGAAACTGAGGCTTTTGCTGGCAAGCATTATCAAACGTCTTTCGGGATCGAAGAGCCTTGATGGTTCAGCAGTTGATGATCTTGCGGAACTTTTGCGTATCCAGAGGGTGCTTGCCTGTTCGCCGGAGGTGTTGAGATTGCAGAAAGAGTATATTCATAGAATATTTACCCTTGCCGAGAAGTGGAAAAATGAATATGCCGCATTCAAGGAGTCTCGTTGCCTGTTGGACTTCAACGATCTTGAAAGGAAATTTTACGAACTTCTAGAAATTAAGGATGTGGAGGAGGAGATCAGAAGCAACTTCAAATCTTTGTTTGTGGATGAGTTTCAGGATTGCTCGCCGCTCCAGATCAGAATTTTTGAAAAACTTGGGTCTATGATGGAGTCTGTGACTTATGTCGGTGACAAGAAGCAGTCCATTTATGGTTTCAGAGGGACAGATTTAAGTGTCGTTGAAAGTGTTACGAATGAATTTCCGGAGCAGCTGGATGTTGTGGATGAGAACGGAAACATGATCACCACGCTGAAGGAAAGCTGGAGATCCACCAAAACTCTTGTGAATTTCACAAATCAGATTTTCGAGCGGGCGTTTGAAGGTGAGATCGCTCCTGAATTGGTGCGTTTGGAGAAGGCAGACGGAGGCAATGGAGATGCTGATGAGAAGCCGGAGCATTGGCGGTTCGATGTCGGTAATAATGATCTCTTCTATAAGGAATTGGCGTTGAAGGTGAATTCTCTGATAAAAGAGAGGGGTTTGAAAGCGAAGGATGTGGCTATCCTTTTCAGAAAAAATAATGATTGCGTCGAAATGGCTTCCTTGCTCAGAGGATTGGGACTGCCGGTCAACACACAGGAGGATTCGAAGAGTAAGAAAGATAGTTCTCGGTCATATTCATTTATGAATGCCCTTGTGTCGTTGCTCGTGAACGAAAAGGATGCGTACTCGAAGGCGGTTGTCCTGCTGGGCAGTGAGCCGGGTCACCATATAGGGGATGTTCTTTCCGACAGGATCGAAGACTTGAGGCTTTCCACTCAGGATGGTCAGGCACGAAATCGTTGGGACGAAGAACAGGTGATCAAGAGGCTGCTGGCTCTGTGCGAGCCTATCAGGCGGCAATCGGTCGCTGCGGCGATTGACAGTTTGGTGACGGAGTTTGGAGTGAAGGAGATTTTGTCCGGAATCGAAAATCCGGTGTCTGCGTCCCTTTTTGTTGATGGCTATCTGGCTGCTGCCAAGACTTATGAAGACCGTTGCCGTCTGAATGGAGAAGGTGCGTCTTTGTCCGGCTTCCTGACGTACGTCTCGAATTATAACGTGAATGGTTTGCCTGACGAGAATGGCGTTTTTGTTGGAACTTACCATAAATCAAAAGGTCTTCAGTGGCACACGGTGGTTTGCTGTTCTCTTGACATGGACCCAAATAAGATAGATGTTAAACAGGATATCATCGGGGTGGGACGGTTTAAGGATGCGGACGGAAAGATAGGTGTGTACGTCTTGCCTAAGACCGGGTTTGCTCAGGATGTTTTGGCTCCGGATTTGAAAGCCAGCGTCTTGGCTAATAGTGTCCGCCAGGAAAAACTTGCGGAGGCGAGGCGGCTGATGTACGTTGGGTTGACGCGCGCCAGAACGCACTTGATAACCGCTGCCAAGCAAGATAAAGTCGCTTGGCTGGATGCTTTGACCGGAAGTACTTCTCAGGCACGTCCGTTCCCATTCCTTGCGGACGATGTTATGACAGTTCACACATTTGAACCTACCGCGGAGAACATAGATCCAAGTGTTCCAAAGGCTTCTTTCAAAGTACTTTCGACTCCTGCGGTCAGAACACTTTACAAAGAAAAATTTGTTGAGCCAAGCGCTGTGGTGAATGAAGGACTGGTGGCGAATGCGAAGGTGAGGATTGTGAAAAGAGTCTCTGACAGGATAAATGTGAAGTCAGAAGGAGATTTTGCAGATTACGGCACTTATTTCCATCAAGTCCTGTTTGGCTGGAGATTAGGAGAGGACAACACCGCTCTGATCAAATCATTGGCGCGGGACTTTCATTTGTCCGATCCGCTGAATGAGCCGGATAAGATTTCTGCGACGGTTGAGTCGTTCTATTCTTTTATGAAAAACGCGTACGGTGATCCGATGTCCCTGCACAGAGAACTGCCATTCAGGGAAGAGCGTGACGGACAGGTGATTTCAGGGAGTATGGATCTTGTTTATGAGACCAAGGATGGTGTGGTGCTGGTGGATTATAAGACTTGTCCTCGGCCAATCGAAGAACTGACCGACAGGACAAGTGATTTCTATGCTTGCAAATATGCTCCGCAGTTGGATTGCTACCGGCACGCTCTTGAAACTTCAGGTAAAACAGTGGTGGACACGATTCTTTTTTACCCTACATCCGGAGTACTTGTGATAATCTGTGACCTCGGATTCTGATGGTATTCAATGCCATCAGAATCCGATCTTCTTGATGCTCCCGGCGCGCTGGAGGGTTTCGGTGCGGCAATATTCAGACAGTACGTTGTAGTCAAGGGATTCGTTGCCGGTGAGGACGGCGTCCACGGCTTTCATCCGGGAGATATTCTCGATCTGGCCGCCACTGAAATCGAATTCAGAGGCGAGCCTTGTGGCGACATCGTCAGAGAGGCCGGGGATCAGGGATTCCCAGATCTTGGCTCTAACGGCGGTTTCAGGTCTCTTGAAGTCGATCTTGTAGAGGAAACGCCGCTCGAAGGCCTTGTCGATGTTGTCGGTGAGGTTGGTTGTGGCGATGAGGATTCCTTCCATCGACTCCATCTCCTGAAGGATTATGTTCTGAATGGCATTCTCCATCTTGTCCACGGCGCTCTCGGCTCCCTCCCGGCGTATTCCGAAAATCGCGTCAGCCTCGTTGAACAGCATTATAGGCTGGATTTTCTTTTTAGAGCACATCTCCTTGTAGGCCGCGAAGGCCGCCTTGATGTTCTTCTCGCTTTGCCCCACCCACATGCTCTTGATCTGGTCCACATTGACCGGGAATATGTCCCTTCCGGTGGCGCGCGCCAACTGATAGACAGTCTCTGTCTTGCCGGTGCCTGGACTGCCGTAGAAGAGGCAGGCGAATCCTTTCCTCATCCCGTGCTCTTCAAGGTTGGCGGTGATATTCCTGAAATTCTGTGGTTGGAGAAGATTGGAGAGCCTTTCCACCTGGGCGTTCACGTCCGTGTTGAAGAACAGTTTTTTCTCTGTCACCTTCTTGTGGGAAATGAGGCTGTTGTTGATGTCGTTCGTCTCATTCCTGCTTTTCATCTTGTGATTCGGCAGGAATTTCTTCAGTCCTTTTTTCGTGAACCTGTAGGAACCCCTGTCAAAAAACGATTCGGCCGAGTCAAAGACAAGAAGTCCGTCCGTGATCAGCTGGTTCTCACCTCTTTCCAGAGACCTCAGCATCGCTCGGAAAGATTTTGTGGACGGTAGGGCGTCCCGGATGTCGGACTGGTCGAACTTGTCCTTGCATTCGCTCACATACAGCGCGCACAGATAGACAACAACCGTCTTCAGGTCTTTGTTCTTCGTGTAGCAGGAAAGCGTCTTGACAAACGGAATCTCCTGGTTGGCCATTAGTGCTGAATTGATTTCAAGGAACAACGACTCGTCGTCAAGGTCATTGCGGGAGTTCCTTTCGTAGAGGTCCATGATGGTGTCAAACAATTCCTCTTCTGTCATCTTTGAATAATCCGGAGCGATGAACGGCTTGTCGGCGGCAAGGCATTTCAGGACACCCATCGGCACATTGTAGCCTGAAGAGTCGATTCCGCTGTTTCGTTTGAGCAGTCTTTTGGAGACGAGGTCCTCAATCTCATCCAGATGCATCAGCAATGATGTCCGGTGACATTGAAGATGTGAGCACAGGTTCTCAAGGGTGACCGCGGACCAACCAGACTGCTCTATGAACAAGGAAAACAACACGGCCTGTGTTTTCGTGATTTTCAGCCTCTCGCCAAGGTAGGAGGAGAACGGTTCGACCATATTCATAAACTCATCTGTCAGGCCCGAGTCGCTGGATCTGGAGACGATGCCGTCCACCGCCTTGAGCAGAGTCAGGTTATCAAGCTCCTTAGGTGTCGGGGCCGGCAATTTCCGTTCGATGTCTTCCAAGTTGAAAAAGTCATTGTTTCTTCTTCTCATAGTCTTTTCATTTTTATGGTTAATACTATCTTCTTCGCTGTTTCTCAACCAAAATTTTGACAAATGTCGCGGCCATCGTTTTTATGGCCGGGCGGACGTATGCCGTGAAGATGTGCTCCTCTCGTGGTTGAGCCGTGCGGCGGTTGATAACAATAAAAACAGTGCCATTGTTCAAAGATTGTCCGGCCTATCTGGACACGATTGTTAAGATGACATAGTTCGCACTTTTTTATAGTTTATGGTTGCGGAAAGAGTGCTTCCAGTGTATTACATAACAAACAACATAAAAAAAAGATGCTATGATTTGGAAATTTTTGTTACTGGCTTTCATCCTGATCTTTGTGGTGATCACGGTGCTGGATGTTCGTAAATTCTATGGATTTTTTGTGGATACATTCAGTGCTGACGATGAGTCTATTAAACAAGAGTTCAGAGGCCTTTTGTCAAGAAAAGATCTTTATGTGACGAGCCTGAGCAACTTGGTGATGACGGTCTTGTGTCTGGCAAACTTGGTGATGCTGTGTTACATCCCGCTTTACGGTGAGCCTGTGTGGCTGACTTGGGAATGGATTGCCGGAGACATAGTTGTCAGTGTAGTGTCAGGAGTGGCATCGTTCTTTATCAATAAAAATGTGTTCGGAATAGTGGCTCCCATTGTGATCAAGGCCAAGCGTTGCACGGATTTTTCGGGCGGTGAGCGGATCTGCTATTGGTTGCTCCGGGAAAGTGATGGAACACTGATATATTTGGGTGTCGCCGTCGCGGCTCTCACAATCATAGGATTCTTTTGATGATTGGATAAGAGTTTTTTTATTAAATTTGTATTCGGAGAACTGCCACGTGAAAGTCCTTTTGCTTTAAAAGGAAAGACAACTTGATTCAGATTATAATATTAGTTTTTATTCTCCGCTTTTTCACGGGCTTGGTGAAAAGCTGAAAGAAACCCTGCTTGCTTGGGATTGTAAGATCCCAGGCCATCGATTAAGAACGTGAGTGTGACAGTTCTCCTTTTTTATTATGAAAGAATCATCATTTGAAAGCTTGGTCGATTTTGCGACCGATGATCAAATATTCCGTCTCATAGCTAAGGAGAGAGGAAAGTATGCTGCCAGAATACCAAAAAAAGCAACAAATCCTTTTGGCTCGGATCCTCTTTTTAACGAACTTAAGGCGATGACGCCCCCACACAAACTTTGGGGTAATCCAGGGCGCGGAAAATTGCCACCGAAAGCCACGTCAGGACTTGCTCTCTGGACGTACAAGAAGAAGCGGGCGACGGTTCGTATATACCAGGCGATCAAGAAAAAACGCGGTTTGTATCCGGAAGCGCCGTGGGTACGTAACTTGAATGATTTTGTCTTATCAGTTCGGAATAGCCTTTCCGGGATTGAGCCGCTTGCCTTGGAGTCTCCACGGATCCTTGCGAAATTCAAGGAGAAGGATGCCGGAAGTGGGGACTTTATATATCGTCCTATCTGTAAATATTCTGACCTGAAGACCAAGATCATCCTGGCGCTTGCCTATCAGTACATCCTTGCGAAGTTTGACAGGTATTTCCATAGAAATATGCTGTTTATGCGAGCGGCGAGACGTATTGAGGGAAAGCGATATGAAATGCCTAAGTACACGGATGCCATCGACCTTGTGTCGGATTTCAGGAGGCGGAACAGCCGGAAGTCAATTTATGTCGGGGAGTGCGACATCCAGAAGTTCTACGACATATTCAATCACGATGTGATAGTAGAGTGTTTTGAGGACCTTTTTGCTGAGGTGAAGTTGAGGGATGGAGCCTTGGACGGTGATTTCGATTCCTTGCGTCGCGTGATAAAAGCTTATCTGGATTCGTTTGATTATCCAGAAAACGTGATGAGCAAGAATGATGACCCGGATTATTGGAAGAATGAAGTCCGAAGGCATCGAAGCGATGCGTGTCCGGAACCGGTATGCAGGTTCAAGTGGGTGAGCGATGACGCTTTTGTCTCTTCCGGTTGCTACACGACTAAAGAAGAATTCTATGCCGCAAGGAACGGGAGAAAATTAGGCATCCCGCAAGGTGGTGCCCTGTCCGGCATAATTGTCAATGTGGTTATGAGGGTCGTGGACAAGCCGATCGTGGAGTCGGACTCTCCGGACAAGCTCTTCATCCGCTATTGCGATGACATTCTTTTAATGCACACTGATGAGAAGGCTTGTGAGAACTATCTTGAGTCCTACTACAGCAGGCTGATAGCCTGCAAACTGGTTCCGCATCAAAGAAAGGATGTGGCTGATTGCAAGTCCGGGCGGAAAACGAAAGCGGAATTTTGGAAAGCCAAGTCAAAGAATGTATATCGGTGGGGACCGGGTGACGGAGCGGCTTCCGATTGGGTGGCGTTTGTCGGATATGAGATGCGCCGTTCCGGGGAGATTCGCATCCGCAAGGATAAGATCGATGCGGAGTTCAAGAAGATAGCCCATCAATACTATAACATAATATATTCAAAGGATGTGACTTCCGGAGAACCGGTGTCGGAGGAAAAACAGTGCGAGCTGTTTGAGAAAATGGACGGCCTTTCCAAGCATATCCAAAACTTTGTGAAGGCGGAGAATAATGTATATACCCGTTCGCAGGCTCGCCGACTTGACAAGTATCTCTACAGGAAGACCCGTCAGGCCGCTTCCAGAATCGGCATCGCCGATCCAAAAAAGGCGGCCAGGGAACGGGTGACCTATCTTGAGAAGATAGAAGGACTTTCCTGAACCCTCTCGGTCGCTTCGCTTGGCCCCAGTGACTTTTCGGCCACTATTTTTCTTTATCCGGCGAGCTCCCAAGCCAGGTTGAGGCGCTTGTCTGTCTTACGGAGTTTGCAGAAGAGTTTCTTGCGGCTTTTGGAGACGGCCTGATGGCTTATTCCGAGGCGTTCTGCGATCATCTCATCGGTAGGGGAGATGCATGCCTTAGTCAGCCGGATCATTTCATCAAGCACACGTCGCTCGCACGGTGTTATGTCAGTATATTCCAACAGGTGCTTGAGGCGGACGGCGGCGTTCTCACGGTCTTCCATTCTGGAGATGGAATATTCAGAGTCATGTTCAATGAAGTCATATCTTGCTTCGTCGCGGTCCTCACTGTCCCAGCCTTCGTCAATGGATACGAAGCGCTTTTGCTCGTTGGCCATCGTGATGAACTTCTTGCGTACGGCTGAACTGACGTATGCCGTGAACGGAGTGCCTTTTTCGGGGTCGAATCCACGCAGGCACTTAAAAGTGACCCACATTCCTATGCGCTTCAGTTCTTCTGCTGAATATGTGTTCAGGGATCGGCCGTAGCTTTTGATCAGCGCTGCCGTCAGGCCGGTGCAGTCGCGGATTACATTTTCTTGTGCTTTGCGGTCACCGTGTAGGGCGGCGAGGATTGTAGAGTCAGAGATGTTGACTGGCTTAAAGGAGAATAGTTTTCCCATAAAGTTAATATTTAAGTTTATTTCGTGTACCAAACCATCGTTGTCGTACGGTGTGGGATAGTAATAAAAAGTGTGCCGTATATTTGGAACAGTCCAGCCTATCTGGACAACTTGGGAAAAAACGAAAATAATCACGATTTTGGTTGCGGATCGCCGTGATTCGGCGTATTACCAATGTCAGTGTCACCGATGGACAAGAAGGACAGATTTTGCCGGAATGTCAGTGCGGAGCAACTGTTTGTAATTGAATGTGTTAGTGAATCCTACTCTCCTGATTCGCCTGCCAGCGTTTGGCAAGTTATTGAGAGTCAACGGAAAGCGATTTCATTGTAATAAAGTAAAAGAACATATTAATTTAAGTATGAATAGAAGCACTATGAGAAAAGGACCTTATGACCCTGCGGTGACAGCGCGCAAGGAAAAAAACGCTGAGATATTCTCAGAGACAATCGCTGCGATTAATGATAGTTTTTACACCGCTCCTTCCGGGAAGTTGGTGAATCTTCCTCCGTTGCGGCCGATGCTGGAAGGGGCTGAATGCTGGCATCGGGAGCAGCCTGTGGTTGACGCTCCGGAGGTCGTCGGTGGAACTGAGATCGTTGTGGAGAATAATGATTGCATCGAGGCAGCAAAGCGCCTGGTCGCGAGAGGCTATAATCCGGTGATGCTGAATTTCGCGAGTGGCGGTCATCCTGGTGGAGGTGTTGAAAACGGCGCCCGTGCCCAGGAGGAGACCCTTTGCCGCAGGAGCACGCTTGCCAGGTCAATCTACACCTTCGACGAGGAATACGCTCGGAACTATCATTACACGCACAGAAAGGGCAACAACTATCCTCTTGAGAATCTGAATTTCAGCGCCATATATTCCCCGTATGTGACATTCTTCCGCGAAGGGCTTGATTGTACCTTTATGGAAGAGCCGTTCCAGTGCGCGGTGGTCACCTGCGCGGCCTTGAACCTCAATGGGCGCTATTCTCTGAAGCTGACACGTGATGGGAATATGCCGCCTCAGGCCAAGTCAATCACCGCAAACAAGATCCGGACAATATTCCGTCTCGCCCTCCGCCATTACCACAATGCCCTTGTTCTGGGCGCTTTCGGCTGCGGAGCGTTCAGGAATCCGCCCGAGGAGATGGCGTCGATCTTCAAGTCCGTCCTGAACGAGGATGAGTTCCGCAATAAGTTCCTCCTTGTGACTTTCGCGATAATCGAGGATCACAATTCCCGCAATGTCAATCTCCGCGCGTTTCGGAAAGTGTTCGAATAGTAGGGATTGAATCCGTTTTGATTTGCCTTGATGTTCTTTGTCTTTTGGATAAGAAAGAGCCTTCGGGCGGATCAAAACGGATTCTGACGCTTCCCGCCGCTACTGGATTATGCCGTTTATGCTATTGATGATATGATACTTACAGAAGAAGATATTAAGAATCTTCCAGTTATCTCGGAAGAGGAAGATGATTTTTACGCTCCCGGCGAATTCGAAGCCGTCGTCCTGGCCGACTTCAACGAAGAGGCTGACCGGATTGATGAAAAGTACCGCTCCCGCACTGATTCACTAGATGTTTAGATAGTTTCCATTTGGAGGAATGTGATGAAAAAGAATCTGTTGGCAGAGGATTATGATCCAGGTTACAAATGTATTACCCGTTTTGGAGTGATCGCGGCAGATTGTCCGGAGACAAACCTGCTGTCACCTGATCTTGATCACATACGTCGATCCTCTATGGCAAAAAGCCTTGGATCAGGTCATTATGTGTGGATGGGCGAGCAAGCTTGCCTTGGCGGAAAAACCGCATATTCAATGTTTGTCATTAACATATCAGTCAGAGCCGTCGCATATTACAGTCGCAAGTTCCAGCAACCGGCTTTCATCTATGGTGAGTTTCGAGACGGGCATATCCACAGTGAATACTGGGAAAAGGCGGATGTCACAAAACCATTGAGCGCCAGAGTTAACCAATATCAGAAAAAGGAGGAGATGGATGCGATGATCACCTCAGCAGGATTTGATGATCAATCAGTAATAGGGGAGCGTTTTGAGTACGCTGTCCCGTTCAGCCTTTTCCCCGCAATCTCAGAATATATCCATAAGAATATCTCGACTCTGGATGCCCATAGCCGAACCGGAGCGATGAATATAGCGCTTTACGGCATCGGTGAAAATGCTTGGCGCTACCGTGGCCTTGTATATCGTGGCATTAAACCTATGGAACTGATAATGTGACCGACTGCGTGGAATGGTGTCTTGGCTATCTGTTATACATAAAATTCGTATTAATCGACTTTAAGGTTGAATTATTGGCGCGATTTGCTATTTTCTTTGTATCTTTGTGCTGTATTGAAGAATGATAAACTTATGGCGACACGAAATGAAGTTGAGCAATTCTTAAGTCAATTCAAGGTTAAGCTTGACATTTGGGGCATAGTATTCCTTGATGGGAGGGAAAAGAATATGCAGGCTCTTGCGGACTTGAACATCTCTCGTTTTGAAAGGCTTAACGAGATTAGAACCATTGAAGTGGAGCATTATTCCGATGGCCCTATCCGTGATGTATTGAATGATTATGGTGAAATGTGGGTGTTCGGCAAGGATGTGAACGGCATAGAGACATACATAAAGATCACTCTTGGCAAGCCGAATCTAAAGACAATCTGCATATCATTTCATCAAGCGGAGCACCCGATGACTTATCCACTCAAACAGAACAAGGAGGACAAATAATGTTGCAGGATCCAAAGAATATGAAAAGCCCGTTGACGGGTGGCAACGTCACACTGCACTGGGAGTGGCGTGACATAGATTTCCGGAAAGACACCTTTCGGGTGTTGGCTCCGTATTATGTTTGTGAGGACACCAAGGAACAATTCACTACAACCGAATCCGATGGAATATGGCTGGCTCAAATGCGGAACCAGTATTGTCATAAGTATGGTATACCGTACACGGACGAAATCATCGCCCTGCGTGCCCGCTATGGGATTTCCGCATTGAAGATGTCTTTGATCCTTGGGTTTGGTGAGAACCAATGGCGTAAATATGAGCAAGAGGAGATTCCGAGCCTGTCGAATGGTAGGATGATCCGCTCCATAATGAACCCGAAAGTATTTCTTGATTTGGTTGAAAGCTCAAAAGAAATTCTTTCTGATAAAGAATATGCGAGAATCTCATCAAAGGTCAACGATGTGATTTCCGCGGACAAGAATCTTTCCATAGAACGTTACGAGATTCAGCGAGTCTATAATTGTGCTCGTTCCGAGGATAATGGATTCGCTCCTCTTTCATTAAAGCGATTGAAGAATATTATGTTATATGTTCTTCAGCGTTGTGGAGACACCTTTTGTACCAAGATGAACAAACTTCTCTTCTACATTGACTTTCTTTCCTACAGGGAGAGAGGCCTCGCGATGAGCGGTTTGTCATATCGCGCCATCAGTTATGACCCCGTTCCCGAAAACTGGGATAGGGTCTACAGTCAATTCGATGAGATCCATCAGGAGCCACGTCTTATCGGCGATTTTGAAGGCAACGTCCTGACCTCCTCCGAGAACCCGGACGAGACCCTCTTCACTCCCGAGGAACTAGCTGTCCTCGACGCCGTCTGCACCCGATTCGGCTCAATGTCCTCCCGTGAGATCTCAGCCCTCAGCCACAAAGAGAAAGCTTGGCTCGACTGCCACGAAAACCACAGCCGAATTCAATTCACGGATGCGTTTGAATTAAAAGCGGTGTAAGGCTATAATAACATTTAATCATAAAACTCTTCAGGAATTTCAGAACTGTGAGTATTCAACCAATAATTGAAAAAACGAAAATATTCACGAATTTGGTTGCGGATTCTTGTGTTGCGGATTCTTGTTATGAGATGTATAACTTGTGGTGCAATGCGACTTATGGACAGGAATGACAGTTCATACTTGATTGTCTATTGAACGCAATAACTTGTAATTTAGTATATTAGTAAATTCTGCTCTCTTGATTTGCCGGCCAACGTTTGACAAGTTATTGAGAGTCAGGTGAGAACAATTTACTGTAATTTGTGAAAAGATGATTGTCGGTGAGAAGGCAAGCGGTGGTAAGAATTATGCCATAGTAGAAGATGACGAAGTGAAAGTCATTCTGAATGAGGAAACTAAACGGACTGGATGTATGCCTATATCGGAGACGAAGGGGTTTGCTCATTCGATTATTGACGCATTGAGTATGCGAGAGAAACTGCGTATGGCAAAGAAAAAACATATTGATTTAATGGTAAATAGCAGCACTATGGAAGAAGAAAAATATTCATTGACCGATGTTGATGAGCTTATGGAATATATGTGGCTGAAGCCTGACAGGACGGGGCTGAAGGTGGATATATTCGTGGATGATTGCGGGTCTTATGAAAGGTATGGGCATCCGCTGCTTTTGTGGGTTAGAAATGGCTATGGACGCGAAGTGTCTGAGTTCATTCCTTTCCTGATTTCAGGCCAACCTGTGATTTTAAATTCCGGGATCGACTGTCGGATCTCGGAAGAGGATGTGGTGGCGATTCTGGGCTTTATCCAACGAAATCTTGAGATCCTCGTCAAATTACCCGCCGATCTGATCAGTCAGACGGATTTCGTTGAATCTGTGAAAAGGCATTGTGTCTCAGATAAACAGGTTTAGGTGAGGTTGATCGGCGGTAAACCTGAAGCGTATAATTTTGAAATATAATTGATTATGGTGCCTTTAAAAGAAAACGGTAAACTGGATATCGAGCGGATTAATGAACTGCCAATAGAAGAATATATGGACGTTATAGGTGGATTGACGGAGGAACAATATAAAGAATATCTGTCCAATCTGCCAATTAATGAATCAAAAGAACCGGTCCGTGCGGTAGTGGTTGACTATACATTAGAAGAAGAATTAGAAAGAGGAAGTGTTCTTGCGGAGGACCTTATCAATAAACTAAGGAAAAATGAAAAGACTTCATTTAAATGATAATATTTATCATTAGCTATTTTGGGTGAAGAAATATAATGAATCCCTTGACCATTGGAGAGTCACCGTGGTTGATGTTATCAACCAACTGCATATCATTGAACGAATTTCAGCGGGATCCCGTTTGGGAGAGATTTATAATACGCTGTAAATGAATATATTCGTAAATGCTGCCCTCTGAATTTGACTGCCAGCTTTTGATAACTTGTTGTAGCTGAAAGGGTGGAGTTCCACACGCTGATTGTCAGTATGTTGCGAAATTCTGCCCTCCGGATGTTCAAATGGCGGAGTTACCCTTGGCTGGGATCACCTTGTCGGAGACAATAATCTATTGACCTTGAAGAGGATAATCAAGTTACCGGAGCCTCCATCAGCGGAGCCGGGCGATGGTCTCTTCGAGGGAGTAGGACTGGTATATTCCTTTGGCTTCGGCATAGCGCTTGTTGATCGCCATAAAGGGGCGCCAGAGTTCGGCGAAAGAGCCGGAAAAGCTGACGTTTTCAGTTTCACCGTTACGGGTTATGGCGTTGCATCGGTTGATGCCGGAAAGGGGGCTTCCGGCCAGATAGTAGGTGAGGGCGTGGATCTCTCCGTCTTTCTTGATAACGGATCTCTCGCAGGTCTCCCACCATTCAAGATAGACTCCGAGCGTGGCGTCGCTCAGGCCGGATGTGCCGGAGTAGGCGAGGTTGTTCCGGAACGGTAACGGGGTAAGGAACATACGGCTGTCGGAGAGGATCCGGTCACGATGCTCGTAGAGGAAGAAGGCTTCCTTGTAGAATAATTTCATCCAAGGCTCCTCGCCTGTCTTGCGCGGTGATCTCACGGGCATTTTGCCAATCCGAAGGTATTCGCCGGTAGTGTCAAGTTCAAGGCCAGCGTCCGGCTTGATGTCATCGGGCGCTTCCGCTTTTGGATAGCATTCAAGAATATTTCCGTTCATCAGCAGGATCTTCCCATTCGGGTGAATGACCGCGGTCTCATTGTTCACTGTACTCATATATTCATTGTTTTATGGGTGGCGCTTGGAACTTGCAAAAGATTTATAATTACTGTGCGCAAATCCTGGTGACAAAATTAAAATCATCAAGCGTCATCCAAGTATAGTACAAGGTTATTCAGGAATCCGCAACCAAAATCAAGAAAATGGTTGCGTTTTGTTGATTGAAAGTGTATTCAAGATGCAGTTTTCAGTTCCAGCCGCTATGGCAGCGGGCGATCAAGAATGAATATAATATCAGAAATTTGACCTATATGCAAAGATTTGAGAAAATAATCCTGAATATTCCGCATAGTTCGGATAGGATGCTTCCACGGCGGACCGAGGCCGCTGATGGCACGCGCGGCCCCGAATGGCTGCCGGATGTAGCCTTGGCCAGTAGCCAGAAGAACTCGGCCGGGCTGCCTTCGGTAAGCGGATGGACGGATCCGGCGGCCATCGCGAAGGAGGTGCGCCGTTGGACCGATTGGTACACGGATTCGATGTTCCGGCCTGATGCGGACCTGGCCGGCAGGGTCGTGCCTGTCGTGTTCGGCCTTTCGCGTTTCTGCATTGATGTGGAAAGGCTCCTTGATGACCCTTTGAATGCCGCCGGCCAAGGCATCCTCTACGAAAGGTTCGGCGATTGCCGCCGCCTGATTTCCGGGCGGACCGCCTTGATGAATGAATATCACGGATTCATCTCGCGCCTTTCCTCTGAGTTGGCTCCCGGCTCGCTCATCATAGACTGCCACTCGTTTCCTTCGGATCTCGCCGACATCGACATCTGCATCGGCTATAATGACGATGCAAGCAAGCCTGAGCAGGAGATGATCGACAAGGCGACGCACCTGTTTGATCGCGCCGGATTTAAGGTAGGCCTGAACAATCTATATTCAAACTCGATAACTCCCAAGAAACCGATTGATTACAAATCCTTGATGATCGAAGTCAACAAGCGTTGCTATATGAATGAGGGCACTTTGGCGCGGACGGTAGGCTATGACATCATTTCTGGACTTGTCAACGACTTCTATCGCCTGGTATTGGCATAAAAGAATATCACCGTGCGTGAAAAGCGGCGTTTCGTTCACAAAATGTATTGTCCTGATTTAGGTTGACTCGTGTTTATAGAATATCACTTATATAA
>OIWT01001978.1_pt1 | contig 22473 bp, 19 predicted proteins | sample 1587701 | NCBI WGS metagenome assembly OIWT01 (sample SAMEA3888904, study PRJEB22519) | human gut metagenome | biome: human gut; feature: human-associated habitat; material: faeces | place: Denmark | collected 2009
CGCCTCGGAAAAATCTGCGACCATACGGTCAAGTTCCTGTTTTCTGCCTTCGGTCATACGGTTAAAATTAGTTTTCATAGTTTTAATCTCCCTTCAAATTAGCGGGCGTCGCGATCTCTGCGCTGACGCTCCAGGTGTTTGTTGTAAAATTCCATAGCCTTGACAAGTGTCTCGGTCATCTGTTTAATAGAGGTATCCGGGCGGAAATAGCTCCGCAGCGAATCCACCGGAACCTTTACATATTCAACCTGATTGCCCTTTACTTCGGATAGTACCTGCATCGCAGTTCTGTCAGTAAACGTCTGATCCTCGCTCATGCGGCGCAAACGCTGAGCCTGAGAAAGCGACGGTGTCACCTCGTCGCAGTCCATAATGGAGAAGAGCGCTTCCTGTTCAAAATCCTGCAGATACGAAAGTTCCACCGCCGGAGTAAGGGCAATTTTACCGTCATCCACCATTTGGAGAATTCCGGGAATCAGCTCGGTCAAACGGATATAGCGGAATACCTGATCCCGGCTTTCACCGGCACGTTTGCCGATTTCCGTCGCTGTGTCAAAATTCGTCGCAACTTGCGACGAATTCTTTTCGGGACGACCTGCCTTACGTTTCATCGCATCCATTTTCATCTTGTACGCAAATGCTTTCTCAGACGGCAGGATATGCTCCCTTTGCAGATTGCTGTCCACCATCGTGATGACAGCTTCTTCGTCCGTTAGATTACGGATGATAACGGGCATGGTCTCCATTCCCAGTGCCTTGCAGGCGGCAAGCCGTCTGTGACCGGAAATCAGCTCATAGCCGCCGTCCTTCGGACGTGCCAGCGCGGGTGCCAAAACGCCGGAATCGGCAATGCTCTTCATCAGCTCTGCCATTTCCTCGTCGCTTTTCACCTTGAACGGGTGGTTCTTAAAAGGTGCCAGCTCTGTCAGTGGTATTTCATCCACCTTGGGTTTGCGGATATCCGCCCGTTCCTGATCGTTCATGAACAGCTCATCGTAGCCGGTCAATCCCAGATCAATTACCTGGTTTTTCTTCATAAAATCATTCCTTTCTGCTGTAATCAGCGTTCATAATTGTGTTCCTCCCTTGTGGGGGAAGTCTGTTGTCTTATCGCCCGTTTCTCTCTTTCGGAAAGATAGGGGTCGTTTTCCAGCCGTGCCTCGAATTCACACTCCAAAAGCTCCCGGAGCTTTGGATTGTCCTCGATGACATTGCAAGCTGTTTTCTTCTTTTTGCGCAGGTCTGCCAGCACCGTCGTGCAGGCCGAACATTTCTTTTTGAGTTCCTCCATTTGCGCAGGATCGGTGCAGTTGCGCTGCTTATTGCGTATCTTGCTGCGTACGGCAGTCACCTCGTCGATCTCCGCGTTCATCCGGACGATATAGTCCTGAATATCCTGCGGGGTCTCCAGATGCTCCTGACAGACCAGCGTCACCTCATCGGTGTACCGATCCAGTTTGCGGCAGGCCTCACGGCATTCTGCCGAGAGCGGCTTCTGATACTGCTTTTCGTACATCGGAGCGATACCGAGCACGATGGCAACACACCGGAAGAAGCTGATATAACCGGTCACGCGGGGAGCTTTGAAATAAAGATCCCGCTTGCGGTAATACATTTCCGTAGGCGGGTTTGCTCTTGCGTATTCCTTTGTGTAGGGCTCCATAAACTCGAAATATTTCCGTGTTATCCGGTAGTCCCGTTGGTTATCTATCAGCCTGTCCTCAATGCTTTCCTTGCTGTACTCATCGCCAAGCTGGAAGGTACGGACGCCTTTCTTTGAGCCGATAGAGTGGATCGTCGCGTACTTGTGATAGGGGCCGCTTTCAAAAACGTAGCCCATCTTTCGCAGCACCGTCGAAAGTTCGTTCCAGCTGGATGCCATTGTCATGGCTTTATCCAGTGCCTCGCGCATCAGATTGAAGCGGGTGGGCTCACCGTTCTTTTCGGCAAAGTAGACCGAACGCGCCGTTTTGTGCTTCTGCGGATTCTTTACCACCGACAGCCCGTGCTCCTTGCAGATACGGTCCGACATAGCGCGAAGCTGATAATAGACACCGTATTTTGCCTCCAGCTTTTTTCCGTCCCACATCCCGACAGAGTTCACCACAAAGTGATTGTGATAGGTCCCTGTGTTGAAGTGGGTTGCCACCAACACCTGATAGTTGTCACTCCAAAGCCTCCGAGCCGTTTCCAACCCGATCTGATGGCATTCCGCCGCCGACACCTCGCCGGTCTTGAAGGACTGGTAAGCGTGGTAGGCAACATTGCCGCCGGTCTTGCCGAAGCGCTTCTGCGTAGCGGTCATTTCCTTGATCGCCGTATCGGGCGTACAGTTTACACAGGAAACAGCGTAGCTCTGTTCGCCCTCATCCAGCGTCTTGGCTTTATTGGCAGCGTAGATAAGCACCTGCTCCAGATCCGTCAGCTTTGTCTTTTCGGGGTTGCTGCAATACTCCACAACGCGGGAGACACTGTCATGGATCGCCCAAATCTTCGTTACCGCCATCGGCATCGTCCTCCTCTCCGTGGTAGGCTTTCAAAAGCAGACCTTCGATCTCCGTAAAGGCATCGTTAAACTCGGTCATGGCAACCTCGTAACGGATACCGTCATGGAGCTTCGTCAGCTTCCGGTACGCCTGCATCAGTTCCTCACGCGGGGCTTCCTTCACCACCGATTCCGTTCCGAGCATGCGTAGATATTCCGACATATTCATGCTGCACTTCTTCGCTTTTCTTCGGATGGTATTCTTCTCGGTTTTGAAAACCCTTACGTTGATTTCATCCGTTCGATTACGCATATTGATCACCTCCTCTCAGCGGGGTTACAGGGGCGTGCCCCTTTCGTATCGGGAGATACGGGGGAATTGGGAGCCGGACGGCTATACAAATCCCATGCTCGCTATCCTTACGGATAGAAAAGCGGTGTATAGCCCCGCACCCCTCAGAACGGTAATTCTTCATCGTCGTCCACCTCCTCCCGTGACGCAAATGACGATTGTGACGGTGAATCGGGTAGTGAGGATATACCGTCATTTTGTGCCCGCAGTGACGCAAGCCTCTCGGTCCCGGAAAGACCGTCATTACCGTCAGCACCGTCATTCAGCATAAGGCTGATCATTCTTGCTGCCGCCGTTTTGCGGTATTCATAAGTGATACCCATCGGAGCGAAAACTTCGCTGTAAAAGCGTGTCAGATACTTGCTGGCAACATTGGGTTTCAGTTCGGTATTGCCGACAGCGGCAAGCAGTTCGGTAACAGTCCCTTCAAACTGTCTGTGCTCAAAAAGAAAATCCACGACCTTGAATACAAAATCGGGGATCCGTTCCTTGCGCAGATCGTCGGCGCTGAGCTCTTCGGTGATTTCCCATTTCACGCCGCGCATCTGCATTTTCAGTTTTTTCTCCTCCACGTCACGCCCGGTGATGCAGAGGGTTGCGTTGTCTCCGAACCGGTCATCCTTACGCAGGATCATGCCGGTATCCGCCACGCCCATGATTCCCGTTGAGCCGGTCATATCATTGAAGATATTGCCGCCGTCCCGTTCCTTGCGGGTGTGGTGTACGACGAAGATACAGATGCCGTGGTTGTCCGCGATCTTCTTAAGAGAGGACAGATCCTTGTAGTCCTGCGCGTAGGCATTGACCTTTGCGGACACGTTGTCTCTTACCATCTGAAGGGTATCAATGAAGAGCAGTCCCGTGGAGGGGTAGTCCTTTAATACATCCTCAATCTGGCTTTCCAGTTCAGCGCCGAGCTGACCGCAGGAAAAGCCGAAATGCAGATTTTCCGGCGGAGTGTCCGTCAGGTCCTGCATACGCTGCTGAACGCGCCATTCGCGATCTTCCAACGCAAGATAAACGACATCCGTCTTTCTTGTGGGGAGCCCCCATACCGGCTCACCCTTACTAATCTGAAGGCACATCCAAAGTACCATCCAGCTCTTGCCGATTTTCGAGTCACCGGCCATGATCGCGAGACCGTCCGAGAGAACGCCATCAATGAGCATTTTCGGGTGCTCAAGAGGCTTATAATACAGGGCCTCTGCATCTATTAGTTGAATCTTTCCCATGCTTCATCATCTCCTTTCTTTGAGTGGGTTGTTTTCTGATCATCATGATTTTCACCTCCTAATCTTCATAAATGGTGTCTAGGTATTCTCTCAAATCATTTAATACCTGACGCAGTTGGGGTTTGTTCGCTTTCAAGAGTTCCGGGAACTCTTCGATATACTCTTCGCAAAGATCCTGAAACTCCAGAGCACCGTCTTCGATAATGCCTAAAACATTTGAGACATTGTTGCCTTTCTTCGGTCTCCCCATGCTTTGTGAAAGTGCGCCTATGCTGTAGAAACGTTCCATGTGTTTTTCACCTCCTTTCGCTCCCGGATTTGTGGGAGCAGTTATCAAATAATGATTTCGCCGTTTTACCTGAATGGCGTTCCTATCCGAGGTTCTCTCCGACGTTGTCTCGCTCCGTCTGCTGCCAACAGACATCCTGGCAAGAATACATATCTCATTCAGGCGGTCATTCAATTTTGGAAAATCAAGAATTTTCGTTCAAGATTTTCTAAATCAAATTATACTGACCGGTTGACAAATTAGCAATAGATTTGTATAATGTTTATTGTAGTGATATTGATTTTCCAAAATAGCACTTATTCATATTTTCCAAAAAGGCGGCAGCAAGATGGATAAAGATTATTCCGAATACCAGCGCACAGAATACGATAAATACCGCTTGCGCAGGTCGAATACAAAGAACGTTATCCTTGATTATTTCGTAAACAAGGCAATTTTCTATACCGAAGATAAAACTATCCGCATCAAAGTTGACGGCTATAATGAATACTTAACGATGCTTGATTTTATCGATGAAGTTGAAAAAGCAAAGGCAGAACGTGAGGGCAGAACATATACACCTCCCGACCAAGTTGACACACAATTAACTGAAGAAATTGATGCGCTTCAGCTGCGTTATGACTATTTCAAAAAGAAATTTGAAATTACTTTGGGCCAAGCTGCGGGACTGGGAGCGATTGAAACGGGAGTCATCGAAGATCCAATGGTCAACATGTTCAGCGATTCCTATGTTACGTTGAATTACGGCGAAGGAATTCTCGATTTTATCTATGCAGATTTCCGGACACCCCTCAGGAAGCCGCTTGCAAACACAATACTTGCGGATTTTCTGCGTGAAATCTCAGAGGATGACAATTCCGGGAACCATAGCACAAGCGAAAAAGATGCCGCACCCGAAAAGGTCTATAATAGAAATCAGGAAATTGTAGAATATTTTTACGATTACGTAGAAACTTTCCACGATATCAGAGAGGTTGCATATGCTTCTCTGTATTCAGCTATTTGCCCGCCGTTGTTTAAAGGAGGCGATTTCGACCAAAAGAAAAAGCTTCTCTGGTATGGTAACTATCTTCTTCATCTCCAGCAGGAGTACAAGGAACTGATTGAGTTTTGCTATGATGAAGATTTTCATCCCGATATTTTAGGCAAGTTATATCCAAGTGAACGTTTTGCCCTATACCGCGATGCAAAAGACCTTCCGATGTTTTTAGACAGAACCGAGGAACTCCAGATCAGCCGTAATGTTCGCGGTGGCAGCTCAATGCCATTCGGAATGAAGAGCGAGGAGCTTGTTCGGATTCTGACAGGCATGAATCTTACTCTCTCTGAAGAAGAAAAGGCGTTTGCTGAGGAACTCGGAATGTCAGAAAGTCATCTTGCCATCCACCTCCGGCATCCCTTCTTCATGAGCGTGAAGTACGATTTCCGTTCCGTGGCAGAGATTCTGGAACTTGAATTTACAAAGATGTTCGAGCAAAATGTCAGGTTTCGCAAGTGCAAGCGCTGCGGCAAGTATTTCATAATGAAGGGCAATTACGACACCAACTACTGTGATCGTATTGCCGAAGGCGAGACCCGTACATGCCAGGAGCTGGCGGCAATAGAAAACTACCGGGCAAAGATTGCAGATAATAAGGCTATCCCGATTTACAACAAGTATTACAAGCGATATGCTGCCCGCGTAAAGGTCCGTCAGATCAAAGAGGATGAATTCAAAAAGTGGAAGTATCAGGCAATGTCCAAGCGCGATGAATGCTCCGACGGGAAAATCACTCCTGAGAAGTTCACAGAATGGATGGAAGCAGCCTTCCCGAACAGAAAACCCAAGAAATGAAAAATCCCTCCCGTGAGAAGCTTCATTGCTCCTCGCAGGAGGGATTTTCGCATATTCAGTTTAGCAATACACCAGCTCAGAAAGGACAACTTCTTCCGCACGGTTGCGGATGGAGTTCATAGCGCGTACCCAGCCCATCTGATCCGCTGCCTTCATTTCTTCGGTGATGTTCTCCGCCGCAGCGTATTGTTCTGTCAGCAGCGCAAGCATTTTCTCCGCCTGCTCACCGAGTTCTGCCAAGTAACGATTCAGTCTGCCTGAGAAAAGAAGTTCGTTGTACGCGGTTCGGTTGTTTTTCTTCAGGTAGTTTCCGTGCATCCGTCCATACCGATTTACCGGCACTTTCTCTTGAGCCGGTATGTCAAGGTCGGGAATGTAGTAGTCGCCGTGTTTCGTGTAAGTCAGTTCCATAATCAAACCTCCGTGAATTTAGGTTGATTATATTGTACTGACGGCACGTGTAAAGTGCAAAGGTGTAAACTTTGGCTGTCATAATGAAAATAATGATTTCAACAGGTACGCGTCCCTGTTGTAGTTGCGTTTCTCAAGGGATTCGAGCACATGCTGCTCTGACTCTGGAGTCCAATATATTTTCAATTTTTCTTTAGCACGAGTGATTGCAGTATAGAAAATATTGTGTGTTATCAATTCCTCTATTTCATTCGTAATAATGATTTTTACGGATTTATACTCCAGGCCCTGTGCTTTATGAATTGATACCGCGTAGGCAACCTGAAAAGGAACCAAAGAACTTGAGGAATCGTTATCATCGTCAGTGCTGCGATACTTGTCCACCCAAAAGCCAATAATTGAGTTGCCATCGTCTGATAGCCCAATCAATTCAAAATCATACCATTCAGCATCCCATTCATTTATCGCAATATCCAGTTCGACTTCAAACCATATTCGCTTTTCCTCGGGTGTAATAGCCGTGATTTGTCCTTTCATGTTGTTGTATATCAATGGGGAAAACCGGTCTGACTCGTTGAACAAAATCGGATCGCCAACTTTGTAGGTTGTCACACCCCACTCAACCACTGGGGACGGATTACTTCCTTGCAAGAAACGGTTAATGTTATTAATTCCGTATAGCCCATCATAGTTCAAGCAAAGGATTATTTCGTCTTTTTCTGTATGTTCAAAAATAGACTCGTCAAGATTTTGGATGTATTCATATTTCACAAGCGGCTCAAGAATCGCATCATCGAGCTCCCGCACTCTCTCCCATACATTCAGCAAACTCTCGCTTGTAGTTCTGTATGGCTTTGTCAATTCAATCGTAGCCTTTTCGGGCACAAAGAATCTCGCAATGCTAAACCAGTTGCCAAACATTATGGATTCAATCTGAAAAACATCACCGACCAGAATCAAAAGCTTATATTCCGCGCTTTCAAGAATGGCCCGCATATCATGATTACTTACTGTGCTGCACTCGTCAATTACAAGCACATCACAGCTGGTATGTGAGTTGCGGCCGGAAAGGAACGAACGAATAGTCTTAAACTCACTTTTGGAGGTCTTGACTTTTCTCCTCATATTTTCGACAGCCGGATGCGTATTGGCAAGGAATATTTTGTCCCTATCGGAAAAGAAACTTGATATATGATTGATAAGCGTTGATTTTCCAGTTCCGGCAGAACCATATATCAAAGCACCTGTCGAGTCCTCAAACATACGCAGAAGTGCGTCCTTCTTTTCAGGGCAGTCAACTTCATAATTGCGTAGCCATGAATCAACAGATGCACGATACCCACCTATACCGTGTGCCGTCAGTTCCGAAAGTTTCTTTACGATTACCGCACTATCGTCGGCATATTCAGCAATATAAACGTAGTCATTGTATTCCTTCAGTTTGCGTCCAGTATGTTTGTAATAGATGCGGCTGTTATATTCACGAATAAGCGAATCAAGATCGCTAAAACGTGATAGCTCAGAAATCGGCGTAAAAAGAATACCTTTGTGTTCAGTATTATTTCTTATCGTCCGTGCTAAAAACTCGCATTCTTTTTCAGTGTCATCAATGCAGGCAAGGAGATCTCGCAGTTTGGGATTGTGATGTATAAGCGAAGCTGAGAACGGCATCTGATCAAACGGGATACAACCATACTGAAGGTTCAGATTTGAGAGCATACCGCATGATTCAGATGAATACTGAGCTTTCAGCACATTATTGTTGAGCTTTTGCAATAAATATCGAACAGTATTGCTTCCCGGCGCATTAGAGAGAATAAGGTTTCTGCACTCATCTAACACGTTGAAAAAGGTGATTGCTTTTGCTCTCTCAAGAACCGTAGATTTCACGTATTCATAGTATTTGCCAGTACTCAAAACAAGTTCTACAAGGCTCATTTTTGTTGATGTCAGGAAGTTCATCAGTTCCTGATATTCCTTGTAATTTGACTTCATACCGCTTCTGACACCAAATATCTCGGCAAAATGGTCAAGCTCACAAGGCCTAATAGAAACCTGCCAGCTATCAATGATTTGTATGGGCATAGTCCTGCCCATAATTGATATTTCATCGTTCCGAAGAGAGAACTTTACAGCATAGTAATCACTTATCTCTCGGGCAGTAAACGCTATGATACGGTCAAATTTACTCACCTTGTCATTAGCCACGGTGAAAGTAACTTCATAATAGATCCTGCCGCTGACAAAAAACGGTTTTATCTTTTGAATATAGCAGCGGTCATCATATTTACACATACGAGATTCTGCATATCCCGAGTTGATTCTTTCGGCTATTTTTTCGTAATACTCCGAAAAATGGGGATCAAGATCAAGGGGGAAATCGCTGATATTGTTCAGAATCTCCATCCCATATTCATTCGACAAAAACGATTTGATGCGTAATAAGTATTCATAATACTTCAGCATCAACCGTTCGGACCCGTCCTCATCAACTGTGTAATGCGATACCGATTTTTGAAGTAACGAATGAAATTTGCTCAAAAATTGATACTGTCCTCGAGACTTCAAAAATGTAACTGCCTCTTCTTTGAGTTTATAGTCATTAGGGTCAATATCATTTCCGCCCGCCATTACTTTCTCGGCAATGTATTCCACGAGATTTCTTAACTGACTGAGAATATTTTGACTAAGCAACCCTCTTTCGGAGGAATCAAATCGGTCTATATTTTTACATATAGCGGAATCAGTATCATAAATAGCTTTGTCAATGCGAAACATCCGATGTCCTCCTTATTCTTTATCCTGATACTCACAGTCAAAGCGTTCTTTGCTTTCCACAACCGCAGATAAGATATGGAAATGTAACTTAACAAAATGGTTGAACACGTCCGCTGCTTCAATCAAAAGAGGATTGAACTTTTCGAGAAGCTGTGTTCCAACGCCCCATTCTATTACGTTATCATCACAGCTTTTAACAGTCTGATAAAACGCCCGGTCAGAAAAATGAATGTATCCGCTTGTGTTGTCATAAACGGTGGAAAACCCGGTATCAAGTTTTGACAATTCATTCTTCAGATACACATCCTTAAGAAGATTCCCGTCTTTGCTTTTCTTCTTATCTATTCTGCTCCCGGAAATCACACAATCAATTACGGCGTCTTTATCCGCCGCAATAAAAGCCGCATAGGTACGCATACAATTGTCTAACTGAAGTCGCAATAATGCTCCGGCGCAAGTCAAATTGCGCTCTTGAAGCATACTTGAAAACCCGTCAATCAAGTGCATACACCGATCTGTCGCTGCGCAAAAGAAGAAGTCTTCTTTCAGTAATGATTGCCCAATAATACCGGAAGCTATTGATTTACCAGTCTCTCTAAGCATTTGAAGCTCTTCAATTTTGGAAGATAAAATATCAAAATATTCATCGTTGGTCATTTTATTCATCCTCAGTTACTTCGGCTCCGATTATTTCTGCAAATAATGCTCGGAACGGCTCATCCAATGTACAAATCACTAACTCAGACCATAATTGCAAGGAAATATGACTTCCTTTTATACACCACACCTTGTAGTGGGTGTCGGAATATTGCTCTATGGAAACGGATGTTGTAGCAACCGAATCTTGATATTTTTTGAGATATAATTCTTTTCCGTATTGATTTACAGAGAAGTCTATATGGTCAAACGAACGGTTTGCAGGATAATAGCATCCGTGTATGAAATTGGTTAAAACGACATCCTCTTCTGGACAGATGCGTTCAGGTGACCACAATTGCTCTACGGTAATATGATAATACAATTCATGATTTGCTGTCTCTGCTGGCTTAATAATGGAAATAATCTTGTGCATTGTCTGTGGATTAAAATGCACCGTAACTTCTTTTCCGGATTTGATCTGCGATTCTAAATCTGCAAGGTTTAAGGTAATACCACGCCATTTTTGCATATCCAATGTTGCGGAAGTTACCTTCTTTGCGACCGGTACAGACAGTATATTGTCTTTGCGCATAGAGATAGAGATGTCAGTGCAAGTGCTTTTTTGCAGTATTTCAATTGTCTTTGGAGTATCAGCGTTAGCGCTTCCGATAGAAGTATCGAAAAAGATATTATATAGATAATATCGGTTGTTCATCACAAAGCCTTGCCTTTCAAAGACAGCAGATGTGACATTGTTTAATCCATATTTATCACAATCCGTTTGTAAATCTTCAATGGCAAGTACATCTTCACATTTTGAAAATACAGCGAGATTCAGCTTTATGCACCACAAAAGGAATACATCCAAGAGCCGAGAAAAATCATAGTTGAAATAGTCCGTAAACTTGATTTGTCCATCAACTGCTTCCCCAACAACCGTCTCAAAGGATTGAGATGAAATCTCCGATTTGAGAGATAGGACACCGCTTGCCATCGCTGAAAATAACCGATCTCCACCATACACTTTCCCAAAAAGATAGCCGTTATCATCTTTATCTACGCAAAAGCAGAAAACAAGCAGTTCCTCAATACTGATCTCATATTCGTCAATCATTCCCTTGAGGGTATGTTTATATGCTTCAAAGGGGAAAGGTATAGGTTTCCCCTTTGAAAGGAAAGGATATGTTTGAACAGGATAATATTTCAGAAAAATGCTTTGATGAGTATTGTGAAATACTCCTCCGTGCGGAGCTTTCTTCAAACATCTCATGTAGTATTGAAGCTTTTTGAAATCATTGTCTTTGGAGATTGCTTGCAACATACTCAAAAAACTATTTGATAATTTGAATTTGCTCATATTCACACTCCATAGGGTTGCTATACAACCTCATTTCAATCTTTCGCACAAGGGCAGGATTTGTTCCAGTTTTGCGGCGGCGCGTTTTTGTAGGATCGATAATAAACCATTGTTTAATGATGCCGCATTAGAACTTAATGTTCTCTGCCACATTTTTTACATTCGAAAAATGCTTGTTCTTTTGTGATTCCTCGCGTTCCTTTTTGAGCTGTTCTGCTTTAATGATTCGTACTTCCTCTTCGTTAGCAATCTTTACACATAATAGCAACGTTTCTCTATGATAATCACGCACTTCCTCAATAGTTGTCCCATCAAGTATTATTTGATCACCGTAGACAGAGGCTATGCCCGGCCTATGCATAGTAGTAAAGCGTGGAGGGGAATTCCAAGCGCGAATAAAAAGCTCTTTCCACAAAGCACTGGGACGATTGGACAATCTGAACGGAATTTTATATAGTGCAGATCCGCGTGTTCCATCCATTTTCGGAACAGTAACTTGGTCAGTTATTATTCCTAAAATATGTGTTGGTTCGTCCTCGTCTGTTTGCTTTGATGCAGGAACAGAATCAACCCTATATGACGCATTATTTACTGGGGGCTTCTTCTTTTTTCCTTGCAAAGTGGTAATCAAATCGTTGAAATTCGTTTTATAATGCTGTTCACTTGCCAGATCTATCCCCAATTTTCCAGATAAGCAGTTGGGCATAGCCGTATGAACAGTCCCTTTGCGAATAACAGGTATAAATTTCCGTTCATTACCTGTTGTTAGCAACTCTCCGGAGATAATGTGTCCCTCATAACCGACTCCACCGCTACGATTATCGGATTTTTGCTTATATGTAGGTGTACAGATAATCAAAACATAATCAGAAGCTGCAATCGACTGTTCCATAAACTGAGGCAAGCGGTCTCCCAATGAAAGATCATATTGATCTAAAGTTGCGTCGATTCCATTGGCCAACAAAGAATCCGTCAATGAACGCACCCATTCTTTGTGTGCGTCATCTTCCCAAGAATACGAAATAAAAACTTTACTCATTTTGCCACCTCATTTTAACCTTTCGCACAGGGGCAGGAGTTCTTCCAGTTTGGCGACGATGCGTTTTTGCTCGGCAAGGGGTGGTAGAGGAATAATCATATTTTGAATTCTAACAATAGCCAATTTGGGTTGTCCGACTTTTGTCGTTGCATCTGCTATTTGGTTTTGAATTACTGATGACTGTAAACACTTTATCAACCAATCTTGATCCAAATCTGAAAAAACTAATCTGTCAGCGTTTTCAGTTAAGTTTGCCCCATCAAGTTCAGGCGGGATTTTGCCCACTCGACCTATTGTTCCGGCGACCGTTATAAACACATCTTCTTTGTTTATGATATATCTTGAAATCGAGGGATAAATATCTTGTGGGACATATTGAAGATTTTCTGTCGATACATATCCATCTTTCATATCCGATACACGAATATAGGTATATCCGGTATCTTCCAAAGAGAGCTTCCTTCCTGCTGGAATTCTTTTTCCACCATAAACTGAAACAATGCTACCCAGTCTTACCCACTTCCAACTCTCCGGAATATCGAACGGCTTTTCGTCATCTGCAATCTCCGGCAGAGGCTTGTCCTTTTTGATTTTACCTGATTTGACAAGTGCCTGCTTTTCGGTCTGTATCTGCTGGTACAGTTCCTCACCGGTGCCTTCTTCGGAGCGCTGTTCAACGAGCCTGCCCTGAATGGCCATTTGCAGGAGAGATTTCTGCATATCGCCGGGGAAACGCTTGTTGAAATCTTCCAGCTTTGTCCACGCTTCTTCGTAGCGATCAATCAGCGGCAGCAACTCCTCAATCTTGGCAACAATGCGCTTTTGTTCGGCAAGTGGCGGAAGAGGAAACACACAGTTTGCAAGGTAGTCTTTATGTATTCTCTGTTGCCCAGCTGTACCAGTAAAGGATTTGACCCCGTTTGAAATGAAGTAATCCGTCTTAAAAAACCAAAGTAAATACTCACGGCACATAGTATCGCCTAACACTCTTACAATAGAAAGCTCGGTTGTGCCTACGCCATATCCATTTGGAAGATTATGAAAAATCACGGATTTGCGGTTTTGAAAACAGGGAGTGATTTTTGCAATACCAATATCATAGTCTGCAAAATGAGTAAAGCCTTTCTTTATCTCTCCCCACTTTTTCACTTCAAAAGTATGCTGATTCCTATAGCCATCTGCGACACAAGACATCGGGATAAAACCTGCATCATCTGAATCATCAATATCATTCTTCGGATTCAATATAGCAACACTACCGACCTGCACCCACTTCCAGCTATCCGGAATATCAAACGGCTTTTCGTCCTCTGTGATTTCGGGTAGAGGTTTTTCTTTTTTGATTTTTCCGGCCTTATTAAGTGCCTGCTTTTCAGCTTGTATCTGCCGGTACAGTTCCTCCGCCGTGCCTTCTTCGGGACGCTGCTCCACCAGTTTGCCCTGAATGGCGAGCTGCAATATGCTGTTTTTCAATTCCTGTGGGGTCATTTTTTATCTCCCTCTTTTGCCGCCTTTTCAATGGCACGAATGGTTTGCAGGTATTCTTCTTCGACGGGGGAAAGGTTTTGCACCTGATACTTTTTATACTCCGCCCTTGCTTTTTCAAGTGCCTGTGTATGGCTGATTTTTCCCGCATCGGTGAGCAGGGCTTCGCCGGTGGAGGAAAGAATGCGATCCAGATTTTCTACATAATCGCTCATATACATAGGCGTATGGCGCATCGCCTGAATTTCCGCAAAATCAAAATATCCAGAAACAAGGTTGTTAAGGATTTTCAATTCATCTTCGGAAAGGTAATTCTTTGCAACAAAGATATCCTTCATCGTGGGAAAATCTCCCGAGAAGGACGTCAAACCCATAAAAGGCTTCTCGGCATCCGCCCGTTCGTAGATCACTTCTGCGGCGGTATGTCCGTGTGCGGCATAGTGCAGTTTGTTTTGCACCATTTTAAAAAAAGCTACTGATTCGGCACTTTTCGGATTATAGTCCACGCTGGTAGCATACAGGTCAAGCACCTGACGGTACATCACTTTCTCGGAGGAACGGATATCACGGATGCGGTCTAACAGCTCATGCCAGTAGTTACCGCCGCCGAGATTTTTCAAGCGCTCATCGTCCATCGTGAAACCCTTGATCATATACTCTTTTAAGCGTTCAGTAGCCCAACGGCGGAACTGCGTTGCAATAGAGGATTTGATACGATATCCGAGTGAGATGATCATGTCGAGATTGTAGTACAACACGTCTCTTGTTACATCACGGTTACCTTCGCGTCGAACTTGTCGGAATTTCCGACAAGTTGATTCTTCGTCCAATTCACCTTCGGCATATATATTTTTGATGTGTTCAACGACATTCGCATGAGAGGATCCGAAAAGCTCCTCCATTTGTGCCTGCGTCAGCCATACAGTTTCATCCTGAAAGCGAACGTCAATTTTCGTGTCGCCATTTTCAGACTGATAGATGACGATATCGCCCTTGTTTTCTTCCATAGGCAAATTATTGTTCATCTTTGTTCCCTCCCAGTTTTGCGGTGATTTCCGCAAGCACACGGTCGATCTCGGCATTAAGGGAAGCACGCTGTTCTTCGTAACGCTGAATGAGATCAAGTGGATCAAGGATTTCTTCTTCCTCGTGGGGATAGCCGCACTGGTCGAAGTTATAACCCAGTTCTTCCGCAAGTTCTGCCGCTGTAAATTTCTTTGCCTTATCGAAGCCGTCAACGGTCAGCTCCTTACGGTCATTCCACCATTCCACAACGGGTGCAAAATGCTCCACTTTCATCGGCTTTGTTTTGCTGAAATGCTTATATCCCTCCGGCATATCAAGACGGTAGAACCACGTTTCTTCGGTTGGATGAGTGTTATCAAAGAACAGAATATTGGTAGTGATGCTTGTATAGGGCGAAAAGACACTGCCCGGCATACGAATGACTGTATGCAGGTTAAATTCGTTCAGCAGTTTCTTTTTGAGGTTTACCTTGGCGTTATCGGTACCGAACAGGAATCCGTCAGGCAAGATCACCGCCGCACGACCGTTCTTTTTGAGACGGTACATAATGATCGCCATAAAGAGGTCTGCGGTCTCGCTGGATGCAAGGTCCGCCGGAAAGTGATTCTTTACTTCCGTTTTTTCGCTTCCGCCGTAAGGGGGATTCATCAGAATGACGTCAAATTTATCGTCATCGGTATAATCGAGCAGGTCCCTTATCAGAGAGTTATCGTGATAGATTTTCGGCACATTCAAATCGTGCAGAAGCATATTGGTAATGCAAAGCATATACGGAAACTGCTTTTTCTCGATGCCGTAGATGGAATTGTTGATTACATCGACGTCTGCTGCAGTCTCTTTTTTACTTTCCAACACACTGAGAGCGCTGGTCAAAAAGCCACCGGTGCCACAGGCAAAGTCAGCGATACTATCGCCTATTTTGGGATCAACGGTCTGCGCCATAAAGTCGGTCACGGCTCGGGGCGTATAGAACTCGCCGGAAGAACCTGCGGATTGCAGTTCTTTGAGAATGGATTCGTAGATCGCGCCGAAGGCATGGCTTTCCTCAGTATCGGCAAGGTCAAGCTCATCAATAACATTTACTACCTGACGAAGCAAAACACCGTCTTTCATATAGTTGTTCGCATCTTCAAAAGTAGTACGGACGATTGACTTTTTGATCGGTGTTTCGGGTGTGGCCTCAATATTCTTCATCTTCGGGAAAAGAGTGTTGTTGATGAAGTTCAGAAGAGCATCTCCTGTCAGACCTTTTCCGCTTTCGTCGTGCGCCCAATTACACCAACGGCAATCCTCGGGAATGATGGAAACGTAGTTATCCTCATCCATTTCCCAGTCCTGCTCCTTGGCATCATATACTTTCAGAAAGAGCATCCATGCGATCTGCTCTATACGCTGGGCATCACCATTGATACCACTGTCATTGCGCATAATATCGCGTATTCTTTTTACAAATCCGGAAATGTTGCTCATACTGCCACCTCATATAGCGTTTGTTCAAGTTCTCGTACTGCTGCCAAATATCCCTGCTTGCCGCCGAAATAAGAAGCGATCTTCGACGGCTTGCCGAATTTTTCAAACTGCGGTAACCACAAAATACTGATGTTTTCGATTTCGTAGATACCGAGATCGGCATAACTGTCGAGCAGTGTATTCAAGACGTCCTGCGCATCTTTGCCATACTTGGCGAAGATATTACGCTTTTTCACGTTGTTCGCACGTTCTTTTCTCGTGAGCGGCTTCTGATCGTAGGCGATGTGGCAGATGAAATCAAAGTCATCTACATCTTCCATACCTTGATCCGCTTTCAGAGCTTCAAGATCAATCCCTTTTTCAAGGAAAAGATCGTTGATCTTTTCTTTCTTTGCCTCTGCCGTCCACGTTTTTATAAAGTTTTCAAGCGTTGCAAATTCGTCTTTGATATTTATCTTTGTATAGTCGATGATGTTTTCCTGACGCAGGAGTTTTCCGTTAGAATCGTACACCGATACGACTTTTTGCAGAATTTCTACGGTACAGCCTTTGGAATCAACGACATATTTATGTTTAGGATCTTTCGGAACAGGGGGATCAACAATCACACCGCCCGGTTTTCCACCATTGGGAGTCGGAACATGATGGAAGCTTTCGCTCTGCTCGATAGGTCCGTCCCAATCGGGATCGGCAAACAAGCGGGAAACGCCACGGAAGTCCATAATCATAAAGTGCGTTTTGCCTTCTTTTTCGCGCAGGCGTGTCCCACGTCCGATAATCTGCTTGAATTCGGTCATAGAGCCGATCATCTGATCAAGGACAATCAGTTTGACCATTTTGCAGTCAGAACCCGTGGAAAGGAGTTTTGACGTTGTTGCGATAACGGGGTATTCCGCAGACGCGGAAATGAAGTACGAAAGTTTACTCTTGCCATAATCATCGCTGCCGGTAATGCGGACAATGTAATCGGGATTCTTCGCCACCATATCGGCATTCTGCTTTACGAGAGCAACGCGCATACGCTCGGCAGCGTCCTCTGTTGCACAGAACACAATGGTCTTTGACATGCGGTCGGTAGATTTCAAGTAGTTTGTGATCTCTTCGGCTACCATATCAATACGATCCTGGATGATGATGTGATAATCATAATCGCTGTTCGTATAAATGCGATCCTCTATTTCATAGCCGTAGATGTCAAGCTGGCCTTTGAACGGACGCCAGCCGTCACCGATATCGGTTTTGATGTTTACAACACGGAATGGCGCAAGGAAACCGTCTTCAATACCGCGCTTTAAGCTGTACGTATAGACCGGCTCACCAAAATAATCAATGTTTGAAATGGTGTCGGTTTCTTTCGGTGTTGCCGTCATACCGATCTGCGTTGCGGAGTTGAAATATTCGAGAATTGCTCTCCAACGGCTATTTTCCTTTGCGCTTCCGCGATGACACTCGTCCACAATGATAAGGTCGAAGAAATCAGGCGAAAACAGTTTGCTGTAACGAGCTACCACTTCATCGGCATTCTCGTCATCCTCTTCGTTTTTGTTTCCGGCAAGCTGCTGATAAAGAGAGAAGTAGACCTGATGGGAAGTAATAGTCGTTTTATCATCCTTGTTAAAATTGATCTTATGAATCACCTTTTCAAGGGGTGAAAAGTCGCCGGAAATCGTCTGATCTACAAGGTTATTACGATCGGCAAGATAGAGAATCTTCTGCTTCATATCTGACTGCAGCAGACGGTAAACAATCTGGAAAGCCGTGTAAGTTTTACCTGTTCCGGTTGCCATTACAAGAAGCAGTCGATCCTGCCCTTTGGCAATGGCATCCACTGTGCGGTTTACGGCAACTCTTTGATAATAGCGAGGCGGATACAACGTTGCACTGCTGTAATACGGCTGCTTGATTGCCAACTCTTCCGCGGGGGTAATAGCCATTTCAGATTTATAACGCTCAAATAGTTCGTCAGGAGTCGGAAACTCATCCATACCGATGGTTCTTTCTTCACCGGTAATCAAATCCAATTCTTCGAAGCCGTCGCCGTTGGAACTGTAAGCAAACTTGACATCAAGCATTTTTGCGTAAGTCACCGCTTGCTGTAGCCCGAAAGAAACAGAGTGGTTGTTATCTTTGGCCTCAATGACCGCTATCGGGTTTCCTGCGTTGATATAAAGAATATAGTCTGCCTTCTTAGCTTTCTCACGAGATACCTTATTGCCTTGCAAGTTTATACGACCGTCGGTAATCTTGGTCTCCATCGTGATAAGATTCAAAGGCCATTTCGCCTGAATTGCAGGAGTGATAAACTGTAATTTGATATCTTCCTCAGTCATTTGACTTTTTGGAATGATCAAGCTCATTTCTTCGCCTCCAATCGTGCAGAAAGCCATTCGGTTTCGACAAGTTCGTATGAAAGACCGTTCTTTTCACAATATGCTTTTATCTTTTTCATAGCAGATAGATTTGGAATACTTTTACCAACCTCCCAACGGTTCACCGTAGTAAGGCCGACCTTCAATTCATCCGCAAACTCCTGCTGATTCAGAAGTGTTTTTTTTCTAATAAGCTTTATACTATCGGAGAGACTCATTTATTTACAATCTCCTTTTCGTCGTGTTACCTTTATTTTATCACAAAATTGTCGTTTTTTCAAGACGAATCAAGAAAAAGCCATTGATTTGTTTCAACTTTTATAGGTTTCGGCTTGGCATTCAGTGAAAATTCGCTCCTAAAAGTGAATAATGCGAATTTTCAGCGAATATTCGTTTTTGAGCGATTATAGAGAATGAAAAATCCCGGCTGAAACAAAGCGCAGTCTGCTTCAGTCGGGATATATTTCATATTATATTATTTTTTCAGAATCCGATCAATATCCACAGTATCAATTCCTCTTGCTATAACCTTGTTCCGGAAAGATAGCAAGCCTTGAATGAGCAGCCGTCTTTCGGTAGAGTTCAGCGTCAGGTAGACCTTGTTTTTCTTCCGCATCATCAGCACCTCCCATCGTTCCATTTCGAGAGCTCCCAGAGCATATTGATATGTTCACAGGATTTGCGGTTAGTGCTGTTGTACTCGCCTGAGCAAAGCCAGTCGATGAGGTAGCATTTAGGGACCATGTACTTCTGTGGAAGTACATGCGCTCGAAGTTTGCCGAGCCTGATCCATTGACTGACGGTGCGGCGGTTATAGCCGGTGAATGAAACCACTTCGCTTACGCCCATCACATCCGGATGAGAAGAAAGCTTGCTTTCGTAATAACGTCGAATTTTCTTTGCATCATCAGGCAACTGCGGCTGAATGCGGATCTTATACGCCTTGACATCTACCGATCCGTATTTATACCAGTTTTCCGGAGCTATGTATTTTTCGGGATTGACCTCTCGGTCATTCATAAAGGCAATCACGTCGCTCTTTTTAATGCTGTAGCAGCGTGTTTTCTTTCCGGTACAGGTGTGGGGGATGAGATTGAATTGGAGGAGATAGAGCGCGGTGCGCTTACTGATATGGCAAGCAATACGCATCTGCTCCTTATTCATAATCTCCGGGTATTTTTTGAATTCTTTAGCATCGTATTTCATGACGAAGTTCCTTTCTGTTTTTACGATCCGAAAGGGGTCCTCCGTCAGGGGTATTTGAGACGTTTTTTCTTGCCGATTTTCTTGCAAACGTGCAAGAAAAGGGGCTATTCTTGCAAGAACGCACTTCTATTTGAACTCTGGCGGTTTTATAATCAGCTTTGGACGATACTGGTTAGAACATCTGGAAACCGTTGTGGCACAAGGCTTTGCGGCATTTTTGAAATTGCCAGTATTGACCACGCCGGACGTGATTTTTCCAAGTTTGCCTTACACTCGAAATCAGTTTGACGGCAACGTCACATGGGTTCGAATCCCATCCTCTCCGCCAACGGAACCCGCATAAACCCAGTGTTTATGCGGGCTTTTATACATATATTGCTGTTGCAAAAAAGTACGCATCATCTATATTGGGGAACAAGTCTTGATGTGAATTGCGAATTTGTTTCCCAAAGTTATATCTGTGGTAAGTATGAAAACACGCCTCAATTGCATACGGAGGTTTATATGAGAATAACAAAAATCGAAATTACAAATTACAAGTCGATAAAAGAACCGGTTGAAATAAACTTTTATAACGGATTGCCGACCGTGCTGATCGGCAAGAACGGAAGCGGAAAAACCAATATTTTGGAAGCACTGAGTGCCGTTGCGGAAGCAAACGGCAATTACTTCGGGATGCGCAAAGAACTGCCGCTGAAATATAAAGTGCATATCCGCCTTGAAAAGGAGGATGCCGAGAGGCTTTTCCCCGGTAAAAGCATTGACGAAAAATGCGAATTTGCTGCCTGCTCCGGAGAAGACTGCAAGATAAACCGAATCGAGTCGGAATGTCTAATTCCGCTTTTAAGAATGGAAATCGACGAAATCTCCGAACTTGCAGGCGAATTGAAAGACGCACTGGATACATATACAAAGCAGCTGAACAAAATTGCGTACGGTGAACGCAATGAACAACCATTGCGAGGATACCGGATTACTGACTTTCACGATTCAACAACCAACTATGACACTATCAAATTCCAAGTGGAATTTGTTTTGGAACAAACCGAAAAACTGATAAAATCAATCATACAAAACTTTTGCATTGAGGAGTGTTCTTTCAAATTCGGATATATTCCTGATTATTATCCGTTAGGCGATTTAGGAAGGCTTTGTTTCAAGCTTCGTTATGTTAAACCCGATTTAGCGCCTTTTGAAGAAAAATTCATTACAGTCAATGAAACGGCGATAAAGCGGGAAATCACAAAAATCAACAAGGCAACAAAAGCATCCTGCGAGAAAATCACTGCCTTGCTGCATGAACTGGACGAACGGGCAAAACGATTGAAAGCCGCCTTAACTGACGATCAAATAATTCCCGATAACAGCGGTGTGTTTTATAAATTTATCCGCGAAGTCCGAAACTGCGTCGGCGCAAAATGCGCTTTTTTACGGAATGAAAGCAGCGAAGTCATTTTCAAAACAGAGAAACAGGAGCGCGAGTATTTCCGGAGCGATAGATCCCGCGTGATTCTGCAAACATATCTAAACCGAGTTTATACCGGTTCCGATAAAGATGAAATTCAAAAGCAGATCAGCGAAAATAAGGATTTTTCGCTGTCCGAAGCCGCATTGAATGAATTTGAAAAATACCTCAATGAACACATTCCCGAATTTGAAAACGGCATGTATGACCGCATTTCGGTCGAACAGTCCGACGGGAAAATCCTGGCAATACTGCTGCACGAAAAAAGCGGTGAAATCGTTGACCTGAATTCGACAAGCGCCGGCAGACGGTGGTATTTCACATATTATTTTATGAAGAATACACTCGAAAGCGGCGACCTGTTTATTATTGATGAGCCTGCCGCCATGCTTCATCCCATTGCGCAAAAAGAGGTTCTGAAAGAGCTGCTCTGGCTTGAAAGCCGAGGCATCAAGGTGATTTACTCAACGCACAGTCCTTATCTTATTCCAAACGATTGGAAAAGCGTACACTTCGTTGCGATGACAGATGTTGGTACAACCGTCACGCAGGAAAACAAATACGATTCTCTGAAACAAGTCACCGGCGGAGATATATTTGATTTGCAGGAGCTTTTGGAACTATATCAAAAATGCGATAAAGAAGCCGTGGCCCATCAATGCTACCATGTTATTCTTGGCAGTTTTGTAAACATTAACAAAGCCGCAGAGCAATTAAATCTCGGTGTGTCTGCCATTGAATCTTGGAGAAAAAACATTAATAGTAAGAAATTCAGATGCCCAAAGCTTGAAAATATCATTTTAATAGCCGAAAAAACAGGACGGAATATAACCGACTTATTCTAACTTTGCCGGGGGGGGGTACATCTGTACCCTGCCATTCCTTTCAGCGGTTCGCTATAATATGGGCAGAATCATTGAAAGGAGGTACTCAAAATGTCAAAGCATAAGACCATAGACGTATGGAACAGGATTTTCGGTGCGAAGCAGGAGGCGTATGATTATACCGGACGGCTGATGAAAAAATCAGCCTGCGG
>OIWT01001988.1_pt1 | contig 22348 bp, 24 predicted proteins | sample 1587701 | NCBI WGS metagenome assembly OIWT01 (sample SAMEA3888904, study PRJEB22519) | human gut metagenome | biome: human gut; feature: human-associated habitat; material: faeces | place: Denmark | collected 2009
TGATGCAGAATGTGCTCGTTTTCTGGAGCGCCGACCGAGAGAAGAAGTTTGGGTATTTGCCCCTGCGGCAACTGCTACAGCAGTCACAGCAACTGTCAAAGCAACTGTCAGAGCAACTGTCACAGGCGGCACTCCCAGAAGACTTGTTTGCGGAGAAGGAGGCGACGAAGTTCACAGAGTTCGTCCTTCGAGACGAGAAGGGAGAGAGTGTGAAAGGCAGCGTGCGGGGACGGCTGAAGCAGTACCGCGTGAAGCGGGGGAGTCTGGTGAAGGGCGTGTTTGGAGTGAAGGATTGCGCGAAAACGGGCGATTGGCTTCATCAGATGTGAGGAAGGGAATGCGACATCAGTGATAGTTTCGTGTGCGGATGTGATGAGCATGGGGTGTTTCAAGTACTGGACGATGAACGGAGCGTGGAGAATGAAGAAATGAAATGATCCATAGATGAACGTTACAGAGAAGAATCGCCTCCATGAAATGGAGCTGCGCATGGAGAAGAAGTGCTACTATGTGTATGATTGCGTGTACAGTAATCGCTTCCGCTCTTGCTTGTGGAGCGGGAGAATCGTGTGTCTATTGTGTGAAGAATGGCGTGTTTGTTTCCAATTCACAATTCACCCCATCATTCCAAAGCAGCGACAATGACAACAAACACGCAACACACTAATCAACAGGTACTCAGTAGTCCACAGCCAATACATTCCTCGTTCTGCACACGCACTTGTCCTCCGTCGTCGTGCACGTGAAAGTGCCGGTGATCTTCTCCGCGATGAAGTCGGGCGAGCAGGCGCTTCTGTCCGTCTCGAACTCCACGTTCTCCTCGGCCGTCGACGCGGCGATGGACTGGCCCTGCGCATTGCGCACCAGATCCTCGCTCCAGCTGACGACATAGCGATGCTGCGGTTTGAACGAGAAGAGCGAGGCGTCCCAGGTCACGGCGTAAGGGAACGCGCTGCCGAAGGAGGCCTTGGAGGCGGGGATGTTGAAGGAGTTCACGTACTCGCTCTCCACGTACTCGCTGACGAACAGGTAGCCCGCGCCGAAGACCACGGGCTGGTCGAACTTCAGCGTGATGGAGGCGTCCACGGGCACCGTCTGGAACGCCGGCTCGGCGTCGATCACGCGCGGCGCGAAGGAGGCCTTGTCGGTGAAGAAGGAGTGGGTCAGCTCGGGCGATTCGATGCCGTCATGCGTCTGGAGGAAGCCTTCGGGGAGCACCAGCGTGTACTGCGTGTCGGGGAACAGGTGGCCGACGCAGTCGGGCACGTGGATCAGCAGCGAGGTGGTGAACTGCGTGGGGTGCTTCAGCTGCAGGCAGGTGTTCTCCGCGTCGACGGTGAGCGCGTTCAGCGCGAGGGCGCCGCGCGAGAGATAGAGGTAATTGGTGAAGGCGACGATGATGGTGCCGTTCACGGGGAAGATCTCACCCTCGCCGGGGTACTCCACCTCGCCGGACGCGGGGTTGTACTGCTTGGTGGTGAAGGAGATCAGCACGTCGCTGATCGGGTCGAAGGCCACGCCGGTGGCGACGTCGATGATCAGTCCGCGCGTGGAGGGCTTCAGCTGGTAGGTGGTGAGCGAGTCCATGCGGCGTCTGGAGAAGATGATGGTGTTGCCTTCGATCTTCAGGTTGTCGGGGTAGATGCTGACGGAGCTGCGGTCCTTGGTGTTGTAGAGGATGAAGAAGCAGAACTGGCAGCGCGTCACCGTCACGGGGTAGCGGAACACCAACTGCATCTCCACGTACGGCGGCACGTTCTCCTCGTTCATCTTCGGCACGGTCGCCACCAGCGTCGGCTCGAAGGGCCAGTGCGAGGGCGTCACCAGCACGAACTGCTTGTCGCGACGCTTGATCTCGTCCTCGGCCAGGCAGGTCACGCGGAACTCCGACTCGTACTTCTGCGGAAGCACCAGGTCGAACTCGTACGCCTTGTCCGCCTCGCTCATCTCCAGCGTCACCGCGCCGGCGAGCAGCTCCTCGTCGCTGGGCACTCTCTCCATGGCGTCCGTCACCTTGCAGTACAGCGTGCCGGGCTTGTTCAGCGAGGCGCTCATGTGCACGTCGTACGTCGTGTCGTTCAGGTACTTCAGCGTCAGCTCGGGGAGAATGGCGGGCTTCGTGCGCGTCTCGCGCGTCACCGTCTTCTCCAGGCCCAGCGCGTCGTGCAGCGCGCAGATCACCGTGTACAGCGAGTCGGTCACCAGGTTGCGCGCGAAGATCGTCACCTCCGTCGCGGCGGGCAGCGTCACGTCCACGGTGGCGCGGGCGTCGGAGCCGGCGGAGCGCGCGTAGAGACGGCACATACCGAAGAGCGGGTACTTGGCGTCGGCGAAGGCGAGCTTCATGAAGCTGTCACCGGGCTCGACGGCGAGAGAGAAGACGGGCTCAGGGTCCACGTGCACCGTGTCGGTGGAGACGACGACCTTGCCGAGCGTGACCACGGGGTAGCTGTAGACGGAGAAGGTGTAGCTGTAGCCCGGCTCCACCACCACCGTCGTGCCCGTCTCCTCGCAGATGCCGGCGGCCAGCGGGCAGAGCACCACCTTGGAGAAGAGCGAGTCCACCAGGCGGCGCGAGTCCGTCTGCTTCTTGTAGATGTACACCACGTGCTTCTTGTACAGCACCAGGCCCTGGTCCACGGGGCCCAGGTCCAGGCGCAGCGTCTGCGAGTTGATGTAGCTCACGCCCAGCGTCACGGTACTCGCGCGCAGCAGCTCGCGCGGGCGGAACTCGCGCTCGGGGGAGTAGGGCTGCAGCGCCGAGAAGTCCGTCTCCAGCTGCATGCGCTGGCGGATCGCGAACACGGCGTTGGCAGGGAAGGCGCCCTCCAGCGCGATGTCGCGACGGCCGCCGGCGGGGCAGCCGCCCACCAGCTCGGAGCACTTCTTGGTGAGCGTGTGCCACTCGTCGTCGTCGCAGCCCTCCACGCAGCGGTAGGAGAGCTCGAGCGCCTCGGCCTCCTTGGGGCAGGCGGGGAACTTGGCGGAGACCACGAGCTGCTCGCTCTCGGGCTGGTACTCCACGACGTCCACGGCGCGCATGGTGTCGCAGCTCTGCTGGTAGTACACGTTGGTGCGCATGCAGCTGCCCGTGCACTGGGTGGTCGCCTCGTCCGCGCAGTAGTGCACGTACAGCGAGTACGCCACGTTCACGTCCAGGCCGCACACACGCGCCGTGCGGCCGCGGAACACGACCGTCATGTTGGGGTTGCTGGAGGGCACCACGCTCAGGTGGACGTAGGGCGTCGCCTCGTCCGGCGTGAAGCGCAGGTTCATGCAGCCGTTGCTCAGGCGGTTGATGGTCATGCCCTCGCACGTCACGTCCTCGCAGGTGTTGCTCGGGTCGTCCCAGGTGCCGTCCGCCTTGCACAGGCGCGTCACCTCGCCCTTCTGGTACTCGTCGTTGCACGGCATGCGCGCCGTCTCCTGGCTGCGCGTCTCCGGCCAGTCGTAGCCGTTCAGGCGGTTCGCGGGGCAGTGCAGCGGCTTGCAGGAGCCGCGCACCGGACCCCACTCGCCGAGCTGCGAGCAGCTGCGCGCGATGGAGCCCGTCAGGCTGGGTCCGCAGGAGCCGGAGAAGGACTTGCCCGCCTCCGTCTCCGCGAAGTAGTAGGTCTGGCCGTCCGTATGCTCCACCGTCTCGGCGGGGCAGCGGCAGAAGCCCTCCATGTCGCTCCACACGCCGTTCTCGTTGCAGAAGCGCAGGTAGCCCGTGCCCTCGGCGCCCGCCGCGCACTCCACCACGCCCGTGCTGTTGCTGTCCGTCTTGGGGAAGCGGATGCTGCCCACGGAGTCCTCGGGGCACTGGTAGCGCTGGCACTGGTTGTCCAGGGCCTCCCAGGTGCCGCCCAGCGAGCAGCGCGCGCTGATGCTACCGTAGTACAGACGGTCGCAGTCCTTCTTCACCTCCTTGTTGGGCGCCGTGCGCGCGAAGATGTAGTTGCCCTGCTCGTTCACCTCCATCGCCGGGCAGTAGCAGCCCGCGCCCGTGACGCGCGTTGACCACACGCCGTTCTCGCCGCAGGCGCGCGTGAGGCCCTCGCCGTCGCCCTCGGGGCACGCGTACGTGGCGACCGTGCCGCCGACCGTGGCGGGCCACAGCGCGCCCTTGAACGTCTCCTCGGGACAGGTGATGGGCGCGCAGTTGTTCACCAGCTCCTCCCACTCGCCGCGGGCGTTGCACAGTCGGTCGAGCGAGCCCACGAAGCCCGCGGGGCACTCCTTGTGCGCCACGGTGCCCGCCGCTGCCCGCTCGTACTCCACGCCGTCGATCGTCTCCGCGGGGCACGCGCACGCGCCCGTCACGTCGGCCCACACGCCGTCCGCGTCGCAGACGCGGCTGACGCCCTCGCCGAGGCCGCTCGTGCACTCCACCGTCACGGCGGCCAGACTGTCGGTCTCGGGCCACAGGAAGCCCGTGCTCTCCTCCGCGGGGCAGCGGTTGCGCACGCACTCGCCGGACACCTCCACCCAGTCGCCGAAGAAGCTGCACTCGCGCGTCCGCTCGCCGCTGAAGCCCTCGCCGCAGGGCAGCGTCACCTGGCTGTCCGAGCGCGTCGCCGGCCACTCGATGTTGCCCAGGCCCGTCTCGGCGGGGCACAGGCAGTAGCCCACCACGCTCTCCCACTCGCCGTTCTCCTTGCACAGGCGGCCGTAGCTCATGCTGCTGCCGTGGCACATGTTCATCGCCGTCGAGCCGCCCAGCGTGCGCTCGAAGTGCAGCTGGCCCACGTCCTCCGCGGGGCAGTACACCGGCTCGTAGCAGCCCTCCGGCTCGCTCCAGCGCCCGTACTGCTCGCACGCGCGGGTGATCTCGCCCTCGCCGTTCGCGCACGGCAGCGTCACCACCGCGCCCGCCGCCGTCTCGGGGAACTGGTAGTGCGTGCCCGCGTAGTTGGCCCAGTCGGCCGCGGGGCAGGCGCAGCTGCCCTCCGTCACCTCGCCCCAGGTGCCCAGCACGTTGCAGAAGCGCGTGGACGGCGTGCCCACGGCGCCCGCCACGCAGCTGACCTTCGCCATGGTGCCGGACGCGGTCTGCGGCCAGCGCATGCCCGCCAGCTCCTCCTCGGGGCAGTCGCAGTTGCCGACGATCGGGTCCCACGAGCCGTACATGCCGCAGGTGCGCGACATGCTCTCGCTCACGCTGCCCGCCGCGCAGCGCTCCTCCTGCGTCTGCAGCGGCACTGTCGCGCGCCACTCCACGCCGCTCGCCGTCACCGTCGGGCACGTGCAGCCGCCGCTCATGTCTCCCCAGGTGCCGTCCATATTGCAGGGGCGGCGGTAGGACGAGCCCTCGCTGCCGATGCTGCACACGTGCTCGCCCACGGAGCCGCCGTCCGTCTCGCCCCACTGCACGCCGCGGTACGTCTCCGCGCTGCACGCGCAGCCGCCCGTCATCACGTTGTCCCACTGGCCGTTCTTCTGGCACAGGCGGTCGCGCGTCTGCGTCGCGTCGCCCACGCAGGCCACGTGCGCCGTCTCGCCGGCCGCCGTCGCGGGCCACTCGGTGTCGAACAGCGTCTCGCCCGCGCACGTGCAGTTGCTGCTGATGTACTCGCTCCACTCGCCCTCCGCGCTGCACACGCGCGAGATCGCGCCGCCGTCCGCGCCGCTGAAGCAGCTGATCGTCTGCGTCTCGCCGCACTGCGTGACGGGCCACATCATGCCGTCCTTGCGCGCCTCGCGGCACATGCACTCGCCCACCGGCGTCTCCACGTGCTCGCGCACAAAGTACAGGCAGTGGTTGCCGGGCAGGCCGCCGCAGCTCAGCACGCGGCGCGTGTCGTTGGCGTAGATGTCGCCCAGCCAGATGTCGGCGGGGTTCTCAGCCGCCGCATTCTCGCAGGTGCGGAAGTTGAACGTGCCGTCGTTGTAGTTGAATCCCGTGAACGTGAAGTCGTCCTTGCCACTAGGCGTTACCATGCTTCCGGAAGGCCTACGTCTCCACGAGACGGAAGTTGGAGGCGTACTCGTTGCAGCCCGGGACGATGTCCGTCATCTCCACGATAGACGACGCCACGTCGACGTCCTCGAAGTACACAGCGGAGAACGCGGAGTCCATGGCATCCACGGGCACGGCCATCAGAGAAACGGGTCTGAGACCCTCCACAGGGGAAACACCGACAACAGAGGCGTCGGTGATGTCGTCGCCTGACGACAAGAAGCCCTGCGCTCCGATGAACAGCTCGCTGTAGGATTCACCCACGGGGGACAGGTTGCTGTTCTTGTAGAACAGCGTCCATCCTCCCTGGTTCACGGACATCATACAGAACGTAAGATAGGGATCCCTAGTGCTCAGAGTGGGCGGGGCGAGATTTACACTTCGCCGTGGTTGTTCACGAAGTAAAGGCCATCTTCCGCAGTGCGGTCCTTGTCCAGGGCGTCCTGACAAGAAGCGTACGCGGTCGACGCGTCATTGACTAGGTTCATTACCTCTCACTCACGCCGCCTACTGATTTCATAAGATGACACCAATGCAAGCAATAAGATTGAAAGCATAACAAAGTGACTCATCCTCAAATCTTTCTGACTCTATGCCCACTTCAAACACGTTCCCACACTGGACCCAGTTCCCATTCTTTCGCTGGGCTCCATTTGGGGTCCTTTAGTTCCAGCTGCCCCAATTATTGCAACTCGGTATTGCGTCTATTCGCGTTAGGAAGCGTCCCTTAACACGTCAATTTGTTTAATGGTTGAAAAGAGTGGCACTGTGTGGTTTTCAGACGCATCGGCTCATCCTGATTTCGATCGCGCTATTTCCTATTCCTTTCTCACAAATACAGTTTGCCCGATGCTTATAATGCAGGAATGACATCGAACCCCAAACACTGGCTACAAAATTGGCCCTATTTTTGGATTCTCGTTTCAGGGCATTTTCCATGGAGAAGCTGGCTGTTACTGACAATGGGCCCCTGTACGGCATTGCACTCGTGGGTGCGCATGCGGAGCCATCACCAAATAGACTTCTTCCGACAGTGTGAATGGACAGCGGTAGGAGCACCCGTATCTTGTGAGCAGCAGATTGGTATTCCGATACCCTGTGAGCTTTTGCGGTCCCGAAGTGACTCCCAAATTCCACACCCAGGGAAACTACTCGGGGTGGAAGTTGTTTGCGCAGCTGTTTAACCCCTTCGTGAGGACCAAGGATATCGTCGTTTCCTTCGGCCGGACCCTCTCCATGATCCCTCGCTGTATCGTGAATGTCAACGACTCCTCATCGGCCTACGTCCTCGTGCTGCTGCTCAACCGCGAAGTGGTGCAGGAGCAGTTCGAATTGAGCTCCTTTGAAACGCTCGCTTCGCGGGTGCGCTATGCCCTTCAATCTGAATCGTAGCTGGCGATGCATTACTTGAAGGAGGAGCAGCGAAGCGAGTATCTCACGGAACAAAAGAACTGCCTCTTTTCGGTGCTGAACGACTTCAAGAAGATGAAGAAGGACGGTCCCGTGGGTACGGATTCGTCTCGATGTTCATGCTAGAGGACCAGCTCGTGCTAAACGTGCAGCTGGAGCGTTCTTCCCTCGCCAAGGAGTTCTGCCAGCTGTTCCACGAGGTGAACCACTTCCACCACACATCCCTCATGATCCACTCCATCCTCCCCTTCCACTTCACCCTCCCCATCAAGCCCAACCCCGCATCCACCATCCACTTCTACACCTCCGACAAGCCGGTGTGCGACGAGAGCATCGAAGCCTTCTACGCCCTCCTCCTCTTCCAAGACCCCTCCTTCTATCTCCGCGCCGAGAAGGCCTCCACCGACTCCCTTCTCGCGCGCTTCGTCGAGCTCGCCTCCCCCTTCACCACCTTCGAGGCCATGAGCGTCCTCCTCGGCGTTCCCATCGAAAAGGTCTTCGCCCTCGCTCTGAGTCTGCAGGCCTCCAACACCGCCGTTATCCTTCTCTCTCTCTCCAAACACACGCACTTCGTCAACACCCTCGGACTCCACTATTCACGCCTCCTTCTCGAATCCCGCGCTTTCGAGGCGCGCTTCAAAGACTACGGGTCTCTCCTCAACCTTCTCGCCGTCTTCAGCAACGCGCCGTCTCTCGACGCTGTGTTCGCGCAGCACAGTCTGATCTTCACGCCCACCTCTCCCTTTTGCAAGCTCATCGTGTGCTCGAATTGTGGGGGTCACTCCTAGACATGGCTCCTGCAGCGGCGTCTCATCCTCCCAGTCGCCCTCCACTGCCAATACCTTTCCCATCCCCTCGCTCACACCACCGCCAGCGAGCTCCCCATCCATCCCACAGATTCCAAACCACGCGCTATCGGCACAACCACCGGCTCGGCAGCGCCTTGGTTGCAGGAGGCCTCGGGCCACTCCTCCTACCAGCTGCTGTCGCGCGCCTTCGGCTCCTACTCGCCCTTCTCCCTGCACGCCGTCGGCAGCTCCGACTTCCCCGACACGGCCGACGCCTGGCGCCTGCCCAGCATCGGCGACGCCAGCGGCGAGCGCTCGCGCGAGCAGATGGCCCGCTGGGCCACGACCATCACGCCGCTGGCGGGCTCGGGCAACTCCTGCGGGAGCGCGGGCAAGCCGGGCGTGGGGGACTCGCACGTGGCGAACGCGCTGCTGCTGGAGAAGTGCCTGCCGCTGATGAAGGACCACTACTGCGTGGACGAGATCTGCTACCTGCTGTCCGTGCCGCACTCCGCGTTCTGGGAAATGGTCTCCGAGAACCCCAGCCAGTTCCAACTGTACTATGTCGTCGCCAACCTGTGGCCTGTTTGTGGAACAAACACAGCGTCCTCAAGACTGGTGCAGCACCTGCAAAAGGGAGCTGCAGTGGCTCCGAATCTGCTCTGGGGAGATCGCGCCGCCCATCGCCTACGGCTCACGCCCGCGCCGCACGCCCACCTCGCTGATCGCCCTCCAGTCCCCCGGCATGCGGTCGTACAGACTCATCACGCGCCGATGCTCCTCCAGCGACCACTCCCTACCGCTCACGACTGCTTCCCGCCCTCACCGCATCCCCTTCTTCTGACTCGTCAGCTGCTTCCACTTGGCTTGGCACTGCGCCTTGTCACGCGTACCGACGCACGCCGCTATCGACTGCCAGTTGTCGTCTTCCCGCATCGCGTTGAGCAGCCGCTCCACCTCCTCCGGCTTCCAGCGGCCCATCTACCCCTCACCTCCCCAACAATTTGAAACCGCGGAGGTCCGCTCCAAAACGCGGCAATAATGCTGGCGACACTCCGTCTCGGGGCGGCGGGTGCCCAGCTCTAGTGCTAACCACTCTCTCAAACACGCACCTCGCGCAATCTGCTTCCAATTGCGTTGATTGTACTTGGCCACCAATTTGCGCAATTTCACGTCCTCCTCGGGGGTCCACACGCGGCGCGTTCCGGTCGAGCTGCACCGCCGCTTTCCGTGCGGCTCCTGAATGGATTCAACATAGTCGTACACATCGGGGTCGATTCTCCTTGGCTTCTTTCGCTGAGGTGGTAGAGATGAAGACTCGCCAGAGGACTGGGGCGTAACGGACTCAGGAGCCTCGACCGTTTCCTTCACTTCATGTGGAGGCGAGACGGTCAACGGAACATAGGGTTCGTTGTCCTCCTCCAGGAATGCGTATTCACCATCCCCTTCCGGGTAAAAGATCACGTCACTAAGAGCACAACTGCCTGAACCAACCGGGTCTTGCTCCGCGCACTCCTTTGAAAAGTATATACAAGCACAGTTTTGCAAGAAGGATTGGTCCACGTAGTAGTATGTGCCATCACTAAAACAACCATCGAATAGCTGCTACGAATAAGACAGGCGACGACGCCCATTACAGCACGTACTTCCGGCGGAACGGAAACGGAAACGAAGTCAAACGGATTACTCTCCCGCAGAAAAGAGGGACAAAAGCAGCTGCGATTAAAAAAACCGTCCCCTAGTTGGAGAAAACCATCCACATCGCTTCCCATAGTCACGCTCAAATCTCTACTCATTTAGGGCGCTATTCTCCACTACTCTTCCAGCAGATAGGAGTCCTTCCGCTCCGCCGCAATTAGATAGACTGCATTCGAAGAAGACGCGTGAGTTGAATCGTAACGCGAAACTGAACCCAAGAAAGGCTTCTCAGAGTTCGGGTTTGCAGGACTCCATTTCCTATTCAGCACCATTGAGAGGATAGAAGGAAAGGATGAAAACCGCTTGAGAGCTTTAACGCGATAATACGTAATGTAATGGATCCGCCACTTTTTGATAATTCCCGTTTCTGCGCATGCGTACAAACTGGGTTTTCAACAAACACGCCGCCGCCGTCACCATTTGGCACGCAATTCAAAAACCGTCAGTGGCAAATGAGATTTCGATCTCCTTGCGTTTGGTCAATTGCCGTTTCTGCTGATAAGGTAGCGGTAGTGGCGGCGGATTTCTTCTGTAGTGAGATCTGTATTCATCATCTACGCGTGACTCCCGTCTTCCCTGCCCAACCCCACTGATCAGCTCCCAGTTTCCGGGATACTCGTTGTAGAGGTCGAGCAGCACATTCTCCTCATCCTCCGTCCAGGTGCTACCCATCACACCCCCAATCGACCCATACTGTCCGCTGCACTTCTCCACCAACTGGATCCACTTCGACTTGCACTGGGTCTTGTCGCGCGTCCCAACGCACGTGGCGACCTCACTCCAAGTGAGGCCATCATCAACTGCTCTTCTCAGACGATCCACCTCGTCGTCGCTCCAGCGTCCGGTGTTCGTGCTGCGCATGAGAACACGGCAGTAGTGCTGTCTGCACTCCGTTTCCGAGCGCTGCGTCCCCAACTCTATCCCTCACGCCCACGGACAAGTCGCACCTCTTGCAATGCATTTCCAATGTCTCTGGTTGTACTTCATCACCGCCTTGCACAGCTGCACATCTTCATCCTTCGTCCAGGTCTTACGCCCTCCTCTCCTCCTCGAGGAGGAGGGCTTCTTGCGCTTTGGAGGGGAATCCGAAGAGCTGGTGCTGTCGCTCCAATCCTCCTCCCGAGTCGCAGATGAACTAGTAGTAGTAGCAAAATCACTTGTCTGGATGCATTCGGCACTTGTAGTAGTAGAAACTGCCTGGTTGTCCGGCAGCATGGGCGACATCTCAACAGTATCCTCTGACGCAGCCTCTTGCGAAGACCCTCCAGTCGAATCCACATCTGAATTCGTGTTGCAAAGCAGGGAATTGTTTATGGGGGAGGTAGATATGCTGGGGAAATCGTCCTCATTCCAAACGTCGTTGAAATCGTACTACTATCATCACCAACGCACAGAAGCGTACAATTACAGGATAATCGTCGCATCCATCTGGATAGCCGAGAAGATTGTAGCGCTGGGATGAGGTATACCCTTCGTAGTATCTCGGGTAGCGGGCGAAAAACACACTTCGGTATCTATTCATGTGAATAATGGGCGCAAACAGCTACGATATACCGAGGGACCAGTCTGCTGAGGAATCACTGTCACTCAAAGGAATGTAGATTGCGTCATCAGCATGTGTATTCCCAGATGATATAGGCGAGGCATCCAACTGATTCCCAGGCGTCGATCCATTCTCATAAGGGAGAGAATTCATTGTAGAAGCACCAGGTATTCAACGCAAAGAAATAATGTGTAATGCCAGTCGAGCCAGAGAATTGCTTCTGGTCTTGCCTCATTCCCTTAAGTAACCGCCTGTAATCTTTAAAATTCCCGCGGTCTCACGCCTTTTCGTTTGCCTATTTGGTTGCTTGAATTGCTATCACTAGCCAGTTTGCTGCAGTTGCAATTCGCAACAAACACACAAATGCTCGAAAACAAAACTGCACGCCTTGCCGTACTCCTTCATATAGAATGCGTAATGTGGCTTTTCCTCCTCGATGTAGTGTCTCACCCAAAATGACAGAGGATTAATCACCAATTCAGGATAGCTCCCTCTGGCGTGTCGTATCGCCTGCTCCACATACCTGATTATCATCTCGATCACCTCCTCCTTCTCCTCCCACACGCACCGGCAATTCCGCACGTATTCTTCATACAACGCGTCCATCACCTCCTTCGCCTCCTTCTCCCTCAGCAGCACCTCCACCCTGTCGCCCCACGCCGCCTCCGCCGCCGCTCGCAGCAGCACCGCCGCATAGTCCTGATCGAGGAAGTAGTTCAGAACTGCCACGCGGTAGCTCCACTGGCGACACGGCCGGACGAACAGCAGCAGCACGCGCAGCAGGAAGGGGCAGCCGTAGCACTCCTCCGTCGTCAGGTCGCACAGCCTCTCCAAGTAGCCCGTCACCTCCTTCGCCGGCACTGTCGCCGCCAGACCCTGGATGGCGTCCGCCTTCTCTGTGCAACGGCAGATCGCCTGATCGACGCCATACACGCCCATCAGCTTCCAGAAGGCCTCCTGCACCGTCTCCGAGAACACGATGGCGTGATCTCCAAACACCACGTGCATCGCGCCGAAACACCGCATCGCCTGCTCCTCCGCACGAAGCGGGGCGCACGGACTGTTCTCCAGCTCCCACACAAACTCGAGGAACGTCCGCGCCTCCGCCTCCGTGCGGACGGTGCGCGCCGCGGGCTGGTCGCGAAAGCGCAGGAGGAAGAAGGGCATCAGGAGCCAGTGTGGGAGCAGCGGCAGCGACGGCTTGATGCGGAACGGCAGGAGCAGCAGCGTGCGGCGCTCGGCGAAGTTGCTCAGGCACAGGCTCTGTGAGTGCTCCACCAGACGGCCCTCGCCCAGCTGCTGCACCAGGCATGTCGTCACGCAGTCCAGGTCCACCGCCAGCGCGGCGTCCTCCGCGCGGCCCTCGCAGTAGCACTTGACCGACACGGGGTCGAGCGCCACATGCAACAGCAACTCCAACGCCGCGTACTCGTCGCCCGGCAGCAGCAGTTCCAGCAGGCGCCACGCGCTCCGCCACACACGCGCCCGCGCCGTGGCGGCGATGGTGCCCTCCGCCAGCCTGTGCGGCTCCACGGGCAGCACGGCGTGCAGCAACAGCGTCCAGTTGACCTGCGCGAGGATCAGAGCGCGCGACAGGTAGGTCAGCGTCGGCGAGTGCGGCGTGGCGTGGCAGTCTCGCCACAGCGGGCCTGTCACCAGCGCGAGGTGCGCGTCGATCCACCCGCCGTCGCGCAGCATCGCCGCGAACTGTCGACTGGTCTGGATGCCCGCCAGCGCCAGGCGGCTGCGCGCGAAGCAGGCGTCACTGGCACTCAGGTACTCGGTCTCCGCCGGCGAGAACACGCGAGGCGTGAGGAGCTGCGATGTCGTGTCGGTGGTCGCCTATGCCTCACACACTGGAGTCACACGCACCTCCGCCCAGGCCTTGTACACGGCATTGTGACTGCGTTCCACGGCACGCAGATCCTCCGCGCAGTCCGCCATCGCCGCGTAGCCCAGCTGCAGGACCTGGGAGCGAAGGCTCTCCAGCACGTCCTCGCCCACCTCGTCCTGCTCCGCCTGCTCGTTCACCACCTCCACGTAGCTCGCCAGGAAGTGCGTCACGGCGGTGCGCACCGGTTTGGCGGCCACGCGCGCCTGCTCCGCGGCGAGCAACACCAGCGTGTTGCAGAACTCCACGAAGTACCGTGCGGTGGTGGTGGATTTGGTGCGCACGGAAATCTCGAGGAGACTCCACGCGAGGACCTGGTTTCCGGGCTGCGCGAACTGCACGGCGCGCAGCAGCGCCGGCAGGAAGGGATCGATAGAGTCCGCGTCCAGCCCGTAGAGAAGACAGAGCCGCCAGCAGGACAGCACGCCTTCTATCATTGCTTCTGTTAGGAGTGAGGTGTGTGTGGGTGTGCTGTCTGATGTGTTGTGTGGCGTGTTGTCTGGCGTGTTGCTTGGCGTGTCGCTTGGCACGGTCAGGTACACCGTAAACCACTGCTTCATGGCGGGAAGCACGGCGGAACGCACGATGTTGGAGGCGTTCTTGCGGGAGTGGCGGACAAGGGCCTCGACGGCCGCGAGGAAGTGAAGCGCTTCGGACAAGGTGGAGTCGGGGTAACGCGTCATGGCGGCGATGCGGTAGGACAGGCCCGTGGAGGCGGGAACGGGGTAGGAACCGTCGACAAAGGCGGGGTTCAATAAATGACGAGCGCTCTGCTCCATTTGCGTGAAGAAGGCGTGCGAATCGATGATCGCGTCACCGAATCGCTTGTCACTCTCAATGAGCACGCGGAGGAGACTCCAGGCTGCAGTCACGACGGCAGGGTGCATCGAGAACTGGGTGAGGCAGGTGAATAACTGATGCAAGACGTTGGCTTCATAGAGCATCGTAAACAAATTTCCGCAGTTGGCCTCGCGGAACGCATCCTTCTCGCCCAGATCGCAATCATCACTCTCAAAACGGAGCGCAGCTGGGTCCTGCACGTGCGCGTACTCATAGCCACGGTAGCTGAGGTTCAAAAGCAAACGACGGTAGTGCTCCTCTTGAGTGGAACACAATTCCTCCAGACACTGCAACACAAGCGACACTTCTTCCACTCCACTGCGTCTTTCCAGCAGCATACACAACACACGCAGGATGGTTACCGGCAACGTCTCCGGATTGAGCTTCTTGCCCATCTCACGCTCGCGCGAGCGGCGACGGAGCACATTGTGGATGCACTTCAGTGCCAGCACACGCTGACCCGAAACGGCGGAGCGACTGAGCAACAACAGTTCCGAGAGGGTGTAGCCCGGGAGATCCGCCTCGTTCCCGTGGTTGTAGAGGCCCGAGTGAACAGCAATGGTGGACGAGGCAGAAGGAGGCAGAATCGCGCCCTCGAAGTCGAAACGAGGCTCGGTGGGGTTCTCAGTGGCAGAAACGGGAAGCGTCCACTTCAGCTTCTCCTGCTCCGCAGCCGGGAGCTGGGAGACGGCATTGTTCAGATCGTCCTCCGTTTTCAGCGAACTGTAGTCAACCGCGTTCGCCACATGTCTCGCCACCTCCTCCGTGCTTTCTTCCGGCACTTCGGTCTCTTCCGTCAGAGTCGATTCCTTCTCCTTCATCGCCTTGTAGGCACTGCGCTTCTGCAGAAAGGCGATCAGGGAGGGGTCCAGGGACTGAAGGAGCTCATCACGCGCCTGGAGCTTCTCCTCCTCCGTCATCTGCCCCATCACCTCCTGCACATCGTGCTGGATATCCTTGTCGTCGACTTCATGGGAAAAGGAACGCTCCATCTTCATCACGTCCTTCTCGCTCAACGATTGTGTGGATGAAACTGTCTTCGTACTTGCCTGCTTCTGCTGGCGCGCTTTGCTCTCCATGGATTGGCGGAAGAGCGACTTCTTTCCTTTCGGCCCCCTCGTAATCTACTCCTTATCTGTCTCGTGCAACAAATACGGAAACAGTCTCGGCCGTGGGGAATCCCTTCTCCGGCCCAATCATGGGAAGCACGACCTTGTCTCTCTTCTCGCTCCGCTCCTTGACTTCCTTGACCGACGTCAGTGCCGAAAGGAGCGTGGGACCGGACTTTTGCGGAGGGCTGGGAGAAGAGGACGCTGCCTTCTCGCGAATCACCGCAGCAGAGGGCTTCTCGCCGCTCATTAGAAACTCTTCCTGGGCTTGAAGGTCCGCTTGCATACTCGAAATGTGGAACAAACAGCCCAGAAGGACTATTCTTTAATGGTGTCTAGCTTGCGAAGGACACCTGTATTCGCATACGGCCGCTTGTACGACCGGTTGGTGTAGCTCTCCTTCCGATACATCTTGCTCTCCCGAATCGCCTTCAGGAAGGCGTAGGGGTTCTCATCGAACAGCGTCACCCACTCCTCATTGTACAGGTCCAGGATGGCGCGCACCAGCGGCACGGGCGACGGGTAGCTGAACTGACACACCTGGACCAATCGACCGTAGATTTCCTCGCTCAGCAGGCGCTGGAACTGCTCCACGGCCTGCGTCACGGCAGCCGGGATGCTGAGCACCTCGATGTACTTGGGCCGGAGGTAGATCTCACTGGCGACGATGTCGTTGTTGTGCGTCACCAGCTCCTCCACCTCCTCCACCGCGTTCACCACGTGGATGTTGCGACACAGCGACACGCTCAGGTTGAAGCGAGACTTCACCCACGCCGCGTACGCGTCGGGACGGCCCACGCACCGCGCGAACACCGCCGGCGCCTCGCACAGGTCCTCGGGCGCGTACAGATACAGCAGCGCGCTGATGTCCGTGAACAGGTCCGTGTCCGCGCAGCCCGCCGGCGGCGCGACGGCGAAGTCAGGATAGTGTGCCAACCGCCGCGCGACGCCCACGAACAGCATCAGGTCGTTGAAGGAGTCGAACTGCAGACTCAGGCCCTCCTTCCCGTTCTTCTGCCAAAGGCTCGCCGCCCAGCCCTCCACCTTCTACTTCTCACGCCCGCCGCGCACGCTCACCTTCCCATCGCTCACCGTGGCGCACACCGGCGCCGTGTCCGCCAGCACCAGCGCGTTCTTCAGGTAGTGGTCGTCGGGCCGCTTCACCACCAGCAGCGTCCGCTCCGTGAGTAGCAGCAGACGCCGCTTCCACACCTTGCGGTCGTACACATGCGCGAACACCTTGAACACCACCGGGCTGAAGCTCTGTGCGCTGCTCTGTACCGCGGTTGCCGTCGCCCCGCCGCGCAGCACCGGCGTCGCGGGATCTGTCGCCTCCTTTCCCGTGGGACTCTTGCTAGAGGCGCGGTGGAGCAGATACGCCAACGGGGTCTCCATGGGCGCGGCGCCGGGCGTGTCGAGGCTCTGTGCGTAGGAGTCGCAGTAGGAAGCGAGCACGCGGAACTCCTGGTCCTCCATGCCGCATAGCGCGAAGGCGATGTCTACACCTCACGCCCCGCGCGCGCCGCCACCCTCCTTCGACAGAATCTCCTGCTCCTCCGTCGTCAGCAGCTTCTTCGTGTTCGCCAGCTTCGGCGGCGGCAGGTTCACCGACAGCGCCGCCGCGTTCTGGCACTGTTCTTCGCCGTAGGACAGCGACAGGTGCCGCATGAACGGGATGCGGTTCGCGAACGCGTCGTTCACGTGGTCCGCGTAGCTGTGTGATGTCACGTGACGCAGCTGGGGGATTGCCACCTCCGACCGGCACGCGTCCGCACGGGGCGACGCACAGATTCCCGCACTAGTTCAGCACTCTCGCCCTCGCCTTACTCCACCGAGGACTTTGCGTTCTCGCCGCTCGCCTCTCTGTACGAAGTCGTGCGCACGGGATCGGTCATCGCGCTCGCGCCCAGCTCCAACGGCGTGCACTGCTCCTGTGTCTGTGATGACTGTGATGTCTGCGGCAAGGAAAACCTCGGTGACCCAAGCCTCGGCGACGCAAGCCTCGGTGAAACGGCAGAGGGCGACATGGCAGAGGGAGACACGGCAGAAGGGGAGACAACCTCGTCGGCACCCCAGACGGGCAGTGGAGACGAGGCAGGAACGACCTCGCCCGTATCGAGCGATGGCAAGGGGGATTTGAAGATGTCGAGGTTCATGGAGAGAAGGTCACGGTACTGTACGGAGGAGAGGATCGATTGCGTCTCGTCGGCGGAGCTGCGGCGGATCAGAATCTTGCGGCGACTGCGCTCCTCTTCGATGGCTTGCTGCGAGATGGCGTGCAGCGCCTCTAGCCGCGCGTGCGGAGAATAGTGCGCACTAGATGTGAAGAGGGAGGCGGAGAAGGACAAGTGCTCCTTGTTGAGACAGATGAGCTGAGCGGCGAAGGACTGCGTGAGCGGCACGGTGCACTTCTTGGCGACGGACACGGTGTTGCGGCCGAAGTAGAGAGAGGTCAGGTCCGTGTCCGTGCACGTCGGAACCTGCGTCGTGTTGATGCTGAAATGTAACACTTCCTTCTTGTCGTTCTTGACCATGATCAACAGATCGCCGCGCGCGGGCACATTCATCTACGCTTCACATTCTACGCCCGTCTCCACGTCGATCACGATCTCCGACTGGAAGGAAGTGTAGTGGTTCAGAGGGTAGTAGCACCAGGCTGAGTTGTATACCACGTTCCACTCGTTCCGGTACTTCAGGTACACCACCACGCTCAGGTTCAGCTCGCCCGTCACGCCCACGGGCACGTTGTATAGGATCAGGCTGCCGAGGTAGAGAGACGGCTGCAACTTCATGTCGCACTGAAGGGAATTGTCCGCTCCGATCGTGTCGGTCGATATGAGGAAGTCGCGGATGAATTTGATCTGGTCGGGGTTCTCGACGCCGTCGCCACGCTTCTCGCGGAAGTAGTTCACCGCGGCATTCACGTATTCCGTCGTCGTATTCGCATTCAGCTTGTTGAAGAAGCCTTGCATCAGCAGGGTGCAGCAGATCACGATTCCCGTGCGGCCCTTGCCTAGAGCGTGAAGGAGCCGGGAAACCCGCACCTGCAAGGCAGTGAGCCGCAAACACATTCTGTGGACTCACGGCCATCCACAGATCCACAAAGGAGTAAATGGCCCACATTAACGCAATCGGCGGGGAGTGGTGATCTGGGAAGCCACACACAATAACACGGTTATTAAAAACGCTATAGTCATAATCACGGTCACTCAAATTCAGGATGAGGTAGTGCTTTCCGTGATTCTTGTTTAACATCTTGGCGACCTACGGAACACATCGCACCGCCGCCATAATCCATACATCGATGATGCTGTTGCGATAAAAACTCTCCAGTTTTGTTGAAGGATAGCCCATCGCCATGATCCTATGTGGAATCCCAAACAAGGCGTCCCTCACCTGTCAGTGATATACGTGAGGTCTAAGTTGAAATCACTGTCAATATACCTGACACGCCTTCCTACGGCGTAAATCCGCTGCCGCCTGCTATCCTACCCGAAAAATAGGAACGAACTGCAGTATTCATGGTTGCCTTCAAGGACCAACACTGGAGATCGTTGGGAATCAAGCGTTATGGCGCAGGATAACGATTTGAACAAACCGTTCCGTTTTTTGGACTCCTCTTGCGGAGAATCACGAGGATTGTGGGCACACCCATCAGGATCGAACAAACAAATATAGGCAAGCGATCCTCACTTTCCAATGCAAAAATCGGAAAACACGATATCCAACACTTCCTCGATGTCCACATCGCCCGTCAACCGGGCCAGCGCCTTCAAACCATTCCTCAGCTCCTCCGCCTCCAGGTCCACCAAGCCCTCTTCCGCCACAGTCAAGCAGTTCGTAATGCTCTGAATGCACTGGTTCAAGCAGTTCCTCTGCCTCTCGCGCGTTATCACGCCAATGTCTCCCTTTATGGAGTCCGAGTGGACGATCCCTTTCACCATGTCTCCCAACATGCTGGTCACGTACGAAACGCCCTGGTTGGTTCGACAGGAAATAGGAACCACGGCTAGAAATCAACGTCATATCGAAACACAACCTCGAATCTTCGGGTATTCCTTCAGCAGTTGATTCTTCACTCGCTCCACCTCCGAAGCATCCGTCAAGTCCACCTTGTTCAGCACGATCATCGTGTCCTTCGCGTCGCTTGTTTCCAGCACCTTCTTCACACTCGCATTCACATCATCGGTCACATCGACCAGCATCACTCGCAGCACGCTGTCCTCCATCGCCTTGAACGCGCGCTTGATGCCCTCCTTCTCCACCTCGTCGCTCGTCTCGCGCAGTCCCGCCGTGTCCTGCAGCATCACCTTGTACCCGTTCAGGTCCATGTCCACCTTCAATACATCACGCGTTGTTCCGGGGTGAGACGATACAATCGCCACGTCACTTCCAACCAGCCGATTCAGCAATGTCGACTTGCCCGCGTTGGGAGGGCCGCACAGCGTGACACGGATTCCTTCCTGGATCAGTCGCGATGCATTGAATCCGCGAAGGCAGCTTTCCATTTCCTCTCGGAGATGCACCAGATTGTGGGTCGCGTCCGCCAGCTCGATCGATTCATCGTCCACATCGTCGCTGAAGTCAATCAGCGTCTAGTTCAGAGCCACTTCCAACCCCACACCTCTGCGACGGCCAAACTGTGCATCAGCTCCTTGCGCCACTCCCAGCACTTCTTGGTGAAATCGCCCATCACTCCGTGAATCGCCTGCTCTCGCTGCTGCTCCGTTTCCGCATTGAGCAGATCACCCAACGCCTCGACCTCCAAGAAGGACATCTTCCCGTTCAGAAAAGCACGCTTCGTAAACTCTCCCGCTTCTGCAGGGCGGAATCCAGGAATTCTCGACAGGGAATCCAACACCGCCTTAACCACTGCCGGACTTCCGTGCAGATGAAACTCGGCAATGTTCTCTCCAGAATAGCTACAGTGAAGGGACCGAACATGCACTACCTAGCGCCTTCCTGAAAGCAGAGGACGATTCCCTTGTCGATGAGTTTCTTGGACTGCGAATCCAGAATCCTTCGCAGTGAAGCCTTCCTCGTCTCGGGAAAGGGACTCATTTCCGAAGTCATTGCCTTTACAGCTTGAAACGCGTCTTTTCCGGACACACGCACCACGGCAACTCCTGCCTTCGTCAAAGGTCCTACAATCAATCAAAGCCAACGCAATCACCCGAGCAGAGCGCATAGATGGTATCACTGTCTGCTGATGACGTTATGGATGTAAAGGAGCGAACCGCGTTGAGACAGGAAGCATCGAAGAATGGACTGTGAACGAGACTCTCTCGCCCTTTCCTTAGCAAGGACGGAACCCTCCGCGCCAGAAGCCGCATAAGCAGGGAAAACGCTTGATCGGAATCCGAATATCGGGCCGAAATTGGGAGAAGTGCGAGCTTCGGACCCACAAAGAGTTACGCAATGAGCTACACAAAATTGGAAAGAACGGTTCCCGTATTCGAGAATACCGAGGTCCTGGACGACTTTCCGCTGGAATCGATCCGGCTGGTTGAGGTTCCGCACATGGCGAAGCTGTTCCAGGACTCCGGAACGATCGAGAATATCCGCACCAATGTTGGAATCGCGGGAGAGCTGTGAAAAATGCAACGGCACATCATCCCTAGATATAACGAGTACCAGGACGATAAGAACTGCGTCATCGCGGATCTATTGAGAACGAGCAGTAGATTTGCCTCTCTTCCTTCACCCCAAGCTTCAAATCCCCAGCTCACGGCCTATGTCCGCGCGGGTGCTCGGAAGCATCTGTGGTACAACAAGGACGAGGTCGGAGCGGTCATCGTGACGTGTGGAGGCATCTGCCCCGGACTGAACAACATCATCCGCGAAATCGTGGTCGCACTCTACCGCCTGTATGGAGTCACGCGCGTCTACGGAATGATGAATGGATACGGCGGCTTCACCACGGCCCTGGAGAATGAGGACGAGAACGTGGTCGTGCTGACGCCAGAGGTCGTGGACTCCATCCACCACCAGGGCGGCACCTTCTTGCGTAGCGCTCGCGGTGGCTTCAATGCCGACAACATCCTCACCTGGTGCCAGAAGCACCGAGTCAACCAGATTTACGTTGTGGGCGGTGACGGGACGCACCGCGGCGCCAACGCGCTGTTCGGTGAAATCCAGAAGCGTGTAGGCGTTTTCCCTCTGCTGCATGGTAGAACCTCCCCATCTCCATCGGCGGCATTCCGAAGACGATCGACAACGACATCGCGATGGTGGATCGCTCGTTCGGGTTTGAGACGGCCGTGCAGGAGTGCGTGCGTGCGATCGACAGCGCGATGGTGGAGGCGATGAGCTGCGAGTACGGCGTCGGCATTGTGAAGCTGATGGGCCGCGATGCGGGATTCATCGCGGGTAGGTGTGCTGCGGAGGAATGAGGTGCAGCATATGCGACGCTAGCCAGCCACGACGTGGATTGCTGCCTCATCCCCGAGGTGGACGTGGATCTCTACGACGACGAGTACGGCGTGTTCCCGTACGTGCGCCGGTGTCTGGAGAAGCAGCGCCACTGCGTGCTGGTGACCTCGGAGGGAATCACCATCCCCGGGTTGGAGGGAGATGTCGGCTTGGCGGGAGCGGCTGAGGCGTAGGGCACCACCGACGCCAGCGGGAACAAGCGGTACCCCGACGTGGGGCTGTACCTGAAGAAGGCGCTGGTGGAGTACTTCGCCTCGGAGGAGAACAACCCCGGGCACATGAACGTGTCGGTGAAATACATCGACCCGTCGTACATGATCCGCAGCGTGCCCGCCAGTGCCTTCGACAGCATCCAGTGCCTGCTGCTGGCGGAGAACGTAGTGCACGGTATGATGGCGGGCTTCACGGGCTTCACCGTGGGCGTGTGCAACAACCGCAGCGTGTACATCCCCATCAAGGACCTCACCGACAACTCGCCGCGCCGCCTGTACCCGTTCGGGAGGTGGGGGCGGGGCGTGGGAGTGAGGCATAGGACCTACGAGCGCGTGGTGAACATCACCGGACAGCCCGACTTCTCCATTCCCATGAAGAAGCGTCTCGCGAAGCGAACGTCGCCTGTTTGTGAACAAACACCCGCTACGGATTTGTATTACACTTAAGCCTTTCCAGCAGCCTTCATCATGTTGAACATGGCCT
>OIWT01001989.1_pt1 | contig 22347 bp, 21 predicted proteins | sample 1587701 | NCBI WGS metagenome assembly OIWT01 (sample SAMEA3888904, study PRJEB22519) | human gut metagenome | biome: human gut; feature: human-associated habitat; material: faeces | place: Denmark | collected 2009
TCACCCATATAGTAACGCACTTCCGGAGCCACTTCCCAGAGTGCATAGCGGCGGTCTTTGTCGCTCCAGCTCCAAGAAGTCCACGAGCCGTTTACGAGGATTCCCCACGAGGGATGGACGCGCCACTCCAAACCCAAGTCGGGGGTGAGTGTAGCCCAACGCAGCAGATTGGCACGCAGGGAAAGAGAAGCATAAGCCCCTCCAACCTCCCCCAAAGGGAGGCTTGGGCTTGCTTCGGGGGTGGCGGTACCAATCGCCTGTTGTCCCGTTGCGGCATCATGCGCTACCGGCATGTCTGTCTTTTCTGTCATGAGGGCTTCCGTGTGCCCTTTTTCGCCGTCAGTGTGCTGACTGTCGTTGACCCCCACATTATGGGTAGTGTTAAGGGTGACTCTTATCGTCACCACCACACAGTCCAGACCGTCGGCAGCATGGTTCCTGGTGATGAAACATTCCTCTTTGATTCCGCCGCGTACGATAAGTTCCGATTTCACACGGTTGGAACGGATGGCGGCCATCCGCAGGTTTTCCTTTTCGCTGTCAAGGGAATTGCAGTAGCCGTCCACATAGAGCGGAAGACTGCCGCCGAGTATGCTGTCCTTGTTCCGGCGCACGCATTCCAGCAGCCGGGCAAGTTCCCGGTCGTTGCCGTCAAGCGGCACATAGAACATATCCTTCTGTGGTACGAAACGGAAGGTGTAGGTGGTGTCCGCTTTTTGGTGGGCTACAATCGGGGATATGGCCGAAAGCAACAAAAACAGGCTTAAAATGTGTTTGAATTTTATGTTTATCATAGAGCTTTGATGTTTCCAATGTCGGTTGCAGCTATACAAAGTAAATATAAAAAATCCATAGCCCACTAATTAAGACGTTGAAACATAGAAGCTATTGGTGATAAAGCAAAAACTTGTCGTTAAGACAACGGCGGGTTTTGTCGTTAGAGCAAATTTTGTGGATAGAGCAAAAGTGCAGTATGCGGAATCAGCAGTCGAGGATTCTCGCCTTCCTCCATCTGGAGGGAGAACAGCCTTCCTTTTCTGTGAAGATTTTGGTGAAATAGCTTAGTGAGAGAAAACCGGAAGCTTCAGAAACGGCTGATACGGTCATATCGGGATGGCGCATCAGCATCTGTTTGGCATAGCCGATGCGAAGTTCTGCGATCCATTCGCGAAACGAGACGTGGTAGGTCGACTTGATGTAGGCAGACAGGTAGGTGCGGTTGGTGTGGAGAGTTCCGGCCAGTTCTTCGATGGTCAGCCCCGGGCTGGTATATCGGTCCATGCCGACCCATGCGTTCAGTTGTTTTTCGATGGTGGCATGGTAGGCCGGTGTGTCGTGTGGCGTTTCTTCAACCTCGGGGTCGCTGTCACTGGTCTCCGTCCGGGTTATCCCCTCCAGAATGTTTTCCACTTGTTCGTAGCAAAGCAGGTAGTTCATGTAGGACCAATAGAGGTAGATGTAGAATGGGATGGAAGAAAGAATCCATAGGAACACCAGCCGGTCGGGCAGGAACGTCAGCAGTCCGCAGCTTACCCCGTAGATGACCGCCCACCAGGTGAAAACAGACATCCACCGGATGTAGGCGGCAATGTGTTCGGATTGGGTGTCGTCAAACAGGCGGACTGCACGGCGGTAGGTCATGATGAGTTTTCGTGCCAGGTAGATGCCATAAGCGAGCAGACATAGTGCCATGACTATCAGTCCGACGTGTTGCTTGAACCCGGGCAGGACGATAAGGATGACTCCGGAAAGGACTGTGAATGAAAGCCAATAGAGCAGATGTCGCAGGAAGCGTTGCCGGGTCAGGTAATGGCGGTCGAGCAGGGCGGTAAGGGCCGAGCTGAACAGCCAGTAGGAGAGGAAATAGGTGGAAAGGTTCATCAGAATGGCCGCGTCGGGATGGGAGAAGCGAAGCCCGCAAAACAAGTGAACCGAGTAATTGGCGGACAGCGTCAGCAGGGCCACGCCCATGATGCGGCGTGAACGGATATAGTTGGCAAATATGGGTTTGTCAGGCGTCTTCGCTGCAAGGAAGTAGGCTGCAAAAAACAGCATCAGTACCAGCGCGATGCCAAGTGAGCATTCGTATGTCGTGTAATCCATTGTCTCCGGTTTGCGTGATTGTCGGGCCAAAATTACAAGGTTTTTGTGTGATTCAGAATTATGGAACATAAAATGTTTTTGATGAATCGCAACATTTTAAATAAATAGAAATTCATCTTTAGTTTGGGTGATTTTTTTTGTCCTTTTCGTTCCTGTTCTCCGTCAGATAGTCCGCAGTTTTTCTCCTCACAGGTGCAAAAATGACTGTCCCAATCATCACACGATAAAGCCGAAACAGTTTTCAGTCCCCAGCATGTTGGACATCCGGGAATAGCGATTCACTCTCCTTTACTATCGCGAACATGAAGGTGTCATTATCGCGATGGTGACACCTTCATGTTCGCGATAATGAGGTTGCCACGATTTGACCATGCCGGGTTATTGTCTTATCTTTGTCCGTCTTGAAAATGCAATTTGAATGTCCGCAAATGTTCTGACCCCGGTTTGTTGGGAAAAAAATTGGGGTGCATGTAGGCCGATTGAGGATATTCATGTAAAATTAATCCGCGTCTGAGTAGTGACGAAAGATGTGTTCCAACTTAAAATGTAATATATGTATCTCTATCTCTTTAACCCGGACAACGACCTGGCCCTCGGAAACAACAGCCCTTACTATCAGCCTCCGGCTTCGGCGCGGCAGATGGCTGCCGACCTGGCCGTGTTGCCGGCCTGGGTGGCCCCGTGCGGGGAAAGTATGGTAGCCGTGCCCGGAAAGGAATCGGCTGAAGCTTGGACAAGAGGGCGTGGTCCGGCCCCCTCTATACGGTGGGTGACGCTGGACGAAGGGGTGGCCTCTTGCCATGCCATACGCCCCTGGGGATGGAATGCGGCTCTGGTGCAGGCGTTGAAGCGGCTGGGAGCAGGGGAGGACTTGCTGCCCGCGGCCGGACTGTTGGCCGAGCTTCGTCGCTTGTCATCGCGGCAGCGTGCTGTGGAGGTGATGGCAGAAAGGCCGCGGGATGCCTGTTTCTGTGGCGCTTCGCAGATTTGCCGCTCCCTGGACGAAATCGACTTCGCCCTGCAAGCCGGAAGCCCGACCGGCCGGATGTTGCTGAAAGCGCCCTGGTCGGGAAGCGGAAAAGGACTTCGCTGGGTGGACGGGACGAAGATGGACGGTCCGGCCCGGAACTGGTGTGCGCACGTGCTGGCCAAGCAAGAGGCAGTGGTCGTCGAACCCGGCTACCGGCGGGTGGCAGACGTGGCTCTGGAGTTTTATGCCGCCGGAGGGAAGGTTTCTTTTTTCGGCTACTCCCTGTTTCTGACAGATGAGAATGGAGCTTACAGAGGCAACCGCTTGCTGTCGGACCGGCGTATCGAGGAAGAACTGGAGGCGTGCTTGCCTGCCGGGACGTTGGCGAAGGCCCGCCAGTTTCTGCTTGGGCAGTTGGGCCGGATGTTGCCGTCGGATTATGATGGCTGTCTGGGCGTGGACATGATGGTCTGCCGCTTTGAAGACGAACCATGTTTCCGCCTTCATCCCTGTGTCGAAATCAATCTGCGGATGAACATGGGCGTAGTGGCGCATGGGTTGTACAGCCGCTGGCTGTCGCCGGCGAGCGAAGGCATTTTCCGTATAGACAGCTTCTCCGCTCCGGCATTGCTGCAGGCGGACCATAAACAGCAACAATCCGCCCACCCGCTCGTGATGAGGGATGGACGGATTGTAAGCGGATATGTGTCATTGGTCCCGGTCGGTGCGACCACGCGCTATCGTGCTGCCGTCTGGGTGCATCCTGTCAGCGGGTGAACCGGATGCGCCGGAGGGTGTGGCGGTCTTTGTCCTGCAGGATGACATCGTAGACGCCCGGTGCGAGGTCCGTGATGGGAAGCCGGCGGTCGTAATCCCCGTGCCACACTTCCCGCCCGTAGAGGTCTTTCACGGTCATCTGCGTGGCTGACGGACATTCGGGCAGCTTGAGCGGCGCGACGGGATTTGCATGGCGATGATGCGACGGCCGTGGGGACTGTGCCGTGGGGCTTTCATTGCCATAGACGTCTACGGCAGTGACGGTGAAATGCAGTCCTTGCACTTCGTCGAGCGGCAAGGCAAGGCGTGTCCCGTACAGATAGGTGCATTTCAGGTTGTGCGGGTCATTGGTGTCAATCGTGCGTTGCCTGGAGGCGTAGAGATTGTACCGGACGGGTTGTCCGCTGTCGTCTGTTGCCGGATGCCATGTGAGCACCAGGCTGTCGGCTTTGACTTCCGTATGAAGCCCGTCCGGGGATGCCGGCGCGATGCTGTCCTGCCAGGTCATGGGCGGGACCAGGGCCGGACAGGCATAGACTTCCTGCTTGAGCCGGTCATACAGCCCCTGTGTGTTGTCAAGCACGAAGCGGGTCCGGAAATAGGCTTGTCCGGGGATGCCTGCGCTGCGTGTGAAATAGATTTGCTGCAAGACGTCTTGCAGCGTCCAGTCGCCTTCGCTCGGGTCGAGGAAGTAGACTCCTAATCCCGGCACGACGGTCCGCCCGCAGGCGTTTTCTTGCCAGTCGAGCACAAACGGGTAGAAACTGTTTTCCCGGAAATAGGCCATCGGGAGCACCAGGTCCTGGATGCCTTCCTTCAGCCACTGCTGCGCGTCTTGATAGACCACATTGTAGGCGTTCCATCCCCGTGAGGAGTAGCGTGCGACGTCGCGGTATTTGCCCACGGGCGAACTGCCGACTTTCACCCACGGTTTGACGGCTTTGACGGTCTGGTAGATTTCCCGCACGATGGCCGTGATGTTGTCGCGTCGCCATTGTGCCAGGTCTTTTCCTTGTCCATATTTGCGGTAGGAACGTTGGTCGGGGAAGCGTTTCGGGTGGTCGGGATAGCGGATGTAGTCCAAGTTGATGCCGTCGACGTCATAGCGTTCCACAATCTCTTTGACTATGCCTGCCAGGTGTGTCTTGGTCTGCGGATGCCCCGGGTCCAGATACCAGTTGCGACGAAACCGGATGCACATCTCCGGATGCTTTCTCACAAACGAACGGGCGCCCAGTTCCTTGGACTGCTTGTCGCTGCCCAGCGGGATGGCCACGACCCAGGCATGCAGTTCCATGCCCCGCTTATGGCATTCGCGGATGGCAAACGCCAGCGGGTCGTAGCCGGGCGACTTGCCGGGCGTGCCGGTCAGTACGTCGGTAAATACTTCCTGCCCGGACGGATAGAGCGCATTGTCGCGTGAACGCACCTGGAGGAGGATGGTGTTGAAGTTGGCCGCTTTCAGGGAGTCGAGCTGGCGGCATAACTCCGCTTGTTGCATTTGCCGGCTTGTGGCCGAGACAGCTTTCGTGCGTGGCCAGTCCAGCCCGCTCAGGGTGGTGAGCCACACGGCCCGGGTCTCATACTTCGGCGAACAGGAGGCCGCCGACAGGGAGTATGTGTCACACTGTGCCCGGCTGTGCTGGACAGGGAGAAGGCCGCATGACAGCAGGGCGAAAAATAGGTTGATGGATGAAAAGCGCATGGCGTGTCAGTCTTTATGTTCGGGTTGTGTTTCGTTTAGATGGAAAATGCCGGTCGGCGTGGTGCGTCTGAGCGGGATGACCTGGAGGTCTTCTCCTGCCTTGATACCGATTTTGGCAAGGGCGATTTCGACCGTCTTGTATGCCAAGTCCGGATGGTTGTTGTCCTTGCTCAAGTGGCACAGCCACACGTATTTCCACCGGGGTGAATAATGGTCCGTCAAGAACTCGGCGGCTTCGCGGTTGCTCAGGTGGCCGTCCGGGCTCAGGATGCGTTCCTTCAGATGGGCCGGATAGGGCCCCATCTGGAGCATGGTCTCGTCGAAGTTGGCTTCGAGGACGATGTAGTCAGCCTGGCCCAGGTAGGTCCTGATGGTCTCCGTGAGGTGCCCGATGTCGGTCGCCAGGCAGAATTTCTGTCCGTCGCATTCGATGAAGTAGCCTGTGTTGCCGTGCGAATCGTGGGGCACGTCGAACGCCGTGATGCGGAAGTCACCAATGGTGAATGTCTCTTCCGGGCGGATGTAGCGTGCACTGGTCTCCAGCTTCTTGGAAATGCAGTAGTTTTGCTCGATGCCGCGGTGCACCTGTTGCGTGGCATAGATGGGGATTCGAGCCTTCTCCCCCAGGTGTCCCACGGCTTTTACATGGTCGACATGGTCATGCGTGACGAGTACGGCACTGATGGATTCGAGGCTTAGCCCGAACTCTTTCAGTTGCTTCTTGATGGTGCGTGCACCAATGCCGGCATCGATGAGGATGGATGTTTTTGTGTTTGACAGATAATAACAGTTGCCGCTGCTGCCGCTGGCCAGGCTTAAGAATTGTATCATTTATTATATATGTATGTTTAGGTTGTAAATGTCGTGTTAAAATGGGTAGCCCACAGCAAAGTGGAACGCGAAGTCGCGCCCGAAATCGGGGTGGATGAGGGGATAGTGTTCCTTGCTGTTCCGGTAGGCCGGATTGACGGCTTTCATGCCGGCATCGAAGCGCAGGATGAAGTAGTCGAAGTCGAAACGCAGGCCCAATCCGTAGGAGACGGCAATCTGCTTGTAGAAGCTGTCGAAACGGAAGGCTCCTCCCGGCTGCTCTTCGTAGTCGCGGATGGTCCAGATGTTGCCGGCGTCGACGAAGAACGCCCCGTTGAGTTTCCAGAACAGCTTGGTGCGGTATTCCAGGTTCAAGTCCAGCTTGATGTCGCCCGACTGGTTGATGAAGTCGATGTTGCGGTCATTGCCTGCAAAGCTGCCCGGTCCGAGCCGTCGCACCGACCATCCGCGCACGCTGTTTGCCCCGCCGGAGAAATAGCGCTTCTCGAAGGGGAGGATGCGTGAGTTGCCGTAAGGATAGGCGACGCCCATGCCCACGTGGAACACGATGGAGTTGCGGTGGTCTATCCGGAAACTTTTGGTGAAGTCGATGTCCGTCTTGATGTATTGGGCGTAGGCGATGTTGGCGACGGTGTATTGGTGGTCCTCATTGCGTGTAGCATTCAGCATGTGTGAGAATGCATAAAGCAGGTTGCCGGACGATTCGATGTTGAACCGGATGGAGTAAGAGTTGTTTGAAGCCGTGCGCGATTCCCGCCCGTCGGAATGATAGGTGAAGCCGTAGCCCGCCTTCATGATGAGCAGGTTTTCATAGTTGTAGCGCAGGATGGAGTTCGAGTTTTCCGGGTTGTCGAGATATTCTTCCCTGAAGGTGGAGGAAATCCAAGGCATATAGACGTAGTTCAAGTCGAGCACGTCGACACGGTGTTGCCATTTGCGTTTGTAGGTCCAGCGGTAACCCCACGTGACGGAAGCGGCCCGGCGTCCGAACTCGGGACGTTCCTGCGAGTTGAACTGGATACCGATTTCCGAGGTGGCTTGTGTGCGCCGGCGGACTTCCGCAGATATGAACGGGAAGAGGAAACGGGGGAAGTTGATGCTGGCCTCCACACCATACTCCACATAATTCTCGTTGCTGTAGCCTTGCAGGCCGGTCACGGCTTCGTATGCGCCGCGCACCTTGAAGGTGAAAAGCTCTGAGCCGTTGAACAGGTTTCGGTTCTGATAGGACAGCGAGGCGGCAGCTCCGAGGTCGCCGGCTGAGTTAGTCCCTTCCAATTCGGCGCTGAACGAGTTGACCTTGTTGCGCGAGAGCAGCACATGGCAGTCGAGCCGTGTGGAGTCGGCTGCGTCTTCTTGGAAACGGATGTCCGTGTATTTGATGGCATGCAGGCGTCCCAGCGAAGAGCGGGTGTGTTGCAGGCGGGAGTCGCTGTAGAAACTGTCGGGGGTGATGGCAATGTTTTGCGACAGCACTTCCGGTTTCAGGAATGGCCGTTCGCGATAGAAGATGTTCAAGCCTTTGTAGTGCAGGGAGTCGAAGCGGGCAAAGTCTTGCCGCATGGCGTGTGTCATGTCGAAATCGGTCACGACATTCACTTCCCCGATGCGGTAGCGTGCGTGCGTCGTGTGCGACGTGGCGTCGTAGGGGGCAATGTGGAAAGTCAGGTCCACCAGGTGCGTGCCGCGCACGGTGTCGGCCGTGCAGGTGACATATTCTTTGTTGAATCGGTAGAAGCCCCGGTCCTGGAGATGGTTGGTCATCTGTTGGCGCTCCTGGTCCAGCGTGTTTACGTCGAACCGCATCCCTTCGTGCATCAGTTGCGACGCATATCCGGCCATGTAGCGGCGGACACTGTCATCCTGGATGTCATAATCCCAATGGCTGATGCGGTAGGCCGGGCCGGGATGGACGAGGTATTTCAGGCGGAGTTTCTTCTTCCGCGTCTCTTTCCGTAGCCGGACGTCGGCTTGCATGTAGCCCATGTTGTGCAGGGCTGACTGCATGTCCTCGCGTGAACGCTCGGCTGCCTCTTCGTCGAAGATGACCGGCTTGTCGCCCAATTTCTGGATGAAGCGGTTTATCCAGCGGGTCGTGTCTGTCCCCGACAGCGAATAGATGTGCATCGGCACTTTCACCAGGCTGAACCAACTGCTGTTCGGATTCTGCCGGTTATACCCGCTGATGTCGGAAGGCTTGACAGCCTTGTCGTCGGAGACGACCTTCACGTCGTCAAGCAGGTATTCCCCTTCAGGGATAAACTTCGACACCGAACAGGATGCCGTCATCCACAGAAGTAGGGGGGATATGTAGTGAAGCCATCGTTTGCGCATGATTTCGGGGACAAAAACGGTTTTGATACGCAAAAGTACGCAAAATCGTGCAACCTGACGGTCCTTCGTCCCTAAAAAGACGTGTACACTTATCAGAAATGTGCCCGACATTCCGTATCTTTGTCTTTCCAAAACAGGAGAGGGACGTCCATGGAGTGTCCTGCCTCGTATCGAAAGTAATCCTGCTTTTTATCGGTACTAGCCACAGCCGGAGCCCTCTTTCCTATGGCTAAGGGACTGCACTTCGGGAAGTGTCCCTTTCAACCTGCATCTCATGCAGCATTGTCCCGCCGGTCGACCGGGCCGACATCGGGAGAGAGGTGAGACTGCGGGGATTTCTTTGTTTTGTTGTATATGCTAACACATCAGAAACTATGCTGAGCAAAGCTAAAATCAAGTATATCCGGTCTTTGGAACTGAAGAAGAACCGGAAGGAGGAACGTGCGTTCGTAGCCGAAGGGCCGAAGTTGGTGGGAGATTTGGAAGGACATTTCCCGTGCCGGCTCCTTGTCGGCTTGCCCGAGTGGCTGGCCGCGCATCCTCATTTTCAGGCACAGGAGGTGGTGGAGGCCACTCCGGATGAACTATCGAAGGCAAGCCTGCTGAAGACGCCGCAGGAGGTCATGGCCGTGTTTGAATTGCCTGACGGAGAGGACGGGGGCGCGCCGGATGAGGAATTGTGTCTCGCCCTTGACGATGTGCAAGACCCCGGCAACCTGGGGACAATCATTCGTCTGGCCGACTGGTTCGGCATCCGCCACATCTATTGCTCGCTCCACACAGTCGATGCTTTCGGCCCGAAGACCGTGCAGGCCACGATGGGGGCGTTGGCTCGTGTCCGGCTGCATTATGTGCCGCTGGCGGATTGGCTCCGTCGTCTGGATGGCAGCGTGCCGGTGTATGGGACTTTTCTTCGCGGGGAAAATATCTATGGACAAGAGCTGTCGGCTTCGGGAATGATTGTCATGGGAAATGAGGGCAACGGCATCAGTACGGAAGTGGAGCGTCTGGTGTCCCGCAGGCTGTACATTCCCAGCTATCCGCCGGGGCAGGAGACGTCCGAGTCGCTCAATGTGGCGATGGCGACGGCTGTCGTCTGTGCCGAGTTCCGCCGTCGGCAGAGGTGATGAAAAGAAACAAGGAGACTGTCGCGTGGCAGTCTCCTTGCTGTTTCAGGCAGTCTTTGCCGCAGGCTTCCTGCGTTTGTAGCAATTCTTATAGTCGCAAAGTCCGCAAGAGTATTCCAGTTTCTTCACATTCGGGCCGATGCCAATCACGCCGCTTACAGATTTGATGGGGACCATCAGGCAGGAATCAGTCAAATGGATGCCGCACGGATGGGGTGTAGGGAAGAGGCTGAAGAGGTCCGGCTGTTCGCGCACATGCCAGCCGCAGTATCCCGGACTGAAACGGTTCGTATGCCGCCAGCCTTGTGGGTCGATGGCATGTTGCAAGGCGACTTCCATGCAGTCTGCCGTCTTTTCAGCGATGATGCTTCCCATGCAGTCTGCCAGGTAGCACTTCACCATGTCTCCTTCGTCTTCCAGCGTGTGTTGCAAGTTCTCAAACTCCATGCCGGCACTTGCCGTAAAGAGGGCATATTGCTCCGCTCCTCGCAGTTGGCGGGCGATGATACGGCCCACATGGAGAGTTCTGCCGCCGATGTGAAGTGTGTCGTCTTCCAGGCACAACGTCCCTTCTTCGATGACAAACTCAAAACGGGGGACTGTGATGCTGGCCACACGCCGGAGCAGAGCATGCATTTCTGTGCGCACGCTTTCGTCGGGTGTGGCTGTGCCATATCCCATGGCTTCGCCCAGTTCGGCATCGGAGATTTGTAGCGCGTCAAACGGAAGTTTAGTTTCTGGATTGATTAAATTCATCGAGCGTCGAATAGAAAGCATCAATATTTTCAAAAGGAGTGTGGGGCGGGGTGTCGCATCCGCTGGACAGCACAAAGTTCGGATAGTCCTTTGTCGCTTCGAGCAGGGCCATTGTTTCCTTCTTCATTAGTGCAGCTGAGCCCATCTTGAACACGCTGACCGGGTCAAGATTGCCCATGGCGAGTGCATCAGCAGGCACTTCCTTGAGGGCTTCGACCATGTCTATTTTGTTTCCGAAGTGATAGCCCATCGCTCCGGTGTAGACCATAGCCTGGGTGCAGTTGCCCGTATTTCCGCAGTTGTGGAGGATGACGGCGAAATCGTCGTCCTGTACCTTGGCAATAATGTCCTTCACATATTCGGAAGAGAACTGCTGGCAGTCTTCATTGGACAAGAGGCCAGCAGCTGGTTCGGCCATAACGACGCCGTTGGCACCGGCTTCCTTGAGTGCAAGGCAATAGTTTGTGATGAATTCGCTGCATTTAGCCAGTAACATCTTGGCTGCGTCCGGGTTGATGTAGATAAGCATCATGATTTCGGACATGTCATACAAGCGGCCGGCCAACGAGTAAGGGCCGATGCATCCTGCCAGGACAGGGCGGTCGGTCAGATGTTCGGCAGCCAGTCGGTTGGCTTTCAAGTATTCAGGCACGCGTCCCTTGTTCACATCGGGCACTTGCAGTGTTTCGATGGCAGCTTCATCCGTGAGCAGGCGTCCGGTGACACTGGGTACTTCGTTCTCGGGGAAAACGACTTCAGCTCCAAAAGCTTCAGCCTCCACGGTCAGGTCCATGATGACACATGACGCTGCCGAAGGGTATTTTTCGTAGAGGGCTTTGATGGCTTCATAGTGCACTTGTCCGTCTGTCACGGCATCGCGCACGGTCTTTCCGATAAGCTCGATGCCGGGATGGGTCATAATAGGAATCGCTGCCACCTTGTTGTTGGCGATGAGGTCTTTCGCCCATTGTTTCATGTTGAATTTGCTCATAGTAGTAGTGTAATAGGGTTGTTTGGTATGATGAAAAAAGTCCTGAACGACCGGGAACAGTCTCCCTTGGTCGTTCAGGATTCAATCAATGTGCTTTAATAAGCAAAGATAGGATAGTTTGCCATTGTCTTGTTGACGTGTTCGCGGACTGAAGCGATGACCTTTTCATTGTCAATGTTTGACAATACGGTTTCAATCATGTCGGCGATTTCGAGCATCAGATCTTCTTTAGCGCCACGTGTGGTCATGGCCGGAGTACCCAAGCGGATACCTGAAGTCTGGAATGCAGAGCGGGTGTCGAAGGGCACCATGTTTTTGTTGACTGTGATGTCAGCAGAAACCAATGCTTTTTCAGCCACCTTACCCGTCAAATCCGGATATTTCGTGCGCAGGTCGACCAGCATGGAGTGGTTGTCCGTGCCACCAGATACGATGGTGAAACCTTTGTCCATGAGAGCTTGTGCCAATACTTTTGCATTCTTCTGTACTTGGATTTGATATTCCTTGTATTCCGGTTGCAGACATTCGTGGAAAGCTACGGCTTTGGCAGCGATGACATGCTCCAGCGGACCACCCTGGATGCCGGGGAAGACAGCGGAGTCGAGCAGTTGGGACATCTTCTTGATTTCACCCTTCGGAGTCTTCTTGCCCCAAGGATTCTCAAAGTCTTTACCCATCATGATGATACCTCCGCGCGGGCCACGCAGTGTCTTGTGGGTCGTTGAGGTCACGATATGGGCATACTTCAACGGGTTGTCAAGCAATCCGGCAGCAATGAGGCCTGCAGGATGTGCCATGTCGACCATGAAAATGGCGCCTACCTTGTCGGCGATTTCACGCATACGCTTGTAGTCCCATTCGCGAGAGTAGGCAGAACCACCACCGATAATCATTTTCGGGTGTTCGCGCAGGGCGATTTCTTCCATTTCGTCATAGTCCACGCGTCCGGTTTCCTTGTTTACATTGTATTCACACGGAGTGTAGATGATGCCTGAAGTGTTGACCAAAGAACCATGAGAAAGGTGACCGCCATGTGCCAGGTTCAAGCCCATGAATTTGTCTCCCGGATTCAACACTGCGAGGAATACAGCCGCATTGGCTTGTGCACCGGAGTGAGGCTGTACGTTTGCCCATTCGGCACCAAAGATTTGTTTCAAACGGTCAATGGCCAGCTGTTCGCTCTGGTCCACCACTTCGCAACCACCGTAATAACGTTTGCCGGGATAACCCTCGGCATATTTGTTGGTCATGCATGAACCCATAGCCTTCATTACCTCTTCGCTTACGAAGTTTTCAGAAGCGATTAGTTCGATTCCTTTTAATTGGCGTTGATGTTCTTTTTCGATAATATCGAAAATTAAATCGTCTCTTTTCATGTTCTTTTTTAATATAAGTTTTATGGAATATGTTTGTTATATCAATACTGCAAATCTACTGTTTTTTCTCTACGGACCATCCAAATTTACCAATCTTTTTCCCTAAGCCATAATAAGCACCATGCAGATAGACCAAGGGGTGACTTTCTGAAAGTTCGAATTTCCCGGTTTGAGGATTCAAGTAGCGTTCATCAGCCCGTACATTTACAACTTCTGCTATGAACATGTCGTGTGAACCTAACGAAATGATTTCTTTTACCCGGCATTCGATGTTGAGAGGAGATTCTTCCACGATGGGGGCACTTACGATAGTTGCTTTGCCCGGAGTGAGCTTCATCTCTTCAAACTTGTCGTAGTCACGTCCGGAGCGTACGCCGCACCAGTCAGTAGCGAATGCCATATCTTCCGTCGTCAGGTTGAGCACAAATTCCATATTCTTTTTGATGATGGCGTAGGAGTGACGTTCGGGGCGTACGGATATGTAGCACATCGGGGGATTGGTGCAGAGAGTGCCCGTCCATGCCACGGTGATGAGGTTGTATTCCTCTGCGGTGCTTCCGCAGCTGACGAGGATGGCAGGCAGGGGGTAGATCATCGTTCCCGGTTTCCAGTCTTGTTTCATGGGCAGCGGTTACAGGAGCTTGATGTTTTCTTTATGTTGTTCTTTTTCACAATAGTGGCATTTCAGTATGCCATGTTCCTTATCCACGACGTGAAACCATGTCTGCATCGGTTCATTATTGGTGATGCACTTCGGATTGGGACATTTCACGATGCCTTTCAGTTCATCGGGCATGCACACTTCTTTTTTCTCGACCACTTCGTAATCGTGGATGATATTGAGTTTCACATTGGGGGCGATGACAGAGATGCGGTTGATTTCTTCATCGCTGAAGAATTTGTCAGCCACTTTGATGATGCCTTTCTTGCCCAGCTTCTTGCTGTCAAGATTGAATCCAATGGTCACGTTGGTGTCCATGTGCTCGATGCCGAGCAGGGATACGACCTGAAAAAGTTTGTCCGTAGGGATATGGTCGATGACAGTGCCGTCTTTGAGAGCGGCTACTTGCAAAGCTTGCTTATTTTCGTTCATGATGTTATTGAGTCGCCTTTTATTGTTTAACTTCGTCAAGAGTAATGCCCAGTACGTCGCAGATCAGAGCTTCGCGTGCGAAGAGTCCGTTGCGGGCTTGTTGGATGTAGTATGCATGAGGGTCCGTGTCCACGTCGTATGCGATTTCATTGACACGTGGCAGGGGATGGAGGATTTTCATGTTGTCTTTTGCCTTTTTGAGCATATTGGCTTTGAGGATGTAGACGTCTTTCACCCGCTCGTATTCCATCAGGTCTGTGAAACGTTCTCTTTGCACACGGGTCATGTAGAGGATGTCTGCTCCAGCGATGACATCTTCATTGAAATCTTCGTGTTCCACGTAGCTGATGCCGTGTTGCTGGCAGTAGAGCTTGTATTCTTCGGGCATTGCCAACTCTTTGGGTGCAATGAAATGGAAAGTAGGATTGAAATGGCGCATTGCCATGAGTAGAGAGTGAACTGTGCGTCCGTATTTCAGGTCGCCGACCATGTAGATTTGCAAGTTTTCGAGTGTGCCTTGGGTCTTGTAGATGGAATACAAGTCGAGCATGGTTTGTGATGGATGCTGGTTGGCGCCGTCACCAGCATTAATAATAGGTATGGGAGCCACTTCGCTGGCATAGCGTGCTGCGCCTTCCAGATAGTGTCTCATCACGATGAGGTCGGCATAGTTGCTGACCATCAGAATGGTGTCTTTCAGCGTTTCGCCTTTAGAGGAGCTGGTGGTCGATGCATCTGTGAAGCCGATGACACGTCCTCCCAAGCGGTTGACTGCTGTTTCGAAACTCAGTCGGGTGCGTGTCGAAGGCTCGAAAAACAAGGTTGCAACGACTTTTCCATCAAGAATTTTTCGGTTCGGACGTTTTTCAAACTCTTTGGCCATTTCCAAGAGATAGAGGATTTTCTCTTTGGAATGATTTGCAATAGTTACTAAACTTCTATTTTCCATATCAATAATCAAAGGTGTTATAATTATCGAGATGTAAAGTTAGACAAAAAAATAAAAGTACAACGCATTTTTTCCACAATAACTTTTCGTCCTAATTTGTGGGTGAAACTATGTGTGCTTTTATAATAAGCTGACATTATATATTTTATATCGTGACTGGGCGATAAAAGTATCATTTTAACATTACAATGCTCAATAATGAATAAGGACTTATTATAATAAGTGATTCATTGAGCGCTGTAGTCTTGCTATCCTCTTATTCAGTCCTGTTCCCTTTCTTATCGATGTAATACCATTCGTCGCTTTCCCAATAGTGATATTCACCACCCGAGCCTGACACTTTCTTCATTTTTCCCTTATCCGTGACTTTGGCCTTTCCGTTCTCAAATGGAAAGCCGAAGGCAAAGCGAGGTTTTATGACTGTCTTGCCATTTTGATGTGCATATCCGATACGTCCTTTTTTATCCACAATACGATACATGCCGTCACGTATGTAGTCGTCACCATTGTCATATTGAAACACACTGTAGTGTTTCATGGAACTGCAACCGCATAGTAATAGGATTGCGATGATTGTTGAAATTTTACTCATGGTATAAAATTAAAATATCATAGTATCAATCGTTATTTCTCTTCCCATTCATTGATACACAAGGAAAAGCCAAAGGATTATACCTATATCGATCGGATACAGGCAAAGCGGCAATAGCAACTGAAGCCAGAAGTAGTTTTTATCCTTTCTTTCAGGGTATCGGCGGTAATAGGCACGCTCCCTCGTTTTGGTGAAGTAGTTTTTCTCAATCATTGAAAATATCTCCGTTTCTACCCACATCCAGCCGAAAAATAAAAACAATAGCAGCCACAACGGTATTATCTGTGCCAGGAATCTCATTATGAGAAATGGAGGGATATAACCGAAAATAGCAAAGAATATGGCTTCCAACGGCATATGCCACTTGTGGATACGCCGTATGCGCCCCGCGTAATATAGATAGTCAATGATATTGAACTTATATTTTCGTTTGAAAGCCATTGCTGATTTCCGTTTTTACAAAAATACTGTTTTTATGGCAGAAAGGGAACACCCATCATTGTGTGTTTGGGGGATAAAGTGGTGATTAAGTAAGCGGGAATCATTACTTTTGTATTTGGAATCCTTTTAATTATAACGCTATGACAGTTATTGATATGTACGAGGTAATAAACAATAAGGTGGGTTCATTTTTTGAGTGGGTGCAGGCTCACCCGAAATACGGGTTGCTGTTTGCATCCGGTCTGCTTGCCCTATGGCTTGTAGGGCTGCTGCTCCGGTGGAAATGGGCGTGTCACTGGCAGTTCAATCGCAGCGAGACTTGGATTTTCGACGACTGCACGCCTGAGACGCGCCGCAGGATTCAGATTGTGTTGGTCAGCATAGCGATAATCGGTTGTCTGACAATGTTTTTTGCATGGAGGTGATGATGGCATGGAGAATCCATCTATAACAACGCAGGTAGCATCGGCATCACAATACCCTTAACCTCATCTTGCCTTGTTCATTATGTAAGGCTACCGCGAATGGTCTGACTCGATAGACCAGTCTCCTTTGATATGTTCCAGAAACTCGAAACACTCCTCATCGCCGAACGCGGCGCACACTTCGTCTTTCACACTGCGGTCTACTTTAAACCTGAGCATCCGCACGCTGGGAAGCTTGCGGAACAGCTGGTAAAAGAGGTCTCCAAAACTGGAGTTAAAGAACCATCCTCCTTTGCCGCCCATGCAGTCGGATAAAGTCAATAGTTGGTGTTCTTTTTCCATTTTCTGTCTTTTAACTTATGTTTGTTTGCAGCGGTTGTAAATTTTGTTTCCAATAAGATTGGTCTTATATTCATTCAGTTACGTTCAATACGTCTTACACATTCACAATGCACTGTCTATTCTTTGACAGGACGCAGACCGTACCCTGCAGAACGGTAGTAGTTGCCCAAAGGATTCACATACGACGACCTGAAGTTCAAGCGCCATCCGCTACTTTGGTTGTGCGGTCCTGTCGACCAGTAGAGGCCGTCGCTGTTAATGAGGCTAACTTTGCCGTCAATATAGTTTCGAGTACCCGATGCAGGAAAGAAAATCAGTTGTCCGGCCCTGTTGGCTTGGGCGTAGAAGTTCCAACCATTGCGCGTACTGTCCCAAATTCCATTGGCAGGATAATTATTAGAGGTATTGCTTCCTGTGGTTGTAAATCCCGTAAATGCATTGCTGGCAGGAAGCTTGAAGCCGACAGGGCAGGGATCGTAAATGGTTTTGACGACCTGGTTGTCATTTGTAGAATACGTATTGTTGTTGGCGTCCCATAGGTTGTAGTAGGCATTGTCTCCCTCTTTATTCTTTTGCATTACATCAGGCTTAAGTATATAGTTTCTAATACATTCTGTACCATACGGAGAAAATGACTCCACTTTTACATTATTGGCAGAAGATGTGCCGTTTGCATCATACCATATTTTATTGCCGTTCACACCGTTGGACGGGCGGAACGGGTCCTTGCGTCCCCATTGGTAATAGGGATGATTACCACCGATTGTGATGATTGAGCTTTTTTGGGAAACGACAATATCGGATGTCTGTTCATCGGATGTAAAGCGTATTTTGCAGCTACGTGCGTCATAGGTGACGGTCTCTCCATCACACCATCCGAGTGGAACAGGCATGAAGCTGCATTCCACATTCTGGTGATTGGTCACTTCAATGACATTGTCCACATTCTCGTCCGTCACCCAAATATGCCAGGACCAGAGAACGTCGTCCGAGGCATCCTTGACTGCAATGACCGCGTTGCCTTGTTGTATGGTATTCTGGTCCACTTTGAAAGAGATGTTGCCGCCATTGCTTCCGGCATTGTATTTTATTTCGCTGACCAGCGAGGGTGCATCTTGCCAAACCAGTTCCGCCTTTGTGGGAACACATCCGTTGTCCGTGAGATAAGGGCCGGTAATGCCTGTTCCTGCGTGGTTGATGAAGGGGTTCAGGATGTTGGGGCTTGACGGGGCGGCAGAGCTATACGCGGAGCTATTGGTCGCTCCGTTTTTGATTGCATTGCCATATACCAGCGGGAATGAATAATATCCCGGGGCACCTATCACGTAGCAGTTGGCGGTATTTTCAACCGCGGGCCCACCTTGGTCGTTTGCCAGGTTGTACGGTGCTTTTTCCGTTCCCTGGCCGGTCCTCTGTTCTCTTAATATCCTTGCATGCGGACTGTCCGTTGTGCCTGTCTGTGCGATGACCGTCGCGTTGAGGGATGCTGCGGTCGTGCTGCCCACGCCACTTGCCGTGAATGCGGTGAGCCAGTCGGGCCTGGTGTCGCTCCATGTCTTTCCATCATCGGTGGAGAACTGTGCCTTCCATTTTACGGGCTCTTTTCTTCCTTGGCTGTTTTGCCGGTAACTGGTCACGCTGTAGGTTTTCGTTCCTCCGGCATAGGTAAAGTCAGCGGGACCGTTGACGGTGAGCACGTAGTCCCAATTGATGGAAGTGGTGGATATCTTGTAAATTACAGTCTTACCCGTCGGCCACACTTGTTTCCCGATATTCCCGGTCAGGGTATGTTCTGTCCCGTCGTTGAAAACCACCTCGATCACCGCACTGTCGGGGAGTGTCTGCGGGATCATCATGAAGGTTTGTGCCTCTGTGGTGATGATTTCGTCCGGTGTTCCATTGGAAGCCATGTCCAGCGTTTGGGAAAAGTTCTTCACCGTGCCGATGCCGCTCCATGTATGTGTGCCGAAGCTATAAATACCTGAGGAATTCACTCCTTTCAGCGTTACGCTTTTTATAGTTCCCGCTTTCATGTCACTGCCGCATACGAATCTCACGGCTGTCAATGCGTGGCGGAAAGTAAGAGCGACCGAGGTGTTGGAATTGCCCGGGAGCTCATCGGAGGTCGCCACAAGCAGGTCTTGTTGGTTGGTCACATCATCAGGAATCGTACAGGTGATGGTCGGTGCTCCGGCTGCCTCCCGGCCGGAAAGGCGGTAAGCTTCATTACCTTTCGGGGCATAGGCGAAGAATTTCATCTTATAGGCACTGCCGGGCCAGTAATCACCGGATGATGGCATCCACGAGTTTCCGGTTTTGCTGACAAGAATGTCATACATGTAATTGGGAGTTTGCGTGCCGTTCCAGTCACCCGTATATGAATAGGCCGACACTCCGAACGTCTCGTACATGTTGTCAACATTGACCGGAGTGGCACGGGTGGACGGGGTTGTGTTGTTCGCAGACAGAGGCTCTATGCTGTCAGTATAGAGGGTGTGCAGGTAAAGGGGTTTCATGCCGTCAGCATTCAAGAGAGAGGTTGACGGATACGTGTCTTCTGTTGTTCCTCTTGTTCCAACGGGAAGCCAGGTATTCTGGATGTCTGATGTAAACCAGATACTGTCCGAGACCCGTATCATTTCAGGGTCATCTGTACAAGAAATCATGAAGAACAAACCCAGAAAGACAAGTGATGGGAAGTAATGTTTTATAAGATTGTTCATATAGTCAGTCATATTTGATTTTTATTCGCGGCAAATATAAACCTATATAAGGATCTTATAAGATATGGGATATGTACATTGTCTTTTGTTATATCTTTAAAAATAAGAATGTTACACTGTTTGTCGATGTACATCTGATAGTGCCTCTTGTACTTAAGGTCCTAATCCAAGGTTTGAGAGTAATAGCGTTCAGCAGCTGTCTTGGCTCGTTGTTAAGTACAATTGGTTGTTTTCTATATTATTTTATTTGAATATCCTGTAATAAGCCCTAATCTTAAGATTCTAATTGGATCTGTTCAATTTAAAGAGAAAGAGGACTGAATCCGCAATGAGTATGATGAACAGAACACAACATTCATCTGTTAATGTCCGCATTGACTTTCAGGCTGAGGACGGGGGCGTATTTCAGATGGTCGTAATCGATTGGAATGTTGTAGTAGGTGGTCTCGACTGTCGGATAGCCATGCTCCTTTGCAAACAGTTTCAATGAGTCCAGATAGGGAAGCTGTTCCTTGCCGATGGCTTCGTCAATATAGAATTTCCCGCTTTCCTGCATGAAAACGAGTGGCAACAGTCCTAATGTTAAAATCTTAGTGTTCATACTGATGTTATTTATGTGAGCGTGTCTGGCAACGTTCCGCTTTAAGCGGTAGTGCTGTTCATTACTAATTAAGGAGCATCGCCAAATGCTATCTTTCGTTGTTGTCGCTATTTTTCCTTAATGTCTTACGAATAAAGTTATCCAGCTCTTTGGAGTTATAGAATTTCCAAGATGAATAGGCTATCATATTACCTTCAGGATTTTGAGATATACTCCAATAATTCATACATTCCTTATCTACGTATTCCTTAATTCTAATAATTTCGTCCAGCGATAAGCTACTTAATTGAACAAAATATTCGCCGGAATAATCTTTGTTGATAACCGACGTACTATCAACAAACTTATTCATGTGTGCGATACAAGTATAAAGGGCATATCCTTTTGCTTCTTCAAGCCGTTCTCTATATACAACCTTTTGCGTTGTACAACTTGTAGTTACATAAATCACACACACCATTGTTATCAATTGTAGCTGTTTCATATCTATAATTTTAGTCGTTATCGGTAATGTTTGGCGGATAATCGACCTTTTCAAGAGCGATTTATCCGTATGTTACTGACTTTTCACTGAATTATTAAGTTCTACAAAAGATTGTACCATTCTATTGTATAATCTATCACGTAGCTGGTCTAATTTATTGTTTTCATCAATGCAAATGATACCATTTCTCATTAAAACCAAATCTGTAAATGATCCCATTCCACCAAATAGAGCTTTAATTTTTCTTAGCCAATCCTTTTGGGAAGAAACATTGTCTGCATACAATCCTTTGAGAGTAGTTCTCCAATCGTATTCACCCACAATTTCTAATAATTCTATTATTTCTAAAAGGATTTTTTTTTATTTCTTTTTCCATACTACTATGATTTTTGCAAATTATTTACGATAAAATAGGTTTATATTTCTCATTTCTTTTGATGACCGCAAACATCCTTGCCACAATTTTAGCTCGCAGCGCATTGATTACGGACATCTTGTTCTTGCCTTCGGCAACTTTCCTTTCGTAATATTTCTTCAGTTCACCGCCAATCCGATGTGTTACTGCCACGGCAGCCAAGTGAAGAAGTCTTTTCATCACTTTGTCCGCCCTATGTGACACTCTCGCTTTCGAGTGCTGGGAACTTCCGGAAGAATAAGAGAATGGAGCTACCCCGGCATAACAGTTGAATTTCCTCGGATCATCAAAACGAGTAAAGGCCTCTGTAGTGATTATCATGTTGGTCGCTACTACACGCCCCACACCGTCTATGGACATCAGCAGCTCCCTCTGCCTGCACAGTACAGTACAGGAAGCTATCACTTCATCCATTTCGTATGTAATGGCTTGTATAGCTTTCTCCAAGTCATCCATCAACGTCTGCAAACGCTTCATTTTGCGTTCATACAGTTTTCTCGGCATATAGTCCTTCTGGTCTTTCACCTGTCCTTTATATTTGGCTAAATCCGCCACGTACAGGGTACGTTTAGACTCAAGCTGTTTCAATCTTTCAATATCTTCAGTAGGACGTTCATAATACTGTACTTTGTCCTGAAAACGTCTGGCATAGATGGCGATACGTTTGGCATCCACCTTGTCATTCTTTCCTCGCTGTACACCGGAAGAGTATTTGATTTCCGCTGCGTTTTCAAGCCACAACTTGCATTCCACTGCTTTACAGGCACAAGCCAAAGGGAACGTGTATTGCCCGGTATGTTCCGCACAGACAAGTATTTGATCGCTTGCTATCCCATAATCCTCTTCCAATTGATGCAACAACGACATGATTGCACTTTGATGGTTGGCTGTTTCCTCTTCATGCACAACCTTTCCTTCAAACATCACACAGAAGTCCAGCTTCTTTTTTGACACGTCAACACCGATAAAATAAAAATTTTCCATACTTTTGTCTCTAAAATTTTCTGTAAAGAAAGGGCTTGAACTTAACCTAATTACCTTAACAATGGATGTTAACCTACTATCTGGGTCTAGGTTCAAACAAGCAGGAAGTCCGCTTATGAACATGGAACTTGGAATTTCCGTATCATTTCCTGGTTCACTTCCTGCATTCTTTCTTTGCTTCACAAATTTATCTTTTCTATTTTATCTGTAATCCTCGGATGCAAATCTAAGTGGAAAAGCCACGCGACTTTGACCCTTTTGGCCAAACAGGAATGTCCCCTTTGGCTACAATATGATTGACCCTTCTGGCCAAAATAGTATTGACCAC
>OIWT01001993.1_pt1 | contig 22319 bp, 18 predicted proteins | sample 1587701 | NCBI WGS metagenome assembly OIWT01 (sample SAMEA3888904, study PRJEB22519) | human gut metagenome | biome: human gut; feature: human-associated habitat; material: faeces | place: Denmark | collected 2009
CATCACTCATCATTCATCACAACTCATCACTCATCACTCATCACATCACATCACTCAAAGCACATCACACTCATCACTCATCACTCATCACTCATCACTCAAAGCACATCACTCACCCCCCACAGGACATGTGGTCACTCGGCATCCTTCTCTACGTCATCCTCGCGGGCGAGCTCCCCTTCGACACCAACACCCTCTCCCAGCAGATCCTCTCCGCCAGCATCTCCTTCGACACGCCGCTCTGGCGCGCCACATCCCCCGAGGCGAAGGCCGACCGCAACAGCCGTCTGGTGGTGGTGGACCCGTCACAACGACTCACCGTCGAACAGGCCCTCCAACACCCCTGGATCGTGAATGTTTGCCTCACACACACGCATCACCCGTAGAAGGAGATCTCGGAAATGGGCTCCCTTCGCGCCTCGCAGCTTCTGCTGTCCTCTGGCTCGCTACTGTGCAAAGAATCCCTCGGAGAAAGCGAATTGTCACAAGATGCCACAAATCACTCTTCCATTCCGAAGGACGCCATCATCTCCGACAGCCAGCTGGCGGAGGACGAGCGACTCTGGCGCAACCGACGCTTTGGCGCCAGTCCGATGAGCATGAAGGAGCCGATGCAATTGATTGTGGCGTCGTCGGTAAACGAGGAGTTTAGCAGCGAGAAGGAGGAGAGGAAGCGGGAGGAGGCGTTCGCCACGCCGGAAAGCAAAAAGAGAGAGGTGAAAAAAGAGGAAGAGAAGGAATCGAACTCGCGACTGGGCACTCCGTTCCGTGTGGGGCTGAAAGCGAGCGTGGTGGCGTCCTCGATCTTCGACAGTCCCTTGGGGAAGAAGGAGGAGAGCCCCAGACGACTGGGCCGCGGGAAGAAGGCGATGATCCAGTCGAAGAACATCATGAACTACTTCTCGCCCAAGAAGTCGGGGAAGCACAACGACTTAGAGAATACGCGATATCGGGTTTGGTTGCAACAAACAGACCACACTTACAGCTCGATTTGGACATCCGACTGCAGACGAATATCCTGAACCTACTCATCATATCGAGTCTGCACGTGCACAGTCATAGCAAGCAAACAATCAATGTCCTTGGAGCGGATGAACTTCTGATAGCTCGTCTACCCGTAATCGCCTCTGCGCACTCCCACTCTTCGCAGATACTCCAGCACGGTCTTTGCAACCGCATCGAAGAGTGTGATGGGAGGGAGCTCGCCACTCTCCACATTGCGCGAAGCCTTCCAGCTGTTATATCCATCATTGAATTCGCGAATGATGGACAGGGGAATATATAGCTGCGAATAGGACGTACCCTAGGAATGAGCGAAAAGCTGCTGCGCAACAGGAGTCAAGTATTGCTTCACAATCTGCTCCACCTTCAGCAATTTCTATTCGGAATTAGCGGACAGAAACACTTACCTGGCTTTGGCTGTAGTTATCGTCATTGTACATCTTTCTGAACTCGTTCACGTCCAAGAGGAACAAGACATTCTCCTCGCAGCGTTCATCCACCACAAAATCCTTTATATGTTTCACGCACTTCTCATTCCCCAGCAGACCCTCCAATGAGTGGCTCACGTTCATATATGCATCGATGTCGGTGGATGCTCTGGAAAACTCGGCTTCCTGGATGGCCTCCTCAATTGATACGATGAGCGCGTTCTCTTCGTCAATACTGCTCTGTACTACGGGGGTTGACATGGATGTGCAATCTGACGAGAATCAAAACCAAGGATATGAGGGAAAACGAGAAGAGCCATGATCGGGACGCTGAAAACCAAAAGACCCAAATCTGGTCTGTCCAACAAACAGGACTAATCGGAAGCCAAAATATTCACAGCAATTGAAACGAGAACGAACGTACTCTCCATATCTGGAAAATGCATGTAGAGGAGGATGAGGAGGAAATGAAGAATGAACAGAGCCACGAACGAGGCGTCGTACGGGTGCTTCTTCTTCAACGCCACCACCACATACGCCAGGAGTCCGCAGTACAGATCTAACCATTATCCACCATCATCTCATTCACAGGACACATGCTGAACACTTCCCACGAATCGATTCCCATAGAAGATCCACACCACGCAGAAGAAGCAAAGGACGCTGAGGAGCAGCGTCACGTGAAAGGCGCGCTGAAACAACACGAAAAACAATGGCAGAAAAAGGAGGAATAACTTCACCAGCCCATGAAACTTCTAGGAATGAAGAAGAGGAAATGAGCGCACGAAGGAGAACAGGAACGCGGTGTACCCGTTGACGAGCAGAAGGCTCATCTCGTGACCCGACACGCAACTGATGGCAGAAGAAGCCACTATTTGTGAAAACGGCAGTCTGGCTCTGTACCGACAAGCACCTGATGCCAGAGGAAGTGGAAGAAGGAGGAGACTGCGGCGGGCGTTTCATCCAGAAGAGAAAGCGACGATGTTGGGGATAGAGTCACGTCCAGGGGTATCTTCTCTTCCTTCTTCTTCCCCTCCTTCTTCTTCTTCGACTTCGTTTCCGTGTGCGCGTGCTTCTTTTCCACCTTGGAGGGAGTTTCAGCGGGCTTGGCAGATTTCCCTCCTTTTTGCGACGGTCGCTTCTTCTTCTCCTTCTTCGGCTGCGGCTCTGCGATCCCTTCCTTCACTTCCGCCTTCTCCTTCGATGATTCGACATGCACCTCTTCCACCTGTTTTGTTGGCTTGGACGCTTCCTTCTTCTCTTCTGCTTCAGATCGTTGCACTGGTTTCTCATCCGCGCGAGATGTCTGCGCATCTGCAGATTTCTCCTCTTCCTTCCGTTCTTCTCGTTTCCATGTTTCCGTAGGCACTTCAGGAGTGTCAGTTTCTTCCGGTTTCGTTGGTGGTGCCGATTTCGTCCCATCCGCGGGCATTACGGGCTTCACAGGTGTGTCTTGCTTCACAGGTGTGTCTTGCTTCACAGGTTGTATTTGTTGCGTTGGCTTCTCCGACACTGCAGCATGCTCCTTCATTACTGCTTGCTCGGACTGTGTTGCCTGTACAACCTCAGACTTCGCTTTCTCCACTCCTTCCGCCGGCTTCGCCGACTCTGGAGACTTCTTCATCACGAATTCGGCAGCATTCACATTCAGCTTCCCTCGCGCATGCAATGAACCACTCCGTGAGGGACGCGCATGCAATGAACCACTCCGTGAGGGACGCGCTGACACGGGATAGCTGGTATCATAGAAGGGGTGAACCGGAGGCCATTCGGAAGAGGGCAACTCAGAAAGGAGAGAGTGAGAATAATCGGATTGCGCATAACCGTGCACTGCATCCAGTTCACCAAAACCAAAGGAGGAATCCGGATAATCTGGATTGAGCAGAGCGGAGGGGTACTCGAAGGCGTGCCTCCCATTGTCATAGTGCACTCCCGATTCCATCTGCGAATAACGGCTCGTGGGCGAGTACGGATCAGGCGGATCGAAAAGCGAAGAATTCAAAGAAGGAGAAGAGAACGCAGGTGTATTCAGCCCTGTGAAGGGTGTTGAAGAATAGGGCAGGGTTGTCTGGATGGAAGAATACACGCCTCTTCCATTTTCACTGTCCTGCACTCCTTGATCAAACAGAGGAGTGGGCAGATCAAATGGATAGTTTTGCATATCATAACCGCTTCGTAGCAAGGCGGGATGCGCTTCTCTCGGATTCTCGTGACTTCTTCCATAAGGAGCATCCTCTCTCCTTTCTTCGCTACCGTAGAGGTGCTCAGAATGAGAATACAGCAAATCTCGCTCTCTTCCACGCAACTAACCATCACACCCGCAAACCACCCAAACTCGATCCTGCTGTGAATACTGCGTCTCTGATGCTTCAAAATACGGGTTTGAAGAGAACATCACAACCCATTTGTGAATAACCAAAGCGCCATGAAAACTGTGCATAGTACAAAGGGACAATTGTTATGATGATGTGAGTGGGTTGCATTCCGTGTCGATGGGAATCACACATTTCTTTCATTCTTTTGATACCACAAGGAATTCTCATTGCAACAATTCCATAGGGAGAGTTTGCTTTCCATCCGCGAAGACAGCCAAAACCACGCCTTCTTTGGGAACTGGGAATCGGGTCGTTTTCGGGAGCCAACTCAAACAGCCAGAATTCCTCAGCCATCCATTCAGTTGCGGTATGGTCCCTAAAAAGTCAAAGAGCAAGAGAAAGACGATTCGCCAGCAGTACACTGCGCGAAAGCTGGTGGTATTTGTGCGAAACCGTGACTTCTAGTTCTTTATTCGCAAGAGAAAAGCCAAGAAGCTGGCCAAGCGCGCCCTGAAGGAAGGAAAGGTGATTCAAAAACAAAGGGACCCAGGCATTCCCAACAGCTGGCCCTTTAAAGAGGAAATGCTTCAGGAAGTTTGCATTCTCATGCAGGTGTCATTTGTAGCTGCAGGAACTGAAACAGGCTGAACAGCAGCAAAAGGCCGATGCGCGCGAGAGACGCCGCCAACAAAAGGTAATTTGCACTCCTCACAGTTCACGGTGCAGATGAAGGAAGAAGCCATCGCCAGAGGCGAGGCGGTTCCTGAGAGCGAGTCGGACATGGAGGAGGAAATGGATCCGGGTGTGATTCCCAAGGGAGACAATGCTACGGTCCTCACACATGTAGTGTTATCGTTTGCTTTTCACCCCCAGATAATCAACAACTCGGATGTCATTTTAGAAGTGGTGGATGCTCGCGATCCGATCGCAAGTCTGCATGGTTTGGGTAATGTGTAGAACTCGCGTTGCCTCTCAGTCGAAAAGGCCATTACCGAGGAAATGCCAGAAAAGGTCATTATTATCCTCCTGAACAAAATCGATCTGGTTCCTCGCGACGTCTTGGCCAAGGCACTCTCTCCTTCTCTTCATCACTCCTAGACCGTCGACACCCTCTCCAAAGACTTCCCCGTGATCTGCTTCAAGAATCGCAATCTCGCCTCCACCTCCAAATTCGCTCGCAACCGCAGCCTCGGCATCACAAAGAACCCGCGCGACAGTGAGTACCTCTACTACGACTTCGGCAACGACTACCTGCTGACCTGTCTGCGCAATCTGCAGCAGTCCCGCGGGGAAGTGCTGTCTGTGGGCGTGGTGGGCTACCCGCGCGTGGGCCGTCACTCGGTCATAGAGACGCTGTGCGAGCGCTCGCCCCTGTTCCAGAGCGACCGGCAGACGTACGAGGGTTTGAACAAACTTCGTCGCATTGACGAAAACATCCACCTTTTCGTGCAGCCGGGCGAGGTGGTGCTGATGAAGAGAGAGGAGGGCGTGTGCGACTACCCCTTCAAGTGCCATGCCTTCGGCTTCGTGGGCGTTTCGCGGGCGTTTCACGAGTAGGAGGGGATTCACTACCGTGAGTTGTGTCTCGACCTCCTGGCTCCGTGCAACAAGACGGCGATTTGCTATTACTACCGTGTGCCGATGTACAAATCGGGTCGATTTCTGGAGTGGTTATGACGAATAGTGGAGGAGATGGTGAAGGGTCTGGAGGCGCGCCAGCCGGATCAGAGTGAGTGTGGTGCTGGGTAGTGAGGGGTAGAGAACCTGCGCAACAGCACCGTGCCGCGTCAGATCCTGAGTGATTGGATGAGCGGGGCATTGCCGCACTATGCGGAGAACGAGGCGTGCGCGCTGAAGACGGGGTGAGCGAGCGGTGAGGAGGTGAGGCGTAGCGACGCCAAGGCGGTGAGCGAGTGGAAGAAGGCGATGGGCTACGCGGCGGTGAAGAAGAGCATGATGGGCGATGAAGCGTTGGGTCGGTTGTGCTCACCGGTGCGGGTGTGGAGGGCGTGTGAGGTTTAGGTGATGCCGCGCACCCTGGTGACGCCCAACATCAAGCCTGTGGAGGAGGAGCTGGACATGTCCTGTTTCCTGTCTGCGGCGGATAAGGAAGAGAGTGAGGAGGAAGAGGAGAGCGAGGAAGTGCCGGAGCTGGTGGATGCTGATGAGGTGGAGGATGAGGCGCTGCTGGAGTGAGTTATTTTATGGTCCTGGTGGTTTGTTGAAGAAACAAGATCATTTCTTCAGTCTTTCGATTCGATCATGCAAGGAAAGCAGCTGCTTCTCCACATCGCGGTACTTGGTTAAAAACGCAGCCGCACGCTCCGCGTCGCAACCCGCCATGTAGTACTGTGTATGCTCTACGAGGAAATGAACAGACAAGAACGCACTGGCGTTTTTCACGTCAAAATCGATATCACACTCTTCTTCGTGCATTTTATATTCCATCAGTGAGTCTTCCTTTATCAAATATCGGTTGCGGAGGCGATCATGCGCTACGACAGTGGAAATGTAATAGTATCCCATGAATGCACCACACTATGGATTATAGATATTGATTATGAAATACGCATTCGCAAAATACGCATTTTCGACAACAATCGCAATCAAAGGGATTTTCAGAAAGATCGCATGATGAATCCAACCGTACGTGCTTTGCAGCTACATTACATAAAGATAAAGGAGAAACAAGGAACCAAGGAATAACCGGTATTCCGACGCCTCCTCCTGCTCCACCATGCTGTTTGAGTCCGTCACAATGGCCTTGCAGGAGGAGCACTGATAGATGGAGTAGGCCATTTGTCTTTGTCAGTCTCATTTCTGAGGTTTTGCAACAAACAACAGTTAGTTTTCAAAGAAACGAGAAAAGGCTCCAGCATCTACGCCTAAGAGGGAATCATCACGACGACTCTGCACCGTCACGTTCTGCCTGTTCCGAAAAGCAGTGGCTGGGAGGTGAAACACGTTAAGGGAAGGCAGGTCTATTCATGCATGAGGAAACACGTAGTTACTCTTGATCACAATGGTGGACGGATTCATAAAGGAAGTTCGATTGTCCGGCACATCGTCACAACAAAAGGAGAATAGTCGGGGCAAATCTACTCTTAAATGGAAGCAGACGAAGCAACTGCGAAGAATCAACTCTCCATAATTGTCCTCCTTGTAACAGAGGCTGTGGCTGCGAAACCGAATGAAGACCAATTCAGGCAAGTCTATTCGTGAATTGAGATTGTTGGGACAACTCTCGAAGACGATACGCGAAGCCAAGCAAAAGCACCACTCACCTAAATACACGAACTTCAATCTTGGCAGGTCTATTCATCAACCTCATCAAAGAAACATACTCTTCAGTTCGAGTGAAGAATAGCAGAAACAATTATCACCCAAGTCAATCTCTTCCAAGGAGAAAGCCTTCTCAATTTCAAAGACACAATACCTCAAAAAAGAGTAACTACCAATTTTCAGCTCCTTCAACTGCTCACAATCCTTCAAGCAAAAGTGGCCTCGAATCGAATCCTTCCTAAAGGAAGGAGGCACAAAACAGTTAGTCTCGATTGTCACCGTTTTCAATTTATGCAACCCAACCATCTTCACTTCGATCACATTCTTACCAGAATGAGAACCAATCTCAATACTCCGTAATTCTGTCAGCGCTGAAAAGTCCAATTCCGTCACTTCCGCCTCATTCAAACACCCGTTGTCCACAACCAACCGTTCCAATTCCTTGCTGACCGTGTTCCATTCCACCTCGCTGCAAACATTGGCTTCGGGGTTATGATTCAGAAGAGACAGTATGCTTTCAAATTTCCCTGCTCCTATTCATCACCCACAAACAACAACACTTACGGTCAATCGTCCACTTGGACATCGAAAAGAAACAATTGTCAAGGCAAACAGTTCTAAGAGATGGCAGGTCTAGTCCTCAATTCAACGGAGTGAACGTACTCTGAAGCGTCACATCGTTTACATAACAAAAGGTAGCCGACTGTCTATTCCGCATTGTCGTTGTGAGGGAAGTGAGTCTGGGAAGGTCTATTCGTGAAGGAAGAAAAGAAGAAGCACCGCGCAACACCAGCCTATTATTGGTAAAAGAAGGGAGGAAACGGCAGCTTCCATAACCGAGTGAGATATAGCTCAGCACCGGCAAGTCTATTCATCATCCTACCATGAATGAATCACTCTCAAACGCGATATAAGCACAGCGACAGAAGGACAATTCACCAATACGCACAACAAGCAATTGCGGCAAGTCTAACCCTCATTCTCATTCTCCAAACCCACTCTCTATGACCAGCTCTAGAGTAAAAAAGAAGGCACGACTATTCGCATTCATTGCTCCCATTTCAATCTTCTTCAGACTCTCCAGATTCTGTATCCTGCATGTCTGATAGTACATGAAGGAAGCACAACCAATCATCAGTCCTCTCATCGCATCACAATCCTTCACTATCAAATAGCTTGGCTTCTTGCTGTTCTCATCTCCCATGAAACAATGGTGCCCAACAGTCACTTCCTCCAACTTCTTCAGCCCGCAGATGGTCAGCATCCTTGTCTGTTTGAAGCAGTCACTTCCCACTCGGAACACGCGCAACCCCGGCATAAAGGAAAGAGACAACACTTCCCATTCGTCTCCGTTACAACTCCCATTCCCAACAAACAACTCTTCAATGCGGTTGTGAAGAAAGGGCAGCTCTCCACTTACCAGCACTCTTCTTTCCAAGCGCTCGTTATTCATCCACTCCCCACAATACACCTCCACTCCCTTTCGGTTGTACAGAGTGCCTCTTCCCCATCGCTTTCCTCCACACAGCTCGCCCATATACTCAATCACTCCACTGTCAGGATAGAAGCTAATGCCGTAGCACACATTCACATCGCCAACCCGAAAGCCCTCATACGTCCGTCTGTTCTCTGAATCGAACAATACGCCCCAACCACAAGGCTTGTTATCCAGAACATCTCCCTCCCATCTCCCTCCATCGTCACTCAAATTCAGTATCTGGTTATGTTCGACCCTGCTTAATTCCGTATTCCTCGCCTTCAATAACCGCTTCCTAAAGATATCAGCATGGAAGGCGGATTCTCCGTGCTTGTCAATCACTACCCCACTGTTCCAGCGTTGGATTCCGATTGTAGGTACTGGTTTAGCATTCTTTGGAAAGCAGGCGATGTAACTGGATGGAGCACCTATGCATGTGTGTTTTACACATTTTCTCAATTTTCCATCGTCTCTAATCCATTACCAACAACAAAGAAAGCAAAGTACCCCTTCTCCGGCAAACGCGGTTTCTTAGCATCCATTCCCTCCTTCGACTCCGCCCCGTCATTGTCCATGACTAAACACACAGCAAACTACAATAACACTCCAAGAAGAAGGGAAATGCTACCAATTCTCAAGAGAACAAACACCCCACACAGATTACATCTTATCCAACACTCTCGCGCCACTCTCCTCCCACTCCGCTCTGCTGATCCACTCGTCCACGCGATTCGCAATGTACTTCGCGAAAACCGCCGCTCCAGTGAATACCGCGTGCTTCCGGTTCGGCTGCGCGATCACGTTGATCGACTTCGCCACGTGGTTGATCTCTCCCTTCGAGATCTGACTCACGTACATCTCGCGGATGTCCTTCTCCAGACGCGACGGCAGGCCGGGGAACATGCTCGTGCCGCCCGACAACAAAATGTTCTTGTAGAACTACCCCTCACTCCCCCCATTTTCCCCTACGATCGGCCGCAGGTCCACCTCCGCCTTCTGGATCGCGTCGAACACCATCTCCGACAGGCCCATGCACTCCAGGCCCATCAGCTCCGGCTTGAACAGCGCCTCCGTCGCCTCGAAGCGCTCGCTTCCCAGCTTCACCACCCGCCCGTCGGGCAGCTGGTACTCGCTCATCAGCACCGTCGTGTTGTCCGCCAGGCGCATCTCCTTCTCGAAGCTGTACGCCACGTAGCACAGGCGCTCCTTCATCTCGCGCACCACCTCGAAGTCCGCCGTCGCATTGAGGGCGTAGCCGCGCTGCTGCAGCAGGCTGAGCAAGTGCCGCGTCACGTGACGACCCGCGATGTTCAATCGCCGGGTCAGGTGGTTTAGCACGTAGCCCTCGTACACGCACATCACGTGCGTCACGCCGTCGCCACTGTCCACCACCACGCCCGTGTTGGATCCGCGCGAATGGAGCGTCAGCATGGCCTGGGGCTTGCACTGCATGCCTCCGAAGCAAAACTTCTCCAGCATGATCTCCGCCATCTTCCGCCGGTTGTCGCGCGGGTTCAGCGGCGCTTCTGTCAACATGATTCGCTTGTCGTCGTATGTGTGCTCGCCCAGCTTCGTCTCGAATGTGTACTTCCACAGCGCCTCCATATCGTCCCAGCGCGTGATCACGCCGTTCTCGATGGGGTAGGTGATGTTCAACGCGCGCATCGCCTCGTTGCACTCGTCTCCCACCAACAAATCCTATGAGTATAATGGATCCATTATGAAACGCACCTTCAGCGTGATGTCGCCGACATAGTCTTCTTCCGCCCGAAGCATTGGCCGACCGATCAGCGAAGGGAACTGGACTCTGGGCACATTGTCTCCCGCGTAGCCCGCTTTCACAATCTAGAGAATCACCGTGTGTGGATTTCTTCGTACTCCCGTTCCGTTATCGCATACTAGAATCTTGTCAGAGTATGGAAACATGTGTATTGCCGTTTGAGGAGGATTTGTTTGAGGGATGGCACAGCGGATGGAATGGTTGGGACTGCCGTTGTGAAGTGCATTCCATGTATGTTTGATTGGTAAAGGGAAACGAGGTCGACTTCGTAATGACGACAACCAAGCCATCGACTCTCCTACCTCTCTTCATCACCCTCCTTCATTCATTTCTCACTTTTCTCTCTCATTTCCCTCCCATCCATTCTCTCCCTTCCTTCCCCCTTCTTCTATCTTCACACACTCCAACACATCCAACACAACACACAAAACAAGCAACCCTCCCCAATTCCCACTCACTCCATATTCCGCCGTGCTACTCCCATTTGAACCCATTCCTTTTCAATGAGTGCCAACGAGATTGAAAGGGAAGAAGACGAGGACATCCAAATGCACATCGAGCAGGAAGAGAAGGAGAAGCTCGATGAGGCGCTGATCATTCGCTCGCGGAAGTGGCAACAGCGGCGAATGAAGAAGTTCAACCAGGTAGAGAAGAAAACCATCGTGAATATGCAAACCATCGAGATGCCTGTGGAACACCTCCGCAAGATCGTGAAGGACCACGGCGACCTCTCGTCCCGCAAATTCCGAAATGACAAGCGCGTGTATCTGGGCGCACTGAAGTACGCGCCTTATACGTCATTTCACGCGTAGATTTATGCCACACGCGATCCTAAAGCTGCTGGAGAACATGCCGATGCCGTGGGAGCAGGTGCGCATGGTGAAGGTTCTGTATCACATCACGGGCGCCATCACGCTGGTGAACGAGGTGCCGATGGTGATCGAGCCGGTGTTCATCGCGCAGTGGTCGACGATGTGGGTGATGATGCGCAAGGAGAAGCGCGATCGCCGCAACTTCAAGCGAATGCGCTTCCCGCCCTTCGACGACGAAGAACCCCCGCTGGACTACGGCGACAACATCCTGGACGTGGAGCCGCTGGACGCGATCCAGATGTTGGACCTGTCGCCCGAGGACGACGCGGCGGTCATCGACTGGCTGTACGACCACCGCCCGCTGTCCGACGACAGGGCCTACACGAACGGTCCGTCGTACAAGAACTGGCATCTGTCGATCGCGATCATGGCGAACCTGTACCGGCTGTCGAACCAGCTGCTGACGGACATCACGGACCAGAACTACTTCTACCTGTTCGACAAGAAGTCCTTCTTCACGGCGAAGGCGCTGAACGTGGCGATCCCCGGTGGTCCGAAGTACGAGCCGCTGGACCGCGACGTGGAGGTGGACGAGGACTGGAACGAGTTCAACGACGTGAACAAGATCATCCAGCGCAACCCGATCCGCACGGAGTACCGCATCGCGTACCCGTACATGTACAACGACCGCACGAAGCATTGCGCCATTCCCACCTACCACATGCCCGCGTCGGCGTACATCAAGAGCGATGATCCTGATCAGCCCGCCTTCTTCTACGATCCCATCATCAACCCAATTCCTGCCTTCATCAGCGAGAAGAGTCACAGTTGTGTGGTGAGTGTCAGAGTGGGAACTGACGGACAGGACGTGGATCTGGAAGAAGAGTTCGTGCTGCCCGAGGGCGTGTTGCCGCTGCTGGCGGGCGCGCCGCTGTTCACCGGTTGTCTCTCCACCCTCTCATAACACATAGAGACGACGGCGGACGGCATCGCGCTGTACAACGCGCCGCGGCCGTTCAACCTGCGGTCGGGCCGCACGCGACGGTGCTTCGACGTGCCGCTGGTGAACACGTGGTTCCGCGAGCACGTGTCCTTCGAGCTGCCGACGAAGGTGAAGGTCTCCTACCAAAAGCTGCTGAAGTGCTGGGTGATGAACCAACTCCACCGCCGCCCGCCGAAGGTGCCTGCTGAAAGACTTACTGAGGAATAGGCGCAGAAGCGACGCGACCTGATCCGCTCGCTGCGCAGCACGAAGTTCTTCCAGACGACGGAGGAGGACTGGGTGGAGGCGGGCATCCAGGTGGTGCGGCAGGGCTTCAACACGCTGAACCTGATGATCCACCGGCGCGGGCTGAACTACCTGCACCTGGACTACAACTTCAACCTGAAGCCGGTGAAGACGCTGACGACCAAGGAGCGCAAGAAGAGCCGCTTCGGCAACGCGTTCCACCTGACGCGCGAGATTTTGCGGCTGACGAAGATCATCGTGGACTGCAACGTACAGTTCCGCCTGGGCAACATCGACGCGTACCAGCTGGCGGACGGGCTGCAGTACTGCTTCGCGCACATCGGGCAGCTGACGGGCATGTACCGCTACAAGTACCGGCTCATGCGCCAAGTGCGCATGTGCAAGGACCTCAAGCACCTCATCTACTACCGCTTCAACACCGGGCCCGTCGGCAAGGGCCCCGGCTGCGGCTTCTGGTTCCCCGGCTGGCGCGTGTGGCTCTTCTTCCTGCGCGGCATCGTCCCGCTGCTGGAGCGCTGGCTGCAGAACCTGCTGGCGCGTCAGTTCGAGGGCCGACACAGCGACGCGGTCCCGCACACGGTGACGAAGCAACGCGTGGAGAGTCACTACGATCTGGAGCTGCGGCAGTCGGTGATCCACGACATCACGGACATGATGCCCGAGGGCATCCGCAACAACAAGGCCGCCACCATCCTGCAGCACCTCTCCGAGGCGTGGCGCTGCTGGAAGGCCAACATCCCGTGGAAGGTGCCGGGCATGCCGCCCGCCGTGGAGTCGCTCATTCAGCGGTACGTGAAGGCGAAGGCGGACTGGTGGACCAACGTGGCGCACTACGTGCGTGAGCGCATCCGCCGCGGCGCGACGGTGGACAAGACGGTGTGCAAGAAGAACGTGGGCCGGCTGACGCGTCTCTTCCTGAAGAAGGAGCAGGAGCGCCAGCAGAACTACCTGAAGGACGGCCCGTACGTGTCGGCGGAGGAGGGCGCGGCCATCTACAACACGGCGATCAACTGGCTGGAGTCGCGGCACTTCTCGCCGATCCCGTTCCCGCCCGTGCAGTACAAGCACGACACGAAGCTGCTGACGCTGGCGCTGGAGCGGCTGCGCGAGAACTACAACAGTGCGAGCCGCATGAACCAGCTGCAGCGCGACGAGCTGGCGCTGATCGAGCACGGCTTCGACAACCCGCACGAGACGCTGCAGCAGATCAAGCGGTACCTGATGTCGCAGCACGTGTTCAAGGACGTGGGACTGCAATTCCTGGACCTGTACTCGCACCTGGTGCCCGTGTACGAGATCGACCCGCTGGAGAAGATCACCGACGCGTACCTGGACCAGTACTTGTGGTACGAGGCGGACAAGCGCAAGCTGTTCCCCAACTGGGTGAAGCCGAGCGACGAGGAGCCCCAGCCGTACCTGGTGTACAAGTTCTGCCAGGGCATCAACAACCTGACGGACTTCTGGTCCTGCGACAACGGCGAGTGCGACGTGCTGATGGAGGCGCCGTTCGACAAGGTGTTCGAGAAGATCGATCCGACGCTGCTGTCGCGTCTGCTGCGGCTGATCGTGGACCCGAACCTGGCGGATTACATGTCGAAGAAGAGCAACGTGAAGATCACCTTCAAGGATATGGAGCACGTCAATCACTACGGGCTGATTCCCGGCCTGCAGTTCGCTGGCTTCATCTTCCAGTACTACGGGCTGATTCTGGATTTGTTGCTGCTGGGCATGACGCGCGCATCGGAGCTGGCAGGTCCGCCGACACTCCCGAACAAGTACTTGACTTTCCACGACACGGAGACGGAGACGCGGCACCCGATCCGGCTGTACACGCGCAATGTGGACAAGGTGTACATCGTATTCCGGTTCACGGCGGAGGAGGCGAAGGATTTGATTCAACGCTTCCTGACGGAGCACCCGGACCCCAACAACGAGAACATCGTGGGCTACAACAACAAGAAGTGCTGGCCGCGTGACGCGCGCATGCGATTGATGAAGCACGACGTGAACCTGGGCCGTGCCGTGTTCTGGAACATGAAGAGTCGCCTGCCGCGGTCGCTGACCACCTTCGAGTGGGAGCGATCGTTCGTGTGCGTGTACTCGCGCGACAACCCGAACCTGCTGTTCGACATGTGCGGCTTCGAGGTGCGCATCCTGCCGAAGGTGCGCACGCCGCGCGAGGAGCAGGTGCAGGCGCGCGACGGGACGTGGCCGCTGCAGAACGAGAGCACGAAGGAGCAGACGGCGCTGGCTTATCTGCGCGTGAGCGAGGAGGAGATGAAGGCGTTCGAGAACCACGTGCGGCAGATTCTGATGAGCAGCGGCGGCACGACGTTCACGAAGGTGGCGAACAAGTGGAACACGGCGCTGATCGGGCTGATGACGTACTTCCGCGAGGCGGTGATCAACACGGAGGAGATGCTGGACATCCTGGTGAAGTGCGAGAACAAGATCCAGACGCGCATCAAGGTGGGCCTCAACAGCAAGATGCCCTCGCGCTTCCCGCCCGTGGTGTTCTACACGCCGAAGGAGCTGGGCGGGCTGGGCATGATGAGTATGGGCCACATCCTGATTCCGCAGTCGGACCTGAACGTGGCCAAGCAGACCAGTGCGGGTATCACGCACTTCCGCAACGGCATGAGCCACGAGGAGGACCAATTGATCCCCAACCTGTTCCGCTACATCACCCCCTGGCTCAGCGAGATCCAGTCCTCGCAGGCCGTCTGGGCGGAGTACGCGCTGAAGAAGGCGGAGGCGAACGCGCGCAACCGGCGACTCACCTACGAGGACCTGAACGACTCGTGGGAGCTGGGTCTGCCGCGCATCAACACGCTGTTCCAGCGCGACCGGCACACGCTGGCGTACGACAAGGGCTACCGCACGCGGCTGGTGTTCAAGCAGTACACGCTGATGCGCTGGAACCAGCTGTGGTGGACGCACCAGAGCCACGACGGGCGCCTGTGGAACCTGAACAACTACCGCACGGATGTGATCCAGCACCTGGGCGGTGTGGAGACGATTCTGGAGCACACGCTGTTCAAGGCGACGGCGTTCCCCACATGGGAGGGTCTGTTCTGGGAGAAGGCGTCGGGCTTCGAGGAGCAGATGAAGTACAAGAAGCTGACCAACGCGCAGCGCAGCGGTCTGAACCAGATTCCGAACCGTCGCTTCACGCTGTGGTGGTCGCCGACCATCAACCGCGCGAACGTGTACGTGGGCTTCCAGGTGCAGCTGGACCTGACGGGCATCTTCATGCACGGCAAGATCCCCACGCTGAAGATCAGTTTGATCCAGATCTTCCGCGCGCACCTATGGCAGAAGATCCACGAGAACGTGGTGACCGATCTGTGTCAGGTGTTCGATCAGGAGCTGGACAACCTGGCGATCGAGAGTGTGGAGAAGGTGACGGTACACCCGCGCAAGTCGTACAAGATGAACAGCTCCGCTTCCGACGTGATTCTGCGCGCCGCACACCGCTGGAACACCTGCAAGCCTTCTCTGCTGCACGACGACAAGGACGAGTTCACGGAGCAGCCCGCGCAGGAGTACTGGTTCGACGTACAGCTGCGTTGGGGCGACTACGATTCGCACGACATCGAGCGCTACTGTCGCGCCAAGTTCAACGACTACATCGCCGATTCCATGACGCAGTACGCGTCGCCCACCGGCGTGCTGCTGGGCATCGATCTGGCGTACAACATGTACAGCGGCTTTGGACACTACATCCCCGGTGCGAAGAACGTGTTACAGCGCGCCATGGCGCGCATCATGAAGGCGAACCCTGCGCTGACGGTGCTGCGCGACCGCATTCGCAGCGGACTGCAGCTGTACTCGAGCGAGCCGACGGAGCCGATGCTGAGCAGCCAGAACTACCAGGAGCTGTTCAACAACCAGATCACGTGGTTCGTCGACGACAGCAACGTGTACCGCGTGACGATGCACCAGACCTTCGAGGGCAACACCACCACCAAGCCCATGAACGGCTTCGTGGCGGTGATCAACCCGCGCACCGGCCAGCTGTTCCTGAAGGTGATCCACACGTCCGTATGGGCGGGCCAGAAGCGCCTCACGCAGCTGGCCAAGTTCAAGACGGCGGAGGAGGTGAGTGCGTTGATGCACTCTACGCCGGTGGAGGACTTGCCCCGACAGATCATCGTGACGCGCAAGAACCTGATGGACGCGATGCAGAGCCAGCTGGTGGACTTCCCCAACACCATTCTGAAGAACAGCGAGCTGGACCTGCCCTTCATGGCGCTGGCCAAGGTGGAGAAGATCGCCGACCACGTGCTGAAGGCGACGGGACCCTCCAACGACCTCTTCAACCTGTACGACGACTGGCTGAAGTCGATCTCCTCCTACACCGCATTCTCGCGCCTCGTGCTGATTCTCCGCGCCTTCCGCATGAGTCCCGTGCAGGCGTCGGCCATCATGAAGCCGACCGCGAACACGATCACGCAGCCACACCACATCTGGCCCTCGTTCACCGACGAGGAGTGGAAGGAGGTGGAGAGCCACCTGACGGACCTGATTCTGGCGGAGTACTGCAAGGCCAACAACGTGTCCGTCAGCTCGCTCACCGACTCGGAGATCCGCGACATCGTGTTGGGCATGCCCATCACGCCGCCCTCGCAGCAGCGCCAGCAGATGGCGGAGATCGAGACGAACAGCCGCGACCAGAGTCAGATGGTGTCGGTCACCACGCGCAGCACCAACATCCTGGGCGAGGAGATGACCGTCACCACCACCTCGCAGTACGAGCAGCAGACCTTCGCCTCCAAGACCGACTGGCGCACGCGCGCGCTGTCCGCCGCCAACCTGGCGATGCGCGTCAAGCAGCTGAGTGTGCAGCCCTGCCTGGAGGGCGAGAACACCTACGTGCTGCCCAGCAACCTGCTGAAGAAGTTCGTGTGCGTGGCGGACCTGCGCGTGGAGATCGGCGGGTTCCTGTACGGCGTGTCGCTGCCCGACGACCCGCACATCAAGGAGGTGCGTGTGATCGTGTTGCCCCCACAGATGGGTTCCTCGCAGTGCGTGAAGCTGCCCGACGCGCTGCCGAAGCACGAGCTGCTGGAGGGTCTGGAGCCGCTTGGGTGGATCCATACGCAGCCGACCGACCTGCACGGGCTGAGCACGCGCGACGTGGCGACGCACGCGGCGTTCCTGGAGAAGCACCCCGAGTGGGACGGGAAGAAGACAGCGGTGGTGGTGTGCTCGTTTATCCCCGGGTCGGTGCGCGTGTCGGGCTACACGGTGACGAAGGAGGGCTACGAGTGGGGTCGCCAGTGCAAGGACGGTGGTGTGTCGGAGACGGGCTTCGACGCGAACACGATGTTCACGGGCTGTCCGGTGCTGTTCAGCGACAAGTATCTGGGCTTCTTCCTGGTGCCCTCCGAGAACGGCTGGAACTACAACTTCCGCGGCATCCAGTTCCGCGCGAGCGACCCGTACGACGTGATGCCCGACGTGCCGAAGGAGTACTACGATGCGGTAGGGGCGTGGGGGTGGAATGTGAGGCGTAGAGTCACAGACCGGAGCACTTCGCGAGCTTCTGCGCGCTGGAGGAGGCGGAGGGCGAGGACAACGTGCAGGAGCGGGACGACGCGTTCAACTGGAGTGTTTGTTACAAACAGGACAAGCCAACAGCGCGTCTTTCTTCAGGCGGCGAAGCGTCGTGTTCTTGCTGCGCACCTTGTAGTACAGAAGCGCCATTGAAGACAGGAGTACCACAACAATCGTTACGACGATTACTGCCACCCAGTTCACGTGGTGGCGGATGTGCACGGACAGGATATGTGCGTCGAAGGAGGGACTCACCGCCTCCTTCACCGCCGCGTCGAACACGGGCGCCAGTCGCTTCAGGTCCCGCTGAATCAGCTCGCCGAACAGCGTGTCCAGCGTGCAGCGCACGGCCACCGTCACCTCGGTCTGCTCCTGCTCGGCGTTCCAGTCCTGGTACAGGAACTGGATGTTCTTCTCGCGCAGGTACGTGTTCGCCACCAGCATCTCCGTCAGCTGCTTCTCTCTGCGCTCCCACTCGCCCGCCGACATGCCTTTGATGGTAAACGACCAGTCCACAAAGTCCAGCCCGCTGTCGGGGTTGGTCTCGAAGCACTGTGTCACGTCCTCTCGCCACACCGCTCTGTCGTTCGACGCCTCGTCACGCTCGCAGTGCAGCAACTTGCGGCCCGTGAAGCCCCACGGGCAGTGTTGTGATATGGAGGTTCCTTCCAACACGCCCACCAGACCGCGGCGCGCGGGACAGGCGAACAGAGGGCGAGAGAAGAACTTCACGCGCTTCACGTCCAGCGTGGCGTTAGCGCTGCTGTCGAAGCGCAGGTGGTACGCGTGGAAGGCCCGCACGTTGCCGAAGGACAGCGGGATGTCGCCCCACTCGCCGCCCTCGAAGATCGCGTCGTTGAAGGCCGCCAGGCGCTCGCGACGGTTGTTCGTCACGCCGAAGATCTGCAGAGAGAAGGTCTGGCTTCCGCGCGGCTGAGGCATCACCACTTGATTCACGATCTGTTCCGTGTCGGCGAAGGTGAAGATCAGTTCCGCGGGAAAACTCATCGCGCGCCACGCCTTCGTCTTGGAGTCGGCGAAGGCGTTCTCGGGCGGGTAGTCCGGGTTCGGGTGCTCCTGCACGGCGGAAGCCACGCCGTTCGCCAGCGGCAGGGGTGGCGTGTTTGTCGGCTCGGCCTGCATCGCGAAGTGAATGGCGGCATTGGCCGAGCCACGCAGTCGCACCGCCAGGCAGTTGGTTCCCTGCTGCAGGGCAGAGGCCAGAAGCACCACGCGTGTGGCGCCCGTCGTGAGACGCAGCGTCTGCGTGCCCTGCTCCGCGCCGTTCAGAAACACCGTCGCCTCGCCCTCGCCCGCCAGCTTCAGCAGCACATACGAGAAGGCCGCCACGCTCTCCACCCCAAAACTCCCGCGGAAATACGCCGCGCCGTGGCGGTCGAAGGCACCCCAGTTTCCAGCCACGCCTTGCCGCCAGTGTTTGGGTTTGAAGGAGAGATCGGCCCAGTGCTTGGAGGCAGAGCCGACGAAGAAGGAGAGTGTGGAGTTGAAGGCGATAGCCGGCGCGTGCGTGAAGGCGAAGGAGTAGAAGTAGGGCGTTTGGGTCTCGGGGAGGAATCGGAAAATGGGGGACCCCTCCTCCTCCAGCAGCAGTGTGGAGGCATCGGTGGACTGTTTGTTGTAGTACTCGATGCGGAAGGCATAGGCGGCAATGCAGAAGGTTTGCTCCGTGTTGTAGCTCAGCGCCGTCTCCACGTCAGGCAGCGCGTAGGCGGTGTAGCTGTCGAACACGCGGGCCTTCACTCGGCGGTAGTGCTCGGGGCACTCGCCGTGGTACACCGTGAAGGTGGCTTTGTTTGAGTCATCGGGAGAGAGGGCGGTGATGGTGTAGGTGGCTTTACCCGACTCGTTGCCCGTGATGGTAACGGTGTTGGTGCTGGAATCGAAGGGGAGAGGAGGATCGATGGAGATGGACGCCACGAGGCCGGAAGTGGACACCAGCAGCTTCTTCTCGGCGTCGGGGGCAATGGACACCACGGAAGGGAAGGAAATGGCGATGGGATCCGATTCCACGTTGGAAAAGAACCCTTCGCATGGCTTGTCGCGGCCCAGAAAGCCCGTGTGGTAGAGAGCGTTCTCGTCGCGATACACGCGCAGATAGGTATCCAGCAGCGGTTTGTAGGTGTAGCGGTAGTGCGTGTGGGGAATGCAGAGGGTTTGCGTCGTTAGCGTATCGTTGTAAACAAGAGCCGTGTCATTGTACAACTGAAACAGGTTCATCGTGCTCTTCGCTATCAGCTGCAGGGTAGTCGTACTGCCAAACTCGCACTCCTGGACAGCAATCGCGAAGGGGAGAACGAATTCCTCGCCTTCTGCAACAGCGCGAATTGTAAACACAGTCCGAGGCATGAGTGCGTTGGTGTGAATGGTTAGCACTCCTTCTTCGCTGATAACGACTTGATCGACAACGGGAGAGAGGGACCACGTTGCCTTCGCTGTATCCGTGCTGCAATGGATCCACTTATCTCCTTCGTGGTGATAGACAGTGTAGGAGGTCAGAGAGAAGCCGAGATGATCCATCACGCGAATTGCACGTGTTGATTTGCAGGAGCCGGTTGAAACAAGGAGGAGGAGCAGGATGAGAATAGGATTGCGCTGCATGGAAGTGGTTGAATGGGAAAATGAAGGTGATTCGACGCACGAAAAAGTGGTGCGGTTTGCATGGGAGTGTGTTGCGTGGGGTTTAGAGAGGTGGAGATCGGTGGATGGTGTGTATGTGGGTGTATGAATGATCGGGAGTTGTGAATGGAGAGTATTGCTGATTCATGAACAGATGGGACTTGAATCGTATTTCTGTCATACTCCCTGAATCCCACTATTTTCTTTAAGAGCAAGGGTATATCAAAATGAATAGGATGACCCTCATATGGAGGAAGAGTAGATACTGCGTGTTGGAAGAAAGAGAAGATTTGATAACCGTCTCATTATGGAAATGGCATAACATAATTAGAGAGATCACCAATATCTAGGAGTGAACAAGGTGAAATGAAACAAACCTCCAGAAACTGCAGCGTTGTCCCGGTAATGAAATGCGCGAAAGAAAGACACATCAGTGAGAGAGGGCATGTCTGCTTGTGAGGATAAAGAGACAGAAAGCACTCTCCAGAGTGATGGAACGAGGATACTGGAATGAATAACTGCGGTTTCCATTAGCAGTGAGTGTGGTGAGTTTAGGCAAGTCTATTCATCAGTTCATTTCACCATCATCACTTCGCATGATCAATTCACTTGATTTATCATCAGTGAATCGAAATGCACTAGTACCCAATTGAATGGAAATCAATTCAGGCAAGTCTATTCGTCATTCTATTTCTGGTAGATTCACTCTCAAACACCACACGAGAACAATAATGGAATGCATCATCACAGAATAGAATAGATTTCAAACGGGGTAAGTCTATTCATCATTTCATTCTTTCAGAATCACTCTTCAATTCCAAGGAAGCCCAATTGAAATTGAAACTCCATTCATTCAATTCTCCCATTTCAATCACTTCCAAAGAAGGCACATTCTCAATCTCACACACGGAATAATCAGAGAAGGAACCACAACCCATCTTCAATTCTCTCACTCGCTCACAATTCTTCAAATAGAAATGACGATCTGGATTCTTCTCCTTTTTCTTTCTAAAGCAACGCTTTCCTATCACCACTCTCTCCAATCCATTCAATCCAATCAACTTCACTTCATTTACATACACACAGGAATAATCACCCACTTCAAATACCTTCAGATTTGGGAAGGATGACAAATCCACTGCCGTAAAGCACATATCATTGCATGCATTACTATCCACAATCAGCATTTCAACACTCTCTTTCATCGACATGAATTCATCAACCGAATGAACATTTGAACTGGGATTGTGTTTAGGTATGTTTGGATGCGTGATCCATCCACCAATGTCTATTCATCATTCCCTCCGATGGTGAGTACTGCTAAGAGACGATTGATATCTCGTCTCGAATGCATAAGGGAGAAAGACAGTGGTGAGAGAGGGCATATCTGCTTGTGAGGCTAGAGTGATTGGAAATACTCTCCAAAAGGATGGAACAAGGATAGCGGAATGAATTGCTGTCTTTAACAGTAGTGAATGAAGTGAGTTTAGGCAAGTCTATGCATCATTCTCTCTTCATTATCACCACTTCGCATGATCAATTCAGTTGAGTCATCATCCCTGAATTGGAATGCATTCTCTCCTACTTGAATGGAAATCAATTCAGGCAAATCTAGTCATCATTCTCCTGCTTGCAGATTCACTCTCAAACACTACACGAGAACACTTAGCGAATGTATAATCACCAAATAGAAGTGATTCTAAACGGGGCAAGTCTATTCATCATTTCATTCTTTCATGATCACTCTTTATTCCCAATGAAGCACAAAGGAAACTGCG